>OBWV01000177.1_pt1 | contig 73984 bp, 59 predicted proteins | sample 1495351 | NCBI WGS metagenome assembly OBWV01 (sample SAMEA2580122, study PRJEB22360) | human gut metagenome | biome: human gut; feature: human-associated habitat; material: faeces | place: Denmark | collected 2008/2010 | reverse complement strand
CTTTGCCCTGAAGCTGCCGCCCCCGTATTGGATACCGGCCGCCGTGGCGAGGGCACAGACAGTCGCGGAATGGGAACTGGGCATTCCGCCGCTTCCCACAAGCCGTTCCGCATCAAAGGTTTTGTTGATCAGGGCATAAATGATTGTTTTTAAGATCTGTGCGACGAACCAGCCTGTAGCTGCAGCCATAAATACCACATTGTAAACCAGTGAATTTAAAAATCCCATAAAAATCTCCATTCCGTTGAAGCATAATAAATGTCGGCAAAAGCCGCAACTATGCACATTCTACCTTTTTTCGACACGAAATGCAACTGTCTTTGCACCGGGCTATAATATTTTTGTTACAGCACAGGGTATCGCTGAACTGTAACATATTTTAACTGTATGAAAGAGAAGCAAACAAAGTGGTGAGTCAGTGCAGTTTATGCTATGATAAAAAAGAAAGATTGGCGGGAAAACGGGAGGGGATATTTACGGAAACAGAAAAGAAAAAAACATGGAGCCTGAACCGTATGGTGGTCCTGATCATGATGGCGGGCTATGCGGCCCTGTTAATCCTGCTTTCCTGTATGGATTATTATCTTGTTGCGGATTATCAGAACCGGGGCAGGGAAAGGGAGAGCGGGCTTCTGGCGGAGGCTGCGGAAGGCGTGGAGAAGGCCGCCAAGGATTTGGATGAAATCCTTTATGATATTTATGCCAAGAACAAGAATTTCGAGGCGCTCACTACGCTGCAGGAGGAAACGGTGGAGTACAGTAATGCATATGAGCTGTTTGACGCTATGAAAAGCAGGCTGTTTCTACAGGAAAATATGCATGGTGTCTATATTTTTTACGGAGCGTTCCAGAAGTGTCTTTTTCAATGTGATAAGGAGATTGTATCGTTTGATTCCCAGATGGAAATCAAGGACAGGCTTTCCGTTCAGCTGAGCCAGTCCAGAAATGGCGGGTATGGCAGACTGTCGTGACAACAGATGGAGTTTTCCGTATGCTCACCTATAAAAGGGGAAATACTGCCGTATGCGGTGTTTTCAGCATGAATGACAGGATGGAGGGGCTGAAGCATGCTGTCGGGGAAGGGGCCGGCGTATACATCGTGGAGGATGGAATGCTGAACGGTATCAATGGGAAAGAGGATAATCTTGGGATTGTGGAGGAAACAAAGAAGCAGGAGAAGGTATTCCGCTACTGGAGGGATAACCAGTATGTATATGGCCGGCGGATTGAAAACAGCAGTATGTGGCTATGTATGAGCATACCGTGTAAAATCTGGACATATATGAATGTACCGCAGCTGTTATTGCTCATAGTGACTGCATTTTCGGTTCTTGCGGTGTTCTGGCTCTACCGGTTTATCCGCAGGGAGCTGGTATGGCCGCTGCGTGATCTGACGGAGACCATGAACCGAATCCGGCAGGGAGAGTGGAATGCCAGAACAGGTGCAAGCGGGCACCTGAAGGAAATCCAGGAAGTCGGTGAAACCCTGACGGCCATGGTTTCGGAAATTGAAAAGCAGAAAATGCTGTCTTACGAGGAAACCATCGAAAAGCAGAAGGCACAGATGCAGTATCTCCAGCTTCAGCTGAAGCCGCATTTTTATCTGAACGGCCTGAAAACGCTGAATGCCCTCACCCTGGCCAGGGACTGGGAAAAATCCCAGGAGCTGATTCTGCATATATCGGAGCATCTGCGCTATCTTCTGCAGACGGATCGGGAGCTGGTGACGCTGGGTGCGGAACTGAATTATGTGCGCAATTATGTGGAGCTGCAGAAATCCATGACGGGACGGCCTGTGGTCTGTGAGATTCAGGAGGAGGAGGGGGCCGCGGACTTTCTTGTGCCTACGCTGTGTGTGCAGACTTTTGTGGAAAACAGCGTGAAGTATGCCAAGCTGGGCGCACCGGGTCTGGAGCTTTTTATTCAGGTATGTGTGCAGCTGCTTCAGACGGAGGACGGCGTTTATGTGGATATTATGGTGTCGGATAACGGCAGCGGTTACCCGGAGAATATTCTGGAGGAAATCAATGAGGATGCCCAGAAGGGAATACGCAGTGTGGGGATAAATAACCTAAAAAGAAGATGTGCTCTTATTTATGAGGGAAAAGCAGAGTATAATTTTTATAACGGCAGCGGTGCGGTGAGCGAGCTGATTTTGCCGGGAACGAATCCGGACGGGCTTGAAGTGAGGGGAAAAGCGGATGAACGTATTGATAGTTGATGATCAGAAAGCGATTGTGGAGAGCTTAAGGGAAGGGATCCGATGGGAAGAGCTGGGTGTGGAAAAGGTATATACGGCCTGCAGCGCAAGGGAGGCCAAGCTTGTGCTGGTAAATTTCCCGGTGGATGTGATGCTCAGCGATATAGAGATGCCCGAAGAAGACGGCCTGGAACTGTGCCAGTGGGCAAAAGAAAGGCTGCCCGCGCTGGAATGCATTTTCCTGACCTCACATGCGGATTTTTCCTATGCGAGAGAGGCGATACGTCTGGGAAGCTTTGACTATATTCTTCAGCCGGTCCGATATGAGGAAGTGGAAGCGGTTTTGCGGAAAGCGGAGGGAAAAATCAGGGAAAATCAAAGTGTCCGGCAGCTGCAGAATACAAGGAAGCTGGTGGTGGAACAGCGGGATACCATTCTGGAAGCCATCTGCATGAAGCTGCGCCAGGGGCGGGAAGGGGACGCGGAACAGATTTTAAGCACACTGAAGGAACTGCTGCAGCCGGATTTTAAAAAGTTTTCTTTTTACCCGGCAGTGGTGCGCATTATAAAATGGAAACGGATCATCAATACCTGGGATGATAAGCTGGTGCGTCTTGTTATCAGGAATGTGCTGGAAGAGCTTTTTGCCGCGGCCCATGGAGTGACCTGTATAGCTTCCATGCAGGATGGCAGCTTTGTTATTCTTGCGGCTGTGGAAGACAGTCTCTTCGATGAAGAAAAATGGGAAGTGGGCCTGAAGGAATTCTATGATTTCGTGGAGGCTCAGATGGATTTTTCCATTGCGGTATATATGGGGACGAAGCTGCCGGCTTCAGAAGAAGAAAGCCATGGACCGGCATTCGGAGGAATGCTCACTTATCTTGCAGGGGTGGGAGAGGAACTGAACCCATCGGGGAAAAGCGGCATTTTCAAGCTGGCGGACGGCGCCGGAGAAGAAGCAGAAGGCAACGAGGGGGAGGCGGAGCCTGTTCAAAAAGCGGTTTCCTATATCAAGGCGAATCTGAATAAGAATATATCACGTACCGATGTGGCTGAACTGGTGCATCTGAATGAGGAATATTTTTCCAGACTGTTTAAGCAGCAGACGGGGGAAACCTTTAAGGATTATATTCTTTTGGAAAAAATGAATATGGCCAGGACGCTGTTGGAACGCTCCAATCTTTCTATCAGTATTGTGGCCTCCAAGGTGGGGTACGATAACTTTTCCCATTTTTCCAAGATGTTTAAAAAACTGACGGATATGACGCCTCAGGAATATCGGAAGGAGCACCAGAAATAAAGAACCTTGTAAATGTACGGATGCTTTGCGTATAACGGGATATACTGATACCATAGTTATCTGAAAAAAGGAGATATGTACATGGTATTCGATGCCGTATATTATGAGCCGGACAGCCTGAAATATGAACTGGGACTGCAGCTGATGGAGCAATATCCGGATATTCCCTGGATTCCCATTGAAAGCCATAATTCGATAAAGGAAATGCAGGAAAAGCCCAATTCGGAATTCGGGCATATGAAGCGAAATCTGATAATGGGAATCCGGAAAACCCATAAATATGTGGAGAATCATAAGGTGTCCGACTATCTGGTACCCTTCACCTCTTCCGGCTGCACCGCTATGTGCCTGTATTGTTATCTGGTCTGCAACTATAATAAATGTGCGTATCTCCGGCTTTTTGTGAATCGGGAACAGATGCTGGACAGGCTGCTGAGACGTTCCCTCAAGGAGCCGGGACGGACTTATGAAATCGGAAGCAACAGTGATCTGGTGCTGGAGAATACCATAACCGGAAATCTGCTGTATACGATTCCTCGTTTTGCAGAGGAAGGAAACGGCAGTCTTACTTTTCCTACTAAATTCCATATGGTGGAGCCCCTGCTTTCGCTGGATCATAGGGGTAAGGTGATTTTCCGTATGAGTGTGAATCCGCAGCCGCTCATCAGCCGAATTGAACTGGGGACGTCCTCTTTGAAGGAGCGGATTCAGGCGGTGAATCAAATGTGTGAAGCAGGATATCCCTGCGGGCTTTTGATCGCTCCTGTTATTTTGACGGATGGATGGAAGAATATGTACCGTGAGCTTTTAGAAGAGCTGGAGGCAGGGCTGTCCGATAAAATGAAGAAGACAATGTTTCTGGAAATTATTCTCATGACCTACAGCTATGTCCACAGGGCCATAAACGCAGAAGCCTTTCCCGCGGCTCCGGATCTGTACAGTAAGGAGCTGATGACCGGAAGAGGAAGGGGCAGATACTGCTACCGGCAGGAAGCCCGGGCCGAGGCCGAAGCCTTTTTGCGCAGCGAGATCAGAAGGGTTCTGGGTACTGTGCCCGTTTTGTATATCAGCTGAAGCTACTGTGAATAATAAGCTGAGAAAGATTATCAATAAGAAATAAGAGTGGTTCTTGTGTCTGTATGAAAAATTGGATATAATAGGATTTAGATAAATCATACCAAAATGGTAGGAAATATCTGAATCCTTTTTTAATTTATACAAATAAGACGGAATGGTTGAAGGATATATGACTTCAATCTTCCTGATTGAAAGGCGCATGATACTGTGCAGACAGGAGTAAATATGATAAATATTCAGAAAGCGGCAATCATAGGATGCGGGTTTGTGGGGGCTTCCGCCGCATTCAGCCTGATACATAAGGGACTTTTTTCAGAACTGGTATTGATCGATGCCAATCATAAGAAGGCGGAGGGAGAAGCCATGGATTTGAGCCATGGACGTCCCTTCGTTAAGCCGGTCAAAATTTATGCGGGAAGCTTCGATGATATCAGCGACTGTTCCCTGATTATCATAACGGCGGGAGCAAACCAGAAGCCGGGAGAAACAAGGCTGGATCTGGTACATAAAAATGTGGCAATTTTGAAGTCCATCATACCGGAAATTACGGGAAGAGGATTTGAGGGAATTTTAATGATTGTGGCCAATCCCGTGGATATCCTTACCTATGCGGCGCTCAAAATATCCGGCTATCCCAAGGAGAGGGTTATCGGCAGCGGCACGGTGCTGGATACGGCCCGGTTCCGGTATCTGCTCAGCGAGCATCTGCAGGTGGACAGCCGAAGCGTTCATGCGTTTATTATCGGAGAGCATGGGGACAGTGAATTGGCTGTATGGAGCGGGGCAAATGTGTCGGGAATTGATATCAACAGCTTTTGCGAACTGAGAGGGTATTATGATCACATGGAATCCATGGAGAAAATCTACCGGAATGTACGTGACAGTGCATACGATATCATAGAGCGGAAAGGGGCTACATATTACGGGGTGGCCATGGCTGTCAGCCGGATCACGGAAAGCATTATCCGTAATGAACATTCTGTAATGCCGGTATCCAGTTATATTGACGGTCCCTATGGACTGACGGATATCTGTCTCAGCGTTCCCACGATCGTCGGCCAGAATGGCGCGGAAAAGGTTCTGGAAATTCCTCTGAACGAAAGTGAGAAGAAGCAGTTATGTGATTCCGCCGGAGAATTGAAAAAAATAATAGAAAATTTAGAACTGTAAGGAAGAATCAATACAGGAGCATGTGCGTACCCTGTATTGTGGCGGACAATTGAAACATTTCTCCCGGCCAGGCGGCTACACCGCAGGAACCGGGGGAGATTTTACAGGAAAGGAATAATTATGGATAAAAAATATTTGGAAATTGAAAAAGTATCAGGAAGGGAGATCATTGACTCCAGAGGAAATCCCACAGTGGAAGCGGAGGTCACGCTTGCAGGCGGTATTATCGGCAGAGGCGCAGCGCCCAGCGGTGCCTCCACAGGTGAATTCGAAGCGCTGGAATTAAGAGACGGTGATAAATCCCGTTTTGGAGGAAAAGGTGTCAGCAAAGCCGTACATAATATCAATACGACAATAAACGGAGTGTTGAAAGGTATGGATGCCTCCGACATTTATGCTGTGGATGCCGCCATGCTGAAAGCGGACGGAACCAGGGATAAATCCGGGCTGGGTGCCAATGCCATACTTGCCGTATCCATTGCCTGTGCAAGGGCGGCCAGCCTTGCGCTGCAGATCCCTCTTTACCGTTTCCTGGGCGGCGTAAATGCCAACCGTCTTCCGGTTCCCATGATGAATATTCTGAATGGGGGCGCTCATGCGGCAAACACGGTAGATGTCCAGGAATTTATGATCATGCCGGTTGGTGCAGAAAGCTTCCGGGAAGGCCTGCGCTGGTGTACGGAAGTCTTCCATGCACTTGCTTCTTTGCTGAAAGCGAGAGGACTTGCCACTTCTGTCGGTGATGAGGGCGGCTTTGCCCCTGACCTGTCCAGTGATGAAGAAGCGATCCAGCTCATTCTTGAGGCCGTGGAAAAAGCGGGCTATAAGCCAGGGACTGATTTTGTGCTGGCAATGGATGCAGCGTCCAGTGAATGGAAGGGAGAAAAGAAGGGGGAATATCTGCTTCCTAAAAGCGGGATGAAATTTACCTCCGGACAGCTTGTGGAGCATTGGAAATCCCTCTGTGACAAATATCCGATTTACTCCATCGAAGACGGACTGGATGAGGAGGACTGGGAAGGCTGGCAGATGATGACCAGGGAACTGGGAGAAAAGGTGCAGCTGGTGGGAGATGATCTTTTTGTTACCAATACGGAACGGCTGGCAAAGGGCATTTCTCTTGGCTGCGGGAATTCTATCCTGATTAAGCTCAACCAGATCGGAACGGTTTCCGAGACGCTGGAAGCGATTAAGATGGCTCATAATGCCGGATATACCGCTATTTCTTCCCACCGTTCCGGGGAAACGGAGGATACCACAATTGCGGATTTGGCGGTGGCGCTGAATACCTGCCAGATAAAGACCGGAGCGCCGAGCAGAACGGAGCGTGTGGCAAAATATAACCAGCTTCTCCGCATTGAGGAAGAGCTGGGAGAAAGCGCCGTGTATCCGGGACTTAACGCCTTTCATATTAAAAGATAGCTCCCCCTTAAGACATTGAGGCGGGCCTGTGAATGTGCAGGCCCGCTTTTTAACTGGGCATAGTATGGGGGTTATGACTTTGACAGTGGAATTATTGCGAATATTAATTTGAAAAATTTTTCTTGAGCGGAACAATTTCCAGAGTATATCCCAATGGAACAAGAATTTTTAACAGGCTGTTAAGCTGGGGAGAATGAACGGCGGTTTCCAGACGGGCAATAACCGGCTGGCTTACCTCGCATATATCAGCCAATTGAGCCTGGGTAAGTTCTTTTTCCTCCCGGATTTGTACCAGAGTCTTTATCAGATTTTTTTCCAGTTCAATGACTCTTTCTTCTTCTTCACTTAAAGCAAGGCCTTCTCTGATTTGTTTCCATGTTGCTGCCATTGATTATCCATTCCTTTCCTTGAAATTATTCAGATTCCTCAGAGCTTGTTCCAGTTCTTTCTGCGGAAGCTTCTTTGTCTTTTTCGTAAAATAGTGTAAAAGGATAAAAGTATTATTCTTATAGCATGCAAACAATATACGGTTCTTTAGCGGCCTCAGTTCCCATATATCTCCATTTACATGTTTTGTTACAGGTTCGCCGATTCGTGTTCCGTATTCCTGCAGTAAATCCAGGAAAGCAATAATTTTGTTTAAATTGATACGGCTGCTTTTATCCGTAGCAGCTTTCTTTTTTAGCGTATATATGTAGTCTGCAATGCTGCTATAGCCGTCAGCATCTTCATAAAAAATAATTTCGTACATTTTTCTCCTTGGTTTGATTATAACAAATTTGCTATTAAAACGCAATAGGTAAACAAGATTAAAATGATTGGCCTTAAAATGATTGAATGAGTTAAGATATTAAGAAACAGATAAGAGATATAGAAAATTAAAGTGAGAAAGTAAGGAGCAGTAAAACAAGAATAAAATAATGAGGAAGAACAGAATTATTACTGGAACTGAAAATATTGCTGTGTCAGAGATTTATGAGATGAAACAGAACGGGAACACTTTTCGTATATCGTAGTATACATCTATTTGATACCGGTATGCAATAATAATTTGTTCTGTTTATAGTTATTTAACAATTTAAGCAGCTGCTTATTACCAGACAGATCACCGGATGTCAGGCAGAAGAGAGCGCAGACAGTTATTGATTCCTATCCCTGTATTCCAGCGGTGACATTCCGGTCTCTTTCCTGAAAAACTCATAAAAATGGGAAGTCCCTGAGAACCCCAGTTCCTCTACAATTGCAGTCACGCTTTTATCCGTACTTGTTAACAGCTGTTTTGCCCAGTCCAGACGGTAACTGCCCGCCAGCTTCAGAAGGCTCTGCCCGGTACGCCTTTTTACGATCTGATTCAGGTATTCCGCATTATAATGCAAAGCGCGGGAAAGCTGGGAACGGGATATCCGTCCGTGGGTTTCTTCCATATAATTGGAAATACGGGCAAAGAGAAAATCTTCATTGCTGGAATCCAGCTGCATGAAATTACAGTGGAATTTGTTTTTGTCTTCCAGCGTGTATATCAGACGAAGCAGCAGTCCCCGCAGCAGGTAAGAATAGCCTGGCCTGTTGTCAATCAGGCTCTGTTGCATCCGGTCAATAAGGACTTCAGCCGGATTTTCCGAAGGGCTGGAAAGGGTGTGAAGGGTAGAGGAAAATTCCAGATAATTGCGGGCAAAGCGTTCTTCTCCCTGGAGATTGGAAAGCAGGAAGTCATGGATAATGCCGTCGGGGGAAGTGAGGCGGGGACTCAGATCAAAGAGGACATCCCTGTCCATCAAATCCAGGATATATTCCGCATGGAAATTAATGAAAACCACACTGCAGCGGGGGCCTGGGATATCCATGTGCCTTGTATTTCGGTTCAGCAGGCAGGCATCCCCTTTCTTATAGGTATAGGAAATCCGTTCTATTTTATTGGTCAGCTCCCCTTCCAGGACATACATCAGTTCAAAATGATCATGCTGATGGGAAACCGCATTATTCGGCATATAGGCAGAACTCATGGAGCCGGGGTAAAAAGCCGCATGGAGCAGCTTATCGTTCTTCTCATCCCTTATTTTATAAAACATGGTAAGAGGCGTGATAATGGTCATGCGTTCGGAAGAGTCTGTCCAATTATTCCTGACAAGCATCTGTTCCGGCGGTGAAGGCTTCTTTTGATTTTTCATGGGATCTCCTAAAATAAGCAACTGGGTTTTGGGCGTACCAATTTGCGGAAAACAAGATATCGGACGTTTAGATACAGCCTCCCATTATTATATAATACCTATATAAATAAAACAATTGCAGGAAGTATACCCAGGCATGAATAAGGATTATCGGTTGTTACTGTTCACTCAATACTGTGCATTTACTGCACAGTATGTGAGAAAGTGATTCAAGAGTGCATAAATCCTATCGCCGCAGGCGATTTTAAATGGATTTATGCAGGTTACTGGTCACGGAGTGAACAGTAACTATCGGTTATCAGGAAGGAATGGATGAAAATGGCAAATTGGATATGGTATCCGGGGGATTTTGAGATTTATCACGGCATGCGCCAGAATTTTGACAGGGAGGAACGAGGCTTTTTCTGGCCGGCTTACTGGCATATTGCGGACTGCCGCCGTCATGTGGTTTTTCATGGAGCCTTTGCGCCTGACAGGGAAACAAGGTTCCGGGTGACGGCGAGAGGCATAGGGCATGTATTGGTGAAATGGCAGGCGGAGGCGCCGGAATGGTTTCCCAAAGGACAGGTCTTTTACCAGGAGAGAAAATACCGGATCGGGGAATGGATTACCTGTCCGGCAAAAGAGATAGCTGTTGACGTGGTGTTGGGGAACCGCACAGGGCTTCCCTGTATTTATGCGGAAGGGGAAATCATTTGTTCCGGAAAAGACTGGACTGTTTCGGACTTCATAAAGCCTGCGGTCCCTGTTGGGTATAACGATATGTATGTGAGGAGCGGGCAGGATCCCCAGGAGTTTGAGTATACCTGCGAAAGCTGCAGCCCGGTTTCGCAAGAAGAAAGAGATGGGGGAATCCTTTATGATTTCGGCAGGGAAATTACGGCGGATACGCTGATTCATATCGATGGGGCGATAAGGCCGGAGAAGGTGACTCTCTGCTATGGGGAGTCCCGCGCGGAAGCGCTGGATACGGAGCTCTGTTATCTGAAGCAGGTTCTGGATATCCCGGGGGAAGCAGAGGCGGCGGCCTTAACGTACCGGACAGCTTCCCCCTTTGGGAAATGGGATACCGGAAGGTGCTATCATACCAGGCTGCGTGCATTCCGTTACCTGTTTATTCCGGAAAAAGAGGCGGCGTCTCTTATCAGGCCGGAAGCACTGTATAAGTATGTGGATTTTCCCAAAAGAAGCGGCTTTTCCGGCAGTGATGAATTGGTGAACCGTATCTGGAATGTGGCGGATACCACCTTCCGTCTGGCAAGCGGCATTTTCTTTCTTGACGGGATCAAGAGAGACCGGTGGATCTGGTCGGGGGATGCGTATCAGAGCTATTTCATCAACCAATACCTTTTCTTCGACAAGGATATCTGTAAGCGGACCATTCTGGCCCTGCGGGGAAATGATCCCGTGACGGAGCATATCAATACTATATTGGATTACTCCCTGTATTGGATTATCAGCCTGGAGAACTATTATAATATGTCAGGGGATTTGGAATTTATCCGCATGATCTATCCGAAAATGGAATCCCTGATGCGTTACTGTATGGAGCAGACGGACGAACAGGGCTTCCTTTACGGAAGGGAAGGGGACTGGGTATACATAGACTGGGCGGAAATGGATAAGGAGGGGACTCTTTGTGCGGAACAGATGCTGCTGGCGAGAAGCTATGAAGCCATGGCGGCGGTACGCAGGCTCCTGGGGCTTGGAGAGGAAGAATTTGTACAGAAAAAAGAGATGCTTCTGTCCCGGATCCGCCGCTTTTTTTGGGATGAGGAAAAGGGAGCCTTTATAGACAGCTACCAGTCGGGAAGAAGAAAGGTAACCCGCCATGCCAATATATTTGCCATAATTTTCGGGTTTGCGGACAGTGCGGAAACTGGGAGCATCCTGGAAAATGTACTGCTAAATGAAGAGATTCCCACTATTACCACGCCCTATTTCAAGTTCTATGAACTGGAAGCGCTGGCGATGCTGGGACGTTTTGATGTGGTGATGGAAAGCATCAGAAGCTATTGGGGAGGAATGCTTGAGCAGGGGGCTTCCACCTTCTGGGAGGAATATAAGCCGGGACAGCCGGAGGAGGAGCAGTATGGCATGTACGGAGACAAGTACGGCAAGAGCCTCTGTCATGCCTGGGGCGCGAGCCCGATATATCTGATCGGCAGATACTGTATGGGAGTCAGACCTACGTCAGCAGCTTACGATACCTTTGAGGCGGCTCCGCAGCTGGATTTGTTCGGCCATTTTTCCTGCTTTTTCCCTGTAGGGCAGGGGACGGTATGGATGGACTGGAAGGATGGCGTGCTGGATGTGTATACGGATAAAGAAGGCGGAGTGCTGAAGGCGGACGGAAGGGAATATCCGTTAGTGCCCATGCAGCATGTGATTATAAACAGAAAATAAATATGAAAAATAACTTTAAATACAAAAAGCAGCATAGAGCGGAACGGTCTTTTTACCATCCTCAAAACCGAAGTTTTTTGAAGAAAGCTTGATTGCATAGGCCGGTTTATAGGTATCCGTATAGACTCTTAAGCTTTTGGCTCTGGTATTGTCGGCCGACTTGACTTCAATGGGAATAAGATGACCGTCGCGCTGAATGATAAAATCAATCTCGGCTCCGCGCTCTGATTCCCAATAGTAAGTTTTATAGCCGTTAATATTAAGCTGGACATTGACATAATTTTCGGTCATTCCGCCTTTGAAATCATTTAACTCATCAATCATGTAAAGGATGTCATTTGCGGCCAGATCCTTCTTCGCACAGAGCAAACCCAAATCGGATACATAAATTTTGAATGCATCATTATCACGATAGTTTTCAAGAGGTTTCTTGATTTGTTCTACCTTATATACTTGTGATACAATACCCGACAGGCAAAGCCATTCGATTGCATTTTCAAACTTGGAGGCTCTGCCTCCTTTTTTAATTAGCTTGTATTGGAAGCGGGTATTTTTTCTGGAAAGCGGAACGGTGATGTTATCATAGGCAAGCCGTGTTTTCTTAATCTCATTAATATTGTTGTATTTACTCATATCATTGAGATAGCTGGCCAAAATAGTATCCTGTGTGTGCCGCACAAGAATATAATCTTTTGTTTCCGCAAACTGCATCACACATTCAGGCATACCCCCGACAATCAAATACTGACGGTAAAGCTGCATGGCTGCATCGTGCAGGGCAGAGGGCATGTGTTTACAAATATAAAAACCCCGGCATTAACCGGAGCTTAGAAGAATCATTATCTCTGGGTGTTTGAATATTCATGGGCCTTCTTACTTAAATGTCTGGTACCAAGTCCTTTATTTAAGAGGAGACTCATCCTATTTCATTTGCAAATATCTGATCATCAAATAGTCTGTTATAACAATAATTATCCAAATAAATCTTTATCAAGGCCTTCCCCGCCTTTTATGTAGTATATAATAAATGTCATAAAAGCACAAACCGGTGTCACAAAAGCAACAATAACTATATAAAAGTATAAAACCCATTACAATATGTGTCACAAAAGTGCCAGGGGATATCATAAAAATTATAGAGAGTCTCCCGTAAAATGACTACAATATAATTATCAAAAGAAAGTTCATGTTGCGGACAGCATGCGGTTCGGACGGAAAACGGATTATGAAAAGCGGAGGAATTATGATGAAAAGATTTTTAAAAAAAGCGGCAGCAGTCATGACGGCAGCTGTAATGGGGTTATCTCTGGCAGCCTGCGGGTCCGGCACGGCAAGTGCGGGCGGAGAAGGTTCTGCGGCAGCAGGCGGTGAAAGCGCAGCGGCGGGCGGAACCGTTACAGAAGTAAATGTATGTATCCCTACCGCATATGATATGCCCGATGCGGGGGAAGTGGAAACAGCCATCAATGAAATCGCGGAATCCAAATACGGAGTACATCTGAATCTCACCTTCGTTTCCATGGGAAACTGGCTGCAGCAGTCCAACCTTCTGCTCACAGGAGATGAAGTGGACGTTATCGCGGCATTTATGACTCCCCTTACCACCTATATAAAAAATGGACAGCTGGCTCCGCTGGATGATTATTATGCATCGGCAGCGGATGATTTCAAAGCCATATGGTCTGAAGAAGAAATAAAAGGAACTACAGTGGACGGACAGATTTATGCCATTCCCAATCTGAGAAACTTCGGCAACCGTTTCGGTCTCAATATTGATAAGGCGATTGCAGAGGAATTCGGAATCGAACCCTATCATAAGTGGTCACTGGAAGAAATCGATGCCTTTCTCCATGAAGTACACGAAAAATACCCGGACAGATATGCACTGGTACCCCAGTCCGGCGACACCATGGTGAATGGCTGGACCTGGGACGGTCTGGGAGACGGAAAATTTATCGGTGTGATTCCTGACTGCGGACAGGGAACCGAAGTTCAGAATCTGTTTGATACGGATGATTTCCAGGAGTTCATAGGCTGGACAAGAAAATGGTATCAGGACGGCCTGATCATGGCGGATGCCCTGAGCAATACAGAGGCCGGTTCCCAGCTCATTGCCAATCAGAAAGCAGTTTCCTGCTTTGATAACTATGCAAATAATGAACTGGCAGGCGCAGTACGTACCGTTGTAATTGAACCCTGGTCGGTAGCCAATTCATATTCGGAACTGTGCTACGGCATTAACGCCAATTCCAAAAATAAAGATGCCGCCTGGACTGCCCTGCAGATGCTTTATACGGATAAGGAGGTCTGTGTCCTGCTCAACAACGGTATTGAAGGCAAGCACTATACCAAAAATGATGACGGAACCATTTCCTTCCCCGAAGGAAAGACCGCTGCGGACTGCGGTTACGGCATGGCAGACCTTTATTGGATAGCTCCCTACTCAGGATGGTCTAACCCCATTGACTACAATGGCCCCACCTTCTTTGAAGACTTAATCCAGTTTAATAAGGATACCATGAAGAGCAAAGCGTATGGCTTCTTCTTTGACACCAGCAGCGTTGTGGACCAGTATTCCGCATGCAGCAATGTTATGGATAAGTATTACAAAGCCCTGCTGGCAGGAACGGTAGATCCGGAATCCACCATCGCACAGGCAAACGGGGAACTGGAAGCAGCAGGCCTTCAGGATATTTTGACAGAAAAACAGAAACAGCTGGATGATTTCTTTGCACAGAAATAAGCAGAAAACCTGTTCTTAGAAATACGGAAAAAGAGATAAGAGCCATTTTCAAAGGATCCCCCTTCCTGAAAATGGCTCTTCCAGGGAAAATGTATTAAGAAAGGAAGAGTAAAATGGCTGGAACGGCTACGTTGGCAAAGAAACAGACGAAGAGTAAAAAAAAGGGCCGGAACAAAATGACGCTGGCGCTGCTTTCCATGATGCTGCCGGGTTTTATTTATCTGCTGATCAATAATTATATTCCTATGGCGGGTCTGGTAATTGCATTTAAGCGTTTTAATTACAGCAAAGGAATCTGGGGCAGCGATTGGTGCGGCTTCAGTAACTTCACCTATCTGTTCCGGACAAATGATGCCCTGAATATTGTCCGGAATACCCTTGGCTATAACCTGACCTTCATTCTTCTTGGAAATCTGCTGGCGGTAACGGTTGCGGTCATGCTGAATTTCCTAAGAGGAAATATGAATAAAAAGGTATATCAGACATTGATCCTGATCCCCTATCTGATTTCCATGGTGGTGGTATCCTATATCGTATATGGCTTTTTGAGCCAGGACAACGGATTCCTGAACAGCCTGTTTGTGAAAATGGGAGGGGAAAAGATAAGCTGGTATACGGAAACAAAATACTGGCCTTTCATTCTGGTTATTGTAAACCTCTGGAAGGGCTTTGGGTACAGCAGCATTCTTTATTACGCTACAGTCATCGGGATTGATTCCTCTCTCTATGAGGCAGCTACGGTGGACGGAGCCAACCGGTGGAAACAGGTATGGCATGTGACGCTTCCCGGACTGAAGGGAACGATTATCACCATGGTGCTTCTTGCCATCGGGCGTATGTTCTATTCGGATTTCGGCCTGTTCTATCAGGTGCCGATGCGTTCCGGTCTTCTTTCATCGGTAACGGATACCATCGATGTATTTGTTTATAAGGGACTGACACAGCTTAATGATGTGGGACGTGCGTCGGCGGCAGGCTTCCTGCAGTCTGTACTGGGCTTCGTCCTGGTGCTGACAGCCAACTTCATCGTCCGTAAGGTAGATGAAGATAGCGCTTTATTCTAATAAAGGAGAAAAGATTATGGTTGGTAAAAACAAAACGGGCCAGATTGTTTTAAATATTATTTTTATCCTGCTCTGTACAGCGGCGGTTGCGCCTTTTCTCCTTCTGCTGTCCTCCTCTTTGACGGACGAAGCGACACTGATGAGGGAAGGGTACAATTTTATACCCAGGGTTTTCAGCTTTAATGCATATGTTTATCTGTTCAGCAGTAGCATGAAGATTATAAAGGGCTATGGAATTACCATTTTGGTAACCGTGTTGGGAACAACATTGAGTGTGCTTATGACGACACTGTTTGCTTATCCTCTGTCCAGAAAAGAGCTTCCGTGGCGCGGTTTCTTTGCCTTCTTCGTATTTTTTACCATGCTGTTTAACGGCGGTCTGGTACCTACCTATATGATGTGGACGCAGTCCTTTCATATTAAAAATACCCTGTGGGCGCTGATTATTCCCGGGCTTCTCATGAACGGCTTCTATATTATTATGATGCGTTCCTTCTTCCAGGCCAATATACCGGATGCCCTGATAGAAGCGGCACGCATTGACGGCGGCGGTGAATACCGGATTCTTTTCCAGGTGGTGACGCCCCTGTCAAAGCCGATTATGGCGACCATGGCTCTTATGATAGGGCTGGGGTATTGGAACGACTGGATGAACAGCCTGTATTACATAACCGATGATAAGCTGTTCAGCATCCAGGCCATATTGAACACGATTATTACAAACATTCAGTTCCTGACCAGCGGGCAGTCTTCCGCGGCGTCCAGCGTGAATGTGGCTAATCTGCCGAGCATCGGCATCCGAATGGCGATTGCGGTAATCGGCATCCTGCCTGTACTGTGCATTTATCCTTTCTTCCAGAAATATTTTGTGAAAGGTATTGTTGTTGGAGGGGTGAAAGGATAGGTTAGCCGAATGATTGGTGGAGAAAGCATGAGGTGCTTTCTCCATCAGTCGTTGCCGGAAAAACTGGCAGTCTTTTTTAATTCGATGAATAAATACATGGGGATTTTGGAAAGCCAGGCAATGCGCGGAGACATGGCAGCCTGCTCTTCGGTTGGAATTGGTTCATTCATATCCGTTATTATAAATCCGTTTCTTGCAAAGACTTTAACATAATCGGATAATGTTCTGTGGCGATAAATAACGGATTCTTTTATACCGTCGATTTTCCCTGTCCATTCTGCCGGATGGAAGTAATCCTTGACTACTACCTGCATGCATTCCTTTTCTTTCACCCATTTATGTTCCACAGGAGGTTTAAAGCAAGGATGGAGGATGGAAATAAAAACCTTTCCATGTGACTTAAGGACTCTGTTGATTTCTTTCATGGCCCCGTCAAAATCTTCGATATCCATCAGCATCATAGCACACAGAACAATATCGAAGGTATTATCAGTTATTCCATATAAATCATTGCTGTTTCTGATAAGATGTGATATTTCCAGTCCGTCTTCTTTCGCTTTGGAAACAGCGTAGCTGACCGCCATTTCGGAACAGTCAACGGATGTAACCTTTGCACCTTTTCGGGCCAATTCTCTGGAATAACCGCCTTCACCGCAGCCCAGGTCGAGAATAGAAAGCCCTTTCACATCCCCCAGTTTTTCCATAGTGTAAGGCATGATATAATACATTCTGAAATCATTGGTCTGTGATTTTTGGATCCATTCGCAGCCGACGTTTCCCCAACATTCAGTAGAACTATCCGTTTTCATCGAGAGCCCCCTTTTCATATATAGCAGCAGTTGCTGGCCGAATTGTAATTTTATATTGTTCTCATTGTATGATATTTTTTAAAAAATTACTACTGTGAAATAAGCGCATTCATTCGGGATAAGTGAGGATATTTTTAGGATTACTATAGACTTATAAAAAATGTAAATGTTTGTTATTCAACAAAAGATAAGGAAAAAAGCAGCCATACTTGTGACGTCCTTTTTTTATAATTATAATAGAAGCATAAGGAAAATTTTTCCGTTAACAGGCAACATGGAAACGAACAGGAGAGATATTATTATGAGTTTTGCGATCAAAGAAATTTATGTGGAATACCAGAAGGCCCCCATTGGCCTGGATGAGAAACGTCCTCGTTTTTCATGGATTTTTTCTTCCGATGAAAAGAATATGAGGCAGTGCGCCTGCAGGATTCTTGTAAAAAAAGTGACACCCGCAGCGCAGGAAAAGATAGTCTGGGATTCCGGGAAACTGGAAACAGGAGAATCCAGAGGGGTGGAGTATGCCGGAGAAGAACTGGAAGCCTGTACGGTATATTCTGTGTCGGTGCAGGCGTGGGATGCCGGAGGAAACAGCGCCTGTGAGGATACCTGCTTTGAGACAGGCATGCTTAACTTTTCGGCAGAAGAGGAGGATATAAACCATGCCTGGGAAGGCGCACAGTGGATTGCCGCACCTCGTTTTCATGTATGCGCACAGGCCAGAGGGGTATTTATCCTGGAGACGGAGCTGCGTCTGGAACCGGGCTCGCGGAGAGCAGGCGTGGTATTCGGTGCTAATGATTTCCGGCTGCTAGATAAAAACCAGAATGAATATGGACTGGAAGGAGAGAACTATATCCGCTATGAAATCAACCTGCAGGCACTGGCGGGGAAACCGGCGAAGGGGCAAGCGGCAGGAAATGCAATACCCACCCTGGACATCTACAGGGCAGGCTATGCACCCGGAGACAGGGAAGACATTCCCTTTGCCAGCGTTCCGCTCGTTCCTTTTGAAAGGGAGGACTCATCTCAGGAAAGCACAGCGGCACAGGGAACTGGAGAAGCACAGGCAGGCGATTCTTCTCTTATCACCGAAGAAAATGCCTATGACTTCCATTGCCTTCGGATAGAAGTGGACGGCAATAATGCCTTTACCTATCTGGACGGAGTGCTTGTGGACGCAGTGGCAAAGCAGGAGTTCTTCGGCAGGACGGTAAAGGGAAGAACGCTGAATCCCAGAGGAAATAATGACGTGCTGACCTATCCCAGGCTGAACGAGATCGGCTTTTTTGCAGGGGAGGGAGACCGCGCCTGTTTCAAATATCTGTCAGTCCGGAATATGCGCGCGCCTTCCGCGGAATTCATACGGGAAACGCCGGAGGGCGGCCTGTACGGCAGGGAAGGAATCTTCTGTAAAAAAGAAGGGATCCGTCTTACCCAAACGGAATCGGGAGAAAGCTGTTTTTCCCTCAGTTCAGCCCAGGTTACGGTAGATCCTTCCCATTCATCCATCCCCATGTTCCGTACGCTCATCCGCACACGGGAGGACAGAAAACCAGTACAGGCCAGGCTGTATATCACTTCCCGGGGAATTTACGAATGCCGCGTGAACGGACAGGATATAACGGACCGTCTGCTTGCGCCGGGAAATACCCAGTATGACAGGCGGCTGAACTACCAGACCTATGACATCAGTGACAAAATAGGGGAAGGAGACAATTGTGTGGGAGTCACACTGGCCTCCGGCTGGTGGACGGATGCCCAGACCTTTACCGTGAAAAATTATAATTTCTGGGGAGATAAGGAAGCTTTTTTTGCCAAAATCGTAATTACCTATGATGACGGCAGCAGACAGGTGCGGGTTTCCAATACGCGGGACTGGAGCTATTACGGGGAAGGGCCTTACCGGTATTCCGGATTTTTCCTGGGGGAACAGACAGACGGAAGAAGGCTGGGGCTGTATGAAGACTATTCCAAAGCGGATTTTGCGGAAACGGGCTGGGAACAGCCGGTGACTTATGAACCGGTTCCCATCGATGAATACCGGGCCATGCCTCCGGGATTCGGCCGGGCCTGGCCGGGGGTTAATGAGACAAAGCCCCTGCTTCTGGGCGGTTATGATGCCCCGGTATATGTGGTGGACAGCCGGAAGGCCTGCAGCCGTACCTTTGTGGACGAGCATACTGTTATCTATGATCTGGGCCAGGAAATGGCCGGTGTGCCGCGTATCCGTTTTCAGGAAAAGGAAGGAACACGCCTTGTTATCCGGTATGGAGAAATGCTCTACCCGGATTTGCCGGAATATGCGGCAGGGGAAGGCGGCGTAAATCTGGTGGGAAGGCTTATGGTGGAAAACTACAGGGATGCCACCAGCACCGATGTGTATATTTGTGCCGGGAGAAAAGGCGGTGAGATCTGGCAGCCACGGTTTACCTTCCATGGCTATCGTTATATAGAAATAAGCGGCGCCGATAATCCGCCGGAGGCGGAAGAAGTGGAAAGTCTCCAGTATTCCTCTGTAACGGATTTTGAGGGAAGCTTCCATTCCTCCCATGAATTGCTGGATCGTTTTGCGGAAAATGTGAAATGGTCACAGCGCTGTAATTTTATCAATATTCCCACCGACTGTCCTCAGAGAAATGAGAGGATGGGCTGGGCGGGAGATACCCATGTATTCTGTCATACGGCTCTGCACAATGGTTTCCTGAAGCAGTTTTATGAGCGCAATTTACAGGCGATGGCGGATTTGCAGGAGCCTGACGGACAATTTCCGGAAATTGCGCCCGTGGGCGGGGGCTTCGGGGGGATAACCTATGAGTGCGCTTCCATTTTCATGACGGCGGAGCTGTACAGACAATACGGGGATAAACGTACCATTACCGCTTTTTACCCGGGTCTGAAAAAATATATGGATTACATGAAGGATAAAGGACTTCCCGGAAGAGGGGATATGTCTGTGGTCGGCCCGCTGGGCGACTGGCTGGCCCCTCAGGAAACGGATCTGCAGCTGATGTGGAATGCTTTTTATTACAGGGAAGCCGCTCTGATGGCGGAACTGGCGGCAATTATCGGTGAGACGGAGGATGCGGCGGACTTTGGAAAGCTGGCGGAGGAAGTAAAGGATTACTGGAACCGTACATTTATCAGCCCGGAAGATCAGAGAACAAGGAACATGGACGGGGAACTCTGCGATACCCAGTGCTCTTATGTGCTTGCTCTGGAATATGGCGTGGCCGATAACCGGGAAGCGGCCGCTTCCCATCTCCTGCGGAAAACAAGGGAGCTGGGGCATAAGGTGGGAACCGGATTCTTTGGAACCGGCCTCCTGAATATGGCCCTGAGCAAGGCAGGCTATCCGGAGGACGCCTATAAGCTGATGCTTCAGACAGCCTTCCCATCCTGGCTGTATCCCGTGACCCAGGGAGCCACCAGCATCTGGGAACACTGGGATTCCTACACGGTGGAAAAGGGCTTCGGCGGCTACAATGCCATGAACTCTTTTAACCATTATTCCCTGGGAAGCGTACTCTCCTGGATGTATGAATGGATTCTGGGCATACGCAGGGAGGAAGAAAATCCCGGCTACAGTCATTTCCGCCTGGAGCCCTGCATCGGAGATCTTACATATGCCGGAGGAAGCGTATCCAGTCCGTACGGAACGATCCGCAGCAGCTGGGAAAAGAAAGAAGGTGTTCTGATCTATTCCTGTGAAATACCGCCCAACACCGGTGCCACCCTTATTCTTCCTGACGGACAGATAAAGGAACTGGGGAGCGGAAGCTATTGTTTTGCCTGTAAAGATAAATATGCTGAAAATGTATGGCAAAAAAATAATTGTATGTAGCAATCATCTGCTGAATCAGATAAAATATAACCAGAAGATAAAAATATCACATAACTGCGTTGTTTTCCGGCCTGTTCGCAGAATTCGGACGGACAGGCCGGGGTAAGGGGGCACGCAGGGAAGGAGAGGTTATGTATCAGTTTAACAGAGAAGAGTATGACAAACGGATGGAATGGTACCGGGATGCCAGATTCGGTATGTTTATCCATTGGGGGCTGTATTCCATTCCCGCCCGCGGCGAATGGATCCGCAGCACGGAGGAAATGACCAAAGAAGAGTATCAGAAATATTTTGAGGAGTTCGACGCCAGAGACTTCAATCCGAAAGAATGGGCGCGCATGGCAAAGGAAGCCGGAATGAAATATATGGTTCTGACAGCCAAGCACCACGACGGATTCTGTCTGTTTGACAGCAAATATACGGAGTATAAGGCAACCAACACAAAGGCCGGACGGGATCTGGTGCGGGAATATGTGGATGCGGTCCGTGGGGAAGGGCTGAAGGTAGGCCTTTATTTCACTCTGCTTGACTGGTATCATGAAGATTATCCTCATTATCAGGACAGAAACCATCCCATGCGCAACCATCCGGAATGCGGAAATGAGAACCGGGATTTCAGCCGTTATGTGGATTATATGCATAAACAGGTGGAAGAAATCTGTACCAATTACGGACAGCTGGATCTCCTCTGGTTTGATTTTTCCTACGATGATATGAGGGGAGAAAAATGGGGAGCCACCAAGCTGATAAATATGGTTCGTTCCCTGCAGCCGCAGGTGATCATAGACAATCGTCTTGAAGTGAGTGGGGAAGGAAGAGGTTCGCTGGCAGAATGCAATCCCACTCCTTATCATGGCGACTTCGTGAGTCCCGAGCAGATTATCCCTCCGGAAGGCCTTGCGGACATAGAAGGAAATCCTCTGGCCTGGGAAGCCTGTGTGACAATGAACAATCATTGGGGCTACTGCGGAACGGATCAATACTACAAGCCCGCTCCCATGCTCATCAAGAAGCTGGTGGAATGTGTTTCCAAAGGCGGCAACATGCTCCTGAATGTGGGCCCTGATGCCTATGGGAATTTCCCGCCGCAGTCGGTGCAGATTCTGGCGGAAATCGGGCGCTGGATGAAAAAGAACAAGGAGAGTATTTACGGCTGTGGGATCGCGGATGTTCCCAAACCCGATTACGGACGGGTTACAAGAAAAGGGAATACCTACTACTTCCATATGTATGAAAATACAATCGGCCCGGTTCCCCTTATAGGCCTCGACAAAACAAAGGTAAAGGGGATCCGTGCTCTGGCGGACGGATACGAGCTTCCGGTTTCCACAAGCTGGGTACACATTGATTATCCGGATATTGTGTTCGCAGATCTGGGCCCGAACCCGGTTCTCCCTGACAGCACCGATTATGTGCTGAAAGTAGAAATGGAAGATTAAAGAAAAAAAGGATTATATATCTACCAATTCCTGTATAGTTATTGTATAATGTACAAGGTATCAGTATTTTGCAGGGGGTTGTTTTAGGAAAAATACAGAGCAGAGCTGGAATTGTATGGGATTGGAACATATGATGAGGAAATAGAGGCAGTAATGTGGCAGCCTGGATACGGAAAAAGCAAGATACTTTTATGCTTTTTCCGTGTACGGACGGCCTTTTTATTTTCAGGTTCTGCGAGTACCGGATCCGTAAAACAAAATTTACACAGGAAGAAGTGGGCGTGTCATGAAACAATATCTGAAAATACCCAAAATGCGGACAGCTTCCATGCGGCTGCTTTTTTCGTATCTGGCGATCATTCTGGCGCCGACAGTTGCTATTATTGTGATTTATATTACAATGCAGGATGCCCTGTTGAATATCCAGAAGGAAAAGGCTCAGAATCTGTCAAAAGAGGCAGCGGTGACCTTTAACAAGGAATTGGATCAGCTGACTAATATCGGAAAATATATCAGCAGTGACAGTAAGCTTAAAAAATATATGGATGACAGAAGTGAATTTCTGGGAACGGGTCATTACTATAAAGTATATGAGCTGGCGAAGTCCTATCCTGATTATGCCCTGTTGAACCGGTTTGTGAAAACGATCTGCATTTTTCCGGCAGGGGATACTTATATGATCCAGATTCCCCAGGTGATTCCCAATAATGAAAGAGGGATGTCAACGGTAGCCATAGTGAGAAACAGCGAAACCTATGAGACTCTGATGGATAAGCTGTATAAGCTGGGGCCGAATAATCTGGTATATGATAAGAGCGACGAAGGCCAGGGGAGCTTTCTCATCCTTCAGAACTTTAATTATGAGGGCTTTGGAAAAGAGGACGGTATTGTTGTCATTGAGATAGACAAGGCACAGATCAAGACATTGCTGCACAGCACCCTGGGAAATGATGAAGGGGTGGCTTTCCTGACCGACAGCGACGGTGATGTTTTGTATGCCTATGCCCAGCATGACAGGGGAGAGGAGCCGGTTCCTGAAAATGGGTATTGGAAGGATTATGTGGAGGAAATTGGCTGGAGCTCCGGTTCCGTAACCATAAATAAGGTACTGACCGATTATAATCAGTGGTCTTTAATTACTGTGATTCCCAGGAAAGAGCTGCTTTCCAAAATCGGTCCAGGAAAATATGTGATTTTACTGCTTTGCATCCTGTCTGTTTTGATTGGGGTCGCCATATGCCTCTGGTATTGGAACAGCCGCAGGCCGGTGATAGAGCGGTATGTTAAGTTCACTGAAAAATATCCGGAAAAAGTAACGTATCAGGAAAAGCCCACCGACATATGGAAGAATTTCGGCGGGGTCCTGGAGCATGTGGAGGATTTGCAGACCACTGTGGATAAGCAGTATCAGTGGGCAAGAGACGGAATTATCAGAAAAATTTTTTACGGAAGCTATGATTCTGAGGAAGAGATAAAGAATGAAATGGAAACCATGGGAATTACCTTTTCGGTAAATCTTCCGTGCTTTCTGGTTAAGCTTGTGATGAGAGATTCCGAAAAGCATGAAATGCTGCAGTCCCCGGAGATTCTTGAGGAGGCGCTGAAAGAGGAGCTGACCCGGTGTCTGCCGTGCTGTTACTGGATGATCAATATGGAACCGTTTTCTTACATACTTGTGGTTCCCTGCGGGGAGGACGGGCTGGAAAACCGTGATCTCAAACGGCTGTTTGAAAAGGTGAATTACGCTTTATACAGCCAGTTCCCCATTAATATATATACGGGAATCAGCGATCCGGCGGATTCGCCCTTTGCTGTTTCCGAGGAATATGAGCATGTATGCAGGATTTGCGAATATGCCCAGTATTATAAGATGAGAATGCCTCTTATCCTGGAGGATATTCCCCGGCATCAGCATGTGGTTTTTCCCGTGGAACTGGAAATGCAGCTGGAAAATACCATAAAGGGCGGTACCGAGGAGCAGCTGTGCAAACTGATGGAGCAGGTGATGGACAATTACCTGAAGATACCCGGAAGCGGGCCTATGGGACAGAACCTGGAACTGCTGCGCTGCATTGTCCTGCGCTGTCTGGACGACAAGTGCGGCGGGGAGCAGTCCGTCAGGATCATGAATCAGGTACAGCATGTCAAAACCGCCTCCGATATGGAACGCTGTATTTTTGACACATGGCGTTATTTTGCCGACAAAAAAGAGCAGACAGATGATCAGGATGAAGAACTGAAAAAGAAAATAGAAGAAAAAATAGAACGTGATTTTTCCCGGGACGATTTCAGCCTGGTGATCGTGGCCGATTGGCTTGGCATACCGGATAAAAAATTGTACCGTGATTTTAAAAAAATGTTCGGTGTCAGCTTTTCCTCCTATCTGGAGATACGAAGGATACGCTGTGCACAGGAATATTTAAAAGAAGGAAGGGCAGTACAGGACGTTGCGGCGGCTGTGGGATACAGCAGTGACTATTCTTTCAGGAGGGCTTTTAAGCGTGTTGTGGGCGTTGCGCCCAGCGATTATCAGAAAAGATTCTGAAGTTTTGGGCACTTTGAAAAAATGTCTGGTGAAATCAAAGATTGTATGTTGCGCATTAGTGAGCAAGTTGGATAAAATAACATATGAAAAGAAAAGAATGATGTGCTAATTGACAGGTTAATGGGGCGCTCCAAATTAATAATCCGTCATTTTGGACATCATCTTTAATTTCGGGAGATTTTCAAAGCGTTATTCAACAATTTCATGCGGCATGAACCAAAACTTAAGGAGAGGAAAGTATCTATGTATTTGTTTTCAGATACATAATACGGGGTGGTAAAATATGATAAAAAGTTTGAAAAAGATGATTGTTTTCGGAACAGCGATCGCAATGTCTGCCGGTATGCTGGCGGGCTGCAGTTCTTCCAAAGGAGGGGATTCCGCCTCCGTTGAATTAAATGATGCGGGCACCTATCCTATTGTAAAGGACGGTACCATTGATATGACCATGTTCACCATGAGCATGCCGAACGTGGAGGATTTTGCGACCAACGATTTCACAAAGTATATGGAAGAAAAGACGGGAATCCATATGAGCTTCGTGACCGGCGGACGTGATGATTGGGAAGAAAAGCTGAATATGATCCTGCAGTCCGACGACTATCCGGATATTATTTTCGGCGTAAGCCCCAATATTGCCAAGTATGGTGTTAAGGAAGGCATTTTTATTCCCCTGGATGATTATCTGACGGAAGAAAATGTTCCTAATTATCTGAAGGTTATGGGAGATTATGATCTGGGCGTGACCCGTGAAACCGACGGAAAAATTTATTCCATGGCCAATATCAATGACTGTTATCATTGTAAGTATGCAAGGAAAATGTGGGTAAATACGTATCTGCTGGATCAGATAGGATGTGAAATCCCGACTACCACTGAGGAATTCATGGATGTATGCACCAAGTTCCTGGAATATAAGCCGGACGGCATTGCAGTGGCCGGCGCGCAGGAAGGCTGGTTTTCACGTATGCAGGACTGGCTGATGGGAGCCTATACCTTTGTGCCTACCAAGTCGGAAACCTTTAATGTGAGAGATTACATAGCCCTGGATTCGGATACGAATAAAGTGGTAAGCGTTGCTACAAGCGATGCATATAAGGAAGGCCTGAAATTTATCAACGAACTTTATAAGAAGGGCGCTATCTATGACGGCGACTTCACCCAGACCGGTGAGCAGATGAAGACTCTGGTTAATCAGGCGGATGAGCCGGTACTGTTCTTTACATCCGGAACGATTTCAGATGCGATTGACTCGGCATCCAATAATGAACTGTACAGACATTATTCCTGCATGGCCCCTATTGAAGGCCCGGACGGAACAAAAATCGCATGGACCATGCCGAACTATGGCGTAAGCTCCGGTGCGGTATGTATTACCGACAATTGTAAAAATGTGGAAGCCGCTCTCCGCTGGGTGGATACCTTCTACAGCGAAACAGGAGATCTTTGTTCCCAGTACGGCGCGGACGAAGGAACCGACTGGGTTCTGAATCCGGAAGGCAAGGTTGGCCTGAACGGGGAACCCGCTTTATATGAAGTGCTGAATGTTTATTCCGCAGAAGCCCAGAACCATGACTGGCAGGATGTAGGTATCCGTGTGGCTCCCGAAGCTTACCGTCTGGGACAGGCTGTTGATGCTGATGTGGATCCGTATGCACCGGAAGGACTGGAAAGACTCTTGTTCGATGCCACGGAAGAATTATATGAGCCTTATGGGGCAAGCAGCAATATCATTAACCTGAATGAATTAAAGGTAACGGATGAAGAGAGCACGGAGGTTTCTACCATAGCGGTTGAAATCGAAAAGATCATCGAAGAAAACTCCGTAGCTTTTATGACCGGGGCAAAGGATATTGACGCTGAGTGGGACAGCTATTTGAATACAATGGATAAGGCAGGTTTGTCCACCCTTCTGGATGTTTACCAGACTGCTTATGACAGGGCAAATAAGTAAATTAAACAGGAGAAGGCAGATTACGGCTGTCCGCTGATTGGCGGGCAGCCGTATCAAAAGGAGGGACTTGTATGTCAAGGAAAACAGGGGCCGTGCCCGCCAGGAAAAAAAGTAAAATGAGAACATCCAACTGGCAGTTCTGGGCAATTATAGCGCTGCCGGTAATTTATGCGATTGTTTTTGCCTATATTCCCATGGGGGGAATCGTAATCGCTTTTAAGGATTACAGTATCCGTAAAGGAATTTTCGGAAGCGATTGGGTCGGATTAAAATATTTTAAACAGTTTCTCACATCGACCAGCAGTGTCACGGTTATAAAGAATACGGTAATTCTGGGAATTTATACATTGGTGGTCAATTTCCCTATCCCCATCCTGCTGGCTATCGGTATCAACGAAATCAGAAATAAGACCTATAAAAAAACAATTCAGATGATTACCTATGCCCCTTATTTCATTTCTGTGGTAGTATTAGTAGGTATGATGATGCAGATGATGGATCTGCGGAGCGGCGTTATCAATATGATTCTACAGAAGCTGGGGATGAATCCCATCAACTTCTTCGGGGATGCGGGGCTATTCCGTTCGCTCTATGTATGGAGCGGCGTATGGCAGACGGCAGGCTATTCTTCCATTATTTACATAGCAGCCCTTTCCGGCGTGAGCCCGGAACTGCAGGAGGCGGCCATTGTGGACGGAGCCACCAGAATCCAGAGAATTATCCATGTGGATATTCCCTGTATCCTTCCCACGATTGTTATCATGCTGATATTCAGCTGTTCCAATATTGTAAATATCGGTATGGATAAAATATATCTGATGCAGAATTCCCTGAACACCTCCGTGTCAGAGGTTATTTCCACCTTCGTGTATAAGGTGGGTGTAGTGAATTCCAATTTTGGTTTTTCCACGGCCGCAGGTCTGTTCCAGTCTGTGGTATCCTTCGTCCTTTTGGTAGCCGTCAATCAAATCTGTAAAAAGCTTACAGAAACCGGTTTGTGGTAAAGGGGGAAGAGAATGATGAAGAAATCAAAGTTCCGTCAGATGAGTACAGGGGACAGGGTTTTTACCATTGTCAATTATTCCCTGCTGATGCTTGTTTTGATCATAGAATTGTATCCGCTTGTCTATGTTGTTGCCGCATCTTTTTCCGATCCTCAGGCCGTTGTCAGCGGAAAAGTTTTTCTGTTCCCTGTCAATCCTACCTTAAAGGGTTATGCGGCGGTATTTAAAAACAAGAAGATCCTTACCGGTTTTTCAAACTCCATATTTTATCTGATTGTAGGTACGGTGCTGAATCTGGTCATGACCATGCTGTGCGCTTATCCGCTTTCCAGAAAGGAATTCCGCGCCAGAGGCTTTTTGTCCATGTTTTTTGTGTTTACCATGTATTTCAGCGGCGGTATGGTGCCCGCTTATATCCTGGTGAATAAACTCGGCATGATAAATACCAGATGGTCCATGATCATTCCTATGGCGATGTCTACCTACAACATGATTATCTGCAGGACCTATATTGTGAATTCCATACCGGATGAGCTGTATGAAGCGTCCCAGATGGACGGGTGCACGCCGTTCCGTTATATGCTGAGCGTCGTGGTGCCCTTAAGCAAGCCCATTCTTGCAGTGCTCACGCTTTACTATGGCGTCGTCAGATGGAATGACTATTTCAATGCCATGCTGTATCTGTATAAGGATAATCTGCAGCCCCTTACCATAGTGATGAAGGAAATCCTCATTATGAGCCAGGTGGACATGACCCAGGTGACGGACGCTTCTGCGGTTTCCAAGCTGCAGGGAATGTCGGAACTGCTGAAATATTCCACCATTGTCGTGGCGTCGCTTCCCGTAATGCTTTTGTATCCGTTAATCCAGAAGCATCTTGTAAAGGGCGTTATGATCGGGGCGGTCAAGGGATGATCGCATGTATAAGAGCAAAGGACAGATATATGGCAGCAGTTCAGGAAGCCCCGGACTGCTGCCATACATGGCGGTAAAAAGGAAGGGAAAGGAAAGATGCTGTCAAATCACTTAAAGGATTACGCGGAAAAAAAGTACGGGGAAAGGCTGCCGTATCTGAAAGCGGCGGGCTGCATTCCGGAGGAAGAATTATGGAGCTGTACGCCGGATGAAGCCGTGCTGATGAAATTCTTTTACGGCACCATGCCTCTGCGGGATGCGGGGGAATATGAGTTCGGAACCTTTTTAAGCTTTGTGAAGCATGCCCTTTGGCTCAGGGAGAACAAGGACTGGTGTGCGGCCCTGCCGGAGGATATTTTTGTTAACCATGTTCTTTATTATCGGATCAATTCCGAGGATATCAGTGAAAACAGATGCTTTTTTTATGAACAGATTAAGAACCTGCTTCCGGAAGCGGGATGCGGCAGCGATCGCCTCAGGGAGACTGTGCTCGCCATAAATTACTGGTGTGCGGAAAATGCCGCTTATCAGGCATCGGATATGAGAACCGCTTCTCCCATGACCGTTTACCGGAGCGGAAAGGGACGCTGCGGGGAGGAGTCTACCTTTGCGGTAACCGCGTTCCGCAGTGCCGGCATACCTGCCAGACAGGTTTATACTCCCAGATGGGCCCACTGTGATGATAATCATGCATGGGTGGAGGTATGGCTGAACGGAAAATGGTATTTCCTGGGAGCGTGCGAGCCGGAGGAAATCCTGAACAAGGGATGGTTTTCCCATGCATCCAGCAGGGCCTTGCTTGTGCACAGCCGTAACTTCTCCGACTTCACAGGGGAAATAGCTGAGGAATGCATCGGGAAAGAAGGCGTGACTTATTTCTACAATAATACATCCACTTATGCCAGAACGTTAAAGCTGACGGTGACGGTCAGGGATCGGGAAGGAAAGCCCGCCAAAGGCGCGGAGGTTTCCTTTGAGATTCTGAATATGGCTGAATACTGCAGTGTAGCGACTCTGCGGACGGATGAAAAAGGGGAAGTAAGCCTCACCATGGGACTCGGAGACATCCATATCAGGGCCATGCTTGACGGCTGGTTTGGAGAAGCCCTCGTTTCTGCGGCGGATCAGGATCGGGCTGAAATCCTGCTGGATACGGATATTGCGGGGATGGACTGGCTGACGGATATCTGGATGCCGGAAGAGGTAAAAGCGCCGGAGGATTATCCGGTCAATCCCGGAACCGTGACATCGGAACAGAAACAGAAAAAAAGAGAAAAGCTGGCGGCTGCAAACCGTCTCAGGGAAGAGCGGATTCAGGCCTTTTATAACAAAGAGAAGGCAGAAAAATATCCGGAAGAAAAGGAACTGCTGCAGCTTGCCGCAGGGAACTTTGAAGAGCTTTACCGTTTTCTGGAAAAGGATGCCAATCCGGACAGAAAAGCGCTGCTGCACAGCCTGAGCCAGAAGGATTATAAGGACGCAAAAGCCGAAGTGCTTGAAGATGCCCTGATTTATGCGGGCCAAGTGAGAGGGACCTGGGAGGAAGATACCTATCGGAATTACCTTCTTTGTCCGAGAATATATTATGAAGAGCTGACACCTTACCGCGCTTTTATCCGCGGATATTTTACAGATGAGCAGAAAGAAGGATTTATAAAAGATCCGGAAAGTATATGGAGATACATAGAGCAGAATATCGGCTATGAACCGGAATTTGACTATGAGACTATATGTGCGTCTCCTGTGGGCTGCCTGAAACTGAGGCAGGGGAATCCTTTAAGCAGGAAAATCCTGTTTGCGGCAATCTGCCGGACATTGGGTATCCCGGCCCGGCTGAACCGGGTGACACAGGAAGCGGAATACCTGGGAAGTGACGGATTCCGCGTACCCGGAAAGCAGCAGGAGGCGGAGAGCGGGAAGGCGGCAGTCCGGAAGGCAGGGCTGACTCTTCAGGCAGAGGACGGCGGAAAATGGATCTATTTCCAGACCTGGACCATCGGAAAGCTGGAGGGAATGCGTTTTGCCACGCTGGATTATGAGGGACTCCGCTTTGACGGAAAGGAATGCAGGCTGGAGCTTGAGGCCGGTATTTACCGCCTGATTACCACCGCCCGCATGCCTAACGGCAATCAGCATGCATCCCAGCGGATTTTTGCTGTGAAGGAAGGGGAAGAAAAGGAGATTTTTGTGAGCCTGCGGGAAGGCAGCATAGAGGATATGCTGGTCAGAAATGAAATCCCGGAATTTGAGGTGACAAACGGCGCAGGGGAACGGCAGACAGCCGGCGATATCCTGAAGGGGGCCGACGGTGTGATCTGTTTCCTGGAGGAAGGCGCAGAGCCTACCGAGCATGTGCTGAATGAGCTGATGGAACGGGCCGGAGACTGGAATGCCATGACGGACAGCGGGGTAAGGCTTGTGTTTATTGTAAGGGATAAAGAAGCGCTTTCCAATAAAACCGTGAGCAGGACGCTGGAGAAAATACCGGCAGTCACCGTTGTGTATGATCCGGAGGGAGAATCGGCGGAGCCTGTGGCCAGGAGAATGTATGTGGATCCGGAAAAGCTTCCGCTGCTGGCGGTCACAAGGGCTGGTATGACGGGAATTTATGCAAGCAGCGGCTATAATGTGGGCAGTGTGGACTTGATGCTTAAAATTCTGTCCCTTCAGGAAAACAGATGATCCACAGGGGCATCGTTTAAGCGGAGGTTCATAAAAAGAAGTGAGAGAAAAAGATGTCAGGGCAGTGATACTGCTGAATATAACCGGAATATTTTTATATACCGTAGGAATGCGCAGCTTTGCGGCGCCGGCACAGATAGCTCCCGGCGGCGCGAGCGGTATTGCCATCCTGGTAAATTATATGACAGGGTTCCCTATGGGTGTATTTTGTTCCCTGTTTAATTTCCCCATACTTGCCATTGTTTTATGGAAACGTATTTTTCCGGGGAATTTTGTTGCCAAGGCGGCGGCAAGCATAATACTGCTGTCGCTGATGACGGATCTTCTGGCTCCCGTGCTGCCTCATTATCAGGGGAACGCCCTGCTGGCGGCTCTTTTTGCGGGAGCTTTTATGGGAAGCGGGCTTGCCATGGTGTATCTGGGAACCTCGGATACCGGCGGGATTACCATGATCGGCCTTATTCTGCAGAAAATTTTCCCGCATCTGAAGGTGGGGACGCTGGTATCGGCCATCAATATGGTGATCGTCCTGGCCTCCGGGCTGGTATACCGGAATATAGACAGCATCCTTTACGCGGTCATTACCGTATATGTTTCCGGGCTTTTTATGGACAAGCTGGTGAACCAGGCCAATTCCAGGGATCTGATCATTGTGATGAGCGAATGTACGGACAAGGTGCGCTGTGTTTTCCTTGATGAAAAGAAGGGCATTACGATTCTGAAGGGAGAAGGCGGCTATACCAGTGAAACGCAGAGAGTGATTCTGGGAGCGGCAGGAAAGGCCGACTGCATGAAAATCCGGGATAAAATCCGTCAGGTGGATCCAGCGGCCCTGATTATTATTGCGGAGGCAAGCGATGTGATAGGAAAAAGTTTCGGGCGAATGCTGTAAAAGGGGGAGGAAAAAGACTTGGTTAGTATAACAGAAGGAAAGCATGAACGTTTTTTTATTGATTTTGCATGGGAAAAGGATGGCCATATCAGGAGCTACCGGCTGGGGCTGGAAGAGGTATTTGAAGGAAAATATCTGGATACATTATTTGTGCCCCTTCAGGGACAGGCCTTTCTTCTGGTGGGCTGCGGTAAGGAAAAGGAGCTGGGGCTTCTGGAAGTCAGGGAAATCCTGGCTGCCGCGGCTTCGAAATGCAGGGAAATGAAAATAAGGGAATGTTCCGTGGATATTTCCCGGTTTGCAGAAGCGCTGGGTAAGGACGCGGTGCTCCAGGGCGTCCTGGGATTGGAGCTGGGCAGCTATACCTATTCCTTTACAGGAAAAGAGGAGGATACCGCCTGCAGCTTTCAGCTGGAACGGATCAGCGATATGGAAGATATGGAGGGGTTGATTGCGGAAGCGGAAGAGCTGGTGAAGGGGATCCGGTTTGCCAGAGATACGGTGAACACACCCGGAAACCATCTGCGCCCCATGGACTTTGACCGCTGCATTACCGGCTTTGTGAAGGACGTGGAAATAGAGGCCCAGACGTTTGTTTATGGTCAGCTGAGGGCAATGGGGATGGAAGCCCTGTATGGAATAGGCGGCAGCAGTGAATATCCGCCCTGCCTATTAATCCTGCGCTACCGGGGAAATCCGGAAAGTGATGAAATTTACGGACTCATCGGGAAAGGGGTTACCTGCGATACGGGCGGATACTGCTTAAAGGGCAGCAAGTCCATGGCCGGCATCAAAGGGGATATGGCCGGGGCGGCGGCAGTGGCCGGAGCCATGCATGCCATCGCGGCCGGTAAGCTGAAGGTGAATGTTACCGCCTGCCTGCCTCTCTGTGAGAACCGGATTTCCCAGTCCGCTTTTCTGCCCGGCGATGTAATTACCGGCTATGGCGGAAAGACCATTGAAATCCTGAACACGGATGCGGAAGGGCGGCTTGTGTTGTCCGATGCCGTGAGCTACGGGATAAAGGATGAGAAAATAACAAAAATCCTGGATATCGCTACCTTAACTGGTGCGGTATGGAGCGCTCTGGGCTATACGATTGCCGGCTCCATGTCCGATGACGACCATTTTTATGGACTGTTCGAAAAAGGGCTTGTCCATTCCACTGAAAAATATCTGCGTTTCCCATTTGGACGGGAACACCGGAAGATGATAAAGAGCGATGTGGCAGATGTGAAAAATGTGGGCGCCGACTGCTGCGGTTCCATTACGGCGGGACTGTTTATCCGGGAATTCTGCGAAGGAAAACCATGGATACACCTGGATATCGCAGGCACGGCCTGGTGTGATACGCCGTCCTTTGCCTTTGAGTCCAAAGGCGCTACCGGCGCAGGGGTAACCTCTCTGTATTATATGATGAAGGAAGCCCAGAATGAAGGATAAAGATGAGATTTCATAGAAAAGCCCCCTGCAGTCCGCTGCCGGGGGTTTTGTACATAAAAGAATATGCGGAATCATTATTTCCATACAACGGCAATCACTTTTTCCGCCTGCCATACACCGTTCTGCTGACTGCCGAATATAAGCAGATTATCGTCCTTTGACAGGTCGGATTGGGAAATGTTTTTCAGGGAATTCCGGGTTTCCGTAGAACTATCCATTTCCAGGCGCTGATATAAGGTGTTCTGCTGACAGACAACAGAGGCCTCCTCCTCTCCGGAGGAAACTTCGATCAGTCCGCTGTCCTGGTCGTAGGTTTTGGTAACGACAGACACACGGAAACCATCATCGGTAAATTCTGTAATAAATCCTTCCAGATCGGCATCGGAAAATAGGGAATCCGTATCCTTGGTATCCTGGGAAGCAGTTTCCGGCTGTGAATCGTCTGCCTCTGCTTCCGGAGATTTTTCGGAAGATATGGTTTCATCGCCGGTGACGGAAGCAGAAGCCGGGGCTTCCGGTGTTTCCCCCGTCATGGATTCGGCTGTCTCCGGCGCTGAAGCAGCCGCAGGGGTATTCCGGCTTCCGCAGCCGGACGCAAAGGCGAACAATAGAAGCATACAAAGTAACAATAGTTCTCTTTTCATTTTTCTCTCCTTTTAGTAAAATTAATCCTGTATTCTTACTTTGACTATTGTACCTTTTTATTCTCTAAAGTTTTTCTAATACAGCCGGATAAAATGTGTATAAGAATACTGATTTTCATTTTTTATGTGCATAAAGACAGAGAAAAACATTCCTGATTTTATTTCTGCGGGCAATGAGACGAGCGGGCGCGTCAGCACGGGGAATTTGACTGGGCGGCGCCGCAGAGATATAAAAACTGTACCGCCCAAAAGGTTAAATCGCATGCAAGGGCATATTTACGTTTATAGTCCGGTTCCAGCCTGACATCGACATAAGGCGTGGGATATTCTATTCTCTTCGGTGAATAACGCTTATTGTGCGGCCGGTCAAAGTTCATTTTCAATATACCGTCGCTGCCTATGGCATTTTCCACATTTACGATGGATGTTTTTATGACTTCAACCCTTTCACCAGTTCCAAGCATGGCTATTTCCGTCAGCAGACGGCGGTAAGTTATGCTGTCGATTACGTCAGGATGGAACGGCCTGATCGGGCTGTTCTGTATATTCAGCGGAAACGGAACATAATATTTCGAGCCGATTTTGACATGGATAGGATTGGGGCCGCTCAGAATTGCATTATAATGATTGAGCGCGTCGGCCATCAACTGTATATTTTCCGGCGTACGCCACGTCTGTGTATAGGCCAGCGCCGTCAGATGATATTGGCAGGGAAAGCTTGTGTTTTCTTCTATATAGGGATAGCCGTACCTTGTCCCGTTACGGCGTTCTTTAGTAATTTCACTGAGCGAAGAGAGCGGCAGTATACTTTTAAACGCCTCCAGTGAAATGTCCAGAAAAGGATTTACATAATCGTCATCGCCATAACCGAGCATGGCCTGCATGGTGTATATTAAAATCATCAGGCAGAAACCACTTCGGATTCCGCGGAAACGATTTTCATAGCGCACTGCCTCCGGCGGGATGTAGGAAAATTCTTTTCGCAGTGTATCCTCATCACGCATGGCCGCCACAAAACCGGCGATAAGGAGGTGTGTTTTCGGAACGGCATAATAAGAAAGCAGCCTTGCGGCAGTCTCCCCGTCCTGCAGAGGCGTCTCATGGAGTACCGTGCCCCGCCAGTTATCCCAGCTGTGCGCCCCGTTTCCGATATATCCGTCCGCCTTGACATAGGTCTGCAGCAGCTTAAAATGCGGAGTCTGATAAATCTGCTCCAGCAGGTTTTCTTCTTCTGTTTTATCTAAGTCATGGAGGATTTCTTTGCGCAGCCTGTATTGGATCACCGGGCCTGCGTTTTCCAGGAGGAAGTCGATTGATTTTGTCAAATTCATAAATTTTTTACCGCCGTTCATAGTAGCCAGAGATTACATTAATCCATGAAAGGGAACCGGATTAATTATACCATAGGAGCATAAACTTTTGCCATGAAAAAACACGGATACAGCCTGTAATTACTGCATCCGTGTCATATTCCCATACATATTTCCTTACTTGGTGCGGTGCCTCAGATCCTTGATAGGAATATTGGCAAACAGCGCCGGAACCACCCCGTTGCCGGATTCGGATTCCGTCTCGGTAATCTGGATATCCAGGCCCTGGGGATCAATATCCATGTATTTGGATATAACTTCGATAATATCATTCTTTATCTGTTCCATGATTTCGGGGGAGCAGCTGGCTCTGTCAGATACCAGCAGCAGTTTTAAACGATCTTTCGCTATATCCCCGGAAGACTTCTTACGGAAAAGATCCATTAATCCCATAATAAAATTTCCCCCTAATTTTTCTTAAACATATTTTTAAATTTGGATAACATCCCTTTTTTGTCTAAATCCAGAAACGGCACATCTTCACCTAAAATACGTTTGCATATATTCAGATATGCCTGTCCTGCAGGGCTTGCGCCTCCAACCAGAGGCTCACCCTGATTCGTGGATACCACGATCTGTTCGTCATCGGGAACCACGCCGATAAGAGGAAGAGAAAGGATATCATTCACATCCTCCACCTTTAACATATCTCCGCGTTTTACCATATCCATACGGATACGGTTGATAATCAGATCGATACGGCTCATTTCATTGGCCTCCAGAAGTCCTACAATCCTGTCGGCATCACGGATAGCGGATACCTCAGGAGTGGTGACTACAAAAGCCCTGTCCGCACCTGCGATGGCATTCTTAAAGCCCTGCTCAATACCTGCGGGACAATCAAGGAGTATGTATTCAAACTGTTCCCTCATCTGATTGATCAGTTCCTTCATCTGTTCAGGGGAAACGGAATCTTTATCCCTCGTCTGCGCGGAAGGAAGAAGGCACAGATTGGAATATTTTTTATGCTTAATCAAAGCCTGATTCAGGCGGCAGTTACCTTCTACCACATCAACCAGATTGTATACGATACGGTTCTCAAGTCCCATGACTACATCCAGATTCCGAAGACCTATATCGGTGTCAATCATGATTACTTTTTTGTCCAGCATGGCAAGGCCGGTTCCTACATTTGCAGTTGTGGTGGTCTTGCCTACACCGCCCTTTCCTGATGTGATAACAATAACTTCGCTCATTTCCTGTTTCCTCCTAAAATATAAATTCATCCTGTGGTTTAAAACAAATTGTTCAAACGGCCCCTGGTAACGGGCTCAATGCAGATTGTCCCTTCTTTGGCGGTGGCAATTTGGGGAGAATAGGCATTGGCAGCGGTACTTTCCCGTTTCCGCAGACCTCTTCCTCCCTTTTCCTTATCCGGGCTTTTGGCTATATATTCGCCGATCTGCAGCTGGATAGGCTTCATTTCCAACGCAAAAATAAAACAGCCGCTGTCTCCCGTGGCGCCTGCATGTGCATTACCCTTCAGGGAACCAAGGATAACGATGTTTCCCTGAGAAATGATTTTGGCTCCCGGATTAACGTCTCCGATCAGAGTGATGCTGGAATAGCTTTCCAGAACCTGTCCGGAACGAAGATTTCCTTTATAAAAATCTGCTCCCGCATTTTCCGCCTCCATATAAGGATAGCTGTTGGCGGCCTCCGCTTCCCGGGCCTCAATACGCGCTTTCATCTTTTCTTCCAAAGCGGTGCCGTTTTCCATGATACAGACGATCTGAATGGAAGAATTTGCTGTAATAACATCTAAAATACGCTGTTCTTCCTCAGGAGTCAGTTCTCTTCCTTCGAAAGATACTGCCATTTTTGCATCCTTAAAAAAAGTGCCGGTTTCTTTGAATTTTTCGGTGATTGCCTCAAGAAGCTTTGGGAAAGGGGTATCCTTATCCAAAATAAGGTTGATTCCGTATTTGTTGCGTTTTAATACCAATTCTTTTGTCATATCAACTCCAACTTATCCAAAAGGACTCTTTCTCTTGCAATTATACCGGTTATTGAGGAATATGCAAACTGTTTTCGCAATTTTTCTTGTAAAATGTCGAAAAATGTGGGAGATTGCCCCCAATCAGCAGCCATGGCATCCCTCCCCGGGTCCCTGATGGTATCCAGCCGCTGCTGGCCGGGCGGGGGTGCTGTCTGACAAGTGCTGATATAAAACAGATTATTTAAAAGGCCTGAAAGTATGAATAACAGTAAAATAAACCCGTAGCTGCAATTCACATTTATGTAAATTGTATACTACGGGTTTGTTTATAAATTCTGCAGCAGACAAATTTTCGCATTACCGCTTTATATAAGGCAATTTATTACTTTAAAAGGATACCAGCACTTTTTTATGCTTTTATCCTTTAATTCCCTGCATTTTAATTCCCTGCACAAAATACTTCTGGCAGACAAAGAAAATAAGCAGGACGGGAATGGTCATAATTACGGCAACGGCCATCATCTGTCCGATTTTTGTTGTCCCCATTGAGGAATTCAGGAACTGGAGTCCTATGGCAACTGTAAATTTTTTAGTAGAATTCAAATAAATTAAAGGCTGGTAGAAATCGTTCCAGTTATAAACCAGGGACATAACGCCTACACACATGGAAACAGGCTTAACAGCCGGCATCATGATGTAGATAAAGGTCTGGAAGGAACTGGCTCCGTCAATTGTGGCCGCTTCATTCAGTTCCTTCGGCAGGGACAGGAAAAACTGTCGGTACAGGAAAATGTTATAAGCACCCCCTCCGAAAAGCGACGGAATGATAAGAGGCCAGTAGGTATCTACCATCCCCATTTTATAATACAGCAGATATTGGGGAATCAGAGTTACCTGGGCAGGAAGCATCATGGTTGCCATCAGACAGGTATACCAGAATTTAGATCCGTTGGCGGGAAATTTGGCAAAACCGTAAGCAACAAAGGCAGAGGAAATGACAGTGGCAACAGTATTAATAATAACAAGAAAGACAGTATTTTTAGTAAAGGTTGCAAAGTCTGCTGCTTTCAGACCATTACTGAAATTTGAGAAAAGCCATTTTTTCGGAATAAAGGTGGGAGGGAACAAGTAAGCCTCAGCGGTTGACTTGAAGGCTGTTGTCAGCATCCAGAAAAAAGGGAAAATACAGATGATGGCACAAAGCGCAAGTATGATGTAGGTGACAGTCATACTCAGGCGTCTGGCTGCTGTTTTTGACATAGGACGACGATCGCTCATATCCGTTCTCCTTTCGGTTTAGTTATCGTAAAATACCCATTTTTTCTGGGTGACTTCGATGATTCCGGTAAAGATCATAATGACAACAAACAGGCACCATGCAATACAGGAAGCGTATCCCATTTTGCCATATTGGAAAGCATTCTGGAAAATGAGCATGGCAACGGTGACTGTAGAATTGACCGGTCCTCCCTGGGTGAGGATGTAAGGCTGGTTGAACAGCTGGAAGGCGGAAATAACACCGATTACCAGATTAAAGAAAATGGTGGGAGTGGAAAGCGGCAGGGTAATGGAAAATACCTGGCGTAAAGTACCGGCTCCATCGATTTTAGCACTTTCATAATAGGAATCAGGTATATCCTGAATACCTGCAAGCATAATCAGGATTTGGTTTCCCAAAGACCAGAGGCACATGACCACAATACAGCCCAGGGCCAGGCGCTTATCACCGAGCCAGTTGGGGCCCTGGATACCAAACAGGGAGAGGATGTAATTAATTACACCGTAGGTTCCATTGAAAATCCAGCCCCACAGAATGGTGACGGCAACACCGGCAGTGATATAGGGAAGATAGAATACAGTACGCCAGAATCCCAGAAATTTTACATTCCGGCTTAAAAGCCAGCCAAGGAAAAAGGACAGTATCAGGCTGAGAGGAACATACATCAGTACATAACAGATGGTATTTTTAAAAGCGGCCCAGAATCTGGGATCTGCGGTAAATGCCTGAAGAAAATTTTCCAGGCCTATAAAATTTCCTTTTCCATTGAAACTGGAATCCGTAAAAGCCAGTGATAAAGATTTTATCATCGGATAAACTGTCAGGGCCAGGAAAAATATAAGCCATGGTGATATGTATAAGTAAAAATTAAGATTATTCCTTTTCTGAATACCGGATATTTTTTTCTTCTTTTTTTCTTTCATCACTCTCACTCCTTGCTTTTGAAGTTAAAAAGGGCAGAGGAGGAATCTCCCCCTCTGCGTAAATGCGTATCACGGGTACGCTGTGGAATTCATGGATTATTTTTTGTTGAAAGAATAACCTGCAAATTCTTTTTCAATCTGAGGAGCGTACTGATCAACGACTGCCTGAGGATCCTGATTGTCAAGAAGCACTGCCTCTACCATGGTAGTCCAGATATTACCGGTGGAAGCAAGAGTACCGCCAAAGGGATTCAGATGTGTGTTGCCCATATGTTCAACATAATAACTGTTATCCAGACCTTCTCCCTTAAAGGAGAGATCCGCATAGTAGCTTTCCGCCACTTTTTTGTTGGAAGGCATACCGCAGATAGCGGTCTGTTTAGCCATTTCATCATTAGCATAAGCGGATTCCTTCAGGAACTGCCAGCCAGCATCAGGATTCTTGCTGGTAGTAGTAATAGCCCAGCCGGTAGCATACTGTACATTGATTTCATTTCCATTTTTGTCACTGGGCATACTGCAGAAACCGATGTTGATTCCATTTTCGTCAGAATCATTTGTTACAGTAATGGTTTCAAAGCCGCCGCAGGGATACATGGCAGATTTCCCGGAAACAAACAGAGTTTCTGCGGGGATGGTATCCTGTGCGGTATCATCCGGCATAACACCTGTATCAATCATTTTCTTGTATAAAGTAAGTGCATCAACAATTTCAGGTGTTCCCATATGAGAAGTGGTAAGGTCATCGCTGTAAGGTGTGCCGCCGCAGGAATAAACCATAACATTATTCATAACCCAATGCTTTACAAGAGCATAGGTTTTGTTGGCGCCTTCACCGGTTGCGAAAGCCTGCCCCCAGTCAGCCAGATCTTCCAGTGTCCAGCCATCCTCAGGATAAGCAACACCTGCTGCATCAAACATATCCTTGTTATATGCCATAACGAAGCAGTTCGCCAGCAGAGGGAAACCTTCCAGCTTTCCGTCAGAATCATAGTAACCATCAATAACTCCGGGAACCAGAACATCATCCAGATTGACACCTTCCGCTTCTACGTAGGGATTCAGGTCAATATAGTATTCTGTATTCATTCCATAATAGTCGGGGCTCATCTGCATAACATCACCTGCAGAACCGGAGGACAGCGCAGCAGCAGCCTTCTGATCCCAGACACTGTCTGCTGTAGGGATGATGGTATAGGTAATATCGAGTTCTGGATGTTCACTGATGAAGATTTCAAGGGCGCCTTCTCTTGCCTTGGCTTCATCATCTGCGCCCCATGCCCAGATGTCCAGTTTTCCGGAAAGCTCGGCACCGGAGGAGGTTGCAGTAGTCTCAGCGGCTGCACCATCCGCAGATGCTGCAGAAGCGGCAGATTCAGCTGCGGGAGCTGAGGGAGTAGCGGAATCTGCAGATGTAGAGGAACTACATCCGGTCATGGCGGTCAGCATTGCGGAACTCAACAATACCGCCAAAAACTTTTTAGATACTCTTGTCATAATAAATCCTCTCCTTTTCTTTATTTTGGGAAGTGGTTGTGAAAAGTGCCCAAAACATACTTTTACTATAAATATAATTAAGCACATTATCTACAAAATATTTTGCTTAATTTTAGTCTTATTTTGCTTTTGCCTGCAAAACATACTGAAAAAGGAAAGGATAAATGAAAAATATGTATAAAGTGTTATCTGCGTGAAGTGCGGTAGACTAAGGGGGTACATCCGGTATGTTTTTTGAAAATTCTGTTAAAGTAGCTGATGGATCCAAAATTCAGAAGCTCCGAGATTTCAGTAACTGACATGGAAGTATGGAGAAGAAGCTCCTGGGCACGATGAATTCGGACAACATTACAGAAATCAACATAGGAATAACCAATAGTATTTTTGAAGGAACGACAGAAATTAGAATAACTCATATTAGTAAGAGCTGCCGCATCTTCCATGGACAGCTTATCTTCAGGATACTGGATAATTCGGCTGAGAAGCATCTGCATTTTGGCCAGATTTACGTTATTCATTTCGGTACTTACGATTTGAAGCAGGCCTGCATCAAGAAGCGAAGAAAGCAGAGAAAGAACGATTGCGCTCAGACGGATTTCCTGTTCGCAGGGATAACCGGCCAGCTGAACTTCATTTTCAGGAACGGGCAGGGCAAACTGCGGGATATTCTGCAGCAGTTCCATCATCTGCCTGTTCATAGCAGTTCCGGGAAGAAGCTGGATGACGTCATTTTCTCTGAGTTTTCCGGAAGGAACAAGTATACTGTGTTCTTCCATACTGCTGAGGGTATTCAGCAGCAAACGGGAGGAAAACTGCAGGATTAAATGTGCGCTGCGCCGGTCATTTTTGATGGAATGCATGGTGAGAGGCGGAATGAAAATAAGGGAACCGGGTGAAACATCTACTACGCGGTTATTGAATTCGAATTGAGAAGTGCCTTCTACCGTATAATCAACTTCGTAAAAGGAGTGACAGTGTGACGGGAAATAGAACATTTTCGGCGCCGGGGGGGGGTAAAAATGGGTATGAATTACGAGTATAGATTACGCCGCTTATATTGAGTTTGGTAGGATCTCCTCCGGCCTGATAAGTTTCCTGATATAACATAGTAATTCCTCCCTGGATAAGTCTTTGTCAGATTGATTACCATATACTTACAATTATTGCATTAATTCTAGCAGAGCAGCAGGAGGCTGTCCAGCAAAATAGGACTAAAACTGGACAAATTAATAACTATATAAAAACGGTTGGTTTTACTATCATAAAGTTTGTAACCGGTTGATAAGGGGATGCAGAATTCACTGTATTTTGAGATGGAAACTGTATTTATGAAAAGGGAGGTATCATTATGGGAACACTGAAATTTCAAGTGGATGCGGATGCGCCAAAGGTGGTTTTTCCCCACAGTTGGGAAAAGTGTGTGGGTTCCTGCCACGGCTATACTGCTTTGCGGGAGGACTACAGGAACCAGCTCAGGAAAGCGAGGAAAGATATTGGTTTTCAGTATGTAAGATTTCATGGACTCCTGGATGACGATATGTGTGTGGTACAGGAGAATAAGCCGGGAGAGTACAGCTATAATTTCTTTAATATCGACAGTATTTTTGACTTTCTGCTGAGCATTGGAATGAAGCCGTTTGTGGAAATTGGTTTTATGCCTGCAGCATTTGCATCGGGAGAGCAGACTTGCTTTCATTACAGGGGGAATGTTACGGTGCCTAAGGATTTTGCGGCATGGGATGATTTCATTACGGAAATGACAGGGCATTTTATTGACAGATATGGTCTTGCCGAGGTCAGGCAATGGTATTTTGAGGTCTGGAATGAACCGAACCTGAAATTCTTTTTTGCGGGAGAACAGCAGGATTATTTCACATTATATGAACATACGGCGAGGGCGGTCAAAGCTGCGGATGAAGGCCTGCAGGTAGGAGGCCCGGCTACGGCTATCAATGCATGGATCCCGGATCTGATAGCTTATTGCAGAAAAAACAAGGTTCCTCTTGATTTTATTTCCACTCATCATTACCCTACAGATGATCCACTATGGAACAGCGGCATGAGTCTGGAAGATTTCTTTGCAGATATTGAAAAGAAAGCGGAAAAAGGGAATGCGGAAGAACTTCATAAGCAGGCGTTGGTGTACCGCAGAGGAATTTTAAAGGAAATGGCTGAGAAAGCCAGAGCCGAAGCGGAGGGGTATCCCCTTTATTATACAGAGTGGAATACCTCTGCCTCCCTGCCGGACGATGTCCACGATTATCCCTACAGTGCAGCGTTGGTTACGAAAACGATATTGGATAACATTGGCCTTGTGGATTCCTATTCCTTCTGGACTTTTACAGATATTTTTGAAGAACATGCGCAGCATAGAGGAGAATATCATGGGGGATTTGGTCTTCAGACTGTACATGGAATCCCTAAACCTACCTATCGGGCCTTTGAACTGCTGCACCGGCTTGGCGGTGAGCGTTATCCTTTCATAGAGGAACAGGGTACTGTAGGTATGCTGGCGGCTTCAGGATATGACGGAGGGTTGTGTGTGCTTGCCTATAATCAGCAGATTCCGGGACAGCCAGTCTCCCGGGAGACTGTAGAACTGTGTATTAATAACTGTAGTGCGGAAGAAGCGGTAATTTACCGCATTGATGAGGAACATGGCAACTCCAGAAAATTATGGGACGAAATGGGCAGCCCGGAATACCCGAATGCACGGCAAATGGGGAGGCTCTTTGAGGCATCCCAAGTCAGTGGGGAGAAACTTTTATTACAGACAGAAGATAAAGGTATAAGGATAAGTTTTGAAATACCGGAAAATGCAGTTGCGCTCATTGAAATAAAGTAAGACGGAGGGATATTAAATGGAAAAAAAAGAAAGCATGATTCCCTGTATTGCACCGGATTCCAACGGAATCCCGGTATTGTATGTTAACGGAGAACCGTTTATAGTGCTGGGAGGGGAACTTCACAATTCCTCGTCCTCTAATCTTGCCTATATGGAAAACAAGGTTTGGCCCTTTATCCGTCAGTTTTCCATGAATACGGTAATACTCCCTGTGGCATGGGAAAGTATAGAGCCGGAGGAAGGGAAATTTGATTTTTCTTTGCCGGAGGGGATTCTCCGGCAGGCAAGACGAGAGAAAGTTAAGCTTGTTTTCTTATGGTTCGGGCTCTGGAAAAACGGAGAAAGTTTTTATGTTCCTTCCTGGGTTAAAGAAGACGGAAAGCGTTTTTTCAGGGCATGTTATGGGGACAAATCTCCTTCCAATACGGTTTCACCTTTTTGCAGGGAAGCTATAGAAGCGGATAAAAAAGCTTTTTGCCGGTTTATGGAGTTCCTGCGTGATAACGATCGGGAGGAACAGATTGTTATTATGGTGCAGGTGGAAAATGAAATCGGTTTTCTGAAAGCAGAAAGAGATTTTTCTCCTGCTGCACAGGCTGAATATGAAAAAGAAGTGCCGGAAATAATACGGACTCTGTACGGAAGGTCCGGAAGCTGGAAACAGGCTCTTTCCCAGGATGCACCGGAGTATTTTATGGCTTACCATTATGCAAAGGCTGTAGAAGAGATAACGGCAGCAGGCAAGAAGATTTACCCACTGCCGATGTATGTAAATGCCTGGCTGGAACAACATCCGGACCGTCCCGGGGTATATCCGTCAGGCGGCCCGGTAGGGAAACTGCTCCCTCTTTGGAAAAAAGCGGCTCCCTCTCTGGATCTTATTGCACCGGATATTTATCTGCCGGATTTGAAACGGGTATGTGAAGAATACAGTGTCTGCCAAAACCCTTTATTTATTCCGGAAGCCAGAAGGGATCCGGTTACCGCATCTAATGTTTTTTATGCACTGGGAGGACTTAATGCGCTTGGTTTTTCTCCGTTTGCCCCGGAAGATTTTCTGCAGGAAGAGCAGAAGACGCCGGATGGAGAGCTTCTGAAGACTCTGAATATCAGTGTGGATGGCTTTTCCTGTCAGGGAACCGGGCCATATCTCGTGAGAAGTTATCAAGTGTTGAGAGGTTTGTATCCGCTCGTGCTGAAATGGCGGGGAACAGACCGTATGACGGCATTTATCAGAAGCAATCCATGGGAGAGGGGATGTATCATTCCTATGGATGATTATGATCTCCAGTTGGATTATCTACCTGAGAATCCGGGACAGCCGGGAAGTGCGGGAATTATTTTCAGGGAGGAAAATGGATTTTATATTTCAGGCTGTCAGGTTCGTTTTACCCCCTTACCTAAAAAGGGGAGTGAAAGTCATCTCACAATTGTCAGACTGGAGGAAGGCGAATGGAAGGATGGCATATGGGAGGCAGGACGTGTGCTTAACGGAGACGAACTGAATGGCAGGGAGTTAAAGGATATGGCAGAAACCAAATACATGAAAGTTTGTATACACAAACCTGAGAATACATAAATACAGCGCTGGATATCTTGTGAAAACAGCATGCAAAGGAGAAGGACTTGATAGAGGTAAAAAATCTGACAAAGTATTATGGAGATAAGCTGGCTGTTGATGATGTTTCTTTTTTGGTAGAGGAAGGGGAAATACTGGGTTTTCTTGGTCCTAACGGAGCAGGTAAATCGACTACGATGAATATGCTCACGGGATATCTTTCTGCATCAACAGGGGAGATAAGAATCAATGGCATTGATATGGCTGACAATCCCGGAAAGGCGAAACGGTGTATAGGGTATCTTCCGGAAATTCCTCCTCTGTATGTGGATATGACTGTGGAGGAATATCTGAGATTTATGTTTCGGCTTAAAAAAGTATCACGGGATGTAAAGAGGGAAGAGCACATTGACGGTATCTGCCGGCAGGTAAAGATAACGGAAGTGAAAAAAAGGCTGATACGGAATCTTTCCAAAGGATATAAACAAAGAGTTGGTATTGCCCAGGCCATGCTCGGAGATCCGCCTATCCTCATTCTGGACGAACCCACAGTAGGCCTGGATCCCAATCAGATTATTGAAATACGCTCCCTGATACGTGGCCTTGGAAAGAAGCATACCGTAATATTGTCGTCTCATATTCTGCCGGAAATCCAGGCAGTGTGCGGCCGGATCATCATTATTAATGAAGGCCGGATTATTGCTGATGATACGGAAGAGAATTTATCACGGCGCGTGGGAACTGCGGAAGGCAGGAAAAACAGAAGTCAGGGGCCCGGTATATTCCGGGTCCTTGTAGAAGGACCGCGCCGGGAGGTGACGGAGAGTCTGGCAGCTATTCACGGAATCCGGGAAGTGAGATTTGAACGCAGGGCAGAAGACGAAGTTTTTTTCTATATGCTGGATACGGATGGGAAAACTCCCGTCCGCCGTGCCATTTATGACTGTATATCTGAACATGGGTGGAGGCTGCTTGGAATGGAAAGCAGAGAAATGGATCTTGAGGATATTTTCATAAAGCTGACAACAGGAACTTACTTGGAAAAAAAGAGCAATAAAGGGGGAGATGACAGAAAATGAGTGCAGTATATACAAAAGAATTGTCTTCCTACTTTAAAAGTCCGCTTGGATATATATGCCTTGCCGTATATTATCTGTTCGGCGGACAGTTTTTGCTGATGCAGATACAGTATACCGGAACGAACGATATATCAGGGATTTTTTCTAATATGTATGTAGTAGTTCTGCTTACTCTTCCGTTGTTTACTATGCGGTTATTATCAGAAGAGAAAAAAATGCGGACGGATCAGGCACTGCTCACTGCTCCGGTTTCTCTGAACGAGGTGGTGTGGGGAAAATTTCTGGCTGCTTTTACGCTTTATGTCATTGGAATATCCGTATGCATTCTCTATTTTCTGGTACTAAGTTCTCTGTCTTCTGCTGTTTTCAGTATTTTTATCGGAAACTTTCTGGGTCTTGCTTTGCTTGGCGCCGCTTTACTCAGTATAGGACTGTTTGTATCCGCTCTTACGGAAAGCCAAATGCTGGCGGCTGTAGGTACCTTTGCCTGTATGCTTTTCATTATGCTGCTTGACGGTCTGAGCGGAATACTCCCTGCTTCCTTATCCTTTTTGGAAAAACCTCTGGCGGCCTTATCCTTTTCCGGCAGATATTATGATTTTACTGCAGGGCTGTTCAGGCTTCCTCATGTTATTTTTTTTCTGAGTGTCATGCTGGTATTTCAGTTTTTAACTGTACGCGTGCTGGATAAAAACAGATGGGTTGCAAGCAGGAGAGTAAAAAATACAACTTATTCTATAGTTGTTACGCTGGTATTTCTTGCTGTGGTAGTTCTTTTTAATGTCGTGTTTTCTTTGATTCTGGACAGGCTTCCTTCCCTGGATCTGACTGAAAATAATATTTATGAACTTACGGAGGATTCCGTAAAGGCAGTGGAACCTCTGGACAGGGAAGTGGAAATTATTGTCTGTTATGATGAAGAAGGGCTTCGCAGCTCAGAATACGGGAAACAGACAGATGAAATTCTGAAAAGTTATACAAGGCATAATGGAAATATTCATGTAAGATTCGCGGATCTTCTGAAAGAGCCGGAACTGGCGGCTGAGTATGCAGATTATGGTGTACAGGAGAACAGTATTATCATACGGTCGGACAAGCGGATAAAGGTGGTTTCATTGAACGACTGTGTGGAAACGGAAATAAATTATTCCAATTACAGTTATATTTATAAATCAAAAGCGGAGCAGGTTCTCACTTCAGGAATCCTGTATGTGACAGAGGATTCCGTTATGCGGGTATCGGTGCTTACAGGCCATTCCGAGACCGGCTGCAAGGAGATAATCAGTTATCTGGAAGAAAATAATTATGTGGTTTCCGAACAGAATATAACCACAGAAGAAATTGATTCGGAGGCGGAAATCGCTTTCCTTTTAGGACCTATGACAGATTATACTTCCCAGGAACTGGAAAAGCTGGATCGTTTTCTGGATAACAATGGGGAGTTCGGCAAGCAATTAATCTTTGCAGCTTCTCATGACCAGCCTGTGTTACCGAATCTGGAAAGTTTTCTCTCTGAATGGGGAATCGGAATAGGGAATAGTTTGTTGGTGGAAACGAATCAGACGAATATTTACGATAAGCAGGGATTTATGTTTGGGGCGGCTTTTGATGAAGCGGCACAGCCATATCTTTCTCAGGTAAAAAATCCGGAGCTTTTGTTTATCGGTTACTACTGCAGGCCGCTTTCGGTTCTCTGGGAGGAAAAAGATAACAGGACAGCCCGTTATCTGGTAAAGGCACCGGATACCTGTGTCCTGTATGGGCTGGATACCGGCCGGCTGTCCCCTGACAGTCAGTCAGAAAAAAATGGAGGAGAATATGGATTGGCAGTTATAGGAGAGCGTTTGAAATACATAGGGACAAAGGAGTGCCGTTCCTGTGTGGCAGCATTCGGCTCCACCGTCATGTTCTCTTCTTCCCAGGCAGTGAGCAGCAGTTTTAATAATAAAGATTTTACGGTAGAACTGATTAATTCTCTGACCGGAAAGCAGGCAGGAATCAGTATCCCCAGTGTTAGTTTTTCAGCGGAACCGCTGCAGATTACACAGTCCGAATATGCGGTAATATCCATTTTGCTGGCGCTCTGTCTTCCTGTGGCCTGTCTGGCAGCAGGTATCGGGGTTGCTGTGTACAGGAGGCGTTTGTGATGGAAGGAAAAAAGAAGCTGCTTTTAGGACTGTGCTGTGTCCTGGTATTACTCGGGGGTATGCTGGCCATCCTTCTTTTAACAGATGAAAAAAAGGATGGCCGGGGGCAGGAAGAGGACGCAGGAATACATATGCTGGCAGATTTGGATCCGGAAGAGGTTGAGCGGGTATCTGTCACAAACAGGGATGGTGATTATTCCATTGTAAAAAAAGAAGGGGAATGGCAGATCACCGGTTTTGAAGCTTATGTATTGAATGAAGACAGATTAGATACCGCGGTAAGAAATCTGACATCTTTGGCAGGTGAACTGATATATAAAGAAGGATTTGATAAAAACGCCTATGGCCTGGAAAAACCGGAGGCTGTGGTTCGAATTAAGGGAAAGGGAGAAGAAATAACCCTGTATATGGGAAGCTTTAATGAGAGTACTTCTTCCTGGTATGTAAACAGGGAAGGGATGGATGGCCTATATTCTGTTGTCAAAGGGAAAGGGGATTGGATGGAGGCTTCTCCGTATTCCTATTTGGACACTGTATTAATACCGGCCTTTGATTCTACATCGGAAAGTATGACAGAACGGATTACGGAGATCGTTATTGAAAGGCCGGATTTGGAGGAACCTCTGCGGATTGTGGCCTCGGAGGAAAAAGCGCAGGCTTACACATCTTCTTATGAACTGACCAGCCCTGTCCGCGTAAAAACATCCCTGAAGGTGATGAACGAGGATATAGGATCCCTGTTCGGCTTTTCAGCGGACAGTGTGGAAGGATATTATGATGAGGCACAGGCGAAGGCCTGTGGATTCAATCAGCCGGCAATGACCATGTCGGTTTCCCATGACGGGATAACAGATGTCTTTACAGTAGGCGCTTTAAAAGAGGACAGCACGGAAAGATATATGGTATGCAGCCGTACCGGGCTTTTGTATACTATAGCGGAAGAAAAACTGCCATTTTTTTATGCGGATGCAGATGATCTATTCTTTGAGCTGGCGCTGCTTCCGGATATTAATGAGGTGTCACAAATGGAAATGAGCCTGGGAGGAAAAGAATATTCCTTCCGGCTTGACAGAGAAGAAACAGGATTGTCTGTTTCGGTAAACGGGCAGATATTGCAGGAGAATCTGTTCCGCAGCTTTTATTCCTTCCTGCTGGAAGTGAATATTGAAAAGATAAATACCAACGCTCCGGAAGGAGAGAGTATCTTTCGGGTTGAATACATGTATCAGGATGGGACAAGTGACAGTATTGTGGCTTATCCGATGGAAGATACCAGAAGGATGGAGGTTGTTATTAATGGTGAAGCTTCCTTTGAAGGGCGAATTGCCTATCTGGAAAAACTTCAGACCGAGCTGGCCCATCTTCTGGAGGGGAAAGAAATAGATACGAACTGGTAATTGGATTAGTGTGTATAAAAGCTGCCAATAAGGCAAAGGAGAAAATATGAGTATAACATTAAGGAATCCACTGTTGCCCGGATTTTATCCGGATCCGTCAATCTGCAGAGTGGAGGATGATTTTTACATGGTAACATCATCCTTTTCATTTTTTCCGGGAGTTCCCATATTTCACAGTCGGGATCTGGCTCATTGGGAACAGATAGGGCATGTGTTGGATCGTCCCGGACAGCTGCCCTTAAATCCCTATAATATATCAGGGGGAATCTTTGCGCCTACTATTCGTTTTCATGAAGGAATATTCTATATGATCACAACAAATGTGAGCAGCAAGGGCAATTTCATTGTAACAGCCTCAGATCCTGCAGGACCATGGTCTGATCCTCACTGGATAGAAGGAGCAGGAGGAATTGATCCTTCTCTTTTCTGGGATGATGACGGAAAGGCATATTATACGGGGACTTGGCCGGTTATGCCCGGAAGTGGTGACCGAGAAATGATCTGGCTTTCCGAAATTGATCTTCAGAACTTCCAACTGAAAGGAGAAAAAACAAAAATATGGGGAGGGGCTATGGCAGATGCGGCATGGCCGGAAGCCCCTCATCTGTATAAGGTTAACGGATACTATTACCTGATGATCGCAGAGGGTGGAACGGAGCATTTCCACTCAGAAACCATTGCAAGGGCTGAGAATGTAAAGGGGCCTTATATTGGCTATCGTGGGAATCCCATCCTGACACAGAGGCATTTGGGAATGAAGGCAGCTATTGCCAATACCGGACATGGAGATTTGGTGGAGCTTAAGGATGGTTCCTGGTATATGGTATTTCTTGCCTCCAGGCCTTATGGGGGCTATCATAAAAATATGGGTAGAGAAACCTTTATTGCTCCGGTGGAGTGGGAGGATGGATGGCCCATTGTGAGTCCGGGAACCGGCGGAATTAAATTTACTTATCCGGGACCGGAACTTCCTGAATTTTATGTTACGCAGGCTCCTGTGAAAGACGATTTTGATGAGGATAAACTCTCTTTATTCTGGAATTTCCTGGGGACACCGGAGGAAAAAACGTACAGGTTGGAGAACGGTTTTCTGAAGCTGAAGCTTTATGACAAACCTATGGGAATGACAGTTAAAAGAAACGCTTTTGGCTTTGTTAAGCAGATACCGCCGCAGACAACAGGATTTTTGGGCAGAAGGCAGCAGCATATGTCCTTCACCGCAAAAACAAGTCTTAGTTTTACTCCGGTGGAAAAGCAGACAGCGGGACTGGTGGTTCTGCAGAATGATTATCAGCAGCTGAGAGTGGAAACAGGTCTGGATGAAAAGGGCAGAAAGGTGGTCAGGGCAGTGTGCGGCTATCATTCTCTGGATGCCTCTCTTTTGCATAAGAATAATAAAGGAGAATATCAGGAAAAAGTGCTGAAGGAAGTGCCCTTTCAGCCGGAAAAACTGGTTTTCGTGGTGAAAGCACATGGACAGGATTTTACATTGGCTGTGGAAGACGAGGGAGGCAGAGAGACTATTCTTGCTGAAAAAGTGAATGGCGGATTTCTGGGAAGTGAGACTGCAGGAGGATTTGTAGGAGCTTATATAGGCATGTTCGCCAGTGGAAATGGTACGAATTATGACAGCTATGCCGCATTTGACTGGTTTTCCTATGAGCCTGAGGAGGAAGCGGTAAGAGAAGAGTATTCACAAATATAAGAATAAATCAATTTTTACTGAGGATAAATCATTGTTTTACACCCTGCCATGTGGAAAAATAAGTTCATGGACAACCTGAGATTTAATCTGTTTTAAAATAAAATATAGATATTTGCAGAAGGAGAAGGTACACATGAAAACAACACAGGAAAATGCAGGGAAGAAATACGAATTGTTATGCTACACCAGAAAACCCGAAGAGGACAGCATTTATTCCGAAAAGCTGGCCTGCAGCATGCATCTTGCACTGCGTGAGGACGGAGGAAGCTTTGTCCCGCTGAATCATAATTCAGGCATTCTTTATGCCAAGGCAGTCCAGCGGAAAGATGGTACGCTTCATGCAAAGAGCCTGAAAAATCCCTGCCTTTTTGAAATGGCGGATGGTACGTTCGGTGTAATCGCTGAAAGGATCGAAACCGGCGGCAGTGACGATGAATCGGTAAAGGGAAAACTGCTGTTTTTTACTTCTGTGGATTTGGTGCGATACCAGGAGAAGGGGCTTCTGGATTTGGGAATGGGGAAAACCATTGAAGATGCGGTATGCTCCTATGATAAAGTTAACTGCGTTTATCTGCTGAAGTGGAAGGATATAGAGGGCGGCTGTTATTCATGCAGGGTTTCCGACCTGGCCGATGAGGAACTGAGAAAAGCAGAGCGTTGCTGTCTGCCGGCCGGTGAAACAGATATCCGGGACAGCTTTTTTTCCGATAGGGAGGACTGTCCGGAAGGAGGTCTGCCGGGGAATCTTCTTTCTGTGGAGGAAGCTGTGGCGGAAAGGCTGAAATGCCGGTTCCTGGTTCCCGAGAATATTGCCAATGAGGTGCCGGAAAGAGTGAGTGCATCATCTCCGGAAGATTTGAAAGAGATAAAAGCTGCTGCAAAATACAGTGACGGAACCAGTGTGGAGAAGAGAGTGGACTGGTATACGAAAGAGGTGGATTTTAACCGTCCCGGGACATACCGGATAACGGGCCGTGTGCATCAGGATCATTATGAATTCCCTGTGGCATGGCACCGTGCCGATCCCTGTATCGGAAAATGGGAAGGAAAGTATTATTTTATTGCAACCAATGATTTTGACAACAATCATTCCCTTTACATCCGTGAGGCGGATACCATTCCCGGTCTGATTACGGCCCAGGAAATCAAAATACTGGATACCTCCATGTATCCCCATCTGGGCAATCTTCTCTGGGCGCCGGAATTCCATATCATCCGTGACCGGCTGTATATCTTCCATGCGGGAACGCCCGGGGAATTTGAAAAGGAGCAGTGTCATGTCATGGCTCTTAAGAAAAATGGAAATCCCATGAAGGCAGGCGATTGGGAAATGCCTTTGCGGGTGGTGAAAAAGGACGGAAGCTATTTGTACGGAGAAGAAGGGATTACCCTGGATATGACGGAATTTGAGGTGGCAGGACGGTACTATGCGGTATGGTCCCAGCGTCAGTTCAAGCCGGTGGATCAGGGGGCATGGCTGTATATGGCGGAGCTGAATCCGGAGGAGCCATGGAAGCTGATAAGCGATCCCGTTCTGCTTTCCATGCCGGAGTATGGCTGGGCGAATAATCATACCTTTGTGGACGAAGGCCCTTTTGCCCTGATAACGGAGAAAAAGATATTCCTGACCTTCTCCAGCGCAGCGGTGGACAGCACCTATGTGGTAGGGCTTCTGAGCGCGGATCCGGAAGCGGATTTGCTGGATCCGGGAAGCTGGATAAAAGAAAATTATCCGCTGATGTCCTCCAGGAGCAAGGAGGGTGAGTATGGGACAGGGCATAACTCCTACATAATGGATGAGGACGGACTGGTATGGAACGCTTATCACGGAAAGCCGGGAGTGGACGGGCCAAGAAGCTCAGGCCTTCGCAGGGTACATTTCGGAGCGGACGGTTATCCGGTTTTGGATCTGACGGAAGAGAAGGATCTGGCTCCCGGACTGACAGAGGTTTCCATGGATGTCGTGGTAAAGTAAGCAGAAGTCATGAAGGCCTGGATTTCCCTTTCTCACGGAACGCGCGGGGGCTTTTTCCGGTACTGCGTTTAAACTGCCGGCAGAAATGCTCCACATTATGGTAGCCGCAGAATTCCGAAATAGAGGCTATGGTTTTGGTCGTATATTGCAGCTGATCCTCGGCCAGCCTTATGCGGGCCTTGATGCAGTCTTCCATACAGGAAATGCCGAAAGTGTTTTTATAAATCACCTGAAGATAGCCTTCACTCAGATAAAGCTGCTGCGCCATTCCGGATACATTCCAGGGCAGCTGGGGACTGTTGTAAACAGCCTTGCGCAGGTTCATCAGATCATGATAATGCGGAGATTGGGAAAAGGAGTCGGCGCTGCTTTGGGAAGCTTCCTGCAGTTCGGAAAAAAGAAGCTGGAGAAGCTGTTCCACAACCCGTTCATTATTTCTGCCGGGAAAGGAATTTTTCCAGGTGAGCAATTGAATGAGATTATGGCAGTATTCTGCGTCCGGCAGAGGAAAAGGAACTCCCTGTACCGGCAGGGAGGACACGAAATCCTCGTCCGAATCAAAACGCATCCAGTCGTTTTCATACCGGCTCCCGCTGGCACAGTAATAGATAGGGGAGCGGGGAGTAAAGAGTACGGCGGATTTGGCCGGGTATTCCCGAAGAGATCCGTCTACACGAAAAAATGCAGGAGTATGTGTGATGAGCAGCAGCCAGCAGTCATGCCCGTCCGGGACATCAAATACGAAGCTGCCGTCATGCCGGGCATTATATTCTACATAGCGGATATGGTTCATAATAGCCTCCCTGAAAGAAGTTGTGTATTATGTGACAGGCAGCATCGATTCCCATATAGGGGAAGAAAGGATAGAAATGGAACCAAATAAAAAACTGCCTTTGTTTATCGTTTCCGGCGCCAGCGGAGTGGGGAAAACCACCATGTGTGAAATCCTTTTCCGCAGGGAAACGAAGTATATCGTTATGGAAAGTGATATTCTCTGGAAGGAGGAGTTTAATACCCCGGAGGATAATTACCGAAAGTTCAGAGAATTATGGATGACTATGTGCGCCAATATATCCCAATCAGGACTTCCTGTGGTATTGTGCGGCTGCGGCATTCCGGAGCAGTTTGAAGTTTGTGAAGCCAGGAAGTATTTTACCGATCTCCATTATCTGGCGCTGGTCTGTGATACAGAAGCCCTGGAAACGCGGATGCGGAAGGGAAGGGGAATAGCGGATGAGGGCTGGATCCAAAGTTCTGTCAGCTTTAATGAATGGCTGCAGAAAAACGCGCAGAATACCAGTCCTGCCATAACCCTGATAAATACCACAAATCTTACCCCGGAGGAAACAGCCGGGAAAGCGGAGGAGTGGATCACAGGTATTTTGACAAATGAATAAACCATAGGAAAGGCAGAGCGACAGTAAGGCGCCCTGCCTTTTCCTGCGTTTATATGGTTAATCTGGGCGGGTTATTTCAGTCCGGCCTGCTTATCCAGAAATCCTTTAAAGATGGCAAGAAGCTCCTGGCTCCAGAAATTTCCTTCATGTACTGCGCCTTCCACACAGATAAAGCTTACATCGGCGCCGCATTCCTCCAGGCGCTTTACCAATTCTGCGCTCTGGGAAAAATCGACGGCGGTATCGGCGTCGCCATGGGCTATAAGGAAAGGAACAAAGGATTTTCCTTCCTGCACATAATAGATCGGGCTCATTTTCCGCAGAAGCTCTTTATCAAGAGTTCCGCCGCAGAAAAGGGTGAACAGTGCTTCTGTTTCCGCCCATGCTTCCGAAGTTTCGGGAGGATCCGGAAAGGCACATAAATCTGCAGGGCCGAAGCAGTCAATAACCGCATTTACGCTGTCGGAAACATCCGGATATTCTCCGGTCCTGAATTCCGGCATGTCTCCCGTAAGGCCGAGCAGAAGAGAGGTATTTCCGCCTGAGGATGTGCCGAACGCATATACTCTGTCAGAATCAATGTGATATTGAGCGGCGTTTGTGCGCAGGAAGCGGATGGCTGTTTTCACATCCTGAAGGAAAGCAGGAGCCGGACATCCTTCCTCAATATTGCGGTGGGTAACGCTTGCCACTACATAGCCGGCCCCTGCAAAAGCAGCCAGCTGAGGAATTTCATAATTGGTATCAGGAAAGTGCCAGGCGCTTCCCTGAATAAAAACAATGAGCGGAAACGTCCGGGCAGGGCCTTCCTCCGGTATCTGGGGCATGAGCAAATCCAGAGTGATGTCCTTACCGGTCTGTGTGGAATAAACGATACCCGGGCAGAAGACAGACAGGCCCTTGAGGCTGGGGTTACAGGCAATTCGCAGCATTTTTAATATCCTCCTTTAGTGAATAAAATCTGATTCTGATGGGGTTATTATAACATAGGGGCGGGAGGATGATCAAAATAACCTGAATTTTATTTTTTGTGAAATTTTGTGGCATGTGCCGTCGTATCGTGATACAGGAAGTAGCGTTCGTTTTCTTTAAATTCATAAAAAGGACGGAAGGTTATTGTATCGATTCCGTCTACGGTATAATGAAGCGGCTTTTCCGGAACCGGCTTCATTTTTTCAGTAAGGGATTGTACATCCATCCAGTCATTAGGGGTCTGTATGCCGGAATAGTCGGCAGCCAGGACAACAGGTCCATAAAGGAAAGCGTTAGGACCATTTTTTACAGGATCCAGAGAATGCATCCATACCTCTGCAGGCAGGCTTATGGTTAAGCGATCCCCTTCTTTCCATTCTGAATGAATTGTCAGCCAGCCGTTTTTATCAACTGTGGCGGGAAGAGGAACGTTATTGCAGGAAACCTTCATTTCACCGCTCAGCCAGCCCGGGAGACGGAAATGGATGGGAAATGCGGCGGAGCAGGAAAGGGAAAGGATAAGAGTTGTTTCTTTTCCTTCCGGGAAGCCTGTTTCCTGACGGATGGAAATGTCATTGCCGTTCCGGTTCCAATGAAGTGTGGAGGGTATGTATTGACTGATATAAAGTTCCCCGTCGCCTTCAAAGTAGATAAGACGCTGTATTTCCGCAACGAGAAGGGGACGGGTACCTGTGCAGCAGGTCCAGCCGTCCTGGCGGTTTTTCTTATAACCGGCATACATATTGTAATCGGAATAATAGATAATATTACCTTCCTCTGTCATGGGTATGGTGGCAGCAGCTGCATTATACAAAAGAGATTCCACCCAATTGCCGTATTCCGGTTCATCGGTAAAGCGGGTGAGATATTTACACAGCCGGAAGGCGGCGTAGGTATCACACTGGGTTTCGAAGCTGTCATGGCCGGTGCGCAGAGCATCAATAATCCGGTTTTTTGGCATCAGATGTTCGTAGTTGGGACCGTATCCGCCGGTTGCCATAACTTCTTCTGTCTGCATAAAGCGGTAAAAAGACCGAAGAGATTTCAGAAAATATGGGCTTTTTGTCATTTCGTATGCTTTTGCACAGCTGTTGAAGGAATTCACATGACTGTAGGCATGGCAGAATTCGGAATAAAGGCCAGCCTGCGGACGTTTGGAAAAAGGATCTGCGTCCTTATAAAAGAGATCCCAGAATTCCCTGTATTCAAATCGTTCCGCCATTTGCTGTGCCCGGGGAATTTCCAGGATTTCAAAGGCATCCCAGAAGGATTCTGCCAGTGTATACCATTCCGTGGAGTTATCACCGAAAATATTTTCTGCGGTCAGGTTATCCGCAGCAAAATCAATCAGATAGCCGGCGCGTTCCTTTGCACAGGGATATTTGCAATAGAGAAAGAGATCACAGTGGGCGCGCAGTAATTTTTCCACGTCATAATGGGAGCGGCTTGTTAAAAAGGGCGCCGTATGCTGTGCGGATTCATAACAATCCCAAAATTCATCGGCCAGATATACCGCTTTTTGCCGAAAGGCTTCATCGCCGGAAATGGCGTACATACGACTGTAGGCGGAAAGCCATTGTCCGATAAGGGCAATGCCGCGGGAATTAGGATACCAGCCTGTATAGAAGATGCCGGGAGCCGGTTTTCCTGCACTTTCACGCATATACTTCAGAATATTGTCATTAGGAATTTTCAGATAAAAAGCAAGTGTTTCATCCAGTACTTTTTTCATCATTCCTTCATTGAGAGTTACCTCTTTAAAATCAAAACTGTTCATAAGGATCCTTTCTGCCTCAATTAAGGCTCTGCTTTGTTAGATACAGGTTGGAAATGCGGATTTTATGGTGGCGGCGGCCTGGGTAAGTGTTGATATGATACTGTCGCACCAGCTGTCAAATATGGGATCTTCCACCTGCAGCTGTGGAGCGGAAATCAAGTTTTGGAGCGTTGTGCTTATTCCGTTCCGGAAAGGTACAGCCGCCTGAAAGCCTGGAACAAGCCTTTTTAATTTATCATTTTTAAATACGGCGGTCTGAACCCGTTCTCCGAGAAGACAGCTTTTAAAATCATAGGGGCCTGCCTGATGTAAAAACAGGGAGGATACATAAAACGGGTGCAGCGGTACCTGCAGTTCATCTGCAATCGTTTTGTATATCTGGTTCCAGGTCATGACCTCGTCGGAGGTAATATTGACCGCTTCACCCAGTGCATGGGGATTTCCTGCAATTCCGAGGAATGCCCTTGCAAAATCAGAATTATGGGTAAGTGTCCACAGAGAGGTACCGTCCCCGGGGATAATGACGGGCCTTTCTTCCCTGATTCTTTTAACCACACTATAGCAGCCTTTCCAGCCCGTAATACAAAGAGGGACATTGTATTCATCATAAGTATGACTGGGACGGATAATCGTAATTGGAAATCCTGTCCGGCGGTACAGGTCCATCAATTCGTTTTCACAGGATATTTTATTTTGGGCATAATCCCAATAGGGATTATACAGGGGAGTGCTTTCCGTAATTTCATAACAGCTGAGAGGCTTTTGATAAGCCGAGGCGGAGCTGATAAAGATATACTGCTTGGTAATTCCCGCAAAAAGCTGATAATCACGGTTTATTTGTTCCGGTTTCAGTACGGTAAAATCAGCTACACAGTCAAAATAATGACCTTTCAAAGCGCTTTTCATAGCATCTGTATCATTGATATCCCCGATGATGAAATGAGCACCGGCAGGAAGCACGTCATTATGGGTGCCTCTGTTGATGAGCCATAGTTCATGGCCCTTTTCTAACATAGTTCTGGATACGGCGGTGCTGATAATGCCGGTTCCTCCGATAAGTAATATCTTCATATTTAGTTTCCTCCTTTATATGGATAATCAAATGCAGTTTGTTTCAGCTGACGGAATCCGTTTTTGTCGGGTATGACCTGTTGGTTAGGACAGATATGGCCTTCGCAGCGGCTGCTTCCGGCCCGCAGAGTGACAGGAATCTCTGTTTCTTCTATACCCGATAAGGAAAGTATGTTTCCGTCCAGGCCGGTGATCACCTGTACTCCGCAGGAACAGGAGAAAACAGGATGTCCGTCGATAACGGCCTGCATATGCCGGCCGTCCTGGCTGAGTGAATAGGCATGGCCATACATAAATTGTGTATAGGTACCCGAGGGCCAGTCCAGGACAGCGCTCCAGGTGATTTTTTCAAAGGAAATATTTACACCGCACAGAAGAGAGATATATTCCAGGGCAGCAAGAATAGTAGGTCCGTATCCTTCCGGCCCCAGGGTAGTTATTCCTTCATATCTTTCCGATTCTTCTCCGGCAGGGGAGAGCCCTTCGGAACGGGTTACACAAGGGGTTCCGTCAAAGGGATCGTATTGCTGAACCAGTTTTTTCTGCTCACGGAGAAGATACAGCCATTTTTTCCCGAGCATGCGTATTTCGGAAACATGTCCGTATTGCTCCAGCGCCTGAATAGCCCTTTGATAGGTGAGTCCCTGGGGCTGTCCGCCCCAATTGTTAAAGTTGATATTGGTAAAGCAGGGGTCATTGGCGGCAATGGACGGAAGCGGAACACGGGTCCAGAATTCATCCGGGTTTAAGAGATGACAGCGGATAAAACGATCGGCCATATCCTGATCAAAAGAACCATAGTACATACAACGCAGATTATTATGAGTCAGGACATCCATGAATTCATTATTGCAGTCTCTGTCATAGCAGGCATTTTTTTCGTCTATCCAAAGATAACTCCGGATTTTATCTCTTACATCCTGAGCCTTCCTGCGCCAGATACTTTCCTCCCCGTTTTGGAGAATATGGGAAATATCGGCAAGCACGGCTCTCGCCTGGCAGGAATAGGAACAGATGTCCATGGATTCATAAGGGAGCTTTCCGCGTCCTTCAGGAGCGTCTTCACCTCCGAAGCCGCCGTCCTTTACCCCATATTTGGTAAAACGCAGAGAATTATCCTCACCGGTATCCCAGGTACACCAGCTTTCCAGGCAGCCGTCTCCGTTGCTGTCGCGGTAAGTCCATAAATAATTATCATAAGCTTTGAGAGTTTCGTAGAGTTTCGAAAGATAATCCCGGTCTTTTCCAATCAGAAAATACATTTTAAAAGCGGGCACAGGAAAACAGAAACCCTGCAGCCAGTCATAAGAAACCTGCAGCAGAAATGGTTCCTGGTATTTGATCATGCCGGGCAGACGCCCGCTTTTTCTCTGATTTTCCATGAAAATCAGCTGATTGTTGAGTGCGGCTTCCATATTGCGTTTGGCATACATTTCGCCGCCCATGGGCTGGGTTTCCAGCCAGACCCCATCATAGTCGGAGCCTTCCCGGAGTACGAGCTTATCTGTGAATACCGCCAGGTTTTGTACACAGTAACTTTCACAGCGGTCAAACAGCTCCTTCAGCCAGGATCCGTCAACGGAGTCATTTTGGAATTCCACATGAGTGTGGGTTAAGTGATAGTCTGTTGCTTTATAGCCTTTTGCCATGTTTGACATCCTTTCCTTTCGGAAGCGAATGAAGCGCATTTCCGAAGAGTCCGCGAAGGCGGACAGACAGCAGGTGCAGATGTCAAACGAATCGTAAGGAAAACGTACATTGCGGAGATCTTCCCTATCCCCGCATGCAGGTGTTATTCCCGTTTGGCTGAGATTATATCATTGCCGTTTTCCGGTGTCAATTATATTTTCCTCAACCTGTCTTTATATTTCCGGACCGCCTGTTTTAACAGCATGTATTTTCAGGCAGATTTATGATTATATACAATATCAGGTTATTTCATCCACATGCAGAGAAGGCAGACGCAGGACTACTTTCGTTCCTTCTCCCGGTATACTTTCAAAGGACAGTCCGTATTCCTCCCCATACTGCAGCCGAATACGCTTGTTTATATTGCGCAGACCGTAATGGCTGCCGGAATCATCTGCATGCGCTTCTGAATTATCAGCTTCAAGAAGAACTTTCAGCTGATCGGATGGAATACCTACACCATCGTCCTCTACAATCAGCAGAATATCTTCCTCTGACGGAATACCGTGGATTATTATTTGCCCGCTCTTATTCTTTTTTTCCAGAATACCATGGAAAAGGGCATTTTCCACGATGGGCTGAAGAGTGATCTTCGGTATGGAGTACTGCAGGATAACCGGATCAATATCGGTAAGAAAACGGATATCGCCCGAAAAACGAAGCTCCTGTATTTTCATGTAATAGGTTACATGACTGATTTCATCACTTATGGGAACGATATATTTTCCCTTGTTCAGGGACAGCTTGTAAAAATTGGCGAGCGAATATACGACCGAACTGATTTGTTCCGGTTTTTTCTGATAAGACAGCCAGCTTATCATATCCAGGGTATTATATAAAAAGTGAGGATTAATCTGTGATTGCAGCGCCTTATATTCCGCACTTTTCAGTTCACGGCCCATTTGATAATTCTCATGCAGGAGAGTATGAATTCTTGTGATCATAAAATTATAGTTCTCATATAATGTTCCGATCTCGTCCTTGTAAATGATGTCGGGAACTTCTTTCAGAATTCCGTCTTTTGTCTGCTGCATATAACCGCACAGGGAATCTATCCTTTTGGTGATTGTATAGGCAACCGGTTTGGACAAAAACCATGCCAGGAGCAGAATAAGAGCGGATACGCCGATTATTATTTTTACAAGAGAGGTAATTGCCAGGGTGAAAGAGGAGTAAGGAACCAAGGTTACCATGTCCCATTCGGTTCCGCGGATGGAGGACTGCATGGCCATGTACCTCTGGCTGTTCCATTGGATTTCTGTAACGGTTTCCTCCGGAAAGAGCGGGAGGTTAAGTGTTGTCGCCTCCTCTTGCAGGGTGGGCGCCGGTTCCCCAATATTGGAGGCTGCTATAATTTTTCCTGCACTATCCATCAAGAGGGTACAGCTGTCATTTGTGTAGTTGGCAGAATTCAGGATGCCCACCACCGTGCTTTGGGGAATATCCAGACGGAGAATAAACGAGAGTTCGGAATAATTATCCTGCCGGTACATGGCTCTGAACAGGGCAATGCATTCTCCGTCACGGTAGGTGGTTTTTTCCAGGCTGTCATTTCCCACAAACAGATGGAGTCCTTTTTTCTGAAAAAGGGGAGTCCACCATGGGGCGGACTGTGCCTGGGATAAAGGGCAGATGTTCACATTGTTTCCCGAAAAGATGAGAGAATCCGGGACATAAATACGCGCTCGTTTTATGTCTTCGCTTTCCTGCATGCTCTTCATCAGATGAAGGATCATTTTGGAATCGGCAATCTGATCCATAACAGAATAGTTTTCCAGATCTTTATTGAGTACATCATTCAGAGATACGTTGTAAATGACCATATCGCTGGAAGAACTGATTCCGTTTAATTTATAGGTCAGATAGGAACTGGCCTGATTAAAGCCCTGCTGAAGGCTGAACGTATTCTGTGTTCTGATAGTGGATGCAGTAAAAGTATAGATGGATGCTGCAAGTATTCCCACAAGGATAAAAACAAAGAAAAAGTAGGTCAGTACAATCTTCCGGTGAAGGCTTATGTTATTAAATAACAGGAGCAGGGTTCGGAAAAACCGGCTTTTTTTCAGATACCTGTAAATCATAATATTCCTTTCCATGCTTTCAGATTCAGGAGGAGCGATAGTCAGCCGGAGTTATTCCGGTAGTTTTCTTGAAAATGCGGATAAAATAATTACAGTCTCGATAGCCTACCAGATCTGAAATTTCCTTTATTTTTTTATTGGAATTTTTCAGGTAGTCCTTCGCTTTTTCAATTCGTCGGTCTATGATATACTGGTTGATTGTATAATCAAAGGCTTTTTTGAAAATAACGCAGAGATAGGATTCACTGACGGAAAACTGTTCGGCAATTTCCTGAAGGGAGAGATCTTCATTTTCGTAATTTTCATCAATATACAGCCTTAACTGATAAGCCAGGGGGAACTGTGTATAACGGTCATCTGTGCTATGGAAAAAAATATGAAGCCGGTGCAGCAGTTCCTGTTCCATATCAGAAAGAAAGGACATTTTCCATATACGATCAGCCAGCGTTTCGGGAGATTCCTCATCGGCGAAGGCCGTGCTTCCGTATAATCTGGAAAAATCATAGAGACAGCTGTAGGCGCGGATAAAGAAGTTTTTTACACTGCTGACCAATGTGCCGTCAAAACGCCGCAGTTTTTCCACCAGACCGACCACATAGGAGCAGGCGGCCTTTTCGTCATGCTGTCGCAGCGCCTTTTCAAAAGGACTGAGAATGTCCTCCGAAAACTGATAAACGAGATGGTTGTGCTTTTCTTCATAAAATAAAACTGCGTTTTCTTTGTGGAAAAACCCGCGCTGGAGACATATTGATGCGGTCTGATAGGAGTCATAGATCTGTTCGAAGCCGTTTACCGGATGGCCTGTTGCCAATAAGAAACGGCAGGTACTTTTTAAAATATCACAAAGCATATAGCAGATATTTCCTATTTGGGAAGAGGGAACTGATTCTCCTTTAGGATCCGTCAAGTTCATATGCACAACAATAATCTGATCGCTTTTCTGCCCTATGATAACATGGGAAAAATCCGAGAGGGCAAGCCGGCTGTCCAATAAATCGCAGATTGCGTCCTGAATGCTGCCGCAGTTACCGGCTGGCTCGTCCTTGTCTCCAAGCAGAAGAATGAGAAAAGTAATCCAGGATCCTTCTTTGCGCAGATTGGGATATGCGATACGGATATATTCGTCCAGTTCTTTACCGGACACGGACGGATGAAGAAGGGCGACTGCGATTTTGGTCCGGATTGCAGGAAGACTTAAATTAAGTTTATGAGTCAGCTCATTCGCAGAATTTTCGCGGGCGGCCTGTGAACGGTATTTTTCTGCTGCAATACGCAGTGTAGAATGCAGTTCTTCCGGCTGAAAAGGTTTTTCAATATAGTTAACCGCCGACAGGCGTATGGCAGATTTCAGATACTCCTTGTCAGCGTAGCCGCTCATAAAAATAATGATGCAGTCAGGGAATTTTTCCCTGATTTTAAAAGACATGTCAACACCATCCATACGGGGCATTTTAACATCAGTCAATATAATTTCCGGTGCGAAGAGCAGCGCTTTTTCAAGACCATCTTCTCCGTCCTCCGCGGTTATTACTTCATCGATCCCCAATTCTTTCCAGGGAGTGAGGGAATAAATGCCCTCTCTGGTAAATCTTTCATCATCGACAAGAAGCAGTTTCATAATACCCCTCCTTTTTGTACAGTCCAAATCTGTTGTAAATCATAGCATACATAAAAATAGGGTGCAATGGCTCAAAAAGTGGCAGTTAAAGATTGTGCTATTTATAAAAAAATAGTCTGATTTTAATTGTCATGCACAGATGCTAGGATAAGAGTGTCAAACGAATCGTAAAAATAAAACTAGGAGGAAAATATATGACGGCTTCCCGTAAAGGCAGGGGAAAATCATTTTTTCATGAGTTAAAAAAAAGCAGGACTCTTCTTCTCATGCTTCTGCCTGCAGCAGTTACAATTTTTATATTTGCCTATCTTCCCATGGGCGGTATGATTCTGGCTTTTAAAAATTTCAATTATAAGGATGGTATATGGGGCAGCCCGTGGACAAAGGGTATATTTGACAATTTTAAGTTTTTCTTTTTGTCAGGCAAGGCTTTCAGTGTGACTGCAAATACTTTTTTGTATAATTTATCTTTCATTGCCGTCAATACATTTTTTGCAGTCCTGTTTGCGGTTATTCTGAGTGAAGCCGGAAATAAATATTTCAAGAAGCTCACACAGTCCGCCATTTTCCTGCCTTACTTTGTATCCTGGGTTATTGTGGGAACCATTGCTTACAATCTTCTCAATTATGAAAACGGCGTGGTAAACGGCATTCTGGGAATGCTCGGTCTGGAACCGGTGAATATTTATGCAAACGGGCCGGCCTGGAGAATTATCATTGTACTGTTCAATGCATGGAAGAGTGTGGGTTACAGTATGGTGGTATATCTGGCTGCCGTAACCGGTGTGGACATGCAGCTGCATGAGTCGGCTAAAATCGATGGCGCCAACATTTTCCAAAGGGTACGTCATGTGACTTTTCCCGCAATCCTGCCGACTGTCGTTACAATGGTGCTGTTAGACGTAAGCAAGATTTTCAGGGGAAACCTGGATTTGTTCTATCAGCTGGTTGGCAAAAACGGAGCGCTTTATGATTCTACGGATGTCATTGATACCTTTGTGTTTCGTTCATTGCTGGAAACTTCAGATATAGGAATGGCGGCATCTGCCGGATTTTACCAGTCGATATTATGCTTTGTAACAATTATGCTTGTAAATGGTATTGTAAAGCGGGTACAAAGCGATTATGCATTATTTTAGAAAAGGGGGTTTATATGCAAAGGGTAAAACAAAAAAACGGACATGGGGATACCGTCTGTTTTAAGGCAATCGGATATCCACTAATCTGCCTGTTTGCACTGGTCTGCATTATTCCGTTTTTTCTTATAATCGCTTCTTCTTTCACAAGTGAAAGCTACATAATAAAAAACGGTTATGTTTTATGGCCTAAGGAGTTTTCAACATCGGCCTATGAATTGATATTTAAGAATCCGGCTAAAATCCTGCGGGCCTACGGTGTTACGGCATTTGTGACAATTGTCGGGACTGCCATAAGCGTATTTGTGAATGCCATGACGGGATATGTCCTGCAGAGAAAGGATTTCAGGTGGAGAAATATTTTTTCTTTTTACTTTTTCTTTACCACACTTTTCTCTGGAGGCCTGGTTCCCTGGTATATTCTTTGTGTGAAAACTCTTCATCTGAAGAATACCATATGGGCTTTGATTATACCTACCATTGTATCGGTATGGAATATCATTCTGGTGAAAGGATTTATGGGAGGAATTCCCGGTGAGATAACAGAATCCGCCAAAATCGACGGCGCAGGGGATTTCCGTATCTTTGTGAAACTGATTTTGCCGCTGTCCAAACCGGTAGTGGCTACAATTGGCCTGTTTACGGCGCTGGCTTATTGGAATGACTGGTATATGTGCATGCTTTTCATAGATAAGAAGGAATTATTTGATCTTCAGTATCTGTTATATCAGCTGATGGGGAGCATTAAAGCACTGAGGGAAATTGCCAGCCAGTCAACCATATCCGTAAGCTCCATGCCCATTGAGTCCACCAAGATGGCGCTTACCATTGTGGCTACAGGACCTATTATATTAGTTTATCCATTCGTGCAGAAGTATTTTGTAAAAGGGTTAACCTTGGGATCTGTCAAAGGTTAGGCGATGGAAACCTGTAATAAATTAAATTAGGAGGAAACAGAATGAAAAGGAAAGTATTGGGGGTACTGTTAAGTATCATGATGCTGGGAACCTGCATTCTTGCGGGCTGTGGGCAGGAAAATGGAACTGCGGCGCCGGAAGACAGTCAGCCGGCGGCGGAAAGTACAGGTGCTGCAGATGAAAGCACACAGGCAGGTGGCGAGAGTGCACTGGAATATGGAGGAAATGATATTTCAGAGCACAAGGAGCTGGTAATGTATGTAATAGGAGATGAGCCGGTTATAGCGGATGAGGTGGAAGCGGCTTTGAATGAAAAGCTGGAAGAAAAGCTCAACTGTTCCTTAGATATCAGCTATATAGCGCTCAGTGATTATTCCCAGAAGTATTCCCTGCTGCTTGCAAGCGGAGAGAATATTGACATTATCTATACATCAACCTGGGCCTTTTATTATGAAGAAGCCACGAAGGGCGCTTTTACAGAGATTACAGATGAGCTTCTGAGCAAATACATGCCTCAGACAACAGAAGGCCAGGATAGTATGGCATTTGAACAGGCGAAAATCAACGGAAAATGCTATATGATTCCTAAAAACAGCCCTTATGTGAACAATGCAATGCCGGTTCTCATCAGAGGCGATCTGCGTGAGAAATACGGAATAGACAAAATCGACAGTGTTGAAAAACTGGAAGAATATTTCACTGCTGTAGCAGAAAAGGAAGAGGGTGTTTATCCTTACGCGGCTGCCGGTGATGCGGTAGAAATGTCCATGAATTTGTTCCAGAGCAGGAATAATCTGGTTCCTATGAGTGTCGGCAGCGGAAAATACTTCGGTTACTTCTATAAGGGTGAAAATCCAACCCCTGAGGATGTTGTATGGCAGTACGGTACAGATGAATACCTGGAATACTGCAAGCTGGTTAAGAGTTGGGCAGATAAGGGCTTCTGGTCCAAGAACGCTGTTTCCAATACCACATCTCCGCTGGACGCTTTCCAAAATGGGACAAGCGCTTCTCTCTTCTGGAATCTGGATACCTGTGAATCTGCAAAAAATGTTGTGGATTCCGAACATCCGGAATGGAAGGCCGAGCTGGTTAATGTAACGCCGGGAGTTGTACATGTGAAAGGTGTTTATACAGGAGATGGTTTCGCTGTTCCTGCTGTTTCCGAAAATGTGGAACGTGCTCTTATGGCACTGGATGTCCTGAAGTTTGACAAGGAATGCTATGATATCTGCAGATATGGTATTGAGGGAGCAACCTACAATGCTACGAGTGATACCACTTATACATTAGGTGCCGAACAGGCTAATTATGCAGTAGGGAATGCCCCCGTATCCTGGGGACTTAAGAATGATTTGCTGGAAAGAATCCAGGGAGAGGCAGGTACCACACAGAGTGAAATCCGTCAGGAATTGATGGGGGATGCTGTTTCTGAAGTGACAAGCGGATTTATCTTTGATGATTCTTCTGTAAAGAGTGAACTTGCCGCGATGAATGAGGCATGCTCTCAGTATGTACCTCTGCTGGAACTGGGACTTGTGGATGATGTGGAAGGGACTTTGGCAGAACTAAACAGTAAATGTGAGACAGCAGGTCTTGAAAAAATCAGGGAGGAATTCCTGGCCCAGTTTACGGCTTATCTGGAAGGACTGGAAAAGTAAAATATATTATATTAACACTATGCAAAAATACCGGACACCCATAAGGCGCCCGGTATTTTCCGATCATGGAATCAATATATAATTGCCATCTTAACTTTTGCAATCACTGCAAAGCTTGCAGTGCCATCTGCGGATACGGTAACAGGAAGATAAAGAGTCTGCTGTCCCGCTGCATTTACCAGATAGACATAAGCCTGCTGTCCGGGAACTGCTCCGGGAAGCTTCACATGCATGGAAATATTGGTGTTTATGGGGCCTTTTTCAACAAAATCAAGGATCTGCTGACGGACACCGTTTACATTTCCGGCCTTGGCCGTATAAGAAAGATTGCTTCCGGCAAAAGCGGAGTTATCAAGATCACTGTAAAAGCTGTAGGAAACGTCACTTCCGGTATTGATACGAAGTTCCACACCCTTCCTTGCATTCAGATGCGCAACCACATTCTGGGGGATATAACAGGAAGCCGCAGGAGAGGTCACATTTAGGATGGCGGATGACGTTTTATTCAGGTTCTTGACCGTCAGAGTATCCAGTTTCGCCGCAATGGCATCCCAGCTTGTGAGCTGTGTCCCTTTCAGGTTGGTGGTCGTTACCTGCGTGACGGGAGTTATGCTTCCGGAAGGCGCCCAGCTGGCGGAAATGGTCAGCGCATAGGCAGGCATGGTGATGGTAGTCACTGCGTTGGCAAAGCTTCTTCCGTCGGAGGTGATCCAGCCGGTAAAGATATAACCGGGAACCGTCCCTGCATTTATGGTTACATTGGTCCCCGCGGCATAATTTCCGGTTCCGGCAGCGGGAGCGAAGCTGCCTGTCACGGTCAGCGGATAGGTTTTTACAGCAGAAACCTTAAAATATGCGGTAATGGAGTGACCTGCCGTCACATTCCGGAAGGTATAGGAATTGATGGTTCCCTGGTCCGCGCCGTCTACGATAACCCTGTCTATCTGATAGCCGGAAGCAGGGGTGATGGTAAAGACTTTATCGGAGCCTTTTGCTATGTTCTGGCTGCCTGCGGGGGAAATACTGCCGCCGGTGCCTGCGCCCGCCTGGATAGTATAGGTATTAGTTGTCCTAGCTTTTACGGATATTCCCTGTGTGGCTGTTTTGGTAATGCCGCCTTCCGAGTAGCTTATCGTTACGTAGGAATTACCTGTGCTGAGTGCGCCGGAAGGATTGACGGAATAATTGCTTATGCCTGAGGAGGAATTGTCGCTGTAGACGGCAGCCACACTCATTCCCTGACGGTTAAAGGATTCTCCTTCCGTATAAGAGGTCTTATAGGGTGGGCTGGATATGGAGATTCCGGTAAGGGTTTTCTGAACCACAGGCGCAATGCCGGTCAGTTCAACACTGAAGGTGTCCCAGTCATAATTGCAGTTCGTAACACGGTACTTACTGTAGGTTATTCCGGTAGACGGATCCGAATAGCTTTCTACCTCTAACCCGGTTTCATCTGATGCAGAGCCAAGATAAGATCCGTTGGAAGAATTGTAAGTAATGTTTACCCTATTGGTATCATCGTCATCTTCATCGAAGGGGGGATACATGATAAAATCTCCCGGACTCATCTGGGTGGAGACATGGGTATTCTCCGGAGTCCATGTCACTCCTGCTTTTACTTTTATAGAAGCCATGGGAATAAGAGAAATAATCATGGCCAGGGAAAGTATCAATGCCTGACTTTTTTTTAATCTTTTCATAGCAGTACTCCTTCCTTTTCTGGAATAGGTTTTAATTTGTTATATAGGTATTATATTTGTGGGAGTACACCAAATTAGCAACAAGAACCGGCATTGGAGGCATATTCAGAAGGAAAGCCATTCAGGGCAATTCCCTATTATCTGTGGAATAACCGGGGAGAAGGCAAAATGAATGTATGGCTCCGCCAGAGAAAAGACGGGAAAAGGCAGGAAGAAAGAGTCGAGGATGCAGCAGGCTTTGCCGCCCATGGAGCAGGTACCGGTAACGGAGAGGTGGATCTTACCGGTTGGGAAGGACGTTTATACAGGAGATATCAATGAGAAGTATGATGACTTTTAAATAGGTAAGAAGGCCAATTTAATGCGGACAGTTTTTGCGCAGAACAGGTTTTTCCCTGAAACAAATCGGGAAAAACCTGTTTTGCTTTACGAAAAAGATGACTTGATGTATCTTGTATGTGTAAAATAATCTGAGTATGATAAGCATAAGTTTATATCCTTATAACATAGAAGTGCAGGCATGCTGGTAACCTGTAAAAATTTTAATCAGTGAAAATTACGGAATATGAATGGAGGTCGATTGGATGGGAAAAATGACAGTTTATCATGGCAGCTATACTACCAAAGTGGTGCCTGAGATTATCAAGGGTAAAAACACAAAAGATTTTGGTCCCGGATTTTACTGTACGGTCATCCGTGAGCAGGCAGAACGCTGGGCAAAACGGTACGATACGCCAGTTGTGAATATATATACCGTCCGTATGAATACCAGTCTTAAAATTCTGGAATTTAAAGAGATGACAGAGAAATGGCTGGACTTCATTATCGCCTGCCGTCATGGTGTACCGCATGATTATGATTTGGTTATCGGTGCAATGGCGAATGATCAGATTTATAATTATATTGCCGATTATATTGATGGTATAATTACGAGAGAGCAGTTCTGGTCTTTGGCAAGATTTAAGTATCCAACCCATCAGATTAATTTCTGCTCTTCAGAAAGCTTGAAATGTCTTGCATTCGTATCAGGAGAGGAGGTTGTGAAATGACGGGAAGAGAAGATGGAAAAGAAAATGACTTGTTTTTCACATGCAGTCTGATCGAATATATAGCAAGAAAGACAAAAAATAAGAGATCTGATACAGTGGATTGTCTGGGCAGAACTGCAATTGAAAAAATATATGACTTAGCTGATGTTTACCACAGTGATAATATCGAAACGGTCAGCGATGAATTTATAGAAAAATACGGATTGAAGGAAGGAACTTTCGATAATGTTTCCGCCGCCAAATATGCCGTTCCGAGTTATTGGGATATTGGCAAAATTTATAAACGGCTGATTCTGGGTATTTCGAGAGAAAAGAGAATATCTGTGATAGATGCACTTTTTGAAGCTTATCATTCTTTTGTCACTGATAAAATTGAGGATTACAACAGCAGCTTCTATTATGATGCTCCTCAGAATTTCCTAAACGCTTTTCTGGATGGAAAAATTGAATGAAGAAACTACGTGTGCGGCAGAAAATCACCAGTGCTCAGGGTTACCGTTCAGCTGTATCCTGTGCAGTCCGGAAGGGAGCCATTGCGGATAAAGAACAAACAGGATATAATCTAAGCATAGAAAGAGAGGAAATCCAATGTATAAGCCGCTGCCCATAGGGATTGATGATTTTAAGAAACTAAGGGAAAACGATTTTTATTATATAGACAAAACGCTTTTTATTAAAGAGATACTGGATAACAGAAGTGAAGTAAAACTTTTCACCCGGCCGAGGAGGTTTGGTAAAACCCTGGAGCTTAGTATGCTCAAATATTTTTTTGAGGCAGGACATGATCCGGGCGGATTTGAAACCGATAACAGTGGGCTGTTCCAAGGGTTGAAAATCATGGATGCCGGTGAACGCTATGCAAAGGATTTGGGACGGTACCCTGTTATCAGTCTTTCTTTGAAGTCTTCAAAACAGCCGGATTTTGGAATGGCTTTTGATGCGGTGGTGAATGAGATATCCAAAGAGTTTGACCGGCATAACTATATCATAAGCGGAGATATTTTGTTACCGGAAGAAAAAGAGCAGTATATTCGTATAAGAGGGAAACGGGCTTCTCAGATAGAGTATGCCACGGCGCTGGAATTTCTTACCCGCTGCCTGAAAAAGGTATACCGCAAAAATGTCATTATCCTCTTGGATGAGTATGACGTGCCGCTGGAGAATGCTTATTTTAAGGGTTTTTATGAGAAAATGACGGATTTTATCCGTTCACTGTTTGAATCGGCGCTGAAAACGAATCCGAACCTGGAGTTTGCAGTTATTACCGGATGCCTGAGAGTAACAAAAGAGAGTATTTTTACAGGGCTGAATAACCTTGAAATAATCTCGATCATGAATAAGAATTATGCGGAGTACTTCGGATTTACCCCAAAAGAGGTAGAAAGCATGCTTTGTGATTATGGGATTGAAGGCAAAAGTGATGAAGTAAAACAATGGTATGATGGATATCTCTTCGGAAATACTGAGGTGTACAATCCCTGGAGTGTAATAAATTATGTGAAAGCAGTGTCAGCAGATCAGGGGGCATATCCGAAGCCATACTGGGCGAATACCTCTTCCAACAGCATCGTCCGGGAACTGGTAGAACGGGCGGACGGCAGTGTGAAACAGGAAATGGAAGAATTGATTGCCGGAGGAAGTATAGAAAAACCGGTGCATGAGGACATTACCTACGACGAGGTTTATAAAACAGAGGATAACCTGTGGAATTTCCTGTTTTTTACAGGGTATCTGAAAAAGCTGTCTGAAAGATTTGACGGGGAGATGGTTTACCTGACTTTGGCGGTGCCAAACACGGAGGTAAAACTGATTTACCGGAATACAATTTTAGACTGGTTCAGCCAGAGTATAAAGAAAAAAGATTTTTCTGCTTTGTACGGTGGGTTATTGAAGCAGGAAACAGGGATGCTGGAACGGGAAATATCAAAAAATCTGATGGAGACGATTAGCTTCTATGACTATAAGGAGGATTATTACCATGGGTTTCTGGCCGGTCTGCTGAAAATGATGGACGGTTACACGTTAAAGTCGAACCGGGAAAGCGGCCTGGGGAGGAGCGACCTTCTCCTTCTGTCTCCGCCATACGAAGGGGTTGCGATAATTATGGAGCTTAAGATGGCAGATTCCTTTGCGCAGTTAGACAGAAGCGCTCAGGAGGCGTTGTGCCAGATAAAAGAAAAGCAATATGACGCAGAATTGAAGTTGGAAGGGTACCACACATTTCTTTATTACGGCATATCCTTTTTCAAGAAACTGTGCAGGGTTATGGCAGAATAAGCATAAAAGGATAAAAAAGTGACAGAGAGGCATACGTACAGTATGCCTTTTCGTAAGAGTCAAAAGGTATTAAAATCACCAGCCCTGTTATGCTGCCAAAGCGCATTTATCATCTCCTGTATATAGAATGCCGCCATAAGAAATTATTGATTTTTTCATAATTCTTCAATTAACTTTACCTTTAATGGCCTGTTTGTTAGAGACTGTCTATATAACTGTGTATTGTCGTAAATTGGTATGTACCTGGTTCCCTTTTTCGGCACTCCGCGATTTGGTTTTACCTATGTTTGCATGACAGTT
>OBWV01000170.1_pt1 | contig 75613 bp, 61 predicted proteins | sample 1495351 | NCBI WGS metagenome assembly OBWV01 (sample SAMEA2580122, study PRJEB22360) | human gut metagenome | biome: human gut; feature: human-associated habitat; material: faeces | place: Denmark | collected 2008/2010 | reverse complement strand
CGCCGTCCTTTTGATCCTAAGCCGAGTCACACCGGCCCCTGAAATATTTCCTCAAAAAGAAAAAAAGATGGCTAACAACAACCATCTTTCTCTCCGTTCCATGTTATAATGGAACTATGCAAAAACAAGATTATTATAACAACTTTTTTGAAATTGGGCAACAGAAAATCAACTTCAGTTTCTTCGAATTGAGCCTACCCGACGACGATCCAGTCTATACCCTGAAAAAAGTATTGGAGGAATTAGATTTTTCGGGCCTGCTGGCCTGTTATTCAGATAAGGGAAGAACCGGGTTTAACCCAATCATGCTGTATTCTGTTGTTACCTACGCAAACATGCGCGGGGTAAGAGCTGTTGACCGTATTGTAGACTTATGCCAGAGAGATCTTGCTTTTATCTGGCTGACCAAAGGGCAGAAGCCCCAGCGGGATGTTTTTTACGATTTTAAAGGAAAAAAGCTGACGGGAGAAGCCCTGGATGAACTGAATTACCAGTTCATGCGCCGCTTGGAGAAGGAAGGCCTTATCACACTCAAAGAGCTTTACATTGACGGAACAAAGCTTGAAGCGAACGCAAACAGATACACGTTCGTCTGGCGTGGAAGCCTCAACTATCACCTTGCCTGCCTGCTGGATGCCATCGATGCCCTTTATGCCAAGTACAACGCATTCCTGTCGGAGAATGGATATGGGACGAAATACGATCTCGGGGATGCCCATATGTTCGTGATCGAAGGAATGGACAAAGTCAGGAAGGTCATCGAAGAAAACAGGAAACGGAAACTGACAAAGCATAAAAAGATCTCCAATAACACCCTCATTGAGATCGACCACTGTTCTCCCCTTGAGATCCTGAAGCTGCAGAAAAACCTGATGTGGATTGCGCAAGGGGAAGGGATTGAATTCGTTTTCGGAAAAGGGAAACATAAGCCGGGGATTCAGAAACTCTATGAGGAACTGGAAGAATGCGGCAGCCGCCTGATGGGGTATAAGGAATGCTTCGAGAACATGGGAAAAGACCGGAACAGCTATTCCAAGACGGACCTGGAAGCAACATTCATGCGGATGAAAGAGGATCATATGCTCAACGGGCAGCTAAAGCCGGCATACAATGTCCAGATCGCAGTAGAGAATTACTTTATAGTCCACGGATATGTGAGTAATGACCGGACAGACTATCATACGCTGATCCCCGTTTTGAAAAAGCACCAGAATGCGTTTGGAGACACCCTGGAGGCGGTGACGGCCGACAGCGGCTACTGCAGTGAAAAGAACCTGCTGTATCTCAAAGAGAACGGGATCCGAAGCTATATCAAGCTTCCGGATCATGAGAAGCGGAAAACCCGGGCTTATAAGGAAGATATCGGGAAGTATTACAACATGACATACGCCGTCTTTGAGGATGAACGCTATTACATCTGCCATGATGGAAGAGAGCTGCGTCATATCCGGACGGAAAGCAAAGAGCAGGAGGGTTATACCCAGACGGTAGAGGTATATGGCTGTGCGGACTGCATGGGGTGTGAGCATAAATCCAAATGTCTTTATAAATACAATGCTGGGAAGAATCCAGACCGGAATAAAGTCATGAAGATCAACGAACGCTGGGAAGAACTGCGGGAAGAATCCAATGCAAATATCCAGAGTGAGGAAGGGATTTTGAAACGGCAGATCCGTTCCATCCAGACAGAAGGACACTTTGGAGATATCAAGGAAAACGAAAGCTTCCGTCGGTTCAACTACCGGTCAGAGGAGAAAGTTTATAAAGAGTTCATGCTGTATGCGATCGGACGCAACATCATGAAATACCATCGGTTCTTACATCATGAAATCGAAACGTACGAAGGGAAAAAGGAGCAGAAAGCAGCTTAGCCGAAGATGTGCTTCAAAAAATCCAGACAAGGGGGTTTTGCGCCCTAAAATAGAAGCTGCAAAAGGAGGAGACAATCCCATAGAGAATTCCGGCTTAAAAAAAGCCCGGATTCTATGGGAATGTCTCCTCACTAGCTGTCAGAGGTAAAAAATCGGTATTAACCGACAGCCCCTTTAATCCTTTTAATAATGAAAAGATACGTTCGACAGTCTCTTTTTTTATAGAAAATTTATATTTTTTACATTATTTTTAGAGCATTTCACTTAACCGGGAAGTTTCCCGTATTTCATTGGATTTCGAGTCGAAAAATCCTTGCTAATAAATATTCTCTATGTTATAATAAATGCTGCGGGCAATGACAAAAAATTAACAATACCGTTAAAGCCCGGTAAACTCGCACTTTTTAATGAATATGGAGGAGAAAACATGGCAAAAAAAATCGTTTTGGCGGGTGCATGCCGTACAGCCATCGGTACTATGGGCGGAAGCTTAAGCACAACTCCGGCAGCTGAGCTGGGTGCTATTGTTATTAAGGAAGCTTTAAACAGAGCGGGAGTTGCTCCCGAAGCAGTTGATCAGGTATATATGGGATGTGTAATCCAGGCTGGCCTTGGTCAGAATGTGGCACGTCAGGCATCTATCAAAGCTGGTTTACCTATTGAGGTTCCGGCAGTTACCATGAACGTTGTTTGTGGTTCCGGTTTGAACTGTGTGAACCAGGCTGCACAGATGATTCTCGCAGGCGATGCGGATATCGTTATTGCAGGCGGTATGGAAAATATGTCTATGGCTCCTTATGCGATTCCTCAGGGACGTTATGGATACAGAATGGGTAACGCCACAATGGTGGATACCATGGTTAATGATGCTCTCACCGATGCTTTTAATCAGTATCATATGGGTATCACTGCTGAAAACATTGCAGAGCAGTGGGGACAGACAAGAGAGCAGCTGGACGAGTTTGCAGCATGGAGCCAGCAGAAGGCTGTTGCAGCTCAGGAAGCAGGAAAATTCGATGCAGAAATCGTTCCTGTGGAAGTGAAGAAGAAAAAAGAAACCATCATTGTCAATAAGGATGAAGGCCCTCGTCCGGGAACTACGGCAGAAGGCATTGCAAAGCTTCGTCCTGCATTCAAAAAAGATGGTATTGTAACCGCAGCGAATGCTTCCGGAATCAATGACGGCGCTGCTGCAGTTATCGTTATGAGTGAAGAAAAAGCGAAAGAACTTGGTGTTACACCTATGGCTACATGGGTAGCCGGCGCACTGGCTGGCGTGGATCCTACTATCATGGGTATCGGACCTGTTGCTGCAACCAAGAAGGTTATGGCTAAGACAGGAATGAATATTGATGATTTCGATCTGATTGAGGCAAATGAGGCGTTTGCCGCACAGTCTCTGGCAGTTGGACATGATCTTGGCATTGATAATGACAAGCTGAATGTAAACGGCGGAGCTATCGCACTGGGACATCCTGTAGGAGCATCCGGATGCCGTATTCTGGTTACTCTGCTTCATGAGATGGTCAGAAGAGATGCGAAGAAGGGTCTTGCGACTCTGTGCATCGGCGGCGGAATGGGCTGTGCAACCATCGTTGAAAGAGATTAATATAGCATTTTAAAAGGGAATGATTAGTGGACTTTTTGTCTGCTAATCATTCGTTATGCAGTAAAGGTTTCTGAATATTGTTGATTAACCGCCGCAATGGCGGGAGAATCCGTCTGAGGGCGGAAATAAGAAAGGGAGAGTGGCATGGAATATATTGTTTATGAGCAGAAGGGTGCTTATGCGGTTATTACTATCAGCCGTGAAAAGGCGCTGAACGCACTGAATTCACAGGTTCTGGATGAACTGGACAAGACTCTTGATGGAGTGAACCTGGACGAAGTGAGATGTCTGATTCTTACCGGAGCAGGAACAAAGTCTTTTGTTGCCGGAGCGGACATCGGAGAAATGAGTACATTGACAAAGGTCGAAGGAGAAGCTTTCGGCAAGAAGGGAAATGATGTTTTCCGTAAACTGGAAACCTTCCCCATTCCCGTTATCGCTGCTGTAAACGGTTTTGCCCTGGGCGGCGGCTGTGAGATTTCCATGAGCTGTGATATCAGAATCTGTTCTGATAATGCAGTATTCGGACAGCCTGAGGTTGGCCTGGGAATCACTCCCGGATTCGGCGGAACACAGAGACTGGCCCGTCTGGTTGGACCGGGAATGGCTAAGCAGATGATTTACACCGCAAGAAATATCAAGGCTGACGAGGCTCTGAGAATTGGTCTTGTTAATGCGGTTTATACTCAGGAAGAGCTGATGGGAGCCGCTGAGAAGATGGCTGCCGGAATTGCAAAGAATGCGCCTATTGCTGTGAGAAACTGCAAGAAAGCTATCAATGATGGCCTGGATGCCGATATGGATGAGGCGATTGTAATCGAGGAGAAGCTGTTTGGCGATTGCTTCGAGAGTTATGATCAGAAAGAGGGAATGGCTGCTTTCCTGGAGAAGAGGAAAGTGGAGAAGTTTCTTAATAAATAAGGAATTGTAATCCGTCACTCCGCCGGGTACAGGGGCTGTTGCTCCTTGTACCCCGGCTCAATTATAAAACACAAGGAGGCTATACAACATGAAGGTTGGTATTATTGGTGCAGGTACAATGGGATCCGGTATTGCGCAGGCTTTTGCCCAGACAGAAGGATACGAAGTATTTTTGTGCGACATTAATGAAGAATTTGCTGCTAACGGCAAGAACAGAATTGCAAAGGCTCTGGAGAAGAGAGTTGCAAAAGGAAAAATGGAGCAGGCTGCGGCTGACGCAATCCTCGCTAAAATCACTACCGGTGTAAAGACCATCTGTACAGACTGTGATCTGGTTGTGGAAGCAGCTCTGGAAGTTATGGATATCAAGAAACAGACCTTTAAGGAACTGCAGGATATCTGCAAGAAGGATTGTATCTTCGCTACCAACACTTCTTCTCTTTCCATCACTGAAATCGGCGCAGGCCTTGACAGACCCGTTATCGGTATGCATTTCTTCAATCCCGCTCCTGTTATGAAGCTGGTTGAGGTTATCGCAGGACTGAATACACCTGACTGCGTTGTTGAAAAAATCAAAGAGGTTTCCGCAGCTATCGGAAAAACTCCTGTACAGGTAAATGAAGCAGCAGGCTTCGTTGTTAACAGAATCCTTGTTCCCATGATTAACGAAGCAATCGGTATTTATGCAGAAGGCGTTGCTTCCGTAGAAGATATCGATACCGCTATGAAGCTGGGCGCTAACCATCCCATGGGACCTCTGGCTCTGGGCGATATGATTGGCCTGGATATCGTTCTGGCTATCATGGAGGTTCTGGAATCTGAAACAGGTGACCCGAAGTACCGTCCTCACACACTGCTTAAGAAGATGGTTCGTGGCGGACAGCTTGGACAGAAGACCGGCAAGGGCTTCTATGATTACAGCAAGTAAACAGCCCGCGGTTTTCGCGATTAATAAAGATAAAACGGAGGAGTAATTAATCATGGATTTTACTTTAAGCAAAGAGCATGAAATGGCAAGAACTCTTTTCAGAGAATTTGCAGAAAAAGAAGTAAAGCCTCTTGCACAGGAGGTTGATGAAACAGAGGAGTTCCCCAGGGAAACCGTTGAAAAAATGGCTAAGCTTGGCTTCTTTGGAATCCCGGTTCCGAAGGAATACGGCGGACAGGGATGCGATCCTTTAACCTATGCTATGTGTGTGGAAGAACTGTCTAAGGTCTGCGGCACCACAGGCGTTATTGTATCCGCACATACCTCTCTTTGCTGTGACCCTATCATGACCTATGGTACGGAAGAGCAGAAGCAGAAATATCTGGTTCCCCTTGCAAAGGGCGAGAAGCTGGGCGCATTCGGTCTGACCGAGCCCGGAGCCGGTACCGATGCACAGGGACAGCAGACAAAGGCTTATCTGGATGGAGATGAATGGGTTCTTAACGGATCCAAGATTTTCATCACCAATGGTAAAGAAGCGGATGTTTATGTAATTTTCGCTGTTACCAGTGTTGTAGAAGATAAAAGAGGCAGAAAGAAAAAAATGATTTCTGCATTTATCGTGGAAAAAGGAACTCCCGGCTTCACCTTTGGTACCAAAGAGAAGAAGATGGGTATCCGCGGTTCTTCCACATATGAGCTGATCTTCACCGACTGCAGAATCCCCAAGGATAATCTGCTTGGCGCGGAAGGCAAGGGCTTTGGTATTGCCATGCATACTCTGGACGGCGGACGTATCGGTATCGCTGCTCAGGCTCTTGGTCTTGCGGAAGGAGCTCTTGAGCGTACCGTTGAATACGTAAAAGAAAGAAAACAGTTCGGCAGAGCAATCGGCGCTTTCCAGAACACACAGTTCCAGCTTGCAGATATGGATACCAAGGTAGAATGTGCTCAGCTGCTGGTTTACAAGGCTGCTATGGCAAAAGCTACCCAGAAGGTTTATTCCGTGGAAGCTGCCAAGGCTAAACTGTATGCGGCAGAGGTTGCCATGGAAGTTACAACCAAGGCAGTTCAGCTGCACGGCGGTTATGGTTATACAAGAGAGTACGATGTTGAGCGCATGATGCGTGATGCCAAGATTACCGAGATCTATGAAGGAACAAGCGAAGTTCAGAGAATGGTAATCTCCGGTGCACTGTTGAAATAACACCGCTGAGGTTAAGAGAATATAAGAAAACAAGGAGAGGAATACAATGAAAATTGTTGTTTGTATTAAGCAGGTACCTGATACAAAGGGCGGCGTTAAATTCAATCCCGATGGTACGCTGGACAGAGGTGCTATGCTTACAATCATGAACCCTGATGATAAGGCAGGTCTGGAAGCTGCACTGAGACTGAAGGACGAGTACGGTGCAGAAGTTACCGTAATCACAATGGGTCTTCCCAAGGCAGAAGAGGTTCTGCGCGAAGCTATGGCGATGGGCGCAGATAACGGTATTCTCGTAACTGACAGAGTACTGGGCGGCGCTGATACATGGGCAACCTCCCAGACAATTGCCGGAGCTATCCGCAATCTGGAATATGATCTGATCATCACAGGCCGTCAGGCTATCGATGGTGATACCGCACAGGTAGGACCTCAGATTTCCGAACATCTGGGAATCCCGGTTGTCTCCTATGCACAGAAAATCAAAGTGGAAGGCGACAGCGTAATCGTTGAGCGTCAGTTCGATGACAGATATCATGTACTGAAAGCGAAAATGCCCTGCCTGATCACAGCTCTGGGCGAGCTGAATGAGCCCCGTTACATGACTCCCGGCGGAATTTTCGATGCTTACAAGAAAGAAATCACCGTATGGGGAAGAGCAAATCTGGTTGATGTGGACGATTCCAATCTGGGTCTGAAGGGATCACCCACACAGATTGCCAAGGCTTCCGATAAAGTAAGAAAGGGCGCAGGACAGAAGGTAGTTCTGGATACTCCGGAAGAATCTGCATCTTTCATTGTTGAAAAGTTACAGGAAAAACACGTTATTTAATAATAAACAGAAAAGTGTGGTGAATAAGGATGAATTTAGAAGAATATAAAGGAGTATTTGTCTTTGCACAGCAGGTTGATAACGTAGTGAGCGGAATCGCATTTGAACTGATTGGCAAAGGTAAAGATCTGGCAAAAGATTTAGGAACTGAAGTGACTGCAGTACTGGTTGGTTCTGATGTGAAGGGTCTTGCTGACGAACTGGCTGCTTATGGAGCTGATAAGGTAATCGTTGTTGACGATCCTGAATTGAAAGAATACAGAACAGAGCCCTATGCACATGCACTGGCATCTGTAATCGAGAAGTATAAACCTGAAATTTTCCTGGTTGGAGCTACTGCAATCGGCCGTGACCTGGGCCCTCGTGTCTCCGCGAGAATCCATACAGGTCTGACCGCAGACTGTACACAGCTGGATATCGGTGATTTCCCGTTAAATCCTATCCCCGGACAGGAGCAGAAGCACAATCAGCTGCTGATGACCCGTCCCGCATTCGGCGGCAATACGATTGCAACTATCGCATGCCCGAATTTCCGTCCTCAGATGGCTACTGTACGCCCCGGCGTTATGCAGAAGGCTCCTAAGGTGGAAGGTGCTAAGGCTGTAGTGGAAGAGTTCAATCCCGGATTCACTCCGAACAACAAATATGTGGAAATCATGGAAGTTGTTAAATCCGTTGCTGATACAGCAGATATCATGGATGCAAAGATTCTGGTATCCGGCGGACGTGGAGTATGCAGCCCTGAGAACTTCAAAATTCTTCAGGATCTGGCAGATGCAGTAGGTGGAACCGTAAGCTGTTCCCGTGCAGTTGTTGATGCAGGCTGGAAGCCTAAGGATCTTCAGGTTGGACAGACCGGTAAGACTGTTCGCCCTAATGTATATTTTGCAATCGGTATTTCCGGAGCTATCCAGCATCTGGCTGGTATGGAAGAATCCGATCTCATCATCGCTATCAATAAGGATGAAACAGCTCCTATCTTTGACGTAGCTGACTACGGCATCGTAGGTGACCTGAACAAGATTGTTCCTGTCCTTACCGAAAAAATCAAAGAAGCGAAAGCTGCAAAATAATGCAGTGAAGCAACATAAAAAAGCCGGCGCCTGCGTTGCAAAATGCAGTGCGCCGGCTTTTTGAAAAGAGACAAAAATTCTGTTCAGAATTCGTTTTTTCGAGTTACAATTCACTGCCCCGGTGCCGCCGGTCTTATAGTCCTGCCCGCCCGGCGCCCGGCATTCCCTGCCCTGTTTTATGGGGCGCGGCCCTGCAAGGTTCCTGTCAGGGCACGCTTTCGCTCGGATAACTACGCAACGGTACTAAGGTTGCAAAGTACGCAACCTAAGGACCGGCGTATTTATACGGCCCATACAGGAATCCTTGCAGGGCCGCGCCCCATAAAACAGGGCAGGGAATGCCGGGCGCCGGGCGGGCAGGACTATAAGGCCGGCGGCACCGGGGCAGTGAATTGTAACTTTTAAGATTATGCCACAGTAATTTCCGGCTAATTGGAGTTGTGGAGGTTTGTGGAATAGGGTATAATAACCCTACAAGGCCGCCTATACGGCTGAGTAGAGAAAGAATCCTGACAGAAGGATAGAAAGGCGGAGAGGATGGGAGATTATATTATTAGCTGCTGTTCTACGGCAGATCTTACGGAGGAGCATTTTCGTGAGAGGGATATATCCTACATATGCTTTCATTATGAGTTGGATGGAGTGCAGTATGCGGATGATTTGGGCAAATCCATGGGATTTGAGGAATTTTATAAAAAAATGACGCTTGGAGCGGATACGAAGACTTCCCAGGTGAATTTAGAGGAATTCCGGGAATATTTTGAACCTTTTTTGAAGGAAGGCAAGGATATTCTGCATTTATGCCTGTCGTCAGGGATATCGGGCGTTCTTAATTCGGCGCTGGCGGCAAAGCAGGAACTGGAAGAGCTTTATCCGGACAGAAAAATTTATGTGGTCGATTCCCTGGGGGCTTCCTCGGGATATGGCCTTATTATGGATAAGCTGGCTGACTTACGGGACGGCGGAATGGGAATAGATGAACTGCATGACTGGGCGGAAAAGAATAAGCTCAGGATGAACCATTGGTTCTTTTCCACGGATCTCACCTTTTATATTAAAGGAGGACGTATATCCAAGGCATCCGGTTTTATAGGAACGGTACTGGCAATTTGTCCGCTTTTGAATATGGATGATCAGGGAAGGCTTATTCCCCGGTTTAAAATCCGTACCAAACGGAAGGTAATACAGGCTATTGTAGAAAAGATGGAAGAGTATGCGGACGGCGGGCTTGAATATTCCGACAAGTGTTATATTTCCCAGTCGGCCTGCTATGAGGATGCCAGGGCGGTTGCCGATTTGATTGAGGAGCGTTTCCCTAAATTGAAGGGGAAGGTGGTTATCAATTATGTGGGGACGACCATCGGAAGTCATACGGGGCCGGGGACGGTGGCGTTGTTCTTCTGGGGGAAGGAACGGACGGAATAAGGTAGTGGGATAAAAAAGAGGGAGGGTGTGGAGGTTCTATCCGTGATTAGGGTATGCCGCCTGCGCCCTCTCTCTGTGTATCCTGCGGGCCTCCCGGCCTCCCTGTCCGGCGGTGTTTTCTCTGTATCCACCGCTGCAGACAAAAAAAGGGGCTGTTTCTAACTATTTTGTCCCTATACTCCGCTGCCAACGCGGCTTAAACTCCTCCCTTCGGTCGTCAGACAGCGCCGCTAGGGGCGGGCAGCGGAGTATAGGATCAAAATAGTAAGAAACAGCTCCCTTTTTTTGAGATGCAGCGGTGGATACAGAGAAAACGCCGCCGGACAGGAAGGCCGGGAGGCCCGCAGGATACACGGAGAGGGCGCAGGCGGCATACCCTAATCACGGATAGAACCAGGAAGGCTTTCGGGTCTTTTTTTATGTCCAAAAAAAGAAGGAAAGGGTGGGGGATTTTATAAATAAATGGGGGAAAATTCATAAACTAAAAAAAACCACCTATTTTTACTAAAAATAATGCTCTTTGATAAAAATGGTCGTTAAACTATAATGCAAGGGTAAGTTGAATGCATTCAGAGAAAATGAGGTTAGTGAAGGGATGGTTTGTTTATGAGAAAAATGATTGCGGTTTTGTTGGCGGGTGTGATGGTGTTGTCTTTGGGGGCTTGCGGGAGTAAGGACGCGGGGGCTGTTAACATAATATACCTGCTCTGCCTCCAGAAAGGAGGAGACCAGCCCGGAAAGCCCGTGGTGTATCACTCCAAACTTAAAAGGAGGGAGGAAACTATCGGTTGCGGCGGCCTGCTCCATCAGAGTCTGACGGTTTAATTCCAGCTGGGTAAAATTCCCGGTATGCTCATACAGGACAAAGAGCAGGATTTTTTGCTTCCGGTTGAGATAGCAGAAGGAATTCGGATATTTCCGGGTGAGCATGGCACAGGCTTCATACACCAGATCATCACAGGAAGAATCGGATAAACGGGCGGCGCAGACGGCGAAGCTTACATGGGAATAATCCGGAAGCTCAGGGTCCTCCTGGGGGCTGGCGGAGCCGAGTGAGGTCAGGTTATCCAGAAAAGACCGGCTCTTCGCGTAGGAGAGACAGGGATTTCCGGTTGGAAGGTTGGCGTCGTTTTCTTTCAGGAGCAGGCTTTCCAGCTGTTCCCGGAAGGCGGCGGCTTCCTCATAATATAGGACGGGAATTAACGGGTATTGGATGGACAGAAGCTGGAGCCAGGGATTTTCAGGAAGCTCCGGCATACCGCTTCTGTCAATGAGGAAGCAGGAAGGAAGATTTTCCGGAAGCAGGCTCACGGGGCCGTCCGGAAAAAGGGCGGTTTCTATATGGAAGGGTTCCGGTATGAGGGAGGAAAGCAAATCCTCCCGTTCTTTTTTGATAGCATCAGTCCGGGCAAAAAGCAGAAAATACAGCATAAGGTTCTCCAATCATGTTGCTGGCGTGGGCATTGCCCGCAGCGGTTGCGTTCCGGTACAATTTTAACATATTCCCATATTTACTACAAAGAATTTCCACTCTCGGTTTCCTCAACCGTTCCTTGCGTGAAGGGGCCAGAAAACCATGTTATCCTGAATTCAGCTTGAAAACCAGAAGGATTGTCCGGAATTAGGGACGAGAGAGGTAAGGATTGGATTATGAAACAGATAAGATGGATTTGGTCACTCACGAAAAAGAAAAGAGGAATGATACTGGGATTGTTAGTGCTGGTATCCGTTATTGCCGTGTTTCAGGTATGCCTGGCGGTTGCCGTGCAGCTGATTGTGGATAAGGCACAGGGAAAAGGGGCGGCGCCTCTTTCCTTCCTGATGACGGCGGTGGTGCTAACAGGCCTTGTCAGTATGCTGCTGGATGGGATTAAGCTGTATCTGCAGAATAATTCCATCCTGAGTCTGGATGGGAGGCTGCGGGAAAAGCTCCTTATCCATATGGAAAAAATCCCGGTGGAAAAAAGCCAGTCCTACCACAGCGGCGATATGCTCACAAGGCTGACGGAGGATTCGGCGCAAAGCGCCAGGGTAATTCCGGAATCTATTGTGAATATGGCGGCAGGAATTTTTTCCTTTTTATTCGCGTTTGCCTATGCCTTTCTTATTAATTGGAAAATCGCCCTGGCTTTGGTGCTGCTTTCTCCGCTGCCTGTTATTTTCAGCAATTTCCTCATGCCTGCCCTGCAGAAGTGGACGCTGAAGGCAAAGGATGGGGAAGGAAAGGTGAGAGGCTATCTTCAGGAGCAGCTGGCCACCCTGGTCACCATCAAATGTTTTTCCTGCTATGAAAAATCGGCGCAGGACTTCAGTCAGCTGTTCGGGGACAAAAAGAAAAAACAGCTGAAATCGGTGAAGATTCAGGCTGTTATGAATGCGGGCAGCGGTTTCCTGGGCATTATGATTAATTTTGCGGCGATCGGCCTGGGTGCCTGGTATGTTATCCGGGGGGAAATGTCCATCGGCGCGGTGCTGGGGCTGGTGCAGGTGAGCAATTATATTTCCTGGCCTTTTATACAGATGATTCCGCTGATCGGGGAGCTGCAGAACAATCTGGCCTGTACGAAGCGGGTGATCGAGGTGATGGAGATTCCGGAAGAGCCGCAGACAGAGGAGATGGAAGCGGAATATGGAGACGCGGTTCCCACGCTTTGCTTTCAGGATGTTTCCTTCGGATATGGGGAGGAAGGAAAGGTGATGGAGCATTTTACCAGAGAAATGGGAGGAAACCGGATTGTGGGGATTTTCGGTCCCAGCGGCTGCGGCAAATCCACCTTCCTGAAGCTTGCCCTGGGACTTTATGAGCCGCAGGAGGGAGAAGTGGCCATATGGCTGGATGAGAAGAAAATTACGGGAACAGGGATGCGCAGCTGTATTTCCTATGTGCCCCAGGATCATATCCTGCATACCGGGACGGTGGAAGAGAATATACGCTACGGAAACAGGCGCGTGACTTTTGAGGATGTGAGGAAAGCGGCGGTGAAAGCGAATATACACGATACGATCCTGGAGCTTCCGGAGGGTTATGCTACGGTGATTGAAGAGAATGGTAAGAACCTTTCCTTCGGCCAGGCGCAGAGGATTATTGTGGCAAGGGCGCTTCTTTCGGGCAGGCCGGTCCTTGTGTTTGATGAACCTACGGCATCGCTTGACCCGGTGAGCCGGGATGCCATAATCAATACGCTGGTGGAAGAAGCGAAGGAAAAACTCTGTATCATTGTGTCCCATGATTATGATTTGAAGAAATATTGTGATAAAATAATTGAACTCGCTCCGGCCGGCTGAATGAGATAATTTCAGCAGTACATGCCGGTATGCATTGGCAGGGGCCGATGCATACCGGCATTTTGTCTGTTATTATGCATATTTTTTTTGCGGCCAGGGTCAGTTAGACAGACAGAATGCAGGAAGGTTATAAATTTCAGGCGGTATAAAATTTGGGAATCGGAAGGATTCCCTGTTTTTTGCGGCTGAATGATTGTAAGAAGCGCCTTTGATTGCCCGCAAATAAGAAAAAAAACGGTCATTTTGTGGTCTGATAAAGGGGATAAAATTTATAACGTTGAAAAAGTGACGAATAATTTGTATAGTTTTGACATGAAAGGTGCATGAATGTTACAAAAAAGAAGGGAGCGGTTTTAGTGAAAGCATTGGGAAAACCGAAAGCCATGAAAAAGAGGCTGGGCCTGAAAGCAGTATTAAAGAATAACTGGCAGTTATATCTTTTAGTTCTTCCGGCGGTCATATATTTCGTGGTTTTCAATTATCTGCCGTTGTACGGTATCCAAATCGCCTTTAAGGATTATAAGGCGGTGGATGGTATTGCGGGCAGTGCCTGGGTGGGGTTAAAGCATTTTAAGAATTTTTTTAACGCCTACTATTTTAAGAGATTGTTGTCCAATACCTTGCTGCTGAATGTGTATTATCTGTTGTGGAGCTTCCCGGTGCCTCTGATTCTGGCTATTTTGCTGAATCAGATCCGCGGGACGAAGAAAAAGAGATTTATCCAGACAAGCATTTATGTTCCCTATTTCATTTCCACGGTAGTGCTTGCCGGTATGCTTTATATTTTTCTTTCTCCCACAAGCGGAATCCTTAATTTTGCAAGAACGGCGCTCGGATTAAAGGCGATTGACTTTATGTCGGACGCATCCGCATTCCGGTCGATTTATATTATATCGGGGATCTGGCAGGCTGCCGGCTACGGAACGATCCTTTATATTGCCACATTGACCGGAATTGATTTATCCTTATATGAAGCGGCAGAAATTGACGGCGCGAGTATCTGGCAGAAAATCCGGTACATAGATATCCCCAGCCTGATTCCCACAGCAATGATGGTGTTCATACTGGACTGCGGCAAAATGCTTGCCTCCGATACGAATAAGGCTCTGGTCATGCAGACGCCGGGGAATATCCCCACATCGGATATCATCGGTGTATATGTATACAATGTAGGCCTTGGAAGCGGACAGTTTTCCTACACGGCTGCAATCGGGCTGTTTATCAATATCATCAATTTTATTCTGATTGTGTCTGTGAATCAGCTGTCCAAACGTATGACGGATGTGGGATTATTCTGATGAAAGGATTGTGAGGTTATCATTATGAAAAAAAAGGCAAGAAAACAGATAGGCTTCAGCAATCGGGTTTTCCACATATTTAATACCCTGTTCTGGATTGTGGTCATGCTGATTATTCTGTATCCGCTTTATCTGGTCTGCATCGCATCCGTATCGGATCCGGATGCGATCGTAAGGGGAGAGGTTATCTTTCATCCGGTTGATTTTTCCCTGATAGGTTATGAATCGGTATTTAAGTATAAGGAATTGTGGTCTTCCTATGGAAATTCCCTTTTTTATACCTTTGCCAGCGTGGTGATCAGTATTCTGGTGACTTTGGCGGCAGCCTATGCGCTGTCGAGGCCTAAGTTCGCAGGGAAGGGATTCCTTAACTTTTTCTTCGTATTCACCATGTTTTTCAACGGAGGGCTGATTCCGACCTTCCTGGTGATGAAAAATATCGGTTTATATAATACGAGGGCCATAATAATTCTCATGGGCTGCGTCAGCGTATGGAATCTGATGGTTGCCCGTACTTACATACAGACCAACATTCCGGGTGAACTGTACGAGGCGGCCATGCTGGACGGGGCCACGCATTTCCAGTATTTTTCCAGAGTGGTGCTGCCGCTGAGCAAAACCATTATCGCTGTCCTGGCCGTGTATTATGGAGTATCAAAATGGAACGATTATTTCAATGGCCTGGTTTATCTGCGTGACAGGAACCTGCTTCCCCTGCAGACGGTGCTTCGGGAAATTCTGGCAACCCTGCAGGTGGATAAGTCCGGAGACTATATGATGTCCATGGCGGACAGCTCGGCATCCATGCAGGAGGCCATGCGTATTGCCAACGTTTCCAAATACTGCATAATTGTGGTGGCGACAGGGCCGGTGGTTATCTTATATGCATTGATGCAGAAGTATTTTGAAAAAGGTGTTATGATTGGATCCTTAAAGGGATGATGGTTACAGATTGGTAAAAAGGAAACCAACACGAACAGTGTTGCAATAAAAATAAGGAGGTTTTTCTTTATGAAGAAGAAAGCAATTGCACTTTTGACGGCAGCAGCCATGACCATATCGGTTCTGGCCGGCTGCGGCAGCTCTTCCGGGACAACACAGGCCACGGGAGCGGCATCGGGAGAAACGGCATCGGGTGCTGCGGAGAGTTCTGCGGCAGCGGCAGCAGACGGTAATTTTAACGAGACAGGTTATCCCATTGTAAATGAACCGATTACTTTGAAGGTTATGATAGCCATCCGTGATTCGGATTCCCTGACGAATTTTGACGAGATGCCCGGGGTTAAACATCTGGAGGAACTGACAGGCATTCATGCGGAATGGGAAGTGATTAAAGGCTCTGACTGGAGTACAAAGCTGAACCTGGCCTTCGCATCCGGGGAATATCCCGATGTTATCCTCGCCACGAACGGAAATGGAGCGGTGGATGATGAAGAATATGGGGTAACCCAGGGAATTGTTTTGCCTCTGGATGAACTGATCAACCAGTATATGCCCAATTATACGGAGAGAAGGGATGCGGAAGCGGATGATCCCACAACCAGTCTTGTGGCTTCCGATGGAAAGATTTATTCGGTAGGCTACCTGGTAGGCCAGAAAATCAATACAAACCAGCATTTCTTCATTAACCAGGAATGGCTGGATGCCCTGAATCTGGAAACTCCGACCAATGTGGAGGAGCTGACCGAGGTACTGCGCGCATTTAAGACAGGCGATCCCAACGGCAACGGGCAGGCGGATGAAATCCCTCTTGAGATGGGACTGGATATAGGATTTAACGGTATCCGTTATATGCTCCCTCTGTTCGGGCTTCCCTGCGACCCTGATAAATGGATTTATATTGATGACGATAAGAAGGTACAGTTCTTAGCCACACAGGATGGCTTTCGTGACTGTATGGAATGGCTGCACATGCTTTATGAAGAAGGACTCGTGGATCCGGAAATTGTATCCCAGGATTTTAATACGGTAGAGACGAAGCTGAAAGAGGGAAATGTGGGCTTCTTCACGGCCTGGAGACTGCTGGCAATGGCCTATGACGACGGAGTGGCATCCAATTCCGTACTCTGGACGCCGGACAGCAGCGCAAGCCTTTATCGTTACCTTGAGCTTTGCAAGCCCGGTGCGTTTGTTACCAGCACCAATAAAAATGTGCCGGCTACCATGCGCTGGCTGGATGCCCTGTTGGACACGGAAACCATGTTCTCCCTCTACTACGGAGAAAAGGATGCCGGAGACGGCCTTGGCTGGATATATGATGAAAACGGCAAAATCACCGTTACCAATGACGGCAGCGCCGAAGTGAAGAATTATATTGACTGTAATACATTATTCTTCGCACCCGGAAATTATCTTGCTGAAAACTTTAATATGCCCGAACAGCGTACGGAAAAGACGGAATACTGTGAGAAATATGATGCAGCCGGCATCATCCAGAAATATTCCAACGACTATCTGGATATGGCGCCGCTCACTTCCCAGCAGCTTCAGGACAGCACGCTGAAAGAAACAGATATCAATAATGCAGTTGTGGAAAACATTGCTGCTTTCGTTACCACAGGTGTGACGGACGACAGCTGGAACTCTTTTGTATCGATGTTTGACGGGATGGGAGCTGCAGATTATGTACAGATGTATCAGGATGCAATTGATACCATGGACTTGGAATAAATCGAAATAAATACGTGTTGCTCTGCTGTCGGATGGCGGCAGAGCAGTTTGTATGTTATAAATAAAGGAGAAAGACGATAAGGATGACATGAAAAGGTTACTGTTCACGGAGTGAACAGTAACATGAAAAGCGGGGGGCCTGTCTGTGAAAAAAATCTGGAGAGAACTGAAATCACAAAACGTTTTTTACTATATCGCTGCCTTCAGTATCATAGTAATACTGATCATTACTGTGCTTGGCAGTTATCTGTACCGTTTTTATTACAGGACGATCTATACGGATTTTCTTGTTTCCAACGAGGAGCATCTCCGTTGGGAAATGAACAGGCATGAAAACGATATACAGATAATCAATGATATTGTATACCAGATGGGACTGGCTGCGGAGGTGACGAAATTCAAGCTTTCAGAAAAACCTCTGGCCGCTCTGCAGCTGGAAAAGCATCTGTTCCAATATACTACGGTGAGTCAGTTCTTTCGGCTGCTTCTTTATCAATATCACGAGGATGATTATCTCTACAGCAGCACTACCTCTGTGGATTCCGATTATTTTGCAGAGCAGGGCTGTGTAATGGAGCGGTTGGATGCACAGACGGTAAAGGAGGAGCTGTCTTCCGAATCCAAAGAACTGCGTGTCTTTCCTGAGCAGTCGGTTTCCGGCTTCTGGGTGCAGAAATATATTGGGAATTCCAGAATTGTGCTTTATATGCAGGCCATTCCTCCCAAATTTCAGGAAACACTTGTATTTTTTGTGCCGGATACCTATTACGATTCTCTTATGATAAATGAGGCTGAGGATCTGCGGTCTGATTTTATTCTTTATGATAATGAAGTGATTGTATCCAGAGAAAGCAGGGAAACAGACCATGCGGCGCTGTTGGAGCTGATAAAAGAATCCGGGGAGCAAAGGCAGGTTAAGCTGGATGGAGAAAAATATCTGCTGACAGTACAGCAGGGAGACAGCGGGATGCTCTATTGTTCCCTGCAGGATATGGACATTTTTTATGATAAGATTGTCACCGGACAGTGGGGAATCATAGGGATGCTGATTATCTGCGCAATTCCCACGGCGCTTCTGCTTGTGGTGCTATCCAGGAAGATGGCGTTAAAGGTACGGAAAATGAATCAGCTGCTGGATTCCCAGGAGGAAACCAATTATAACCTGAACAGTATTGAAAACGGGATTCAGATGCTGGTAGAGGCCAATGAACAAAAGGAAAAGGAAAATCTCCAGCTGAAGAAGACCAGGTTTATCCGGAATTTTATCCGGAATGATTTTAAGAACCAGGAGGAAGTGCTGCAGGAATCGGAGAAGGTTTCCATGGAGATTAAAAATACCGAATATCTGACGGTTCTGCTGGGAGAGCGCAGCGACAGCAATGAAAATAAGGCACATACCAAGATGCTGGAGGTAATCGCACAGGCGGCCCATCTGGACGGCTATGGCATACATTTGGTCAGCAGCAGCCAGAGCCTGTTTGTCCTGTTCTCCGAATCCAGGGATCGGATCGAAGAGACGCTGGGCATGCTTTTTTCCATCGGGAAGGACTGTTATGAAGAGTTCGTGATGTCGGTGAGCAATTATCATAAGGATCTTACCGAAGGCTCCGCAGCATATCTGGAGGCGGACACGGCTTTTGACAACCGTTTCCTTCAGGATAACAATAAAATCATCCGTTTTGAGGATGTGGCCTTTGGGGATACGGTGAATGTGCTGCCGGATTCCTATCTGCAGAAGCTGCGGCAGGCGCTGCGGAGCCGTGACAAGGCGGGCGTGGAACGGGCGGTGGAGGATATCTGTATGCGGATGACCAAAAAGAGCCCTTCGCTGCCGATGTTCCGTCTTTTGTATAATGACATTATCCATGTGCTGATTTCGGAGTGGAAGGCGGAAAGCGCGGGACTGGAGAGTATTTATAATGTATTTACGCTGTCCCAGTGTCTGACGATTCAGGACTTTAATGATTTTTTATGCGAAGCCTGCAGTATGATTATGAAAAGCAGACCAGAAGAAAATGTGGATCGTTCCAGGCTGGTGGAAGAGGCGGTTCATTATATGGAGGAGAACTTCTCCAGGACGGAGCTGACCATGAGCGCGCTGGCGGATTATCTTCATATCAGTTCGGTCACACTGGCAGTGGAATTTAAGAATAAGATGGGAATCCGTCCGTCGGATTATCTGGCAAATCTCAGGATGGAACAGGCAAGGGAGCTTTTGGTTACCACGAATATGCTGATACGGGAAATCAGCCTGTCGGTAGGATATGAGGACGATCATGTGTTCACCAGGCGGTTTAAGAAATACACGGGAAAGACACCGGGACAATACCGGGAAGAGCATATGTGATAAAAGGGAGGCAAAGCGAAGGTGAAAGATTTAACGGCACCGAGAATTGACAGGGAGATCATGGACGGCTGGGAATTCGCATGGAACGATGGAAACAGCAAAAATTTTCAGCCGGTGAGGCTGCCCCATGACTGGGCGATTAACAGGCCCTTCGATAAATCCATGGAGGAAGGGGCGTCCCAGGGCTACCGGAACCGGTACGGCATCGGCTGGTACCGAAAGACGCTGACGCTGGAGGAGAAGAGGGAAGGCATCCGCTGCTTTCTGGATTTCGGCGGAATCTATGAAAACAGTACGGTATGGGTGAACGGAAAAGAAGCGGGAGGCCATAAATACGGCTACAGCTCCTTCCGCCTGGATGTCACGGAGCTTGTCCGGGAAGGGGAGAACCGGATTGAGGTCCGGGTGGATAATACGGGAACGCCTTCCGACCGTTGGTACAGCGGAGCCGGTATTTACAGAACGGTCAGGTGGATCGAGACGGAAGAGCTCCATCTGGATGAAAAAGAGGTTATCATACATACCGGCGTGGAAGGAAAAAACGGAAGGGTTATTGTCTATACAGGGCTTCCCGGCAGGACGGTGCGTACAGGACTGCGTGACGGGGAGCAGGAATGGCAGGCACAGACAGACGATGGAAGAATGGAAATCCTGGTGCCGGAGGCAAAGCTTTGGTCGGCGGAGGAACCGAACCTGTACGAGCTGACCCTTTCCCTGATGGACGGGGAACGGGAAGCGGACCGGATTTCCTTCCGTGTCGGCATCCGGGAGATTTCCATGGCGCCGGGAAAGGGCATGTTCGTAAACGGGGAGCATGTCCTTCTTAAGGGCGTGTGCCTGCATCAGGATGCGGGCTGTCTCGGGACTGCGGTGCGTAAGGAAATCTTCCGGCAGCGCCTGCTTTCCTTAAAGGAGATGGGATGCAATGCCATAAGGGCTGCGCACCACACCTTTTGTCCGGAATTTTTGGATCTGTGCGATGAGCTTGGCTTTTACGTGTATGAGGAATGCTTTGATAAATGGCATGGGGGCCTGTATGGCCGGTATTTTGAGACGGAATGGCAGAAGGATGTGGAAGCCATGGTGAAGCGGGACAGAAACCGGCCCTGCATTTTTATCTGGGGAGTGGGGAATGAAGTGGAAAACCAGGGGCAGAAAGGGATGCTGGACACCCTGGAAATGCTGACGGCCCATGTGAAAGGGCTGGATGCTTCCCGTCCCGTCACCTATGCCATGAATCCCCATTTTAAGAGGGAGAGCGGTGCGGATGTTTCCAAAATCAAAGATATCCAGCAGTTCGTGGATGAAGTCAGTGATACGGAAATATATGATAATGCCGAGAGGATGGAACGGATTGCCGCAATCGCCGGATATGTGGATGTGATTTCCTGCAACTACCAGGAACAGTGGTATCCTATGATACACGAAAGGATACCGGATAAGCTGATCCTGGGGACGGAGGTTTACCAGTATTTCCAGGGTCATCCGGATCAGATGCAGAATTTTACGGATGAAAATCCTTCCCTTGTACCGGAGAAGCTTCCTTATGTGATCGGAGGGATGATCTGGACCGGGATTGACTACCTGGGGGAATCCATGGGCTATCCCTCCAAGGGATGGAGCGGCGCGCCGATCCGCACAAACGGGGAGAAAAAGCCGGGTTACTATATTCTGCAGAGCTATTGGAGTAAGAAACCCATGGTTCATTTTTCCGTTATGGACTATTCCCTGTCGGATGAGAACGTAAAGGAGCATTGGGATATGCCGCTTTTGGCTGACCACTGGCATTTTCCCCAGTTCCATAAGACGGTGATACCGTACGTGATAGCTTCCAACTGTGAGGAGGTACGGCTTTATCTGAATGAAAAGCGGATCTATGTGCCGAAGCCGTCCGCATGCGCCAACCGGCTGATTTCCGGCTTCTTGCCCTGGCAGCCGGGAACGGTCACGGTGATCGGCCTTAACGGAGGAAAAGAGGAATGCCGTTATCAGATAACGACTCCGGGGCCCGCGGTGAAGCTGGCCTTTGATCAGGAGCAGCTTTTCCTGCCGCCGGAGAACGGTTATGAGATTCTGCTGACGGTACGCGCACAGGATGAGGACGGGAATCCGTATTTCCGGGAAAGCGCGTCCGTCCGTTTCCGTGCGGAAGGCCCTGCGGAAATCATGGCGGTGGATAACGGAAACCTGATGGGGAACGAACCCTATGGGGAAGAAAGCATCCATATGTATCACGGGTGTGCCAGTGTGATGGTACGGCTGACAGGAGAAACCGGACGGGCGTGTATTACGGCGGATGCGGAGGGGATGCAGAGCGGCCGGATAGTTCTGGTGACGGGATTTCAGGAATGATCAGGCCGCTGCATCCGCATGGGATTACAAAGGAAAATAAGAGAGGAAAGGAAGCAGTAAAGCGATGAAAATAACATCCGCTATGAAGATAAAGTGGGGTACGGAAAAAAGCTCCGTGCTGCTGCGCGCATGGAAAAGGTTTCAAAGAGATCTGGCAATGACTCTGCAGGAATCGCCGGAAGGAGCAAAACAGGAGGAAACGCTTCTTCTTCGGATAACCCATTCCCTGGGGGAGGAGAAGTACCGGATTACGGCTGGAAAAAAGGAAATGCTGCTGGAAGGCGGGGATGAACTGGGTATTATCTATGCCCTGCTTTTTCTGAGTGAGAAATTTCTCGGGGTGAAGCCATTCTGGTACTGGCTTGATCAGAATTTCGTTAAAAGGAAGCAGGCCGAAATTCCGGAAGGGATGTACCTGTCCCCCTCTTATGCAGTGAAATACCGGGGCTGGTTTATCAATGATGAGGTGCTTCTGCATACCTGGAAGAAAAGCCGGTTTGACAGGGAAAACGTGATCACGGAAAATGAAGGATTTGAGATGGCCATGGAGGCTCTGCTGCGTCTGGGCGGAAACATGGTGATTCCGGGAACGGATGCCAACAGCCACAATTACAGGAGGCTGGCGGCGGATATGGGACTCTGGGTGACACACCATCACGCGGAGCCTCTCGGCGCGCCCATGTTCGCCCGCGTCTATCCGGAGCTGAACCCTTCCTTTGCCGAGCATCCGGAAAAGTTCAGGGAGCTGTGGCGGAGAGGGATAGAAACGCAGAAAGGGGAAAAGACCGTATGGAATCTGGGCTTCCGCGGACAGGGGGACAGCCCGTTCTGGGCGAATGACCCGGAATATGACACCGATGAAAAACGCGGGGCCCTGATGGGAGAACTGATAGAAGAGCAGTACAGGCTGGTAAAGGAAGCGGATCAGGAGGCGGTGTGCTGCACCAACCTGTACGGGGAAACGATGGAGCTGTACCGGGAGGGCTGCCTGAAGCTTCCGGAGGATGTGATTAAAATCTGGGCGGATAACGGCTACGGGAAAATGGTATCCAGAAGGCAGGGAAATCATAACCCGAGAGTGTGTGCACTCCCGGGAGAGGAGGAGCATGGCAGGCACGGGATCTATTATCATGTGTCCTTTTATGATCTGCAGGCGGCCAACCATATGACGATGCTGCCGTGTCCGGAAGAATTTGTATGCAGCGAGCTGAAAGAGGTTCTGGCGCATGGGGTGAAGGATTATTTTATAATCAACTGCTCCAATGTGAAGCCCCATGTTTCCATGCTTGACCTGATTGCACAGATTTGGCGGGACGGCGCCGTGAATCCTGCAGAGCACAGGGAACGCTTTGCCGGAACCTATTTCGGAAAAGAGAATGCGGCGGAGGTGGCGGGATGCCTGGAGCATTACGCAGGGCATTCCCTGAAATACGGCCCGCATGAGGATGACCGTGCAGGGGAGCAGTTTGCCAATCATGTGATCCGTATGCTGGTTTCCCAATACAGGAGGGATCCTGCGCACAGGGAAGAAGAACTGCTGTGGGCGACAGAAGCGGAAACACTCCGGGGACAGACGGAGTGGTACCGGGGCCTGTGCCTGTGGGCAAAGGGGAGCTATGAAAGCTATCTGCAGGAATGCGGGCTTGTGGGGGCGCGAATGTCCGGCAGGAGCAAAATCCTTTTTGAGGATACCGTGCTGCTGCAGGCAAAGCTGCACCGCTTCTGTTTTACCGGTGCGTACCTGGCGGCGGAAGGCCTTCTGTGCGCGATGGAAGAGGACTGGAAGAATGCCTTTTACCTGGCGGGAAAGGCTGAAAAATGTTACAGGCTTGCGGATGCCGCCATGCGGGAAAGGGAGCATGGGAAATGGCAAGGTTTCTATGCCAATGAATGCCTGACGGATATGAAGCAGACTGCATGGGTGCTGAAGGGCCTGATGAGTGACCTGCGCAATGCAGGGGACGGGCCACATTTTTATCAATGGCAGAGAGATTTGCTTTATGCGGAGGAAGACCGGAGGGTGATGCTGATCATGAACATGGAGAATCATCTGACGGATGATGAGCTATTTGCTTTGATGGAAGAACGCTGGGATGGCTGAAAGCAGGTTCGGGGGCAGGGAAAGTCAGGAGTGCCGGGTGTCACTACAGGGGTAAATACGTAAAGAGGTACATTACACCGGCAAGCGGTATTGCTCTGCAAAGGCTCGCGGCGGCAGCCCTTCCAGACGTCGGAAAATGCGTCCGAAATAATTGGGATCCGAATAACCGCACAGCAGGGCAACCTGGGTAACGGAAAGGCGCCCCTGGCGGAGATAATGCCTGGCGAGCTTAATCCGTTCTGCATTGATGTATTCCGTCAATGTTTTTCCGGTTTCCTTTTTAAACTGAGAGGATAAATAGGGACGCGTGACACCCAGCTCCCCGGCCAGGGCTTCCGCGTGCAGCTCCTCCGTCAGCCCCTGCTGTATCAGGGCGATACACCGGCGGATGAGAGGGCCGCAGGAGGGCAGGGAAAAGCTGCGGACCAGTTCGCAGGCATAGCGGATGCAGTCTTTCAGGCTCCTGAGCCATTCCTCCTGCGTACGGACAGCCGTGAAGGTTTCCTTCTGCCATAAGATCATCAAGGTCAGATAAGCCGGGGGAAGCCCGGCGTCCCTGCAGGCAAAATGCAGGATCCCGCCCAGAATCCCCAGCAGTGTACTGGCAAGCTCCCTGTGGGTGAGAATGGGCTGAAATCTCCGGTATACGGCTTCCTTCAGCGTATCCAGGGCATCCAGGGCTCCTGCGTCGTCACCGGCCTCCACGCATTGCTTCAGAACCAGCTCCGCATGATACCACACTTCACTTGCCATATTATATTCTTCGTTGGTCAGATGATCATGAACAGAATTATCTGCAGACATATTCGCTCTCCCTTTGTCGTTACTTTATGGTGCGTGCAGTAACCTTTTATCTTACATTTGTGCGGATTTGTTACCAAGGTACGAGTAATGGAATCAGGTATCTGATACAATGATAGCATGAAAAAAACGTGGAGGGAAGGCGGGGAAGCAATATGAAGCAAAAGCATGAAATTTTATTTACACCTGTCCGGGTAGGCGGAGTAACCGTAAAAAACAGGTTTGTCCATGCGCCTATGGAAGGGACGACACCGATCAACTGGTATGCCGGCTTTAAATTCAATGAGGGCAGCAGGGAATATCTGGTGGAACGGGCAAAGAACGGCGTAGGGCTGATTATACCGGGTATCACCTGTGTGAAAAGCCTGATGGGAAACAAGTGGCTGTATCAGAGTGAAAAGATGTTTATGGGGCCGATCCATGATCTGATGGAGGAAATCCATGGCTACGGATCCAAATTTTTTCTTCAGATCGGCGCAGGCTTCGGGCGGGTTCTGGTAATGCCCAAAGAACTGAAAAAGGTAATGAACAACAAAGTCCTCGGGAAAATGATAGGGACGGACAAGCTTCTGGTGGCGGCCAGTGATAATATGCCTAATGTATGGGATCCTAATGTACTTCAGCGGGCCATGACGGAAGAAGAAATACAGGATATTATCCAGGGCTTTGCCAAGGCTGCGGCGCTGTGTAAAAGGGCCGGCATCGACGGTATTGAAATCCATGCGGTTCACGAAGGCTATCTGCTGGATCAGTTTACCATTGCCGGCACCAACAAGCGTACGGATGAATATGGCGGAAGCCTGGAGAACAGGGGACGCTTTACAACGGAAATCATCCGGGAGATCAAGAAGGCCTGCGGAAAGGATTATCCGGTCATTGTCCGCTACAGCGTCACCAGTAAAATGAGAGGCTTTAACCAGGGCGCGCTTCCCGGAGAGGATTATAAGGAATTCGGCCGCGACAGACAGGAGAGCATTTCCCTCGCAAGGCTTCTGGAAGAAGCCGGTGCGGATGCCCTGGACGCGGATAACGGAAGCTACGATTCCTGGTTCTGGGCACATCCGCCGATGTATATGCCTCTGGCCTGTAATCTGGAGGATGCGGCTTTCATTAAGCAACATGTGAATATCCCTGTTTTCTGTGCCGGAAGAATGGAAGATCCGGATACCTCTTCGGAGGCGATCCGAAGCGGCAGAATCGATGCGGTGACCATAGGCCGCCAGCTTCTTGCGGACGGGGAATACTGTGCGAAGGTACAGGCAGGGGAGATAGAGGATATCCGTCCCTGCATCGCCTGTCATAACGGCTGCTTCGCCATCAGCAAGGGGCCGGACGGAACGACCGGCACGAACCCGGTGGGAAACGGTCATTGTGCCTTGAACCCGGCGACTCTGGAAGAGAAGAAGAAGGCCCTGACCCCGGCAGCCGTGAAAAAGAAGGTGGCTGTAATCGGAGGCGGAATCGGCGGTATGGAGGCGGCCCGCGTGGCTGCGCTGCGCGGTCATTCGGTTACCCTGTATGAAAAAAGCGGGGAACTGGGCGGTGTATTTATCGCGGCGGCAGCCCCTTCCTTTAAGGAAAAGGATAAAATGCTGATCGCCTGGTATATCAGGCAGCTGGAAAAGCTGAAGGTTGACGTTCGGCTGGACAGTGAGATAAGCCCGGAGAATCTTTCATCCCTGGATGCGGACGAAATCATCATAGCCACAGGCGCAAAATGCCGCAGCCTCCGCGCGGACGGTGCGGACAGGGAAAATGTCATGAATGCGGTGGAATATTTAAGAGGCTATAAAGAAACCGGAGAAAATGTTGTGATCGTCGGGGGCGGCCTCACCGGCTGTGAAATCGCTTATGATGCGGTGATGAAGGGGAAAAAGCCCGTTATTGTGGAACTCATGGATGATATTCTGAATGTGCCAAATCTCTGTGCGGCCAACAGCAATATGCTCCGGGAGATTCTTCGTTTCTACCGGATCCCTGTTTATACACAGACGAAAACCACAGCCATTACCGATGCGGGAGTGGAGATTGAAGGGCCGGAAGGGAAAAAGACGCTTCCCGCCGACAGCGTAGTTACCTCTATCGGATATATACCCGGTTCCGGGCTGGCTGAGAAAGATGGCAAAAACATACATATCATTGGGGATGCCGCCAGGGTGGGGAATCTGATGAATGCCATATGGCAGGCGTATGATGTTGCCAGGGCGATCTGAGGAAGTGTTTGTTATCGAAATTAGGAATATCCAATAAATATATTCGGAAGGCCGGTTCATCCCGGTGCCTGCTTCCGGATAAAAAATATCAAACCGGAAATCTGTGGGGAAATGACAGATTTCCGTTTTGCGTTTGATATGTTATAATAGCTTCGTATGAAGTACGTACTGAAAAAAGAGGAAACGAAAATGGCCAAAAACAAAGAAATCAAAACGAATGCCATGCGCATACTGGAGCGTATGAAAATCCCGTATTCTCACTATACTTATGAATGTGAGGAATTCGTGGACGGACTTCAGGTGGCGGATATGCTGGGGCTTCCCCATGAAAAGGTATATAAGACACTGGTGACACAGGGGCCTGCAAAAGAATATTTTGTGTTCGTAATCCCTGTTGCGGATGAACTGGATTTGAAAAAAGCCGCCAGGGCCGTGGGGCAGAAATCCCTGGCGATGCTGCATGTGAAGGATATCAATGGAGTTACCGGCTATATCCGGGGAGGCTGTACAGCGATAGGCATGAAAAAACAGTACCGGACAGTGATTGAGAAAAAGGCGGAAGCCCTGCCCTCTGTCATAGTAAGCGGCGGCCGAATCGGCTCCCAGATTGAGCTTGCGCCCGCCGATCTGGCAAAAGCGGCGGAGGCCCGGTTTGAAGATGTGGTGACGGAGTAAAATGTGCCGTATCCGGTATAAGAAAGCGGGAAGGAGGTTTCCGTATGGCTAAAAAAGAACTGACAGCAGATGCAAAAATAAAAAACTGGGAAAAGAAAATGTCCAAAAAGCTGGATTTTCTTATTGTGGGTATTTTCTTCCTTATCTTTGCAGCGACAGCCGTCCTGCAGGAACTGGAAGCGAAAGGAATTACCGTTGGAACACTTAAGGACAGGCTGAAGGATAAGCGGAAGAAAAAATAAAAGACGGAAAATCAGGAAGGGGAAAATAATGGAAAATAAAAATATAATGGATTATGAAACAGTGGAGCTGGACGACCAGGAGAATGCCCTTGTCATTATCGATCAGACAAAGCTTCCCGGCAAGACAGAGATCATACGGCTGAAAACGGCTCAGGAGATGTGGGACGCTATTTATCTCCTTCAGGTAAGAGGGGCCCCTGCCATCGGTGTGGCGGCGGCTTTTGGGATCTATCTTCTGGCAAAGCAGATTCAGGCTGCCGATTATGAAGCCTTTTACAGTGAATTCAAAAAGCAGAAGGAGTATCTGGATTCGTCCCGCCCTACGGCAGTGAACCTTTCCTGGGCCCTGAACCGGATGGAAAAGAAAGTGACCGACAGCAAAGACAAGCCGGTAGAAGAAATTAAAGCGCTTTTAAGGGAAGAAGCCATTGCCATAAAAGAAGAAGATATCCGGGTCTGCAGGGCCATCGGTGAATATGGCCTCAGCCTGGTAAAGCCGGGGGACGGAATCCTCACCCACTGCAATGCGGGACAGCTGGCTACCAGCAAATATGGAACCGCAACAGCCCCGATATATCTGGGAGAAGAACGCGGCTATCATTTCCATGTGTTTGCGGACGAAACACGCCCTCTGCTGCAGGGAGCAAGGCTTACCGCCTATGAGTTGCTTTCCTCCGGCGTGGACGTCACCCTGATCTGCGACAACATGGCCGCCATGGTCATGAAAAACGGCTGGGTAAACGCTGTCTTTGTAGGCTGCGACAGGGTAGCTGCAAACGGGGATACCGCCAACAAAATCGGTACCTCCAGTGTAGCCATTGCGGCTGATTATTATCATATTCCTGTTTATATCTGTGCGCCCACGTCGACGATAGATATGAATACGGCCACCGGTGCGGAAATCCATATCGAAGAACGTCCTGCAGAGGAAATTACGGAAATGTGGTATAAAGAACGTATGGCGCCGGAAGGGGTGAAGGTATTCAACCCTGCTTTTGACGTGACGGATCATAATCTGATTGCCGGTATTGTTACGGAATACGGGATCGCAACGGCGCCCTTCGAGGAATCCTTCCGTGAAATTTTTGCCCGGAAGGAAGAGGCGAAGGGAAAAATAAGATGATAGAATACACCAATTATATTGATAATAAGGGCATGATAGGCATCATCCGGCGCACCTGCAATTATGTGGACTCCCGGCTGGTGGATCATGGCTTCCGCGTGGCCTGCATAGTTTCCCGGCTTCTGGAACAGATGGGAAGCTATGATACCGCGACTGCCAGGGATATTTCCGTCATCGCCATGTTTCATGATATCGGTGCCTATAAAACGGATGAGATCAGCCGTATGCTGGAGTTTGAAACCAGCAATGTGCAGAACCATTCAGCCTATGGCTACCTGTTCATCAAGTATTTTACTCCTTTGACAAGACTTGCCCCTGCGGTTCTTTTTCATCATACTCCCTGGTGCATTCTGAAAAACCTGAACGAGGTATCGGAAGAAAACAAAATAGTGGCCCAGCTTCTGAATATTGCGGACAGGGCCGATATTTTTATGGAAAAAGAAAGAAATAGCTTTCCGGAATTTGTTCAGCTGTTGAAAGCAGACGGAGGAAAGAAATACTGCCCCTGGATAGCGGAGATGCTCATGCAGGATACGTTTGCAGAAACGATCCCTGTACAGGCGGAAGGGGAAGAGGAATTTTGGGAACGCTTATGGAGCTTTCCCTTTACGCAGGAAGAAATCAAAAAGTATCTGAATATGGTCATATACACCATCGATTTCCGCAGCCGCCATACCGTAACACATACGATGACCACCACCAGTATCAGCTACGAGCTGGCAAAAAGATTGGGTATCACAGGCCAGCAGCTGAGTGACGTATATTTCGGTGCGCTGCTTCATGATCTGGGCAAAATTGGAATACCGGTGGAAATTCTGGAATTCCCGGGGAAATTAAGTCCCCAGGCCATGCGTGTCATGCGTACCCACGTGGAGCTCACAGAAAAAATACTGGGACAGGATGTGGAAGAAAAAATTAAAAGGATTGCCCTTCGCCACCATGAGAAAATGGATGGTTCCGGTTATCCCGGGGGTATTTCCGGCAAAGACCTTACCATGGGGGAACGGATCGTCGCGGTGGCTGATATTGTCAGCGCGCTGGCAGGAACCAGAAGCTATAAGGATGCATTTCCCAAAGAGCGTATTCTCTCCATTATTAAAAAAATGAAAGAGGATGGACTGATAGATAAAGACGTCGTTGACAAGGTGACGTTGGATTTTGATGAAATCATGGAAATAACCAGAAACCGCTGCCAGCCGATCTTGGATATGTATCACAGGATTCAGTCGGAATATCTGCAGATCGAAGGATATATGGCGGGTATCAGTGAAGATATCAGTGAAAAAGGGAATGGTTGACAAGAATTTGCTGTTATGATAGCATAAACCATATTCAAGGAAAGGTATCAGGGACAGGAAAATGAAACTTCCGGCAATAACTGATCAGTTAACAAGGCGAATCAACTCTGTACAATTGAAATGGATGAGACATTGTACAGAGGTTAATTACAGGTAAAAGAATTCATCGTTAAAACAGGGAAAGAAGGGACATGTCAGATGCCGTTAGTATAAATAACGGCAGGAGGGATGTTTGTTTTGTATACCAGTTTTTAACATGGGTGATTTTACTGTGAATGCGGCCGCGGACAATGTTTTGTCTGCGGCCTTTTGTATTGCCGGAAAGCGGCAGATTTATTTCTGCGGCGGATATTGCGGTAAACGGGAAAGCAGAAGGTCGAATGTAACATTGCGATCTTCTGCTTTTTTGTTGTGATGCAGAAATCAGCAAAGGAACGAAAATGCGAAAAAAAGGATCGTGGGTTTTATATATTTATCGTTGGAAAAGTGAGGAAAAGGAAATGAGTTTACTTGATATAAAAGAACTGTCTCTCAGCTTCGGGGACAAATTACTGTATAGAAATGCAGAAGTTTCTCTTTTTAAAGGAGAGCATATGGGCGTTGTGGGAGCCAACGGCGTGGGGAAAAGTACCCTGATACATTTATGCGCAGGCATTCTGGTACCCGACGAGGGCTTCCTGGTGTGGCAGCCGGGAATCCATATAGGATATCTGGATCAGCAGGCGAGGACGGAAGGAGGACAGACCATTCTGGAATATCTGCATTCCCCTTTTGCAAATCTCTATGAGCTTGAAAAAAAGATGCTGGAAGCCTATGAAGACTGTGCGGTATCCGGGAATTCCGGGATTTCCGGCAGCAGCGCAGAAGAAGTATGGAAAATGGCGGAACGGTATCAGCGTATGCTGGAAGCGGCCGACTTTTATTCCATTGATTATCGGATTCAGCGGATTTGCGAAGGCTTGGGCCTTATAGCCATCGGCATTGAAAAGGAACTGGGGAAACTGAGCGGAGGCCAGCGGGCCAAGGTGATACTGGCTAAGCTGCTGTTAGAGGAACCGGATGTTTTGCTTTTGGATGAACCTACCAATTTCCTGGATAAGGAACACATTCAATGGCTCTCCGATTATCTGTCCGCTTTTCCCAAAGCCTTTATGGTAGTCTCCCACGACTATAATTTCCTGGAAAAGGTCTGCACCTGCATCTGTGATATTGAGGAACGCACGATTCATAAATATACCGGGAAATATTCGGATTTCCTGAAGCAGAAAAAACACCTCAGGGAGGAATACATCCGAAGGTATGCGGCGCAGCAAAGGGAAATAAAGAAAACCGAGGAGTATATACGGAAGAACATTGCCGGTGTCAACAGTAAAATGGCCAAGGGCCGCCGAAAACAGCTGGAAAGGCTGGAGCGTCTGGAACCGCCGGCTAAAACACTGATTAAGCCCTTTTTTACCTTCCCTCTGGCAGGAGAACCTCACGGTGAAACCGCCCTGCGGGTATCCCGTTTGTCGGCAGGGTACTATTATCCGGTCATAAGCGATATCAGCTTTGAGGTACGCAGAGGGCAGAAAATTGCGATCACAGGCTTTAATGGAATCGGTAAATCCACTCTGCTGAAAACCCTGGTAGGTGAACTGTCCCCCTTAAAGGGTGGTTTTACCCTGGCGGACACTGCCTGCATAGGTTATTATGAACAGGAATCCGAATGGGACGGGAAGAATATGACACCACTGTCGGCTTTGCTGGACTGGTTTCCGCACCTGACACAGAAGGAAGCCAGACAGCATCTGGCAGGCTGCGGAATTGACAGGGAAAAAGCAGAACGTCAGCTTTCTACCTTAAGCGGAGGAGAGCAGGCGAAAGTAAAGCTGTGCCGTCTGACATTGATGCCCTCCAATGTCCTCATTCTGGATGAGCCTACGAACCATCTGGACGAGCTGGCGAAGGAAGCCCTCAAAGAAGCGCTGGTCAAATATGAAGGAACCGTGATTCTGGTATCCCATGAGGAACGGTTTTACAGAGATTGGACGGATAAAGTGATTTCTATGGAACGTAGAAATGTATGATAAAACTATAGAAAATAAAAAGATGCACAAAAAACCTGTTTTTTTCGTTTGGAAAATCAGGTTTTTTTGTTGAAAACAGAAAAGTTGATACAACGTTGTACTTGAGGATTGACATATAGGACAATAAGCATATATAATACAACCATAGTAAAACGTTGTACTTAAAATATATAATATAATGTTTTAGAATAACGTTTTAAACAGACAAATCATCTACAAAGTGGCATGCAAAGTAATTTATTGGTGAAGGATGTGTCAAGATGCAGATAATTGTGTTTGAAACAAGTACAATGCAAACGAAAGAGGAAGGAAGAATTTTATGAAGAAAAAGTTACTTAGTACGTTATTGGCTGTAACTGTGGCGGCATCGTTAATCGCTGGATGTGGCGCTGGAAGCGGGGCTGCTTCACCGGGAAGTGATGCCTCCGGTACAGGTATGCCGGAAGAAACTTCCGCTGGGACGGAAGAGGTATCTGTTGAAGCAAAAGAAAATACAGGGGAAATCAAGACTGGCGGTACGCTGAAAATTGTAACAGGACAAACCCCTTCTATTGTAGGTTATACGCCGGAAATCACAACTAATTCCCATATCCAATTTTTGAGGACAGCGTATGATTCACTTTTGTTTTATGACGAAGACGGAAAATTGGCTCCCTGTCTTGCTGAAAGCTGGGAATCCGATGCAGAGGAACTGACACTTACCTTTAAACTGTATGAAGGCGTGAAATTTTCTGATGATACCGATTTTAATGCGGAAGCTGTGAAATGGAATATCGAGCAATACCAGGCGGCAGGAAGAACCGAGGCAGCCAATGTAGACAGTATTGAATGCCCGGATGAAAAAACTGTGGTTATTAAGCTTAAGGAATGGAATTCCGCTTCTCTGGAATCCATAGGATTTTTCATATATTATATGTCCCCTACTGCCGTGGAGAACAACGGTGTGGAATGGGCAAGGATTAACTCGTCAGGAACAGGCCCCTTTGTTTTGAAATCCTTTGAGCAGGGTGTCAGTATAAAATATGAAAAAAATCCATTGTACCGTGTGGCGGGACAGCCATATCTTGACGGAATTGATTTTACAATCATCTCGGATGCGGCTACAATTGAAAATACTTTGGTATCCGGTGAAGCAGATATGATTTCCTATACCCCTATAGATACGATCAAAAATCTTGATCCTACAGGTGAGTATGTTTTGGAAACAAATTCAAATGGTGTGGGAGTGGAAATGACGGGAATAATACCAAGCAGCGCCCAGGAAGGCAATCCGTTCGCTGATGTAAAAGTGAGACAGGCATTCTGCTATGCGGTTGATGTTGATACGATCACAGCAGCGCTGGGGTATGGATATTATACTGTTACCAACCAGTGGGCGGCTCCTAATGCTGTTACCTATAATAAAGAGGTTGCCGGGTATCCCTATAATCCTGAAAAAGCAAAAGAACTTCTGGCTGAAGCCGGTTATGGAGATGGTTTTGACACTACATTCTGGTCTCCTGCGGGCTCGAGTAACTGGGCAACTGCAATTTGTGATAATCTGAATGCAGTGGGAATCCGCGCCAAGGTGGAGTTGATAGACGGCGCTAAGAATGGTGAACTTATGACCGGGGGATGGGATGGAATCATGTTCCATTATGCATCTGTGGGGCCTGACCTGGGATTGTTTATGGGACGCCATCTGGATGTGGCGGGTTCCTATTATGCATCGGGAATCCAGCATCCGGAGGATTGCATTCAGTTGTTGAATGACATTCGGATCGCACCTGATGAGGATACCAAAGTTGCCAAGGAACTGGAACTACAGAAAAAAATATATGATGAATACGCTTTATTTGGGAAACCTCTTTATATTACATTGATTGCAGGCCTTAAGTATCCATATGTACAGGGGGATAATTTTGCAAAAAATCATGCAGCTACATGGACGCCTGCAACATGTTGGTTAGACAAATAATTATTGAGTTATTGCAGGAAGGAAAATGGGCGGGACAGGTTTAAATCCTGTCCTGTCTCCGAAATAGGGTATAGAGGTATAGAAAGTATTCAGGAGGAGCCAATGGGCAAATATGTTATAAAGCGATTAGGACAATCGCTAATAGTCCTGTTTATTGTCACGGTTCTTGTTTTTGCAGTAATGCATCTTATGCCGGGAGATCCGATTAAGATTTATCTGGGAGAAACTGCAACAGAAGAACAAATTGAATATTATACACAGCAGTTTGGCTTTGATAAGCCGCTTTACATACAGTACTTGAGATGGGTTGGAGGCCTTTTTAAAGGAGAAATGGGCAGGAGCGTGCTATATTCTATGGAAGTTTCAAAACTGATTCCCAAGAGATTGGCAGCTACTCTTTCTGTAACGATTCCAGCCTTTCTTCTTTCTACTGTGATAGGTATCGCATTGGGGATCTTGTCGGCAACGCACAGGGGTAGAAAACTGGACTCCATTATATCTGTATTTGCTAACTTGGGTATAGCAACACCTTCTTTTTGGGTCGGAATGCTGCTGGTACTGATATTGAGCCTTAAGCTGAAAATATTGCCTGTTCAGGGATATACACCTCTTACAGAAGACTTTACTCTGGGACTTAAAAAATTGGTAATGCCAGTAATTGTTCTTTCCCTTGGACAAATAGCATCGAAGACCAGACAAACCCGTTCCGCAATGCTGGAAGTTATTTCGCAGGATTACATCAGAACAGCGAGATCCAAGGGGTTGAAGGAAAAGACGGTTATTTATGGACATGCTCTTAAAAATGCCATGATTCCCATAGTTACGCTGCTGGGAATGTCAATCGGAGGACTGGTGGGAGGTACGGTGATTATTGAAAATCTGTTTGTTATTCCGGGAATGGGCGCGCTGATGATGACAGCTATTATCAATAAAGATTATATGGTAGTCCAGAATGTTGTGTTTGTTATTGCGTTGTTTGTAATGTTATGCAACTTGCTGGTGGACATTCTTTACGGATATATAGATCCTAGAATCCGAATTGAGTAGGAGGAAATATGTGATGGTAAAAGACATTGGAAATAAAAAAGTAAAGAGTGCCGCTACCGAAAGAAGAGAACAGTTTCTGAAAGAGTTTTTTTCCAGGAAACCGGTATGGGTTGGATTTGCAATTATTGTAGTTATGGTAATCTGCGCTGTATTTGCACCATTGATTGCTCCTTATGATCCTTACGAACAAGATTTACTGAATGCACTGAAAGCACCCGGCGGAGGGCATTTATTTGGAACCGATGCACTGGGACGTGATTTGCTATCGAGAATCATTTATGGAAGCAGAGCCTCTCTCTCGGTGGGTCTTGTTTCTACTGCATTGGCGGGAAGCTGCGGTATTATGCTGGGGATTATTTCAGGTTATCTTGGAAAATGGACAGATTCCGTTATCATGAGGATAATGGATGCGATGATGTCGATTCCTATTATTATACTGGCTATGTTTTTGGGTGGGGTACTGGGTAAAGGCCTGGGAAATATAATGCTTTGTATTGGTATTGTTATGATTCCCGGTTATGCCAGGCTTACAAGAGGACAGGTACTCAGTCTGAAAGAATTGGATTTTGTGACGGCTGGTAAAATTGGAGGTGCTACAAGATTTAAAAATGCGGTGAAACATATACTGCCTAATTGTATTTCTCCCAACCTGATTTTGATGACTATGAACCTGGGGAATGCCATTATGATAGAAGCTGGTTTAAGTTATCTAGGTATGGGAATTAATCCCCCTACTGCATCTTGGGGGGCTATGGTAAGCGATGGTTATAAATGTCTGAACTCCAATCCTAATATTGCTATAATACCCGGAATTTTTCTTATGGTCACGGTATGGTCCTTCAACATTTGCGGTGATGCGTTAAGAGATGCTCTGGATCCCAAGCTTCGCGGTTCCCGCTAAAGGAGGAAATGGAATATGTCTGAACATTTAATAGAAGTCAGAAATTTAAAAACCCAATTCAAACAGGAAAAAGGAATCCTGAAAGCGGTAAATGGTGTTTCCTATTATCTGGATCCGGGAGAAATTGTAGCCTTTGTAGGAGAGAGCGGAAGCGGAAAAAGTGTAACACAGTATTCCGGTCTGCAGTTAATTCCCTGTCCGCCGGGTGAAATTGCAGGAGGGGAAATCCTTTTTGAAGGAAAGGATCTGCTAAGTTATAAATCTAATAGTGAAGAGATGAGAAAGGTACGGGGTGGAAAAATAGGAGTGGTTTTCCAGGAACCTATGACATCTCTTAATCCGGTCATGACTATCGGAAAACAACTTCGGGAATCCATTATGCTTCATATGGGGTTGGATAAGAAAGAAGCTGAAAACAGGGTTGTACAGCTTCTGAAGCAGGTGGGAATTCCGGATCCGGAAAGCAGGCTGAATTCTTATCCTCACCAGTTTTCAGGAGGAATGAGGCAGAGAATCATGATATCAATGGCTTTGTCCTGTGATCCAAAACTGCTGATTGCTGATGAAGCTACAACGGCTCTGGATGTAACCACACAGGCTCAGATTCTGGAATTAATGAAAGGTATTGTGAAAAATACAGGAACAGCTCTGGTAATCGTAACCCATAATCTGAGCATAGTAGCCAGATATGCGGATAGAGTATATGTTATGTATGCCGGTGAAATTGTAGAACATGGAAAGACCGTGGAAATTTTCAGGAATCCCAGACATCCCTATACAATAGGACTTCTTCAGGCTGTGCCAAGTCTGCATGATCCGAAGGACAGGAAGCTTATTCCTATTGAAGGATTTGTAACTAATCTGGTTAATCGAAAAGATCAATGTGCTTTTATGAATCGTTGTCCTTATATGACAGAGATATGTGCAAAGGAGGGAACACCAAAGCTGACGGAGGTGGAAGGAGAATCCGGACATTGTGCAGCGTGTCACCGGAAGGTGGAAAGAAGTTCTCCGGTAACGAAAACCTTTGGAAATAAAGAGCGGGCCACTGAAGTAAAAAAGAAGGAACGAAATAATGAAACTATTCTTACAGTAAATGATTTGAAGGTGTATTTTCCTGTCCTCGGCGGCTGGATGAAGAAAAAAATTGCGGATGTGAAGGCTGTGGATGGAGTCTCCTTTGAAATAAAAAAAGGAGAAACCTTTGGTCTTGTTGGAGAATCCGGCTGTGGGAAATCTACGATAGCCAGAACTATTCTCAGATTGAATGATATCACCGAGGGACAGATAATTTTTAACGGACATGATATCACAGGATTGGATGATGTGAAGATGCGTCCCATCCGAAGAAACATGCAGATGATTTTCCAGGATCCATATGGTTCACTTGATCCCAGACAGCGTGCAGGAGATATTGTAAAAGAACCTATGTTGAATTTCGATTTGGGTATGAGCAAACAAGAGATGGAGGACAGGGTATTGGAACTGTTCCGGTTGGTAGGTTTGGATCCGGCTTACAGGGAAAGGGTACCGCATGAATTCTCAGGAGGTCAGAGACAGAGGCTTGTTATTGCCAGGGCTCTTGCCGCCAATCCCAGTTTTATAGTTTGCGATGAGGCAATTTCAGCGTTAGATGTTTCTATTCAGGCACAAGTAATCAATCTATTGGAAGAATTACAGCAAAAGATGGATCTGACATATCTTTTCATTGCCCATGATCTTTCAGTAGTACGTCATATCAGCGACCGGGTGGCGGTAATGTATTTGGGGCAGTTGGTGGAAATGGCTGACTGGGAATCCCTATATGATAATCCTATGCATCCTTATACCCAGGCACTTTTGGAAGCTGTACCAATTGCAGATCCGGAGATAGAAGCATCCAGAGAACGGCAGATTATTAAGGGTGAGGTACCCAGCCCCATGCAACGGCCGAGAGGCTGTGCTTTTTCCAGCAGATGTCCTTATGCTATGGAGGAATGTATGGAGAAGATGCCGGAACTTACGGAGAAAGAACCGGGACACAAAGTTGCATGCTATAAAGTATTAAAGCAGTAATGTTAAATTTTTATGCGGCTTTAGCCGAACAGGGTTTCAGCCGCATGCGTATAATGCGCGGATAGGAGCAAAATTATGGATAAAGTAATTATCGGTGGAGGACAGGGGTTCTGGGGGGACAGCAATGATGCAGCAATACATATGGTCAGGCGTAGCAATATTAACTATCTTGCCTGCGATTATCTGGCAGAACTGACTCTTTCCATTATGGCAAGACAAAAATTGAAAAATCCTAAGGCTGGCTATGCAAGAGACTTTCTGGAGATGATGCGTATCTGCGGAAAAGAAGCTTTTGATAAACATATCAAAGTACTCACTAATGCTGGAGGCATGAATATAGAAGGCATGGTGAGCGAACTGAAAAAACTTGGGCAGGAACAGGGAATGCATGGAATGAAAATAGGCTATGTATTGGGAGATGAGATCTCCGCTGAAATTCCCCGGCTGCTGGCAGAAGGGGTTACCTTCGATAACATGGATGATATCGGTGATTTCAATGAAGTAAAAGACAAAATTTTCAATGCAAACGTATATTTTGGCCATGAACCTACTCTATCCTGTCTGAAAGAGGGGGCCGATATGGTAATTACAGGCCGTTCCACAGATTCAGCCTTGTTCTTATCGCCTATCATGTATGAACTGGGCTGGGCGGAAGATGACTGGAATAATCTGGCGAGAGGTATTATGGCAGGCCATCTTCTGGAATGCGGCGGTCAGGGAGCCGGAGGCAATTATGAGTATGACTGGCGTAGTGTTCCTAGGATGGATGAATTGGGTTTCCCTATTGCGGAAGTATCTGCAGATGATTTTGTCATTACCAAAGCGCCTGACTGCGGTGGTATTATATGTGAGCAGTCTTGTAAAGAGCAGTTTCTTTATGAAGTGCATGATCCGGCAAACTATCTGACCCCTGATGTAAACGTGGATATCAGTAACGCTGCCCTGACCCAGGCAGGAGAAAACAGGGTAAGGGTAAGTAATGTGAAGGGAAAGAAAAGACCGGATATGCTTAAACTTTCCATGGGATACCATGCAGGCTATAAGGTTGCCGTAATGCTTAGCTTTGCATGGCCGGATGCTTATGAAAAGGCACAGTATGCCGCTGATATCCTGATGAAAAAAATGAAACGCAAGGGTCTGAAAGCAGAGGAAATCCATATTGATTATATAGGATTAAATGCTCTTCATTTAAATGTAGCAGAAATGGATCCGGACAAGATAAAGGATATGAATGAAGTGGTAATGAGAATTGCTATCAGGACGCTAACCAAGGATGAAGCCATGAAAATAGTTCCTGAGGTTTCCCCCCTTCAGTTAAACGGCCCTCCGGGAGCAAGCTTTTTCGGAGGCAGGGCAAAGGTACAGGAAGTGATTGGCCTTTGGCCTACCCTAATTCCCAGAGATGCGGTTAAACTCACTTCTCATATAGTGGAAATTGAGTAGTCTTATAAATAAATAGTTGCGCAAGTAAACGCAGAATGGAGGAAACATGGCCAGAATTTATCTGAATCAGATTGCTCACGGCAGGTCCGGAGATAAAGGGGACACAAGTAATGTCTGTATTTTTGCCAGAGAGCCAAAATACTATGAGATTATTAAAAGAGAAGTAACAATAGAACGTGTAAAAGAACACTTCGGAGATATGGTGAAGGGTGAGATAACACGTTATGAGGTACCGTCTTTGAACGGATTTAACTTTGTGATGAAACATGCTTTGGGCGGTGGTGCAACCCATTCGCTAAGGCTTGACAGCCTGGGAAAATCTATGGGCAGTGCTTTCATGCGCATGAAAATAGATGTGGATGAAAAAGAATGATAAATGATTTTAACAGTAAGCTGCCATCCGGCAGCGTGGAGGTAATTATGTCCGAGCACAGAGCACTGGAAAACGTAGTTATTCTGGATCTGTCCAGAGTGGTGGCAGGCCCCTTTTGCGGGGCTATGCTGGCGGATCTGGGAGCAACGGTAATTAAGGTGGAAATGCCGGGAAAAGGGGATGATGCCCGTGCTTATGCCCCGTATATTAATGGGGAAAGTCTGTATTATTCCAACCTGAACCGTAACAAATATGGAATTACACTGAACATGAAAAGTGAAAAAGGGAAAGAAATTATAAAAGGCCTTGTTAAAAAAGCGGATGTCTTAATCGAGAATTTTCGTCCGGGGGTAATGGAACGGTTAGGCCTTGGCTATGATGTACTGAAGGAAATTAATGACCAGCTGATTTATGGTGCGGTATCCGGATTTGGAAGCTATGGCCCTTACAGGGACAGACCCGGATATGATATCATTGCCCAGGCTATGGGGGGATTGATGAGTATTACCGGCCAGAAAGGAGACCCGCCTACCCGGGCAGGAAGTGCAATGGGAGATATATTGGGCGGGCTGAATCTGACCATAGGTATTCTGGCGGCACTTCATGCCCGAACGATAACAGGGAAGGGGCAGAGAGTGGATGTGGCGTTGACAGACTGCGTGGTTGCCAGTCTGGAACAGGCGGTACAGCGGTATGAGGTATCCGGAGAAATACCGGAACGCAATGGAAACGCCTATGCTGCTATTGCACCCTATGATACATATGAAGCGGCAGATGGATATGTGGTAATCGGCTGCGGTAATCAAAAATTGTTTGAGCGGTTCTGCTGTGAGATTATTAACCGTCCTGAGGTTATAGACGATGAAAGATTTCTCACAGTACCACTTCGGGTAAAAAATAACTTAATGTTGAAAGAAATTTTTGAACAATGGACTAAAACAAAAAAAGTCGAAGAAATTGTAGACATGGTTCTTGCAAAGGGAATTCCAGCTGGCCCCATCTACGATTTGAAGGATATTGTCCATGATGAACATATTGCGGGAGCAAGGGAAATGATTGTCAAAACACATCATCCGGTAATGGGAGATATTATACTGAATGGGAATCCTGTCAAACTGATGGACACAATGCCGGAAATCTATAAGCCTTCCCCAACTTTGGGAGAGGATACGGCAAAAATTTTGAATAAGTATCTGGATATTCCGGTAGATGAAGTGGAGAAGCTAAAAAAAGAACTGATTGTTTGATGATTATGCAATATTATACGGATAAGAGGTACCAGTATGACTGAAGCGGAAAAAGAAAAACAGCCCTTGGAAACGGAAAATGTAAGGGAAAAAAACCGACTTTATACTATAAAGCTATATGAAAAGGTCAGACAAAGACCGTTTACAGATGTGGGAAAAATAGAGGAAATTATGCTTCCTATGTCGGACGGGATCAGGCTGAGGACAATTTGCTATATTCCACAGGGAATAACATCAGGTCCGGTGGTGATTCAGCGTACCTGCTATTCACAGATGGAAGATATCCTGGAGGTTCATGCGAGAGAATTCTGTAAAAGAGGTTTTATTTTTGTAATCCAGTGGTGTCGGTCCATTAATGGATCTGAAGGGAAATGGATCCCTAATATAAATGAACGCCAGGATGGCCTGGATACTCTTAACTGGCTTTGTGAACAGCCTTTTACCGATTGTGTGGGTTATTGGGGGAATTCTTATCTGGCGTTTACCGGTTGGTGTATGGCGGATGCGGTGCCGGACAAGGTAAAAACCATGTATTTGGGTGTGTATGGTTGTGACCGCCATGTCTCCGCCTATAAAGATGGGCTTTTCCGCCAGGATATTCTTACTTCCTGGGCAAGAGATAATGCAGGCGTTCCTATTGAAGCGGATCATCTGGAATCCTGTATGTATCGTCCTCAGATTGAGGTTGACGAAGCATTGTGGGGCGTGCGGCTGGAATGGTACAGAGATTGGATTAGCAATACAGATCGGACCAGCAATTATTGGTCGCAGGGATTATGGAAAGAATTGAAAGAGATACCCGGGAAGATGAAAATACCTGTATTTATCAGAGAGGGCTGGTATGACCATCATCTGGGAAGCGCCATTGTAACTTATGCAGATCTGTCTGAAGAATCAAGAAAACACAGTGTTTTTCAGATTGGTCCTTGGAATCATGGATATAGCCCGGCAGTAACCGGACAGCCGTTGGAGAATCTGGGGGATGATAGTGTCCAGTCACCTTTGGATTGGTTTGAGCAGCTTCTCATAAAGAAGGAAATGCCCGAAAAAGTAGTCTATACCTATTGTATAGGGGCGGATAAATGGGAAAAATGGAATCAGTTTTCCGTACCTGCCGCGGGCAAAAAAATTATATATCTGGATGCGGAACAGGAAAACAGCAAAGGAAAAACACTTACAAAAGAGTGTGCCCCGGGACAGAGTAATGTAAGTTTCATATACGATCCTCAAAATCCTGTGATATCCCATGGCGCTGAATCTCTTTTTTCAAGTCAGTCGGGAGTAGGCAGCCTGATTCAGCCGGAATGCGGCTACAGAGAGGATGTGGTCAGTTTTATTTCAGGAACCATTGTGGATCCTGTTGAAATAGGTGGAAAAATCAGAGTGAAGCTTTATGTGAGCTCAGATGTGCAGGATACTGCTTTCTCAGCCAAACTGATGGAAATTTTTGAAGATGGAACAACTGTCAATATCCGTGGAACAATAACAACTCTTGCATACCGCAATGGAAGAACGGAAAGAGGGGACTATACCCCTGGAGAAATAGTGGAAATAAATCTGGAAATGTGGGACATTTCCTGGATGTTAAAAAAAGGCTCCAAACTCCGGCTGGATATTTCATCCTCTGATTTCCCTCAATATTCCATTCACAGTAATTTCCCGGGTAATTGGGCAATGCAGAAGGAAACGCAAAAAGCAGTTCAGACGATTTATACGGGAGAGGATTATCCATCTGCTATAGAAATACCCTACATCAATGCTTGAAGTCATGGAGCCAATAGTCTCAGGAAAATAAGTTTCCAGTTGTCATCCTTGCGTGCTTGTATTCTTTTAGGTATAATAATTGTATCCTTAAAATTCATTAATAGAAAATGAGGAAAGAAGAATGGCTAAGGTAGGAATTAAGGAAGTCGCGCAAGAGGCAGGGGTATCCCTGAGTACAGTTTCGATAATAATAAATGGAAAGGCGGAGGAACGTAAGATTTCTCAGCAGACACAGGAGAAGGTTTGGAATGCAGTGGAAAAGCTGCAGTTTCGTTCTAATATATCCGCAAAAAATTTAAAGGAAGGGAGCAGCTCCGATTTCGTGGTTGCTCTTTTCTGGAGTTTTGATTTCAGAAGAACCATGGCTTCCCGTTTCCTGGCCGGTCTGCAAGCGCAAAAGCTGAAAAGCCGGGAAGATTTTCAAATAGTAATTTACCCATATAAGAGTGGGGAACTGTATAAAGAAAAAGAAGCTTTTATCCGTAAGAAATTCCATGCGGCAATTATAGCAAATACAGCCAGAGAGGATATGGAATTTTTAGAGACTATGAATTTTCCTATGCCTATTGTTATATATAACAGACATTCTCAAAAATATAGTTCAACAAATATAGATGACGCCAGAATAGGAAAAATTGCAGCGGATCATTTGTATGAAAGAGGTTTCAGAAAACCTTTTCTGATAACGGCAGAGTATAATTTCCCCGGTATGTCTCTTAGAAATATTTCATTTTGTAATTGCATGAGAGATAAGGGAATCCAGATTAAAGAAAATGATTTTATTGTAGGAGAGAATTCGTCTCATGGTGGCGCGGCATGCGGGGAAGCGCTGATTGCCCGTATGAAAGAGGGAACAGAAGTAGACTGTATCTTTTGTGCATCTGATGCGTTGGCAAGGGGAACGGCGTATTCGTTCATAAAGAATGGTTATCGAATACCTGAAGATATTGGTATCCTGGCTATAGGAAATGGAGATTCCGAACTTTCGGAATTTTTTATCCCGTCTATATCTGTCATTAATATTCCAATGGAGCAGATGAGCGCCATGTGTTATGAATTGGTGGAAAAAGGGATGTATCGGCAGGATATTGGCGTAGAGCATATCTTTTTTGACACAGAACTGATCAGCAGACGTTCCACAGATGCAACGGAATCATAACATACATAATATTACTGCGCAGTTGGAGTGAGCGGAATAATGCTTGAGATAACGATTTGTGATGATGAAAAGAAATTAAGAAATGACCTGCGCCATATTGCCGGGACACAGCTGGAGCTGAGCGGGCTTGAATACCATATTACTGAAGCGGAGAGCGGAGAAGAACTTCTGCGAAGAAATGAGGAACGGCCTGCGGATATTATTTTTCTGGACATAGAAATGGGCGGGATGAATGGAATGGAAGCGGCCAAAGCTCTGAGAAAGTCCGGCTGTACGGCAATTATTATATTTGTAACAGCCTATCCCGATTTTGTATTCCATGGGTATGAGGTGAAGGCCCTGAATTATATATTAAAGCCCTATGAGGATAAAAAAATAAGAGAGATTCTTGATCAGGCCCTCCGGGAGCTGGATATGGCGGCAGAAAAATATTATATAGTGGAGCAGAAGTCGGGAACATATAAGCTGCCTCTGCGGGAAACGCGGTACTTCGTCAGCGAAGGAAGAAAGGTGACGGCGGTTACCGGAACGGAGAATATAACCTTTTACGGAAAGCTTGGGGAAATAGAACCGGAGCTGCCGGATACCTTCATTCGGTGCCATAACCGCTACCTTGTTAATCTGAACTATGTGACGAGGCTGGAAAATACCTCCCTGCTCTGCGGCGGGGATAAAATTGCCGTGAGCCGGTCCTGCGCCCAGGAAACGGCGGCAGCTTTTGCGAGGTTTATGCTGAGATGATACATAAAATACTGGAATATTTGTTTCTGGCAGGAACAATATCTGTCTATATATATTACATTTTTCGCCTTACTGCCTGTTTTGTGAAAAAAAAGCAGGGAATTTTCTGGAATATAGCCGCTTTTATAGGCATCTGGTTTACCGGTGACATGGTGGTATTTCCGGAAGATCCCATTAATATTGTGGGGATGCTTATTTTGTACTCGGCAACGGTGTTTTTATTTTATGGGGGAACCATTATTGAAAAAATATCCGTGGTGCTGATTTTATTCCCTATCATGGTTTCCGTGAATTTTATCACTACGGATCTGACAGGGCTGATTTACTTCCGCCTTACGCCCGGCGGATATTTTCTGGACAGGCTTCTGACATGGATAAGCTTTCTGCTGCGCGTTCTGTTCTGGGCGGGAATTTATTACGGATTCCAGAAAAGGCTGTCCAGGATGTCGGGATTAATGACGGCTAAGATATGGCTGCTCCCGGATATGATTTGCACGGCGGCTTTTATCGGGAGCATTACGGTAATCTCCACAGCCAGGATTGAAAATGCATGGACAGCTTATCCTTCCTGCATCGCCTGTATTGTTGCCAGCCTGGGCTGTATCTGGCTGTGCCTGTATATCGGGGATGCTGTGCGGCAGGAGCTGGAAAATGAAAATATGAAGCTGCGGCAGTCCTACTATGAAGAACTGGAACGTAATCAGCTTGCCATCCGCAAGCTTCGGCATGATATGAATAACCATCTGGGGATTATCGGCTCCTTTATGGAAACAGGAGAGTATGAAAAAGCCCTGGATTATTTTAAGAAGCTGCAGGTTGCCGCTGCAGCCGGAAGCCGGAAATTCTGTGAGAACGGCCTGGTGAATGCGGTGATCAATGCAAAATATAACCTGGCGGAAACGCTGGATATTCCCTGCTTTATTAACATGGAACTGAAAAAAGTCTACGATATGGATGATGTGAGTCTGTGCACTATTTTTGCCAATCTTCTGGACAATGCGTTGGAGGCGGCTTCAGGAATACCGGAGAAGGAAAAAAGGAGACTGTCCCTGAAGGCCCGGCTGGTGGGTGATGCGCTCTGCATTGAGGTGGAAAATACCTTTGCAGGAGAAGTGAAGGAGGCAAAAGGGCGGCTGGTGACCACGAAAGAAAAAGCGGAGGGGCATGGCTATGGACTTCGTTCGGTCCGGGATGTGGTGGAGCTTTACGGAGGCCATATACAGATAAGCCATGAGGACGGCATTTTCCGGGTAACCATCTGGATTGGGCACCTTTCCGGCGCGGCTGCTTAATAATGGGAAAAGGGAAAGGTTTTTCTTGTAATAATGTTCTGTATACTAAGAAATAATTAAATATTTTTAAGAATATTCAATCTGGACAACCGAAAGGAAAAGGGCTATAGTTTGTAAAGCAGTTATTGATTGACATCCTGGAGGTTTATGATGGAACAGAAAGTGGGAGATACCCACATGCTTGCAGCCGGTACGAACAGAAGAAATTACCAGATGGATAATCTGAAATGCCTGTTGATCTTTTCCGTGGTTTTCGGGCATATGCTGGAGTTGTTTATGGGGAAAAATTCACCGGAAAGAGTGATTTATCTGGTGATCTATTCTTTTCACATGCCCCTTTTTGCTTTTGTGTCCGGCGTTTTTGCGCGGTATAACCCGTCTAAGATAAAAAATAATATGATATATCCCTATCTGATTTTCCAGACACTGTATCTGCTTTTTTCAAATCAAATTCTGGACAAGGATGCGGATATGCAGTATACGACCCCTTACTGGCTGCTGTGGTATCTTTTTGCCATCATCGTATGGAATCTGGTGCTGCCCCTGGTGCAGGTGGAGGGGATGAAGAAAAAAATGGCCATGCTGCTCGCGGCGGCCGCTGCCAGTGTATTCATCGGTTTTGATGAGAAAGCCGGTTATTTCCTGTCCGCATCCAGGATCGTGGAGTTCTTCCCCTACTTCCTGTTAGGCGTTTATTACAGGGATATGAAGAGGAAAGCACAGGAGACGGCATCGGGGCTGCGTAAGGAGAAGGAACAGCCGGATTATCAGGCGGATAAAAGAAAAAAATGGCTTTTTAAAGGCGCTGCCATTCTCATTTTGGGAATCATACTGGGGGCCTTTGTCTGGCTGATCGGACAGAATGTGGAGGATATCAAATCCGCATGGTTTTACGGATCCGTTTCCTATGAAAAGGGAAATTATGGCTGGCAGTTCAGGCTTCTGAGCATCGCTGCGGCTCTTTTGTGGCTTGCTTTTTTCCTTCTGTGTATGCCCGTGAGAAAGATTCCCTTTCTTTCCTATATCGGAGCCAATACCATGCCGGTCTATCTTCTGCATGGCTTTGTGATTAAGCTGTTAAGCAAGATAAAGTTTTTCAGTTTTATAGAGCATGAAGAGGCGGTAGCCCTCCTGTTCAGCGTTCTTTTGGTAGCTGTATTTTCCTGGAAACCGCTCGTGGAATTCCTGGCGCCTTTGTTCCGCTGGAACCGGCAGGATTTTGACCGCCGCGGCAGGAAAAAAATAGGAAAACGGGTAAATGCAGGTTGATAAAACATGAATAAATGTTTATAATATAGTCAGGAATGGGAGGCAAAGTTTATGACATTTGAGGAATGGGCAGCAGGCGAGAAAAAAGAGAGTGAAGAAAGAATCCTCGAATTGGTTAAGGCTCTTTTACAGGATAACCGTCTGGAGGAATTATCACAGATCAGTGAAGACACTGCACTAAGAGAACGTTTATGCAAAGAATACAAGATTTCTGATATTGTCTGAAAATCTTCAGGACTGGCCGTATTTCTTTCTGCCAGTCTGATCAACAGGCCTTCGGGCCGGTCTTAAAATCTTATAATATAATCGAAACAAATTCAAGGAAGAAAAGAAAGTAAAACAATAAATACAGTAAAAACAGGCATCGGAGCCGGATGCATTCTTTTCCGACAGCAAAAAAGCCTGCTCGGATCGACAATCTCCGGACAAGCTTTTTATGCGTTTATCAAAATGAAATGAAACAGGGATTACAGTCCAAGGACTTCCTGGACAATTTCCACCGCATCTTCAATGCAGCCCGGACAAGTGCGGAGCACGGTTCCGGTATCAATGCCCTTTAAATCACGGCATATGAGGGAGCCGTTTTTTTCCTCAAAGCGTCTTACGATCTCGCGGGAAAGCTTGTAGGTTTCCGCTTTTGTTTTGGGATCATTCAGCTGTCCGTCACTGTTTTTAAAGCCGGCAAGCATTACCGCACCGGATACGGCGCCGCAGGTGCCTTCCATTCCGCCCATGCCCAGCCCGAAAGCTTCTCCTGCCTTAAACAGTGTTTCCTCATCCACGCCGATTTCCTTACAGAAGGAACAGGCCACAGCCTGGCAGCAATTGTATTTTTTATCATGATTGGCAATTGCCAGTTCTTTTTTTGTCATGTATCTTATCCGTTATCCTTCCCAGCGGCTGATTAATAAGCCTTTGCTTCTTCCTCACCCTTTATTACGCGAAGGCCCCCCTGAGCCAGAGCCAGGAGCTCGTCTTCACCGGGATAAACAACAAAATCAGCGATCCAGCCCACACGTTTTTGCAGATCATCACGGGTAACCTTGGAATAAGCAATTCCGCCGGTGAGAATGATTTTGTCGACCTTGCCGTTCAGAACGGTAGCCATAGCTCCGATATCCTTGGCGATCTGATAATGGAATGCATCCAATATTGCCACGTATTCCGGAATGCCTTCCAGCGCTTTATCTTCTACGATACGGGCATCGTTTGTTCCCACATAGCCGTTGAAACCGCCGCCGCCAACCAGCTTCTTATAAACTTCTTTTTCCGTATATTTGCCGGAGAAACACATTTTAACCAGATCACCGGCAGGTACTGTTCCGGCGCGTTCCGGTGAGAAAGCGCCTTCGCCGTCAAGAATGTTGTTGACATCCACGATCTTGCCGCCTCTGTGTGCGCCTACGGAACAGCCGCCGCCCATGTGTACCACAATCAGGTTCAGCTGTTCATAAGGGATGCCGGATTCCTTTGCGTATCTTCTGGCAACAGCCTTCTGGTTGAGCGCATGGAAAATACTTCTTCTGGGAAGATCAGGACAGCCGGAATATCTGGCGATAGGTTCAAGCTCGTCAACGACAACGGGGTCAACGATGAAGGAAGGAACACCGATGGAATCACCGATTTCTCTTGCAAGGATGCCTCCCAGGTTGGAAGCGTGCTGTCCCTGATAGCCGATTTCCAGATCGTGGAGCAGTTCGTCGCTCACTTTATAGGTGCCGCCCGGGATAGGCTTTAACAGGCCGCCGCGTCCTACGACAAAATCAAGGGAATTTATATCAAAGTTTTTTTCCTTCAGAAGGTCTGTGATAATTTCCTTACGGAAGTCCTTCTGATCGATGATGGAAGCATATTTGGAGATTTCTTCCGTGGGATGTCTTAAGGTTTCTTCAAAAAGAAGGTTTTCGTCCTCAAACACACCAATTTTAGTGGAGGTGGAACCGGGATTGATAATTAAGCTCTTATAAGACATAGTTTTCGCTCTCCTTTTCTGATTACAAGCGGCTGTGCCGCATAGTTTCACTGCCGGACTGTTTTTTCAGCGGGTCTTGTTCAGCTCTTCCGCAACAACAGCGGCCAGAGCGATGGAATTTACCTTTGTCTCAAAGGAATCGGAACGGCTTGTAAGGATGGCGGGCACCTTGGTACCGGTTAAGATACAGCCGTTCTTTACGCCGTCAACCATATGGACGATGGCTTTGTAAACCAGGTTTCCTGCATGGATGTCAGGGAAGAGCAGGACGTCGGCATTTCCCTGGATTTTGCGGTGTGTAGCCCCTTTATGGCGGGCGGCTTCTTCATCGATAGCCAGGTCAAGGGAAAGAGGTCCGTCTACGATACAGCCGGTGATTTTTCCTTCTTCGTTCATTTTGGTCAGTTCTGCCGCATCAACGGTAACAGGCATCTTGGGATTCACAACCTCAACGGCGGCAAGGGGAGCTACCTTGGGGTTGGGAATACCGCAGGCATGAGCCACTTCAACGGTATTTTCGATAATATGTACCTTATCCTCCAGAGTAGGATAGGTCATGAATGCAACATCGGTAAAGAAAAGAAGCTGTTCGATTCCGGGGATATCAAATACACAGACATGTGACAGGGTGCGTCCTGTGCGCAGGCCGACTTCCTTGTCGAGAATACTCTTTAAGAAGGTTTTGGTTTCCAGAAGGCCCTTCATGTACATATCGGCTTTTCCGTCATGGGCAAGCTTAACGGCGGTAAGTGCAGCGGTCCATTCATCCGGTTCATTGATGATTTCAAAATCGGAAACATCAATCTTGAGTTCTTCGGCAATCGCTTTAATCTTGGCTTCGTCACCAACCAGGATTGCATTGGCGATGCCGCGGTCCTTGGCGGCTCTTACTGCTTCAAGAACGGCGCTGTCCTGTGCAACAGCAACGGAAACGGTCTTCTGTCCGCATTCTTTTACTTTGGAAATCAGTCCATCGAAACTTGTACTCATTTGTCCATACCTCATTTAATAGAATTGAATTTGTGTGATATTTAATAGGTTTCGGGGGCGCGGGAGGGCAGAGTCCTCCCTTTAAAGCCCATTGTTAAAATTATAACACTTCTATTTATAAAGGTCAAGCATTGGGCGGAGAAACGGATAAACGCATCCTCCACAGGGGCCTGGTTGCCCTGTCTTTTTCCCTCCTCTCCGGACGGCTGTGTATGTGTTTGCTGAGTCAGCTTCAAAAATGGTGGTGTTTCTAAATGTTCCGTTCAGCCGGAAGGCTGCCAACGCGGCAAAACTCCTCACTGCGTTCGTCAGACAAGCCGCTAGGGGCGGCAGTCTTCCGGCTGAACGGAACATTAAGAAACATCACTATTTTTTCAGATGTCTCAGCAAACACATACACAGCCGTCCGGAGAGGAGGGAAAAAGGCAGGGCGGCAGGCCCCTGTGGAGGATGCGTTTATCCTGAAGGACAGGTTTACGATAGGGAGAAAGGTAGGGAGGGGTTATAAGAGGAGATTTTTACTAAGGGGAGATAGGGAAACAGTTTCGTTAATAATTCACAAAAATTTGGAGGGATTGGCGGAAAGGGGGAAAAGATTGGGATAATTGTATGAAAATGGGGTGGTAATTCGAGGGATATGTACAAAAAATGGGGTAAACGGTTACTTAAATAGTGATTGCTGGGGGTGGGTGGGGATGGTAGAATTTGAGCATAATCAATCGGATATTTCAGGGGATGCGGAATATGGGATTGGGTAGGAAGAAGTTGGTTTTGGGAGTTGTTTGTGTTGAGGTTTTGGAACAGGCGGAAAAGAGAAAGAGGAGGTTGGATTATGTTGAAACGGTGGAAGAAGTGGGGATTGTTGGTTTTGGGTGTTTTGTTGGGTGTGTTTTGGGTGCCTTTTAGTGTCTTGGCAGAAAATGGGGAGGAACGGGTGGCTGTGTATGTGCAGGTGCCGGAGGATTGGGAGAATCCTTGTATTTGGGCTTGGGATGAGGAGGGGAATAATGCTTTTGCGGCCTGGCCGGGTGAGGAGATGGATGCGGACAGGGGGAATGAGGGGTGGTATTATGTGTGGATTCCTTCGTGGGCGGATCATGTGATTGTTAATGCGGATGAGGGTGATGTGCAGACGGGGGAGTTGGTGCTGGAGGGTAGGAATACGTGGATTGTTGTTGAGGATGGAGAGAATGTGGAGCTTTTTACGGATCCGCAGACGAAGGGGGATATTCCGGAGTATGTGGAAAAGTTTGTGGTGCGGGTGAAGGTGGATGAAAGCTGGAAGGATCCTTGTTTGTGGGCGTGGTCGGCGCCGGATGGGAAGAATGTGTTTGAGGCATGGCCCGGGGAGGCGTTGGTTCTGAAGGAGAGCGGATGGTATGAGGTGAAGGTTCCTGTCTGGGTGAATTCTATTATTGTGAATGCGGATGACGGGGCGGTGCAGACGGAGGATATATCGATAGATCCTGCGGATATCTGGGTGAGTGTCGGTGAGGATGGGAGTTTTGATTTCAGTTATGAGGATCCGGATGCGGAGGAGGTTCCGGATGTTACGGTGTGGGTGAAAGCGCCGGCGGATTGGGAGAGTCCCTGTCTTTGGGCGTGGTCGGCGCCGGATGGGACGAATGCGTTTGCGGCGTGGCCGGGAGAAGCGTTGGCGGAGGATGGCTCCGGGTGGCTGAAGATAAGTGTGCCGGGATGGGTGAATTCAGTTATTGTTAATGGGTCGGAGGGAAGTGTGCAGACGGCGGATCTTTCGGTTGATACGGGTAAGGATGTCTGGGTGGTCGTGAGCAGTGCAGAGGATGCTTCTGTTTTTTATGAGGAGCCGGAAGGGGCGGTTGTGGCGGAAGGCACGGCGGGTGAGACAGAGGAGCGGATGACGGCGGAGGAAACGCAGGAACCTGGTGCGGAGGAAACGGGGGTGTCTGTGGAACAGAGCGGAAGCAGGGCGCCGGTGATTATTCTGGTGGCCGTGGTGACAGCGGCTGTGATTGCTGCAGCGGTGGTGGCAGGTAAGAAAAGGAAAGGGTAAGGGGATGCCCGGTCAGGGGCGGAAAGGTGCGTATGAGGAAGAAAATAATCAGCGCTGCACTTGCCTTTATGTTGGCTGCGGTCTCTTTGGGGGGCTGCGGCCAGGAGGGGAAGGAAGCGGCGGATCAATCGGTTATTACGATATGGCATGATAAGGAGGATGCGGTTGTCCAGGTACTGCAGAAGCAGCTGGATGAGCTGGCGCCGGAGGTGACGGTGAAGCTGGAGCGGAAAAGCGATTTGACGGAAGCTTTGAAAATGGTGGGGAATGATCCTAAAGCTGCGCCGGATATGTATTTTTTTGCTCATGATAAGATTGGTGTTTATGCGGAGATGGGGATTTTATCTCCTGTTACGGATTTTATTCCCATGGAGGAACTGGAACCGTATATGGATATGACGATTAAGGCGGCAACCTATCAGGATGTGGTATATCAGCTGCCGGTTTATTATGAGACGCTTTTGTTTATGTATAATAAGCGGTATATGAAGGAGGAAGAGGTCCCGCAGACTACGGAGGAGCTTTATTTTTATATGGAGGAGAATACAAAGGGCGGCCATTATGGGTTTGTGGAGCAGCATAGTACGGCTTATTACAGCGCGGGGTGGATTCATGGTTTCGGGGGCTATATCATGAATGACCAGGGGGAACCGGGGCTGGATTTGCCTCAGACGCAGAAGGCGCTGGAGTATCATAAGAAATTTGTGGAGCTTATGCCGGGGGAAAGCGAATATGCCACGGTAAATACTCTTTTCAGTGAGGGGAAAGCACATGCTACGATAGCGGGGCCGTGGCTGGTGCCTACTGTACGGCAGTCGGGAATGGATCTGGGGATTGCACCCATGCCTGTGGTGGATGAAACGGGAATGCCGATTGCGCCTTACAGCGGTGTTCAGGGGATCCAGGTGCTTAAAATTGCAGGGGAGAATAAAAAAGAAGCGGTGGAGCTGGTGCTTCGTAAGCTGATGGATCCGCAGCTTCAGGTGGATTTGGCTAAGGCCAGCGGCTGTGCGCCGGCCAGTGAGGCCTGTTATGAGATGGAGGAAATCCTGTCGGATGATGTGGTTATGGCTATGAAGCAGACGGCGGAAAATGCGGTTCCCATGCCGAACCGGCCGGAAATGGATGTTATGTGGACGGTGGCGGGAAATCTGCTGGCTGATATTAATATGAGCGGCAGGGGAGTGGAAGAAAGCTGTGTCAAGGCGCAGAAGGAAGCGCTGCGGCTGATCGGGCAGATGAAGTGAGAAGCGGGAAAGGAGAAAAAGGGTGGAGCGTAAGGAGAGAAAGAGAGAAATAATAGCAGCATATCTGTGGTCGGCGCCTTCGCTGCTTCTGATTTTGCTGATCGTAATCTTTCCCATTGTATATACGGGTTATATTTCTTTTACCAATATGAACGTATACCACTGGTTTGATTATGAGCTGATTGGGCTGGATAACTACAGGGATGCATTGCTGGTATTTGATAATGGGTTTCTGCAGGCGCTTGTTCTGACGGTGGTATGGACAGTTGTCAATATGGTGCTGCAGCTGGTGATAGCGTTCCTTCTTGCCAGCTTATTGAATCTTCCAGGGCTGCGGCTTCGCAATATTTATAAAACACTGCTGATTTTTCCATGGGCGATGCCCGGATATGTTTCCATTCTGCTCTGGAAGACGGGGATGTTTAATTCGCAGTTCGGGCTTTTGAATCAGTGGCTAGGAAAATTGGGGATGGAGCCGGTAAGCTGGCTGTCGGGGGACGGGCTTGCCTTTGTGTGCTGTACCGTTGTAAATCTGTGGCTGGCGCTGCCGTTTATGATAACTATCATTGACGGCGCCCTGCAGAGCGTGGACAGAAGCTTTTATGAGAGCGCCCTGCTGGAGGGAGCGAATTGGCTGGACAGGGCGCGGTATATCACGATTCCCATGATCAGGCCCATTATTGCGCCGTCCGTCATAATTACGGTCTTCACCACCTTCAAGCAGTTCGATGTGATTTACCTGCTGACACAGCAGGCGGGAGGGAAGACAGGCGCGCATATTCATACCATTCTTACCTATGCTTATGAAAATGCATTTATAACTAATAATTACGGGTACAGTTCGGCAGTGTCTATTCTTATATTCCTTATGCTGATTCTGTTTTCCTGTGTGACCGGAGGGAAGAGGAAGGAGGAGGGGTAAATGACTTATAAAACCGGGAAAAAAGCCAGGAAAGCGGCACTGCTGCTTGTGGTTAATCTCTTTTTTGTCTTGCTGTGTTTTCTGGTGCTGATACCAGTGCTGTATGCATTTTCCGTGTCACTGAATGCTGACAACAGTCTGCTTAGCTCCGATTTTTCTTTTCTTCCAAAGCATATGACGCTGGCGAATTACCGGGCGGTATTTGTGGAGGAACCTATTTTAAGATGGTTTTCCAACAGTATATGGATGGCGGCGGCCGCGGTTTTCATTTCCCTGGGGACGGGAATCCCGGCAGCCTATGTGTTTTCCAGGAAAAAATTTCCGGGAAGGAAAGTTATTCTGCGGCTTCTGATTCTGCTGTATGCATTTCCGGCGCTGCTTTCCATGACGGCGCTGTATAAGCTGCTGAGTCCCATGGGGCTTATCAACAGCAGGTTGGGGCTTCTCATTGTGTATACGGGAACCATGTCGGTATTTGCCCTGTGGAATATGAAAGGGTATTTTGATACGATTCCGTTGGAAATAGAAGAAGCGGCCATGATTGACGGGGCGAAACCGGTGCAGCTGGTGACGAAGATTGTGCTGCCTCTGGCGAGGCCCACGATTGTGGTAACGGGGATGATGGTGCTTATTTATGTGTGGAATGAATATATTTTTGCCATTAACTTTATGACGGGAGAGGAAACCTATACGCTGGCGGCAGGGCTTTATTCTCTGCAGGCTACGGAGATGAGCGGCAGCTGGCCGGTGTTTGCGGCAGCCTCCATAGTGGTTTCCGTCCCTATTCTGATCATATTCTTCGCATTGCAGAAAAACATGACAACCGGCCTGACTTCAGGCGGAGTAAAAGGCTGAAAGGATACGGTATGAACAAAAAAGCAGTTTTGCATATTCCTATGTCACAGTATGCTTTTGCCCTGGATGAGGAACGTATGGTCTTCCGGCTTCGTACGGCGCGGGGAGATATGGATGCCTGCCGGCTGTATTACGGGGATCGTTCCTGTCGGCAGACGCCGGTGATTTTTGATTCTGTCCTCATGAAGGTGGCGGCTCAGGATGAGCTGTTCGATTATTATGAAACGGAGTTTGTGAGCCCCTACAGGCGGTTATGTTATTATTTCGAGCTGACGGCGGGGGAAGAGCGGTTTTTGTATTATGGGGATTTTTTCTCCGATCATTGTGTGGATGACCGTTCGGAATATTATCAGTTTCCCTATATGCACAGGGATGATCTTGTCCGGCCTCCCCAATGGATGCAGGATGCGGTGGTTTACAATATTTTTCCGGACAGCTTTGCTTCAGGGAAAGGGTTTATCAGCAATGAGGAGAGCAGGAAGGAATTCCATGGAAAAACAGTACGAGGGAAACGGGGCGGAACCCTGCGGGGAATTACGGAAAATATCGGTTATCTGAAGGAGCTGGGATTTAACACCCTGTATATGAATCCGATTTTTGCCGCGGGGGAATATCATAAGTATGATTTGATCGATTATTTTCATGTGGATCCGTGCTTCGGCCGGGATGAGGATTTCCGCGAACTGGTGGATACGTGCCATGGAAACGGAATGCGTGTTATTATAGACGGCGTGTTCAATCATTGTGGATGGCAGTGGGATAAATTCGGGGATGTTGTGGATAAAGGGAAGGATTCCCAATACTGTGACTGGTTTTACCGGCTGGAATACCCGGTGTGCAGGCCGGAGGATCCGGAGGTCTATCCGGATTATGAGTGTTTTGGGTATGAACGCATGATGCCGAAGCTGGCAACGGATCGGGAAGCGGTGGCGGATTATTTCTGCCGGGTATGCCGGTACTGGCTGGAGGAGTTCCATATTGACGGCTGGCGGCTGGATGTGGCGAGTGAAGTGAATGACGATTTCTGGCGGCGGTTTTACCGGACGGCGAAGGGCGTGAATCCGGAAGCGGCGCTGATCGGTGAAGTGTGGGAGAGCGCGGGACACTGGCTGGACGGAAAGATTTTTGATTCTTCCATGAATTATGATTTCCGCAAGCATTGCCGCAGGTTTTTTGCCTCCCGTTCCATAGATGCGGCGGCCTTTGACGGGAGGGTTACCCATATGCGGATACGCTACAGGAGGCAGAGTGTTTTCGCCCAGATGAATCTGCTGGACAGCCATGATGTGAGCCGGTTTTTGTCTCTGTGCGGCAAGGACAGGGGGGCTTATGAACTGGCGGTGCTTTTTCTCATGACATTTCCGGGTATGCCTTCCATATTTTATGGGGATGAGCTGGGAGTGGAGGGTGTGCTGGAGGATGAGTACAGACAGGCTATGCCCTGGGGGCGGGAGGATACGCTCCTGTCATTTTACAGGGAGGCCATCCGCCTTCGGAACGGGGAAAAGGCCTTGCGCCGGGGCAGCTTCCGCACGGTGAGCGCAGAAAAGGGAAGCAGGCTGTATGTGTATGAAAGGCGGCTTCCGGAAGAATCTGTGCTGGTTGCCATGAATATGGAAGAAAACGACGCGGCGCTTATGCCGGAATGGCTGGAAGGCCGGATTCTGTGGCAGTGCGGGCTGCGGGGTGAGCGGCTGGGCAGCAGAGGCTTTGCGGTCATAAAAAAGGAATGGTGAGGAGAAGAGTATGTCGGTAACAATCAGGGATGTGGCAAAGGCCGCGCAGACATCAGCGGCTACCGTTTCAAAGGTGATGAATGGTTCCGGTTCCATTTCACAGGCGACCATTGACCGTGTGGAGCAGGCCATGCGCGATTTGGGATACCATCCCAACGCCAGGGCGCGCAATTTTGCAAGGCAGTCCACAAAGATGGTGCTGTTTTTGACAACATTGGGTAAAAATGCGGGCTTCAGCAATCCCCATATGTTTGAAATGATGTCAGGGATGGAAGAGGCGCTGGCTAAAAAGGGCTATCTGCTTTGTGTGAAAAGCATTACGGCGGAAGAGGCCTGCGGCTTTGTGGAAAAGATATTTGATTCCAAGGAGGCGGACGGCGTGGTTCTGCATGCGTCCATTATTTCACCAGCCATGGATGAACTGGTTGCCGCGAGGGAAATTCCCCATATCGTGATCGGCATCCCTGATTTTCCCAGCCATTTCAGCTGGATAGATATCGATAACCGCCTGGGCGGAGAGCTTGCGGCGCGTTATCTTCTGCAGTGCGGCTATTGCTCTCTCGCTTTTCTGGGAGGAAGGCAGGAGGACCGTATCAGCGGACACCGCCTGGAAGGGGTGCTTTCTGTATTAAATGAGCACGATGTGCTGATCCCGGGAGGGCATCTGAGACGCGGGGCCTCTGACTGCGACAGCGGTTATGCCATGACGGAGGAGCTGCTTTCCCAGAAGGAGCGTCCGGATGCCATTATCTGTGCAAATAATTATATCGCCTATGGCTGTGTTATGGCGCTGAAAGAGCATGGAGAGGTGATTCCGGAGGATATAGGGGTAATTGCTTTTGATGAATATCCGCTGTCGCGGATTTTAAAACCAATGCTTACGGTAGTGGATATTGATGTATTTGACATGGGGTATCAGACCGGAAAATGTATTTTGTCTAAAATCAGGAAGCCTAATCTGACAGTGCGTTATTACAGCACACTGCCTTCCGTGCTGGAGCGGGAATCTACCAGGAAAAAGATGATTTAAAAAAAAGGAAGGTATTTCAAGTAAAGAACAGGAAGACTGTCGGCAGTGAGCACAGGGGGCTGCCGACAGTCTTTTTGCTGAGTCATATTTTTATATGATACAAGTTTGACTGAGCAGTTTCAGCGGACGGATATGTCTGCGGCCTGGATACCAAAGGGAAAATTTACAGACTTTTCATAGTTTATCTATAGATTTTTTTGAGAAAAAGTCATATAACATAAATGATAAATAAAACGGAAGAGGCAGCTTTTGTAAAGATATTCCTGAAAACAGCTGCCAAAAACAGGCTAAGGTTTTCCCGGATAGCAGATAAAAGTTGAACAAACGCCGCTTTTCTGCTATTATAGGGGGTAGTGCATGTCCGGCTCAGGCTGTAAAAGGCCGGGAAACGGGCCGCGACAGGTTATTTTATGCGGACAAAACGATTGGAGCAAATACAAAATGAATGTAATTCAAAAAGTTTTCGGCACGCACAGTGAAAGGGAATTAAAGCGAATCACTCCCATAGTGGACAAGATTGAGTCTTTAAGGCCTTCCATGATGGAACTTTCCGACGAACAGCTGAAGGATAAGACGAAGGAATATAAGAAGCGTCTTTCCGATGGGGAAACTCTGGACGATCTGCTTCCGGAGGCATATGCCACGGTACGTGAGGCCGCCAGGAGAGTACTGAATATGGAGCCCTTCAGGGTGCAGCTGATCGGCGGTATTATCCTGCATCAGGGACGTATCGCTGAAATGAAAACAGGTGAAGGTAAGACATTGGTGTCCACGCTTCCTGCTTATCTGAACGCTTTGGAAGGCAAGGGAGTCCACGTGGTAACGGTCAATGATTACCTGGCCGCCAGAGATGCCGCCTGGATGGGCGCTGTGCATGAGTTTTTGGGCCTGGAAGTAGGTGTGGTTTTAAACAGTCTGAAGCCGGAGGAGAGGCGGGCTGAATATGCCAAGGATATTACCTATGTTACCAATAATGAGCTGGGATTTGATTACTTAAGAGATAACATGGTCATTTATAAGGAGCAGCTTGTGCTTCGTGACCTGCATTATGCCATCATCGATGAGGTTGACTCCGTATTGATTGATGAGGCAAGAACGCCTTTGATTATTTCCGGACAGAGCGGGAAATCCACCAGGCTTTATGAGGCCTGTGATATCCTTGCCAAACAGATGGAACGCGGCGCGGATATGGAAGATCTGTCCAAGCTGGACGCGATCATGGGCGTGGAACAGGAAGAAAGCGGCGACTTCGTAGTCAACGAGAAGGATAAGGTGGTAAACCTTACAGAGCAGGGTGTTGCCAAGGTGGAACGGTTTTTCCAGATTGAAAACCTGGCGGATCCGGAAAACCTGGAGATCCAGCACAATATCATCCTGGCCCTGCGTGCCAACAACCTGATGGCCCGTGACAAGGACTATGTGGTAAAGGATGATCAGGTCCTGATCGTAGATGAATTTACCGGACGTATCATGCCGGGACGCCGTTATTCCGACGGTCTGCACCAGGCGATTGAGGCGAAGGAGCACGTACAGGTTAAGCGGGAAAGCAAAACGCTTGCGACCATTACCTTCCAGAACTTCTTTAATAAATTTGAGAAAAAATCAGGTATGACAGGTACCGCCCTCACCGAGGAAAAGGAATTCCGTGATATCTATGGAATGGATGTTATTGAGATTCCCACGAATAAGCCCATTCTGAGACTTGACCAGCAGGATGCGGTGTATAAGACGAGGAAAGAAAAGCTGCATGCGATCGTGGAAGCGGTGGAGGCATCCCATGCAAAGGGACAGCCGGTACTGGTTGGTACGATTACGATTGAGGCTTCCGAGGAGCTGAGCGGGCTTCTGAAAAGGAAGGGAATCCCTCATAAGGTATTGAACGCGAAGTTCCATGAGCTGGAAGCGGAAATCGTTGCGGATGCCGGTGTGCACGGGGCAGTAACCATTGCCACGAACATGGCGGGCCGTGGTACGGATATTAAGCTGGATGATGCCGCGAAGGAAGCGGGCGGCCTGAAGATCATCGGTACGGAAAGACACGAATCCAGACGTATTGACAATCAGCTGCGCGGCCGTTCCGGACGTCAGGGAGATCCCGGTGAGTCCAAGTTCTATATTTCATTGGAAGACGATTTGATGAGACTGTTCGGTTCGGAACGTCTGATCAATATGTTCAACACCATGGGTGTTCCTGAAAATCAGGAAATCGAGCATAAGATGCTGAGCAACGCCATTGAAACGGCTCAGAAGAAGATAGAAAGCAACAACTTCGGTATCAGAAAGAACCTGCTGGAATATGATCAGGTTATGAATGAGCAGCGTGAGATCATTTACGCGGAGAGACGCCGTGTCCTGGATGGAGAAAGCATGCGGGATGTTATCTACAAGATGATCACGGATATTGTGGATAATACCGTCGACATGGTAATCGGGGAAGATGCGGATGTGGAGGACTGGAATTTCAAGGAATTGAATTCCCTTCTTCTGCCGATAATACCGTTGGTGCCTGTTACGAAGTCACGTGTGAACGGTTCGAAGAGAAACAACCTGAAGCAGCAGCTGAAAGAAGAAGCTGTGAAGCTGTATGAAAGCAAGGAAGCGGAATTCCCGGAACCTGAGGCTATCCGTGAACTGGAACGGGTTATTTTGCTGAAGGTTATCGATAACAAGTGGATGGCCCATATTGACGATATGGATCAGCTGCGTCAGGGAATCGGCCTGCAGGCTTATGCCCAGAGGGATCCTCTGGTTGAGTATAAGATGAGCGGTTATGAGATGTTTGATGCCATGACCGACGGTATCCGTGAGGATACGATACGTCTGCTGTTCCATGTGAGAGTGGAGCAGAAGGTGGAAAGAGAGCAGGTCGCTAAGGTGACCGGCACCAATAAGGATGACTCAGGCCCGAAGGCTCCGGTGAAGAGGGGCGCGGCTAAGGTTTATCCGAATGATCCCTGCCCTTGCGGAAGTGGGAAGAAGTATAAGAATTGTTGTGGAAGGAATAAGTGACATTCCTTGGAATGTGAAACCCGGGAGGGTGTGGTGTCCGCGACTTTTTGTGTAACCCGGTAACCCGCCGGGCAGGCTCAAGGGCCTCCGGCCCTTTCGCTTTGCGGCTGTCGCCGCATGCAGGGGAGGAATCAGAAAGCTTTCGGGAAGCAGGCGTCCGGGCATGGGGCGGCCCGGGCGTCTGTTTCCCGAAAGCTTTCTGATTCCTCCCCTGCGCCCGGCTCGTAGATAGTAAAAAGTAAAGGTGGTGTTCGACTTTGGTTTTGTTAGATCAGATGAAACAGGAATTACAGGCTTATAAAACTCCATTGGCGGAAGTGAGGGATTCACTTTAACTTAGCAGAAAAGTTGAAGAGGATCGAAGAACTGGAACGTGAAATGGAGGCTCCGGGATTTTGGGATAATCCGGAGTATTCCAATAAGAAAATGAAAGAATTAAAGAATCTGAAGGATACTGTAGAGCAGATAGAACATCTCAGTACCCAGTATGAGGATATAGAAACACTCATTGAAATGGGCAATGAAGAAGATGATGAATCCATGGCAGAAGAAATACGCTCAGAACTGGATTCCTTCACGGACGAACTGGAAACGCTGCGTATCAGCACCCTCCTTACAGGAGAATACGATAAAAACGGCGCTATCCTCAAACTCAACGCAGGCGCAGGCGGAACAGAAAGCTGCGACTGGTGCAGCATGCTTTACCGCATGTATACCAGATGGGCGGAACGCAAGGGATTTACCCTGGAAGTCCTCGATTACCTCGACGGAGACGAAGCCGGAATCAAATCCGTTACCTTCCAGGTAAACGGCGAAAACGCTTACGGCTATCTGAAGTCCGAAAAAGGAGTACACCGCCTCGTGCGCATCTCCCCCTTCAATGCACAGGGAAAACGCCAGACCTCCTTCGTATCCCTGGATGTTATGCCGGATATTGAAGAAGACCTCGATATTGAAATCAACGAAGAAGATCTCCGTATCGATACCTACCGAAGCAGCGGTGCAGGCGGACAGCACATCAACAAAACATCCTCCGCAATCCGCATCACCCATCTTCCTACAGGAATTGTGGTACAATGCCAAAATGAACGCTCCCAATTCCAGAACAAAGACAAGGCCATGCAGATGCTCAAGGCCAAACTATACATGCTCAGACAGGAAGAAAACGCCCAAAAACTCTCCGGCATCCGCGGCGAAGTCAAAGAAATCGGCTGGGGCAACCAAATCCGCTCCTACGTATTCCAACCCTACACCATGGTAAAAGACCACAGAACCAACCATGAAACCGGAAACGTAGACGCAGTAATGGACGGAGCCCTCGACCCCTTCATCAACGCCTACCTGAAATGGATCAGCACCGGAAGTTCTCCGGACAACGAATAACAATTAACTAATAATCAAATCACAAAAACAAACCCAAAAGGCCATTGTATCAAGAGTTAATATGTAAAGGGTTGTTTCTGCCACCTAATACATATGACTGCGGCTCATTTGTGGTGAATTGAAAAGCAGTTGTAAGAAAGGAGTCAAAAAGCCTTATAACCGCTGGAAATCAACACAAAAGGAGCTGAATTTTATGAAAACTATCTTTGAAGAAATGGGCGGTACATACCGTCAAGTGGGATATTATTTCATTCCCAACATTACTTTGCCGGATGACGGCGAATATCAGATAGGCAAATACGGGCGTATGCGCCGCAGCTATCTGAAAAAGTACCGTAAAATACTCTACAACAACTATGTGCTGGAGGGAACGCTGTTCAAGCATTTAGCTGAAATCGATCAAGTCTGCAACGAGCGCATTGAAAACATCGTTTCAGCTATGGCAAAGCAGGAAGGCGTAACTGAAGCGTTCAAAGCGGCTGATCAAATAGAATGGGTGCGCCGTATGAACAGTATCCGTAACCGTGCGGAAGAAATCGTTCTGCACGAATTGGTATATGATCTGTAAACCTGATACAAAAGCCCCACACTTCTGACAATAAAATCGGAAGCGTGGGGTTTCCTGATTTATTTTGTTTGTTTGCTGTTTTCTTCGATATTTGCCACAAGACGGTCGAAATCACTCTGATATGTTCTGTCCTGCAAAACACGGAATTTTTCAAATTCACTTTCTGCAAACGCCTTTGCGATGGCAGCGGTCACCTTGCCTTTGTCATGTAAAATATCTTCTTCGTTGAACTGGAGGAACGCATCCAAACGATTAACCCAATCCTGCATATACATGATATTTCCTCGCCGTGCCTGTCTTTCGGCATAGTCCAGATACATTGTCACGATCTCATTCAGATTTATCATTTCTTCTTCGTTCAAGTAGTTTTTGGCGATTGAAACATCAGACTTGCGAATACGCCCCTGCGGAGCATTTTTCCAAGTTGTCAAGCCCATGTTTGGTTTCGTGCTATCGGCTCGTCCATAAACAATCTCAGCCGCCGTATGATGAGTGACAGCGTAATGAAGCTTATTCTGTACTGTGGCAAAAAACTCTTTTGTAACAGGACTGTTCACATCATAGTCAGCACTGCACTGGGAGTAAATGTCCGTGATTTTTTGATAAAAACGGCGCTCGCTGGAGCGAATATCACGAATACGCTCCAACTGTTCCTCAAAATAGTCCTTACCAAAGAGGTTTTCTGGTTCTCTCAGTCGTGCATCGTCCATCACATAGCCTTTAATAATAAATTCTTTTAATACTCGATTTGCCCAAATGCGGAACATCGTAGCCTTTTTAGAATTAACACGGTATCCGACAGCAATAATGGCATCCAGATTGTAATAGCTTGTATTGTACCGCTTGCCGTCTGCCGCAGTTGTTTCCATTTTGGAAACAACTGCTTCTTCCTGCAATTCGCCGGATGCAAAAATATTTTTCAAATGTTTTGAAATAGCCGCCTTTTGCACTTCAAATAATTCTGCCATCTTTGCCTGCGTCAGCCACAAGTTTTCCTGATATAAAAGGATTTCAACCCGAACTTCACCATTATCAGTTTTATAAAACAGGATTTCCCTTGTTTCATAAGGAGTTAGCCCATATTCTTCGTTCATATCCATTCCATTCCCTTCCTATTCTTCACTTTTGTTTCTCGCTCTGCTTTTGTAAACATTATGCTTGTTCTTGCACTGCGGGCTGCAAAATACAGCACTTGGTCTGCTTGCGACAAAAGCTTTGGTACAATGCCTGCAAAGCTTAATCGGGTTTTCGCTGTCGGTCAGCATAAAGCTGAACATCATCTGAACTCCAAGCATGAGAGAGTGAAAATCCCAAATAATCGTCGGCTTATCCAAAAGGGCTATATGATAAGTTGGAGCGATGCCGCCAAATGCCGCCATGCTCTGCTGCATCATCTGCCGGGTTTCATCGTTCAGTGTATCATAATCCTCATAATAAAGGAAACTGTTGATATAGGTAAACGCCCAGTCGATGAACTGCTGTTTTATCCATTCATATCGCTCCGCATATTCCCGCTGAAAGCTCATGTTGACCGCCATCGGCTTATCTGTCATGGTCAAAGCCAGTGCCATCATAACACGGTCATTTTGGATGTTCCACATGGACTCGATACCACGCTTGATCACATCCAATTTGTCAAATGGAAAGAACAGTGCCAGATATTTTTCCGTGGACATAGTTTCTTTTTTGATAAAGTGGTTTTTCGGCAGATACACCGCCTCATATTCCATAAAGTTTGGTGTGGTAGGTAACGCAGTCATCAGTCCAAACAAGCCGTATTTCACCGCAAATTGCTGGATAGCCTTCTGAATTTCGGCATCCGGCTTTTTGCTCATACCCATGCGTCCTATGTTGATGGCATCCAATACAATTTTCTGATACTCTGCCAGCGGATCATAAATACTCGGTTGCGCCGTTTTGGTGGGCGTGAGATACAGAGTTCCGTCCTCTGCCGCCTTCCATTCATATTCACTATACCGCACCCAATTAGAACTGGTGCGTTCAAAAAGGTTCTTCATTTTCTCACCCCTGTTTCCAATCACTGATACCATATTTGGATAAAAGCTCTTTTGCCTGTTCCATACCGCTTTCCGTAATATATACCGATTTGGAACGGGACGGATGATTTCCCTGCCGGATATAGTCTGCATCGTCCAATTCGTTCAGTATATCAAAATCGTAGCCTTTCCATGCATAAAAATCGGTTGCTTCGTGAAACTTTTCTCTCTGTGTAAAGCGGGAGAGGTATAACAGCATCAGTGTTAATTCCCTCATTGCTTCTTCTGCTTTTATATTTCCCATATCAGTCTATTCCTCACTTCATATTGTAACCTGAATAACTCTGTTTTATATTATCGATTATACGATTTCTATTCCCCTGAATCAATCTCCATTCTGGATTCTTCTAAAAAATCTTTCTCCAATAAGGTCATTGGCTGTTGCTTTTCTACCTTATCCAAAAGTGCAGGAAGCAGCTTTTTTCGTATCTTTTTGAGCATCGTGCCACGCACCTTGCGGATGTTCCGGTCGCTTTGATTCCGTATTTTAGCGATCCTTATTGAGCTAAACAACCGGACAGCACAGAGAAAGAGCAGCTCTTTGTGTTCCTCAGTCAATTCCCAGAGAATTTTGGATAGGTATTCTTCCGTTACAAGTTCATGTATATCGTAAGGACAGTAGAAAATTGCGTCAATGAAATCACCTTTTCGTATCTGCTTTTCCAGCACATCATTTAGCGTATCCGGAAAAAAGAGTTCATTGGCAGATGCCCCGTAATCAAGAGGAACATCATCGCCGCTTCTGCTGAGTTCATGATAGCGTTCCCTACGCTCCCGATTAGCGTCCAGCCTGTCCCACCATGCAATCACATTTTCAAACTCCCGCTGTGTTCTGGCGGAATCCTCCAATCGTGCAAGGGCTTCTGCCCGCAGTTCTCGTTTGAGCTTCTTACGCTCCAGTTCTTCCTCGTCAGTACCATCCTCAAAGGGATGTTCCTCGGCGTCGGCTTCCAGTTCTTCGATGAGCTGTTTTTCTTTTGTAATCTGCCGTCTGACCTGTTCGGATAATTCGGTTTCTTCGGTATCTGTATCATTGTCAGCAAGAACAACTTGGTTCTTCCGCTTCCTTCGCTTCTTTTCGGGAAGATCGTCAGCGGGTTCTTCTTCCTCATCGTCCCAAAGGGCGTTTTCATTTTCTTCGTCATCGACTATGTAATCGGAATCGTCCGCTTCATATTCATCTTCATAGTCAGTATCTTCTTCATAAAAACCGTCATGTTCATATCGTTCGGGATCGTCAAACACCGCAGACACCTCCCTTCAAAAATATTTTTGAAATTTTTTTGGATTCTCCATAAAAACAGTTCCGCTAAGTACCCTGTATTTCTCCTATAAGTGAGGATGTAACCTATTTTGCCTGTTATTAGATTACTTTCGACACTGAATGAAAGGAGGAAACCGCCTATGTCAAACAATTATCGTGAGCTGACGGGCAGGGAGAAGCAGCGGATCAAGAAGCTGGTTACTTCTCTCTGTGCCAACTACGACAAAGAGTACGGCTGCCTGCCATTGGATTGTGACTGTCCAATGTTGGGTATCTGCTTTACCAACAGCGCACTATGCAGATATTTCCGCAAGTCTGTCCTGCCGGAAGATGCAGGATTGGAAGCCGTATTCACGCAAATATCGACCACTCATTGTAAACAATGCGGCAAGCCGTTCCCAACTGACGGAAAACGGGTGTACTGCTCACAGCGCTGTGCCGAAGAAGCTCGCCGTAAGCAGACAGCAGCAAGGGTGCGTAAGTATCGGGAGAAACAACAACAGATGTAACGCTTTTGCCCTCGGAAAGCCTTGTGCCGCAAGGCTTTTTTGAGGGCATTTCTGTATTGGCAGGGTGTGAATACCTTTTGCTCGATTTTAACCATGCAAATGGTTACACCGTGCCGGAACTAAACCTATTATACGAAAAAACAATGAACATTTCAACACGGAGGTAACTGCCTATGGCAAAAAACGAGAACAGTAATTTTTCTTATATGACTCGCCGCATTGGCGGCACCACCTATAAAGTTAAAGTAGTATTCAGTGATACAGAGAAGGAAACGATGGAGGATAAAATTTTACGGATGATTCGCAATGAAACGGTTACAACTGGCGGAACTTGTGGTATAATAGATTCACCACAAATGAGCCGACAGTCTGAAAGGAGCGCATCATGAGCGTAAAACAGACTGAAGGAAAAATCACAGCTTTATATGAAAGGCTGTCCCGTGATGATGACCAGACTGGTGATAGCAACAGTATTGTCAATCAGAAAAAATACCTTGAAAGCTATGCCCATCAGAAAGGTTATACGAACTGTCAGCACTATACCGATGACGGTTGGAGTGGAGGAAATTTTGAGCGTCCCGCTTGGAAACAGCTTATTGCAGACATCGAAGCGGGCAAAGTTGCTCATGTCATTGTAAAAGATATGAGCAGGGCGGGGCGTGATTATCTGCAAACAGGCTTTTACACGGAGGTATTCTTCCGTCAGCATCATGTTCACTTTGTGGCGATTGCCAACAGCGTGGACAGCGACGATCAGAACAGCAATGAGTTTGCCCCGTTCCTCAACATTATGAACGAGTGGTATCTTCGTGATTTGAGCCGCAAGCAGAAAACAGCGATCCGTGTGAAAGGCGAATCCGGCAAGCCTACCACCAACTGTGCCATTTATGGCTACAAGAAAATGCCGGGTGATAAGTACAGTTGGTATATCGATGAGGAAGCCGCTGCGGTTGTCCGCCGCATTTTCCGGCTGACCATCGAGGGAAACGGTCCTTATGACATCGCCCGTATCCTCTATGACGATAAGGTGGAAACTCCTGCGGTCTACGCCGCAAAGCAGGGGCGTGGCGTCTGGAAAAGTAAAGAGGAATTTCCCAACCCTTATAACTGGAGTGGTTATATCGTTGGGCAGATTCTCTCCAAGCCCGAATATATGGGGCATACGGTCAATTTCCGTTCTCACAAGCAGTCCTACAAGGACAAAAATCCGGTTATGAATCCGCAGGAGGACTGGCTAATTTTTGAGAACACCCACGAAGCGATTGTAGATAAGGAAATGTGGGAGCTTGCACAGAAACTGCGAAAGACACCGAGACGCCACGATACGCTTGGCGAAGCCAATCCGCTGACTGGACTTTTGTTCTGTGCTGACTGCGGAGCGAAAATGACCAATCACCGTTCCAAAGGCGGTACGAAGAGCAATCCCTATCCCTCTGATTTTTATGATTGCTCCGCCTACACATTGGCACATCAAAAGCGCACTCATGCTTGCAGCGGTCACTATATTCGGACAAAAGCGGTCAGAGAGCTTGTTTTGGAAACCATCCGAACAGCCAGCGCCTTTGCCATCGCCAATCAGGATGAGTTTATGAAAAAGGTGCGTTCTGCTTCTCAAATCAGACAGGCGGAAGTCGCAAAGGATACCAAACGCAAGTTGAACAAAGACCGTAGGCGTATTGCCGAGCTTGATACCATTATCAAAAAGCTCTACGAATCTTTTGCCATTGGGCGCATTACCGATGAGCGCTTTGATACTCTGCTTGCAGAATACGAAGCGGAGCAGAAAGCTCTTGTCACATCTGTATCGGATGCAGAATCGCATCTGTCCTCTTTTGAGGAAGATACTGACCGTGCGGAGCAGTTCCTTTCACTGGCAAAGAAGTACACCGACTTTTCCGAACTGACTACTCCAATGATCAATGAGTTTATTGAAAAAATCATTGTCCACGCCCCGGAAAAGATTGACGGGGATCGGGTGCAGGAGGTTGAGATTTATCTGAAATTTATCGGACGGTTTGAACTGCCCGAACCGGATCTGACACCGGAGGAGATCAAGCGGCAGGAACAGCTTCGCAGACACCGCATCAAGAGCCGGGAACGCTACCAAAAAATCAAGGCTGGTGAGCACGCAGTTGGTCAGCCATTTCAGCTAATCTGTAAATGCTGTGGTGAAGAATTTGAATCCAAGCGGTCAAATACTCTGTTTTGCAGTCCGAAGTGCCGTACTAAATTTTACCGTCAGGAAGCAGCGGAAAACCGAAAGCGGGAATGTGTCTGCGAGAACTGCGGAAAAACTTTTACCGCTACACGGAGAGATGTAAAATACTGTTGTGATGATTGCAGGACGGAAGCAAACCGCAGGATGCAGAAAGAACGCAATGTTGCGAAGCAAATAAAAAAGAACGAACCAGTATTGCTTGATGCCCCGCCTATTAAAGAAAACGGGCAAAAACAGAAAACAGCATAATAAATGACGCTGAAGGCGACTTGTGAGAATAAAATCTCATGAGCCGCCTTCTTTGCGTTTTCAGCCGGATACGGCAGAAAGGAATAAAACCTATGACAGAAAATGAAAAGAAGCTTTTACAGGCGAAGCACAGATTGGAAGAAGCCGAGATGCGTGACCGACAGAAAGAGCGAAAAGCACGGACACGGCGGCTGGTTCAGGAAGGTGCGATTTTAGAGAAAGCATTACCGCAGACAACACAGATGACTTTGGAACAGTTGGAGGATTTTTTATGCGAAGTATTCAAACCAATCCGATGATTTTTATGAGCGACCGGCTATCGGTCGCTTTTTCTTTTTCCCGAAGGGCGCACTTACTCACCACCTGCAAAGCAGGCGGTGGTATCCCTCCCGTTGGTCGGGCTCGTGCGCTCTTCACGAACTGTCTTTCAGACAGTTCTCCAGAGGGGGCAGGCAATGTCGCAAGCGAACATTCCCTGTGCAGTCGGCTCTATATTTGCTCTATCAGCAAAACGATGAGGTGGCATATTGCCACCCCATCTCGCCGCCTGCCTGCGAAAACCTGCCACTGGCAGCTTTTACGCAGTTATGGGTATCGCATTCTCGGCGACACCCATTTTCTCTTTTCAAAAGAGAAACAGAAAGAAAGGACGGTGAAGCCAAATGGCAATCTATCATCTGGAAGCAAAAATAGTCAGCCGTGGTGCAGGGCGAAGTGCAGTCGCTGCGGCAGCGTATTTAAGTTGTTCTAAAATACTGAATGACTATGACGGGATTCAGCACGATTACACCCGTAAAAAAGGTCTTGCCTGGCAGGAGGTGTTCCTACCAGAGTTTGCCCCATCAGAATGGAAAGAACGGAGCGTGCTTTGGAACGCCGTGGAAGAAAATGAAAAGACAAAAGACAGCCGCCTTGCCCGTGAATTTGTGGTCGCTTTGCCGATTGAGCTGAACGAAACACAGTGGGAAAAGCTGCTGTCTGATTTTATTTCTGGAACCTTTGTAGATGATGGTATGTGTGCGGATGTGGCAATTCATGATCCATATCCTCCCGGTCACAATCCCCATGCTCATATCATGCTGACAGTGCGCCCGTTAGATGAAAAAGGAAACTGGAAATATAAGACACAGAAGGAATATCTCTGTGTGAAAAATGGAGAGGAACAAGGATTTACTGCGGATGAGTTTAAGACGGCACAGACAGAGGGATGGGAAAAGCAATACCAGTATAAGGTAGGAAAGAAAAAGGTTTATATGACTGCTTCTGCTGCTGAAGAAAAAGGCTATGAACGGGTATCGAAATATCCCAAAAGCACGAAATACGGCAGACAAAATCCTATTGCTGAGCGTTGGAACAGCGAAGAACAACTTGTTTTATGGAGAGCAGCGTGGGCGGATGTAACGAACCGCCATTTGGAGCGTGCTGGACACAAAGAACGCATTGACCACCGCAGCCATGCAGATCGAGGCTTGAGCGAACAGCCCACCATTCACGAGGGTGTGGTTGCAAGAGCATTGGAGAAAAAGGGAATTGTTTCTGACCGCTGTGAGTTAAATCGTCAGATTAAGGCAGACAATGCGTTGCTCCGTGAGCTGAAAGCAACGGTCAAGAAGTTGATTCAGGTAGTTAAAGCATCTGTTCCTGCTCTTGCAGAAGCAATGGAGTCCTTACGGGCGAACATGGTTATTTTTTGCTATCAGATTCGCTATGCCGGTTTTGGAAAGCACAAATTATCGGAAAGCCTGAATGTGCTGAAGCCCGACTTAGAGCGATATTCCGTACTGGTACAGCAGATTAAAAATACGACCAAAGAACGGAAAACGCTGCTTACAGAAAAGAAAGCGACACCATTTTATCAGTTTGTTGCTCATAATGATTTGGCAAAACAGATTGCCGAACTGACGGAAGATTTAGAAGAACTGAGATCCGAAAAGACGATGCTCCTCAGTTCATTTGATTGTAGTGAGGATACTGGAATTGCTGAGGTTAAAAAGAGTGTTTCGGCTATGGAGGAAAATTTGAAACGGCTGACAAAGCAGGAAGAAAAATATGCTGCTGAGTTGGAGGAGGCCTTAAAGCAGTTCTCAGAATTAAAGGAGCAGGCAAAAAATGTGGATTCGGCAGAACTCTCAGAACAGCGGATCGTCTTACAGGGAGAGAAGATTCAATCTGCCACTTCCAAGATCAAAGCGGCATATGGAGAAAAATTTGATCCGCTTATCCTGTTTGACAGCAAGCGTGATGTTTCTGAATTATTGGGGGAAAAAACAGAAGCACGCTCTATTCAAGAACACCTGAAGCAAAAACAGCAGCCAGAAAAGCAGCAGAAAAAAGCCAAATACAAAGAGCAGGAGCGGTAAAACACTGCTTCAATAATAAGAGAAAACCTTTGTACAATTCTTTTTATGCTTTATTTTGGCAGGAAGTTGCATTATAATATACGCAAATGGAAAATACCAAAACAAGGAGGAACAGGATATGGGAATTCTAATCTCAGTAATTACCATTACTCTGCTGGTGCTCTGCTATGTCAGGATGTATAACCGTCTGAAGCGGCTATTCGTCAAGGTGCAGGAAGGGAGTGCAGGCATAGATGTTGCTTTGGAAAAACGCTACGATATGCTGTCAGAAGAAATTGAGGCAGTAAAAAAGTATCTGACGCATGAGTATCAGATCTACACCGAAGTCACATCTACCCGCGCGGGGAAAGAACTGAACGAAAGCATATTTCAGGAAAAGAAACAACTGTCTGAGGAAGCGGTCAAAGCGATCAGCGAGACGATTGCCGAACAGCAAAAGCAGATGGAAACAATCTGGCGGCAGTTGGAACAGCAGCGAGGGCAGGATCATTCTTTTGGAGCGGAAACGCCGGGGATGGGGGACGACGGGCTGATCGGACATCAGGTAAGTCTGGATCGGAAACTCGGCTTGCTTACTTCCGTCCAGCAGGGACTCACCGGGGTCAACTCTGCCATCAATGCACTGGCTGAGCAATACCCAACCCTTTATTCCTATGCGTCCATGCAGCATTTCCAGCAGGATATTTTTGATGCAGAGGAACACTTACAAGCGGCGAGACGGTTGTACAACTCTAACGCATCTTTGTATAACCAGAGAATTAACACATTTCCCTACCTGCTTTTAGCAAAACTTCATGGCATGAAAGAAGCGAAGTTCTACACTGTGGAAGAAAAGAAAAAAGACTTTAAGCTGCAGTTTTAAGAAGAAAGGGGAAAAGATGTATGAAAATGGTGGAACAGAATATCAGCGGTGTCAAGCTGGAACGGTTGCGGCAGAACGCTGTTAAAAAACATAAAATCCTGCGGAAACTGTTTCCGGTATGCTTGATTTTGTTTATAGGATTGACATTGGTAAAAAACCGATTTTTGTTTGCCTCCATCAGCGAATATGGATGGGGAGATCCGGCAACTCAGGGAGCCTTTTGGATGCTGGTAGGAAACCTGATGCTCAGCGTGATTTTTGCGGGTGTCATTTTTGGTTTTTACTATATGCTGGTCTATAAAAAAGCTTATGACCTCTTTTGTATCAATTTCAAAAACAAATATGTGTTGGACACTCTCCGACAACTGCCGGATTTTTCCGAATTGCGCTACAATGCCGGAGGCGGTCTTTCTTATGAGGAAATGAACCGTTTAAAGTTAATCCCCGGAGGTCAGTCGGTCTTTTATCAATCGTCGGATGAACTGTCCGGCAAGCTGGATGGAGTTCCCTTCCGGGCTGTCAATGTCTGCACTGGCGAAAAAGCTTCCGCAAGAAGCTCTACCCCCAAAATTCTGTTTGAGGGACAGGTCATTGTTTTTTCCTGTTTTGATAATCGGAAGATCAGTGAGGGCTTTGTCCAGGTGTTTTCCAAAAAAGCTCTGTCTAAACTCAGGGAAACCAGAGTCCCGCTGCCAATTCAGACAGAAAACAGTGTATTCAACGAAAATTTTGCAGTGTTTGCAGAGAACGAGCAGAATGCTTTTTACATCCTGACACCCCAGGTGATGGAGCAGATTACAGCTTTTCAGGAAGCTATGGAAGGAAATGTTTATCTTTCCTTTTCTGAAAAATCCCTGTATGTAACTTGCAGCCAGCTTCGCAATCCTTTTCATATTTACATCGACATCCCTGTTGAAGAACAGCGTCAAAAGATTGCTGGCGATACGGCGATTCTCCGCAGTGCAAAGGAAATTCTCATCAGAGCCGGACAAAGCAGTCCGAAATAAGAAGGCAGTCCCTGAAAGGAGGAGGATATCATATGGGATGCATGATTGTGTTCGTTATCCTGCTTGTTATTGGAATAGGCATCCTCTGTTTTCTGACAGGGGATATGACGGCTTTTATCGCCCTGGCCGCTACTTTAGTCATAGGGCTTGGTCTTGCCGGTATTCTGTATCATATCTATAAATCGAAGCAAAGACGGATGGAGAAGTATAATCCCCTATCCCCTACATTGCGCTGGATGAATGCCGCAGGGTCGATCCTGATTGCAGCAAGTCAACATACAAATTTTCATCTACTGGCTGGCTGGCGGTACAATAACGAATTTGACCGGGAAAGTATTAAAACAATGCTGTGGGATTATTGGGGCATTCAAGGACATGAGACAGCTATAAAGGAAATGCGCAGCCTGATCGACGAGGGAATGCGTGCCAGCTATCGGAGGAAAATGGAACTCTTGTCGCATAAATATAAGGATGCTACAGAAGTCCAGCTCATTGAGGAGGCCCGCAAAACTAATCCAAAAGCCGATGAAGATAGCTACCTGCCGAAAATGCTGACAGCATGGCGGCGTTATGGGGAAAATGCCCTGTTAGGCTGGGATATGGGACGCTGCGCATATATCACGCAATGTTGCTATCTGGCAGGCTACATCAATATGAAGGAAATGTTGGATTTGTGTGTAGATGCTGGGACAAAGGCGCAGGCTTTTTTTCAGAACTGGGAAGAAATGATGGAGAGCTATCTTCTGGGCGGACAATTTTGGAAGCATGAGGATCAAAGCAATCCAAACTCCATGACGGCAGAACGCTGGAAGTTATATGAACAGCTCTGGCAAGGAAGAAAACCCTTCCAGAGCTCTCCATACCTCGCTGTCCCGTTCGACCAGCCCCTCTCCAAAGAGGTTATTACCAATGAATACGGTATTCTGCCGGAATACCAAAAATATTATAATCATGGATAGTTCGTATTCATTTTGGGGTATGGGAAAGGCGCGGCCTGTCTGCCGCGCCTTGGTGGGTGGTGTTCGGTTTTCCGTTTCTGGCTGGACAAAGTGTCCAGAGGTGGGGGCGTGTAGTGCTATTTGCTGCTTTCTTCTTTCCAGTCACTTAAAATCAGTTCAAAACTGTCTGGATAAATATAAACGTTCTCAAAATATTCATAAAAATCTTGATGCGCACCAATATTATAATTGAGATAATCGTCCTCATTGACTACTTCATAGTTTTCTTCTGATAGATAATAGACACCTACATCTACAGAATAGCCCATCGCCTGTATCTTTGATGTTAATTGCTGCATATCTGTGTCTTTTCCTACTGTATCATCTTTCGTATAAATCCAAAGAGAAACGACCGGGTTTCGTCCCATACCAAAAGTTGTGAGTAATTCTTCAGCCGTAGTGTTTTTATCAAAGTCAGGAGATGGGGTGTAAGGTGCAATAAATACTTTGCAATCATCGTAAATTTCCTGCACAGTAGGCGCTAAAATAGCTCGCAAATCTTCTCGTCTTAAATAGACAATATAGTTGTCTGTATATGTCTGCGCTTCCTCCGACCATCTCAAACGTACATATAGCCCCGGAAATCGTGTGGATTGAATACTTCCGTACTCTGTCGCAACAAATTCATCGCCATACTTCTCGATGAGGTATTCCAGCTTTGGGTCTGTACGGGAATGGTACATATAATCTGCGATCTGCTCATGGAGCGGACGGGGCGGGTGCAGCTTGACCCGCACAATCCCCATTAAATTTT
>OBWV01000146.1_pt1 | contig 85808 bp, 108 predicted proteins | sample 1495351 | NCBI WGS metagenome assembly OBWV01 (sample SAMEA2580122, study PRJEB22360) | human gut metagenome | biome: human gut; feature: human-associated habitat; material: faeces | place: Denmark | collected 2008/2010 | reverse complement strand
GTTAGTATTAGGGTTTGTGAGATGATATACCTTATTTTGTTTGTTGGGGGGGGGGAGTGCTTGTCTACTGAGCATATCTTCTGATGACCTGGTAAGGTTTCTGAATCTGTATATCCTACAAAGTCATAAGTATCAGTATTATCTGTCATGGTAGAGAATATTTCTATAAGCCAAGTAAAGTCCTCTAGAGGTACTCTGTCTAGCCATTCCCATCCGATTGGGTATTGGTTTACTGTTATGATTGGTTCCATATTATATGTCTTTTATGGCAGTGGTAGTTTGAATGAATTTTATCTCTTGGGATTCAAGGTGAACATATTCGAAGTATTCTTGGATTTCCTCAATGGTGTTGAATACCATATCTGGGGCGTATACTCCATTTACTGCAGCTATGATTTCTGATTTAGCCCTGTTTGGGTCTTCTTGAAAAGAATGATAGCAAAGACTCATTTCATTGCAGTTATCGCTAGTATCTTCGATGATGACTAAAGTTGTTAGTGTTAGTTTCATGATGTTAATTGAGTTGAGGGTTAAACTTTGGTTTACCTAATAGTACGGTACGTGGGCGTTCATCTTCATCCGGGATTCCAAGTATGAGATACATATTAGGATCTTTGGGTATTTCGAAATAGAATCCCGGTTTAGGTTCATCTCCATTGAATGATACATGTATTATTTCGGTGTTTTTTAGTAATCCATTTAGTTGTACATGGGATAAATAATTGCGAATAGCCGTATGAGGTTCTTCGGGATTGTTATCCAATGAGATGAGCATATCGTTAAACCATTCGGGATGGTTGCATAGTTTGATTAATTGGTTTTTGATGTATTCTGTCATAGGTTATAATATTTTAATAGGTCCTCAATGAATTGTTCCTCTTCTTCAAAATAGTCCTGGTCTAATACATATTGAGATACGTAATGATGATAGAGTGGGCCAAATAATAGGGTAAATAGTTTACCCTTAGCTTCATCGGCAATTTGTTGAAGTTCATCGGCCTCTTCTTCTGAGAGTTCAAAGATTTCGTTTATTATTCGGTCATTGGCAGTTTTCCAAGTTTTTACCAGTTCCCTGGCCTGTTCATGTATCTCTGAAGGTAATGAGTCTAAGATATGTTTAAGTTCTTCGGTAATCATAATGTTATTTGTTTATGGGTTTAGCAATTACTGATATGAATCCTTGTGGATATAAGGTATACATAATCTGATAGTTCCCTGTGGGCAAGAAGACTTGCATTATATTTGCAAGTAAGGGATAGATTTTCCATTGGTTTTTCTCTAGAAAGTTATTCCAGTCATCAAATTCTTCTGGATAATTACCCGATAGTTGGATATGGTACTGTTCCTGGTCAGCAATAAATAGGTTAGTTACTACCTGGATTTCGTCTGATTCCTTTTTATATTGGGTAATTGGGTACCAAAGTCCTTCGGTTTTCCATTTATTAAGTTGGAACAGAGACATGCCCTGTTCCAGTACGTTGAGTAATTTATATAAGTTTACCATAGTGATTATTTGTTTAATTGGTTAAATAATTCTGATACTGCAAGTTGTTGGAAGATTCCTGTTTCCCTGTGGTCTGATTCCCATTTTTCGATAGCATTGTAGATATTGGTATATTGGGATATCATGTCCTCATCTTGTTCATCGTCTTGGATAAATTCCCGGAGATGTTTTTTGAGTCCGGTTATGATATAATCCTGATGTTCAGGGGTTAATTGAAGGATTCCGAATAAGATAGCCTCTACCTGTGAGGGTGAATAATCATAATATTGGTCGTCGGCACCCTTTGTTAAGTCCATGTGAGAAATAATGTTTTCTCTGAGATTTTCGAAGAGAACTTCCTCTGAAGCATATGTGATGATATATCCCGAGATATAAGCAGCAAAAAGTTCATCCTCTAAGTCGATTGAGTAAACCTGGATATTGGTAGCTTCCTTGTTAATGAGAAGACCATCGGAGTAATCATAAGTATAAATGGGGTGGGAAGCAAGCAGTTCCCGGATGGCCTCTAAATTTTTTAATTCTTTCATAACGTGTCTATATTAAAATTATTTGAGAAATATTTCTCACTGCAAATATACAAAATTATTTCTAAACTTGTTTTTATAACTACTTTTATTTTTATAAATAGGGAGGTTCTGGGAAGTGTTTTGAATGCTTCCCAGAGGGTTTTGTTAATATTGCCCTGTCATAGTAATGATAATGAAAAGGGATTCATCATTGAAATGTACCTGGATAGTATCTCCATAGGAGTTTGACATGTAATGAGAATTAGGGTTAAGTTCTTTTAATGGGTGATGTTCATCCCAATGAGAATTAATGAATTCTATCACGTATTGTTCAAAAGCATCGGATTCTCTGCAGTAGGTTTCTACCTTTTCGTAATCGTCTATGGGATAATCCCGGAATTGGAGATTAAGAGTTCCCATATATGATTCATCTGGGTTTGAGATTTCATTAACTGATTGAGCAGTGTAACCAAAAGCATCAAGAGTTCCATTGAAGTAACCCATAATGTGATTTGAGATTTCGTTAATAGTTGTCATAAGAAATAAGTTTTGTGACCCTGTTCGAGGTCGGTTAATAATTATATTTATTTTTTTTATTTTCTCTTATGCAAATATAGAAATAATATTTTAAATATGCAATAATTAAGGGAGCCCAGATGTTAGTGTTTCTGAACTCCCTGAGGATATATTAACTGGTTAGGGATTAGTATAATTCATCGGCCAATAATGGTTCCTTGGGCTTATTTAATTTCTCCTTAGAACGTCTGGTAGCCCAATTCTCGTAGGGTTTGTAACTAAAGGTACGAGTTGTTTCATCGTATGCAGCATATACCATTTGTTTACGGGATATTCTCCTCCCGTAAGTTTTCTTAAGATTAGCAAACCAATCTAGATACTCCTGTAAAGAGTTAAAGATTTCTTTGTGCCCGTCTAAATCATTTTTAGGACGGGTCTTCCATGTTGCTTCTATATAGCATTGGTGTAGGGTAATTGAAATAAAGTATCTGCACCAGCTACCACCAAAGATAGTGCCCGTGGAGAATTCTATCTCCCGAGCAACTAATGGACTAACGTTATATTTTGTCATGAGATTGAGAAATTAAGTTGGAAAATCCAGTTGTTTCTATCGAGTTGATTGAATGATATGAACCTACCGTCATTATCGGTAAAATCATTCATGAATTGAATTGCAGCATCTGCCAGTTGACCCTTATAGGGATTGGTATTTGCAGTTATCATTGATTCGAATGTAAATGTATAATAGGTAGTCTCATATATTTGGATTTGGTTGATATCCAAGCAATTGAGTTTGTAATCCTCTTCCAGTTGAATGAGAAGTCCCATTAGAAGATTTAAGAGATGACCCTTTTCATCGGAGTCAAGTTCAAATGTAGATTTCTTTTCTAAGAAATTGCGAACTACCTTAGTTAGTTCGTCTGCCTGATTGTAAGTTACTGAGTTCGTTTTCATATTTTTGTCTATTTTAAAATTGATATGCAAATATAAGCATTTTTATTTTTATAGAAAAATATATCTAATTTATTTTTAGGGAGGCTGAGGATGTGTACACGCTATGAAAGGCAGTGGATTAGACTGCCTTTCAATTATTAAGGTAATTGGGGAGTTAGCAAATATAGAGCCTCTCTTATAATTGAACTCTCCATAGGTTCTAAAGAGGGTTCCTTGTTCATTAGTCCACCTTTCTTCTTTTCGTTTTCAAATACTTCATGTATGGCTTGCTTTAGTTTAGTAGCTAATACCTCTGATAACTCCTGAGATTTAAGAGAGATAAGTAACCCTTTTCGTATTTTCTCAATATCTTGGTCATTCTCAGTAATGGGTTTTGCTTCTACTAATTCTTGTATACCCGAGGAATATTCATCTAACAGTTCATATCCCAAATGTTGTAGGTCATTAATGAAGATACTGAATTCATCGTAAGTAAGTCTAGTATCAAAACCTACCCCATGGTATAGTTGTACTAAAGGTGTAAGGATTCTCCTCAATGTATTGAAATCCTTTAGGTGGTCTAATTTTATTTCAGACCTAATAGGTACTTTATATACCTTTTCACCCTTCAGTACTACTAACAGAACCATTAGTCTTGGTGGTAATCTTTTCTCGTTCATAAGCAAGTTTTTGTATTATGAGTTGTACATAGGTATTTCTCTCTTTATAGATAAACATTACCGATAGAAGTATCTCATGTTTCGGTAATATCATCTGTATGAAATTGCCTGGAGCAATTACAGTAGCTACTACTGGAGAATCCTCCTGAGAGAAATTCTCTAATATCATTTCTGCCCTCTTAATGGGTTCTGGTTTTGTTGGGTCCAAAGTTAGGACTGGAGCAGTTATACATTCCTTGATACCTTGTGTTAAGGCATTGTATAACCATTCATCTTTTATATCCTCTACTTGGAGGTTTTTCATTGTAATCATATCCTAAACCTATTTAGAGTCCATACACCCAGGATATTAGAGAATACCCATAGTTCCCAGTTTTTGTAAAAGTTATAGGGTTTACTGAATTGAGATGTTTGAAATATTATCTGATTTGGTGTTCTAGATAATATTTTTGCATGACAAGTTAATACTCCAGAAGATAATTGAGCTTTAAAAGCTTTAATAATATCTTCATCACTTTTAGTCTCTAATGAGGTAAGCAATTTAATAAATTCTACCTCTACACCTTGAGACATGTTTACATTTCTGAAGGCAAACTTTTCTTTATTCTCCATTTTGTTGATATTTAGATAAGAACTCTTGAGCTAGTTCATCTTGAGTTCTTTCGATTATGTTCTTTACGATTGTTTTATTTTCTACTCTAGCCCACATATATAGCATGCCCAATTGAGCATCCATATAGCAATCTATAAGAGATGGGTCCTTTCTAAATACATCCCATTGTTTTACGAAATTTGTTCGAACCAAATCCCTATAACCCTGGTCTGATATGCCATCTTGGTCTATATAAGCAGATACCCTTTTCTTGACTTCTAAAAGGATTTTCTCTAAGCTTTCGGGTAATCTGAAATTTTCTGGTAAGTTATGATATACCAAAGCATTAGGTATCAATTCCTCAAAGGTAAACTGATTATCGAATAGATTTTTAGGATATCTACCTGAAAATATCAATGGTAGCTTATACCTTAGCAACGATGGTACTACGTCGTATATAGCATAATGTCTTCTATATTCTCGGTACAAGTCAAAATATAGATTCTCATCGAATATACCAGATTTCCTCATTATTGCCTGTAAAGTATTATAAGCAGCATTGATATGAGTATTACTCAATTTGAATACTAAGTTGCCATTTTTAATAGCAATGAGTTCACTACAGCATCTCTTTCGTCTAAATAAGTTCATGTGATTAAAATGTAAAGTCAATGTATATTTTCCTTTTTCCCTTGAGAAATTTTTCGTGATTTGAGTCATCATACTTATGGCAAGCATAAGTCTTAGATGATTTATCATAATGGTCTCTTACCCATACTGGAGCAGTATCAGTTGGTTTTAATTTAAAGTATGTACCCTGATTAACCTTGTTAACCTGAGTCTCTTTGTAAGATGTCTTTGGTAGTTCCATATTTTTGTCTATTTTAAAATTGATATGCAAATATAATTCTTTCTTTTTAAATATGCAATATCCGGATATAACTATGGAAGCTTACTATTTCGGAGGAATTGAGATGCAAATGAGCCGTCCTCTTTCTCTTCTTCCTCAAAGTCTTCATATTGGTATAACTCTGGGTCTTCTTCGTCTGGGTCTATACGCATTTCGATTTCTCTACGTAGTTCATGATGTTCTTTAGAGAATGAAGACATAGCTCCCTTATAATCATCAGTAATTTGCATTAACTCTGCTTTATTAAGGTTAAGACCCTCTTTACTTGTATCTACTCCTTCTTGTTTAGTAGCAACTACTTCAGGTAGAGACTTAATGTCATACCTATCCTCCAATAGTTTAGCCTCTTCTGGTTTATCTAATACCCTTTGTGATTCCAATACGATTTGACGTGCCTCTTCAACAGTGATTGCATTTTGCTGTGTTACGTTGTTCTGTTGATTAAATTGGGCAAAGATATTTGTAGTACTTCCTCCAGTAAGATTACGTACTATTGATTGCAGAGATGTAGAGGATTCAAGCTTTAATTTAAGGGCCTTTCCCAGCTCGGCAGATATAAACGGTACGTATTTCCCTCCCTGAGATTCTCTTAGGATATTAACCTGATGGGCTATTTCCATACGGTCTTCTAATGCCCATGCTAGTTGTTCTCCCATTAACGCTTGAAGTAAATCTTCTGCTTTTTCTTTATCCCATATTCTAGAGCTTAATAGCCTATCTCTCATAAATACCCGTATGTAGTTAATATCTATACCCATACGGTATGAGAATGTATTGATATCATAGGTGATACCACATAATACACCATTACCCATCAGCCATTGATTAATAATGTAGTTGTGTATCTTTATCAGAAGTTCATCATTTGGGTTCTTCTGATATTCTAATGCCATTGCAGTAGTCCCCATAGGTCTTGGGAATCTTACCATTTTATTTTCCTTTTCTGACATACAAATGAGATTTTCTAATATCGGAACTTTCATCATAACCTACATACTCTAAATCGTACCTTACATACAGATTCAAAGATAGGTTATAGAAATATCCCTTATATTTTTTCTTACTTACTGATAAATTAAAAGGTTCACCAGAGATTAGGTCCCTGGTGAATACTAAATTACCTTTCCCAGTGATGGGAATATTAAGGCAAAGTTTATAATCTCCTACCTTAAATTTATTCCCATGCAGGTCTGTGATTTCCCTTGCCATAGTTTGCCTTTTTATGGTTCGTAGGTTTTTTGTCTTGTTTACTACGGTTATGGGTTATCCCCTTTTGCTCTTCGATTAATTTCTGAACCTTTGGGAATAACCTTTGCCTTAAAGGAACTACCTGAGTAGCGAAAAAGGCATTCCATAATTTCTGGGTTAATGGTTCTCCTATTTTAAGTTCTGAGATTGCCCAGAATTTAGTTTCGAAATTCTTAACTATTTCCCTAAATCGGTAGTAGTATATATTGCCAGTCTTTTTATCTATCCCAATTGTGGTAGTTTGGCAATAATCTAGAAATTCTTTACCTAATTCGGATATAAACTCTTCCCTTTTAAAGTCATAATTCTCTTGGTCGAGCTTAAATAATTTTACGTAATCGATTGCTTCCATATAGATTTAGTTTGTGATTATTAAACGAGGTATACTTTCATCTGTAATTTGAAATAAGTACCCTCTTACATCATCCTCATAATAAGAGGACCAATATGTTCTTCTAACTCTGAAATTATCAAGGATTGCCCCTTTGGGTACCCCAGTAATAAATAAGCAATGCTTAGGCATCATTGGAGTAATCTCAAATTTCCCATCCTTGAAATTACCATAGGTACCGTAGTCGGGCATATTACCCGTAAATCCAGTATTCTGTAATATGTCTTGAACCAGAGTAGTTTGGGGTATTTCCTTTTGGTTACATTCTATGGTTAACTTCGATTTGCCTATATATAGGTCTTTAACTATTTCTCTAAACATTTGTATACGATTATATGGGTAATACCATTTTTCTTGAAGTAAAGGTTATTCTGTGAACGTTCCTCTAACTTCTTTAATTCTCTTCGAGATTCAGTACAAATTCTATCAGATTTCCTTAATATATCTGATACATTATCCCAGATGGGTGCCATTGGTTCTACTGGCCCTGCATAGATAACCTTATGTTTAGTTTCTATTTGGGGATATTTAGATTTATACTGATATTTGCCTTTGCAATAAAGTACGTTATACTTTTCGGGTTCGTTTCTTTTTTCGTTTTCCATTTTTGTTAGGATTAATGTAATCGGATATTTCATCAAGTTGCCCTAAAAGCAATGCCTGAATGAAAAGGTTTATAGGCCTGAAAAAGAAATTCCTTACGTTATTGGTATTTATATACCAATCGTAAACGATAAAGAACTTCTTAATCTTGGAGTGCTTAAGTGAATGTTGGATTAGATAGGACTTACAACATCGTTTATGTAATTCTACCAATTCTTTGTCCTGCTTAAGCATCTCTTTATCAGAGAAGATAGTGTAATCCATTTTGTATGAATTGAGATGCCCAGGTAATTATCCCGGGCACCTGGTTAATAAAGGTTTATGCAACTTGTTCTGGTTTGAGGACCTTCTTTCTGAAGTCCTCGTATGCTTTAGCAGCAGCCTTGAATTCCTTGGAGTTCTGGTCCTTGATACGAGCCATTGCAAGTTCCAATCGATGGAGTTCGTTTCGAGTTTGTTGTCTCCATTTCTTCCGAGCAAGTGTATCAACTACATCGGCAGGATATACGTATTTAACTTCCCGATTAGAAATTACCTGTTCGATGATGGATGGTTTTTGTTGTTCCTTAACTTCCTTGACAACCTGTTCCTTTTTGGAAGTTTTGGTTTTAGGAGAGAGTTCTACCAATTTGGCATTGGAAAAATTAGTGGCAGCTTCTTGAGCATCTTTTACCAATTCCTCTTTAGTCTTTTTGGCCTTAGGAGCAGAAGCCTTAGCAGTCTTAGAATTTTTAATTCCTTCAAGTTGTTCGGCAACCTTAGTTGCAACCAGGTTAGTAACCTTTGTTTCATTCTTTTTCATAATGTCTATATTTAAAATGTTAGTAAAATGATTAATTTCTTTTTCTGATACAAATATAAGAACTTTATTTTAAATAGAAAAATTTTATTTGAATTATTTTCTATTTACTCGGGTTAATCGGCTAGGAAGTCGAAGATTTCTGGAGGATAGTTAATTTCATCCTCTGGATCATTTATGTAATCTTCATAATCCTCGTTATATTTATCGTAAATGTTATCTTGTGATGTATTGGGTACCCTTGTACATCTTTCAGGATATTTCTTTACGAAGTCATAGGCTTCTTGAGTAGTCATTACCTTGTCTGAGGTAAATTCGTAGGTTACATAAGAATAAGTTTCACCCAATCTAGAAACTTCATATTGCTGGTATCCAGATTTCTCAATCTTATAGATTTGATTTTCTGGAATCGTTTCTATTTCTACCCTATATTTATACCATTGCTTCTTCTCTTCTTTTGGTTTAATGCCCATGCTATCTTGAAGAGAGATTAACTTGGTTATGGGACTTTCAAAATGAGAAGGAGCAGTGCTCACTTCTACTGGATGAGTTTTATTCTCACCAATAAAGTAAATCACTGCCCCCAGGGTTACCAGGCCCAATATGAATTTAGTTTCTGAGTTCATAACCTGTAGTTTCGAATTTATTTTTAATGTTCTTTGCAAGGTATTTACCTTTTGATTCTGCTTGATGTAAACCGTTGCAGATTTCATAAGGTACATCATCATAGCGATAAACTCGATTACCTTTAAAAGCAACCCAAAGTTGTTTCTTCTTTGAGTCATAACCAAAGCCCTCAATGTTAGAGGATTCGCAAGGAATCATTTCGACTCCGGTGTTCATTTCTACTGATTCTAAGTATTCGTTCTTTTCCATGTCTATATTAAAATTTTAAAAGTGTTAGTTCTGGGTGGAATTTGAGATTTGCCCTCTGGAAGATTGCCCAGGTACCAAGTACTCCCTGAGAATTAGTATGTACCCATTCATCTTCCATTCTGAATAATATGTGAGAGCATACCAGCATTTGGTATTCACTTAGCATATTTATCAGTTGAGGAGTATTCTCGATTTCCACGTATAATTCAATGTGCTCATCTAGTGCTCGAATTATTTCGTCATCCTCAATCTGAAGGAGTTTTTTGATTAAGTCTTGGGCAATATCATTCCCATTTTTAACATCCTCTTTGATTGAGTTGAGTGATTCAATTTGAATACCAGCAATGAGCTTTACGATGTCTTTTGTTTCCTTGTCCATAATTAAATTTTCTTTATGCAAATATACTAAAATTATTTTATATAAAATACTCTTTTAATAAATACGGAGGTAAGTGTTAGCGGTTCTTGATTTCCTCTATCTTTTCCTTGATTGAGTCGGGGAAGATAGCATCATCTACCCATCGCATAAAGAATTTAGAAGGCTTCTTTTCTGGATTGAGAAGTAATTGTCTTTGCTCTGTAGAGAACTTAATACGTTCATCTTCCCTCATATACTTTGGAAGTTTAGTGAATTCTGCCTGAGAGAAGGAGATTACGTTTTTACCAACTTGGGCCCTTAATGGTTTCTTCCTTTCCTTATAGAGATATGGGATAATCTTTTTCGAGGGTCCCCCAAGAATGCTAAAACCAAAGATTACCATTGGGTCAAATTTATCTGCTTTTGGGTCCTTAGCTCGTTTGATACATCTTGCCATCCAAGAGAATGAATTTGGATATTGCTTATTGTCTGTTGCTTCTCCCACATCTTTTTTATTAAACTCAAATCCAGGAAAGTGAAATAGAAAGTCCTCAGTAAGAATAAATACAAATCCCAATCCCCTAAGATATTTAATAATATCTTGTTGACTTTTACCCTCTTCAATCATTTTTTCTACATCTGCAAGAATATCCTCCCTTGGTGATTCCAATTCCTTAGTTGTAGACCCTGCAGGTCTTCCTCTGCCCACATTAGGTGCCTTAGCAGGCAATGTACCAGATAACCTATCTAAGTATTCTTTGAAGTTATCAATATCTTGTTTATTAGTAAGAGTTACTTCTACTCTTATGGGACCGTTATGCTGTACCTTTGGACCTGAATTCATCTCGGTATAGGCATCTACCAACCTATCAGATAAGGGAGTACCATTCTCTGATAGTGTAGTGATTCTAAGTTTTGGTTTATATACTTCTTGTTCCATTTTCAACTTAATTAGAAAATAAAAGGCCTGAACAATTTTTATATTGCCAGGCCTTCTACCATTATTAACGAATACTCAAAAATATGATAAGTAAAAGTAAACTCTTATTAATCTTCTTCTTTAGCGGCCTTCTTTTTCTTCTTGTCTTTGGCCTTCTTATCTTTCTTATCGGAAGCCGGTTTTTCTTTTACCTTTTCTTCCTTCTTTTTCTTAGTTTCCTTTTCCTCCTTGGGAGCCTTACCTGAAGCAAGTTTTCTTTGCTCCATACGATATTTTTTCTTCTCAGCCGAAGTCATTTCTCTGCCATCGATGAGAGGATAATCGTATTTGGTAGCTGTTCTACCGCCATTTCCTTTCTTTTCCTTTTTCTCTTTGGCAGCCTTCTTCTCAGCTTTTTCCTTCTTCTCTTTTTCCTGGAGTTTTACCAATTTCTTGTTGTTCTCTTGGTCAGCTTCAGGATAGGCAGCAGCAACTTTGTCTCTTTCCTTATTGAGCTTGTTTACAAGTTCGGTAACCTTTTTACCATGTTTCTTGTCTTTGGTCCAATCCTTAGTAGGGTCCAACTTGTTCTCTTTAAGGTAAGCATCCAAAGCTTTCTTAGCCTTTGTGAGTTCCGGAGTCTTGGATTCTGATTTACTCTTCTTTTCTGTTTTCTTAGCCATTTTCATTTATATTAGGTGAATAATTGAATTTCCTATTTACATAATACCATAGTTATACCTTCCTAATTTGGGTTGGGATTTCTTTAATTTCTAGGATTTCTAAACTGCATTGTTTTAAAACTGCCTCGAGTTGAAGTATATCTTCTACCTCTTTCTGAGATAAGTCCGTAAAAGCTTGTTCAAAAGTTTCTTTCTGTTCCCCCCTTATAAAATTAAATTGGGCAACAATATAAGTCCCATGAAGTTTTTTATTCAGGGCTCCTTTAAGAGATATGAGTTTTCTTTTCAGATAATTACTCTTCAACCTATGGGATTGGTATTCGCCTTTCTTACCCTTACTAAGAGCTACCTTTTTAAGGTACGAAACATAATCTAATTCTCTGAGAGTTTGATTAATGTTTCCCACTAATAATCTTAAGTCTTTTTCCATTTGGGTCTTTGCATTACTTGGTTAGATACTTCCTGAGTTTCTTCTGATAGCATTTCTCTTGCCTCATTTATTATATTGATGGCAAGTTCCCTTTCATCCGGTCCCAGGTTTAATTCTTTATCTTCTAGTGCATCAGTATAAGTATTTATTAGATTATCCAATGCAAGTATTCGAATATTCTTTCGAATTGCTAATTTCTCTTCTTCCATGGGTATAAAAAATTAAAGCCCACTACCTTCACAGGCAATGAGCTTTTGGCTGAACAACGTCCTAAGTGTAGATGTTATTCATATGAACTTAAACTCTAAATTTATATAGCAGACATATGGGATAGTAGTTAGTAAGTTAGAATTTAATCTTCTGATTCTTCCTCTTCTTCTTCCTTAGCCTTTTTGTTTTTCGGAGAACAAATAACGCCATGTCCTTTCTTAGACTTAACGGTAAGAGTTCCCGGAACGAATGAAACTGAAGTTGATACCGGTTTGCCATCCGTAACCAATACAGAAGTAACCACTACACCCTGATAGCCTTCCTTGTTCTTAACGGCATAACCAAAGTTCATTACCTTGGATTTGTCGTTAATGGAAATAACGTCGATTTGCTTGCTGTTAGGGCGTTGTTCAGCCGGCCGATTCTTGAGTGCCTCTTGACGAGCTTTACGTTTAGCTTCTTTTTCGGGGTCTTTTTCCTTATCCCCTTTCTTCTTGGAGTCTGATTTCTTTGTTGCCATAATTTTTAATGTTTTATAAGTTAATGGTTATTATAAGTAAACTTCTACGTTTATTAATAGTTGATAGTAAAGGTAGGGAAATTTCCCTACCTTCTTTTAAATCTTGAATACAGTTACCAGATTACTTTTTCCCTTTCTTGCCTTTACCTTTGGTTTCTTTCTTTGCCGGCAATTTGAGACCGAGTTCTTTGGCAATTGCTTTACGGAGTTTTTCGACTTCGTCTTCATCGTAATCGTCTGGGTCAGTTTCAAGATCTTTGTCGTCGCAGACATCCTCAAGTTCTTCGAAGTCCATTTCGGCAAGTTCTTCACCGGTCAGTTCTTCCTCTTCTTCTTCCTCTTCGGAATCATCATCATCATCATCATCATCATCATCATCATCATCATCATCCGATTCCTCTTCTTCTTCCTCTTCGGAATCATCATCATCATCATCGTCTGATTCTTCCTCTTCTTCTTCTTCCTCGTCATCGGATTCAGAACCAAAAAGGTCTTCGGCTTCTTCGGCAGAAAGCATGATAGGAGCAGGGATAATCTTTACTGAGCCGTCTTCGTACTTAATGATGATTGCACCATTGCTTTCTGTTCTGGAAACTTCTTTCAGTTCCACTTCTTTTTTCTTCTTAGCCATTTTCGTAATGTTTAAGTTGGTTAATAATTTATTTATATCACTCTGTTATAAGTTTCTTTACCAGTATGGATTTCTGAGTATACCCAGATTTTACTAATTCCTCCTGAGCAATATTGAATTGTTTTATCTCATCTAGAGTTGTCTTTAATTCTAATTGAGATTCAATTGTTATTGCCTGAGAGGCAAGTTCCTTGTCACCTTGATAAGTGACTATCTTAAACTTCTTACCTGCAAATGGGTTTGCTGGTTGATGTGCTGTGATTTTAAAACCTTCGTTATTATTCATTGCTATATTTAATTTTAGTTATCCCAGGAATACCCACCTTCCCAAATACTTCGGTATAGGATTTGTATTTCCCTTTTATCATTGTTTTATAGTTATCGGATAATCGAATTGGGTAGACCCATATTTTATTTTCTATCATCCTATTTGTCATTATATAAGCATAAGACCTTCTAAGTTTAATACTCTCTAATGGAACAAACCCTTGAAATAATAGAGACTTCTTAATAAACCTTTCTTTAGGCAAATACCCTAAAAATTTAAGTGATGCCTCATCGAATATTTTAAGCATATCCCTTTGTGCTTTGATAAATAGTACCTTTTGTATTGGGATGTTCATCTTCTTTCTTAAATATAAAGCCAATGAACCTACCAATGGGGGATACTGCATGAATAACAAATTGAATTTATTTTTCTCCTCTTGACTCAGCCTGTTGTAAATCCTGTAGGATAGCAAGATTGATTTGTAATCTCTTTTGCCTTGTATACTTGGGAGATATGCCTTGCCGTTGTCCATAGAGTTTGATTGAGTACCTTTCATTGAATTCCTTTTTTCCTTTAGACTTAAAGACTCGGTGCATTTGTACCATAAATCTTCTTCGTCGGTGTTTATCTATGTGATATTCATCGGGCATTATGAACTTCCTTGCTTTTACGAATTTACCCTTAAACCAGAATTTAGTACTACCCTTTTTAAGAAGTTTACCATTCATATCGGATAATTCTCTAATGCCTTGTTTTATAAGTTTCCTCCCAGATATTATATGGATATATTGAAGAACATCTACACCATAAAGATAAACTAAGGTAACCTTTACTTGGTGTCTAGTAAAATATGGTATACCTGTTAGATGTTTCCTATATAATTTCTTTTCAGTAACAATCTTATTGGTAGTATCTGGTCTCCAAGTCCATATATAATATCTATCTGGTCGTATGGGTCCGTTGTTACTTTCCTTTAGTTTTACCATTTATATTCCTCTTTGCCATTCTATACCAAAGATTGATAGATTTCTCGTTGGCTTCGGGGAATTTCTTTTTCATTCTCCGAATAACTCTATCAAGTTCAAAACCTTTTGCAGTTAATTCAAATACATAAGATTTCTTTGTGCCCTTGATAAGATTAAATTCATCCCTCTCTCTGGGTGGTTTCTTTTCTCTGGGTTTCTTTATCCCAGGAACTCGTTTGGTTCTTCTTTGCCCATTTTCTCCTTCTTCTCCTAGAAACCCAAGCCTTAATCTGGAATTTCTTAATGGGTCATCTTTCGAATACCCAATATTTTCTAATTGCTTATCCATCCAATCGTCATATTTATCAATTAACGATTTATCGGGCTTCTCTTCTGATACATTGATATAATGTAATAAGTCAAATACCCCAGCAGAACAAGCATCAGGGAAAGGCATCCCTAATATGATAGCCTTTCTCTTTAAATCCTTATAAGTCATGTTTCTCCCAGAAGCACCAAGGAAATTTGATTTCTCCTTGGATGGAGCTTTCATGTCTTTTCTACTCTTTTTTGCCATATCATTAATATTTTAAGTATTCATTTATTTTCTTTGCAAATATAAGAATAAATAATTTAATCTTATCTTATTTCTCTATTTATTTTTATAAAAATCCGAGGTTTTTGCTCGGTTCGCAGCAGTGGATTTAGGTTTTTTATGCTTTCTCTTGATATGTGTGTTATAAGCCATATCCAATTTCTTAATATTGAATTCTATGTTGTTCACTTGATTATAGTTTACTGCTTTTTCCACACAGCAACGGTACTCTGGCCAGAATTTTTGTCCAAGCTTAACAGATTCGGTTTTAATCATAAACTTAGATACCATAAAACCAAAGGTATCAGCATCATCTTTAGTTTTGAATACATACATGTAAAATCTACTGAATTCATCTACTACTTCATCCAAAGGTCTTACTGGTAACAATAGATAACCATCAGTATATAGGTCCTCAGATATTAAAGCTACCCAATACTTTTTCTTTCCAGGTTTTACTTTATACCTAAATCTTTCTCTGAGTTTAGTGTGCATCCAATCCGGTACTCTATTAAGAAGATACTTGATATATATCTTATCCTTCTTATTCGACCGCCTTTTAAATGCAGATGGCTGTTGTAGCATCCTTGGAAGTATTCTAAAGTTATTCCACCTATCAAATTCAAGAATTAATCTTAGAGTATCTATGTCCCATTCATCATCAGACTCCTTTAACCTCTTCATGTTTCTCTCTATATTTTTAGAGTTTACCTTTGGGAGTAATTGAGCTGAGTCTCCTGTGAATAAGCTTGCTTCTTTTCTTTTTAATCGTTTCTCTAAACATCCCTCCATATAATCTTGGAAGTTTCTCTCACATGGGCAATCTGGTCGAAAGATAGAAGTGTGTTTCTCAAAAAAATCCGAGAATAGCCTAAAGAATTTCTCAGACCGTTCCCGGATTTCAAGATACTTGTAATGAGATAACTTTAAAATTTCACCAGCTTCCCATGAAGATTTACTTTCTGATAGTTGAAGGAATAATGATTGTTGTTCTTTATCAATTAAACAACTCCAGGCTTTTTGTTGAGCTTCGTTCATAACATTAAATTCTTCTATATCTCATTATACTATCAATTGCTTCATTGGTAATCTGATTAGGGTCATATTCCCCAGAATTAGCATAAAGCTTATCTGGGTCATGATTTAAATATACACTATAGATAACGTTGTCAAAAGGTAACCATACTTCCATTCTTCCCATTTCGGGGTATATAAGAACTTTTACTCTTTTACAAAGATGGTCAACCTCTAATACTGTAGCATCTACTCCCTCATAAGGATAACCCCGTAATACTAAGTAATCTCCAGGCTTTACATTGACTAAATCATCCACTGAAAACTTCTTATTCTCTCTAGCAATACGTTTAAATCGCCTTACTTCTTTTCTACTACAAGTAGCCACTAAAGAAAAATCATCAAAGTCTTCTGCATTGTCAATCCTTACCTTTTTCTTTCTTAGGTGCATTGTCTCGGTATTACGTAACCAAGTTCTGATACCCGATATATTTCTACGTAACTTATTAAGAAATGGCCTTGAGAATGCTAATTTAGTAGGCATTCTCATAAAACCATAATTGAATAATACTGGTACTTCTTCGAATACCATCTTACCTTTTGTGGTTTTTCTTAATACGTTTACCATAGGAATAATTGCCTTGATTTGGTCATACCCCTTTTCTTTGAGTTCTTTATTAATTTTATCACAGTACTTCCTTTCAAGGTAAAATATACAATATGAGTATGGGGTATGCTTCTTCATGGGTTACCAGTTTTTAAGAATTAACTTAGCTTGTTTATGTACTAACTTATAGTTTACATTCTTCAGTATATCACTAGCCATGAATACATAAAGAATCTCACCTATCTTTGGTACATCAATTACCATAATATTGGCTTTATCGAATAGTGGTTTATAGAATACGGGAGATAAATCCTTTCCAACTACAAAGAAAAATTCTTCTGATGGCATTGAATTATATCTCATACAGAGTATGGGAACTTTATTTGCTCTTTTTGCATCCTTAGAAGCTTGTTCCCAGAATTTCAATATATCGCATCCCTTATTACCTAAGAGTAGATGTTCAAACTTAATCTCTTTATAATTCTTGCATTCGATGGATATCTTACATCTATGAGCATGCCTTTCATCAGTACAGGTTAAATCGGAAGTGGAGTCCTTGTTTGAATGCCAAGCTCCACTCCCCGCTCTATTCCTTTCAAATTTGTATCCGGTCCATTTTGTAAACCAAGCACCTATCTTTCTTTCGAATCGATTTCCTTTATTCTTAGAGTTCATAATATAATGGTGTATTGTATTTTTATATACCATTATAGCCTCAACTCCCAAAGAATTTCTTAATTACAAGCTCTAGTTTCTCTGAGGGTATATCAAAAGAAACCTTCTGATAGTCTTTTCTCTTTACTAAAGTAATTCGAGACTTACTGATATTTCTGATTATACTTTTATTTCTAGTACTTCTCCCATCTCTTGACATTTGTTCCATATTCTCTTTATGAGTTCCCCAATATAAATTCTTATAATAATCATGGGTTGAATTATTATCTATATGGCAAACTTCAGGTTTATTCTCAGGATTGGGAATCCAAGCCATAGCTACTAATCTATACCTATATACTTTGACTCTAATATTCTTGGAATCGTATAGCCAACAATAATACCTATTGAACCTATGGTTCAAGTAACATTTTATAACTTTCCCATCTGATAATCTGATTATCTTACCTCTTTTAGAAACCCTATAATTTGGGTAATCAGTTAAATTACTCTTTTTCATAATTTAAAGTAATTGGTACCTACTCAGGCCTTGAGTCTTTTCCACTTGCAGAATTTTGGTATTACCAAGAGGAAGAGAATCTAAGTGGGTTATCAAGAATAAAGTTTTCTCTTTGAATATGTAACGTATTAAGGAAGTAACTATTTCTATGTTATCTGAACTTAGTGATTCAAATACCTCATCAAGGAATGCTAAGTTAATACCCTTAGAGGCAGTTAAAGCCTCATTCATTGCAAAAGCCATTGCTACACAGACCAATTGTTTCTCGCCACCCGATAGTTCATCGTAATCTATAATCATCCCATCTCTTTCAATAAGAGTAACAAATTCTTTTCTAGCAGTACCCAAATCAATATTAAATTCGATCCTAAATCCTAATACCTCTGAATACTTATCGAGGCATTTATTTAAGAACTCAAGTGATGAATCAAATAGGTAAGCCTTAATCCCATTATTACCCAATGGGTCATTAATTAACCAGTTATAATTCTCTAACTCTAACTCTTTATTGTGAAAGTCTTCATCAACCTTCCGTAAATTCTTCCTAATCTCCTTAAGTTTTTGTTTATACTTTGGAGACATGACCTTAAGCTTTTCTTGCTTGAGCTTAGCCAGGTCTTCGTCAATAGAAGCAATATCAGAAGCAATATCATCACAGTCTGATTTTAATTTCTTATACCTATCATTTACACTACTAAGTTCTTCCAACCTCTCTAAAGCCTCTTGATACTCTTTATCATATTTGTCAAGGTCAGAAAACGCTTTATATATTGATTTAGCATCACGTAACGCACGTTTGTAGTGACCGGCTTCTAACTGTATTACCAATTCTTTGATTACTTTCTTAAGGGGTACATTCGATAAATTCTTTGCATCTTTTATCTTACCCCTCAAATCAAGGATTAGTTCATTTTGTTTTTTAATCTTTATCTGAAGCGAAGCATCTACTTCATCCTTGATTTGTTTTTGTTTTTCAATTAGTAGCTTAGTTAGCTTTTCTCTATCTTGCTTTAACTCTCTTCTTTCTTCTTTGATTTTTTGCTTGAAGGATTTTTCTCTATCTCTCATATCGAAGTAAGCTTCCTTGTTAGCCTCTAATTCTTTCTTAAGCATTTGAGACTCATGCTCTACCTCATTTATTTGAGATATCAAGTTATTTTTATCTTGTAATGCAATGCCTTTAGCAAGGTTTAAGAACTCTAAATCAAATACTTCTTCGAATATCTTTTTCTTATCCGAATTAGATTCTTGTATAAGTCTCTTTATACCCTGACCAAACAGGATTGAGTTCATAAACAGAGTATATGATAAACCTATCTCTCTGTTTATAAAATCCTGTATCTTCCCCTTCCCTTTGATATCAACTATATCCCCATCTTTCATGAAGATAAGTCTGTCTTTACCTTTAGCACCATCCTCAAGTACTTCATCATACTTTTGACATCTAACTATCTTATATGTATGAGAATCTTTCTGAAAATATACTTGTACCTTAGTACCCTTGTAATCTTTAGGCCTTACTTGCTTCCAAGTATTTACCTCAGAAACACCCTTTAGGTTTTTCCCATATATTGCCCATACCAAGGCAGAGAGAATAGTTGATTTCCCTTTCCCATTTGGGGCCTTGATAAGTATGGTACAAGTTGGGTTTAATTGTAGGTGTAAGGATTCTATTGAACAAAATCCTTCTGCCTCTAAGTTTAAGAACGTTAACATGATTCAGCCTTTTTAAGTGTTTCAATTAATAGATTAGTTTTAACCTCATCTTTAATACCTTTCTCTCTTAGGTATCTTTTTGCTAGAGACTTCTTAGAAAGTTGCTTAGTAATCTTATGTTTGTTATTAACTGGAGTACTAGCTTTTTGGGGAATTACTGTATAATAATTACCATCATCCTTAATATCCTCTTCCCTTTCTACATCGATGAACTTTGGGAAATTTTTCAAAGGTACAAACTTCAGAGACAAATCTTCATAGATTTTCCAATACCCTAATTCACAATCTCTATCGGTTCTCCTTTGATGGTTAGGTGCCCCAATCATATAAACCTTCTTTGATAATCTTTGAGGTTTGTGTATATGACCACATAATACTAAATCGAATTTATTGAGAACATTTACATTTAAATTTTCTACGGAATCTATCTCTCTACCATCGGTATCCTTTGCACCGGGATAATCAGTGTGTAGTAAAAGAATATTCTTTTTACTTTTATCTAATTCTAACTTCTTTAAGTATTCACTTAGACCCACGTTATTATCAATATAAGGAACCCCATATACCATAATATCTTTATGTGTAGAAGATAGTTGGGTTTTTTCATAATCTAATATCATGATACCATACTTCTCTACTTGATAAAGCCAGCTAAAGGGTTTAGTACCAACCTTACTTATTTTCTTAATATCATGATTTCCAGATATGGCATATATCCAAAAACCTTCGATTAGTTCATTATAACATATCTCTGCTAATTCTTGGTCCATTGTTTCGGCCTTATGAAATAAGTCTCCACAAAATAATGCAGGACAGTTAAACCTTCTACATAATTTCCGTATAATCGACAAAACCCTGAAACTATTCAGGGTCCTGTGATTGTTCTCATTAAACTTAGCCCATAGATTTATATGTAAATCTGAAAAGGCTATTGCTATTACTTCTTTCCCCATATCCTATCTAAATGGTAATTGATTTGTTCCGTTCTCATACCTAAATCGAGCTCAGATATACAAATAGTGGGTATTTCCCAATTTGCAAGCAATTCCCCCATAAGAGATGATATCTGAACTTGGAAGAATCTGTTAAGTATTCTCTTACCATTATCTTCCATTGACCAATGCTTATAAGTATCTAGATTTAATGGTAAAAAGATTGCTACATCACATTGATCTTCCATTAAAGTCTTACATTGACAGAAAAAATGTTCCATTTCACATTCTGGTAAAGTTCTTGATTGCTTATACCAAAAATAAGCAGCCAAATCTGCATAACTCCTATCAGTTACGAAGTATTCTCTATCCTTGAATAACCTATTCCTTTTGTTCAGAAGTTGAAAATCTGCTTTATACATTGCCTCCGAACCGAGGGATAATATTTCATTATGTGATACCCCTTCAGTAGCAGGTAATAAATCTGACATACTACCAGAAATAAAAGGTAGATCTTCTCTCTTAGCTACATACTTAGCTAAAGTAGTTTTCCCTATACCAGAGGGACCCACAAACATAATTCTCTTACTCATGATGTAATGCTTTAAATGGTTTTATAAATTCATTTGTCAAAAATGATGCTAAAGAGTATTCGATACAAAGTTCTTTGAATTTCTCATACTTAAACTTCTTCTTTGACTTAATTGGTAACTTATCCAATGGGTTATGTCTTACAAACCAGAAAAGGTCGATTAACTGTTCATTCCTTTTCCATATTTGAAGATATTCTTTGTTCTTACTCTGGGCAATAAACTTCTCAATTCTACCCTCATCAAGGATTTTTCTTGCCTTTACTGGTCCTATACCCGGGAACCCTGGTATATCATCGGAGGTATCTCCAACCATTGCAAGGTACTCTACCGTTTCATGAGAATGATAACCGAATAATTCTTTGCAATTATCCATCCTTATCATCTCATCTTTTCTCGGATTATATATCCTTAGGTTATTTGTAAGCAACTGATTAAAGTCCTTATCTGAAGATATGAGTATCATTTTCTCGGATTGGAATTTTTTAATTGCAAGGTATGCTAAGAAGTCATCTCCTTCATATACTGTAGATTTCTTTTTATCGAAGATATAATTAATTCTTAGCATACCCAGCATTTTCATTATAATTGCCTTTTGCTTTTGCAATGATTCGTAATCTACAGATATATTTTTTCTATGTCCCTTGTAATTGGGCAATAACTTCGTCCTTACTGGTGAATGACCATTATCGAATGAAATATAAACCTCATCCGGTTCGAACCTTGTAAGATACATATGTAGAGATTTGAAAAATCCGAATATTGCCCCACTTGGTTTACCATCCGTAGATTTAAGTTTTTCAAACTTATGGAAACTAGCGTGTAGTAGATTTTCCCCATCCACTAAAAGTATTAGTTTTTTCATGATTTATTCTTTCTTTTAGAATGAATATAGTAATGGGTTCCTTGAGTTAAGTTACGATAATTATTATAATAATCCCTAACTAAACAAATTCCAAACCCCATCATTTCGGCAATTTCTTTAACTGTAAATCCAACTTCTATAAGTCTTGGAATATATGACCTTTGGATTTCTGTACCTTTATAATGTACACTATCGGCTCCTTTAGCTTGAATCATCCTCCCATCCCTAGAAGCTTGAGACATATTATCTTTTTGTGTACCCCAATAAAGATTCTCTACTCTATTATTAGTAGGTACATTATCTTTATGACATACATAAGGTAACCTTTCCGGATTTGGGATATAGACTAAAGCCACTAATCTGTGTAATAACCAATTCTTCTTCCCTATACCTGGTTGGGATAATCCCACTATATACCTTCCATTCTTATTTAGATGGGGTTGTTTTAAGTGATATCTTTTGTTTAATATACCCTTACCATTAACATCCCACCTTGAATATATTTTACCTCTCTTAGAGATGTGGTATCCTGGATATCCTGGGATATTATCATGAAGTATTTTATTCTGATACTTACCTTCTCCATGAGTATAGATTGGAGAAGTCCAAGACAGACTACCTATCTTATTCTTGGACCTTGTAAATATGGTTTTCTTGCTCATACTTTTTAAGCTTTTGTTTTAAATGATGATTAATACACCTTAGTAAGTAATTCTCTCTAACCGTTTGTAGGAGTTCTTCTAAAAGTTCATAGTATCTGTTACTCATCGTCTTCCTCCTCCTCTTCTGAATCTGAATAGTTTTCATATTCTACACCATCGACTGGGAATAGATTTGTTTCTATTTTCTCCAGTTGCTTTTTAGTAGTACCTATGGTATTTACTCCGGCTTTCCGTAAAAGTTTTCTACGAAGTTCATCGTCTTCTTCCAAAAGCTTTTGGAATTTCTCTTCCCCTCTTGCAAGAGTTTTACCTTTCAATTTATACCCACCAGTAGTTTTTTCGATTACATCGGTATCTACCAATACATCCTCTAAAGCATAGCATCTGTCAAACCCGACTTCGTGGAATTTAGGATTGAAATATACAGGGCATTTGCTGATTGTAGGTCGAGGAGGAGCAACTTTATTTTTAATAAGTCTGATAGTGACAAGTTTCCCAGCTTTCCTTTCTTTCCCATTTTGTTTAATGGTAACAGACCTTCCTGAATAGAAAGCAGCTCTGATTGAAGCGTAGAACTTAAGTGCTGCACCTCCTGTAGTTGTTGTGTTATCTTTTCCAAATCCGACATTCAAAGCAGTTCTTAATTGGTTAATATAAATCTGAGATACTCCCAGTTTGTAGAATAATTCACTTCTGATACGGAAGTATTTATAAAGAGCCTTTGCTCTACCTCCCATCTCTGCCTTACCATCAACCATCTTAGCATCTATATTATCAGTACAGTCAGTAGCTGCAATGGAATCGATTACTAAGAGTATCGGTTCATTGTGAGTTAATTGAGAACGTAAATAAATTGCTAAGTCTGCTACTACGTCTGCAATATATTCAATACGGGTATCATTAACAATAGTTACTCTTGCAGGGTCTACTCCATTGATTTCAGCCCATGAATTCATCCAGGATTGTTCAGCATCTACCCATATCACATGACCTCCAAGTTGTTGAGTAGCATAAGCAAAGTTATAAGCCACTAAAGATTTACCAGAGGATTCCTCTCCAGCAATCTCAACGATTTTACCATAAGGAATACCCTTACCGAATAAGTAGTTCAGAGCAAAGAAAGTAGATGGTATATATAAATCGGTATCAGTAACTTCTGAAGCTAATTTAATCATACTCCCATATTTCTTTGCCATCTCATTTGCTGTTGGTACTTTTAAACCAACCTTAGATTTCTTTGCCATAATGTAATGTCTTTAAACTAAAGAAGGTGATAACAGAACGAATCTAATTACCACCTTCGAATGAAACCATATTACTAACCCTTAAATATCCGATTTGTATTTTCTTTTCTTTTTCTTAGGTTCATCATCTTCCATGTAATGGTCTTTGTGAACTCCCTTTTTCTTTTTCTTCTTTGACTTATCGTCATCATCGTCATCCCCATGGTCTTCATTTAGATACTGTGAAAGTAAATCTTCCAACTCATCATAGGATTTGATTTGAGAACGAACTATTCCCTCAAGGTCAATTGTACCTTGATATTTCTTGTCCAACTTAGTTGGTTTGCAAGCACGAGCAGAATAAGTGGTGTCTAGTTTACCAGACCCTGAACGAATTACCTTGATATCATATCCAGTTTTTGGATCTGTCATATCACCTGCCTCATCTTCATCAAGGTAAAGGTCAATGATATCCTGGTATACTGAGCGAGGAACTAAAACTCCCTTATCTTTGCCTTCGTAATCTACCTTACTACCCTTTTCATCTGAGTAAATGATACCACCGATAACATATCTTCTTCTTGGTACCAGATTCTTGGCAAGTTCCTTGTCGTCTTCATCCTTGGAGTTTTTCAATTCTTGGTATTTCTCCATGAATGGGCAAGGTTCATCAAAAGTAGCCGGAGATATAACTCCTCCCAAATTGCCACCCAGGTAGAATTGAATAATTTCGATACCCAATTCTTGGTCATCACCTGGAGATTTAATTCTCATTCTCAGGGTTCCTTCTTTTGGATATACCAATCCACTTCCGTTTCCCTTAGATTCTAGCTGTTTCTTTCTAGCTAGCATCTTTTCTTTTGTAGAAAGTCCCTCTGATGAAACTTTCTTTTTCTTCTTGTCTTTTATCATAATTATTAGTTTTAATTATTCGGTTCTGAGTAAACTACTTCGTTCATACTCAATACGGTAAGAACGTTTTTCTCTAAAAGCTGTTTGAGAGCAGGGGATAGTTTGTCCATTTCGAATTCAAGTTCTTTACCTGCATACAAACCATAGGTAACTATTCTACCTACAGCAACCAATTCTCGGTAGGTTTTGTATTCTTCGGTAATTTCCCCACTCTTTACTACAACCCCTTTACGAGGAACTCCCTCTTTTACTTGTTCAGGGATAATCAAACCAGATTTAGTTTGGTTTACCTCCTTGGGAGATAAAATAAGTACCCGGTTTTCTGTTGGGCATCCGGGTAATTCTTGATTAAATTTCTCAGCTACAAGAGATGAGATAAATGTCATTGAATAATTCATATTCTAATACTGTTTTTAAAAGTTAGTAATTGTTTATAGTTCAATAGGTTAACCTTTTCTTAGGTTCGCATTAATAGTTCTTAATATATTTTCGCGTGACTCATAGCACTTACATATAGTTATGAACTTATTTGCTTTTTCTACAGCTTTCAAATACCTTTCATTGATAGAAGAGTATTTCTTGTTAAGGTTTGCCTTATGAGATACGTATTCATTATTCCATCTCTCATTAGCATCCTTATAATATAACCAGGCATTCGAATAAGCTTCTTCTTTTTCCCTTGCTAGAGCATCTCTTTCTTTTATATACTTATCTCTCAGGGAAGCAAGTACATAATAACTAGAAGGAGATTCTCGTAGCTGAGAATTGATGATATTCTCATTGATAGATAATTCCTTTTGAATATCAATCTCAATAAGTTTACCTTCAAATTTAACCTTTAGTTTTTTCAGTTCCGTCTTCATAAACTTCTAATAGGTTTTTAAAGTCTTCTTTACTAAATTCCCCTTTGCTTATTGCTTTAGTTACTTGAGCAAAAGCCATTTGATAAGAGAGTTTCATACCGGGCAAATTAAGAAGAGATTTATAGATGCTTACCTTATCTACCAAAGCCATTAATCTTAAGTCGCATAAGTTATCAGTACCACCCCTATCGAGTAAGGCTAAAAATGCAGCCCAATAAATATGGGTGGCATCTTCATAAGCAAGTTTACCATCCTCATCCGTAGCCATTACTTTAAAAGCCAATCCCTCTAAAGTAGTAAGATTAGTTTGTACTTGAGATAACTGAGTCTTTAATCGGTTAAGTAACATTTTTTCTTGTCCACTCAACCTTAGATTAACCACATCTAAATACTTAAGTAAATTTTCGATAGAATAACCTAAGCAACCTGCAACCATATAAGTAAGGGCAGTTAACTTACTTGCATTATCAATCTCTTTCTGTGTTGCCATAATTCCATAAATTTATATTATTTATGTATACATAGTATCTTCTCTTTTCACTCCCGTAATGGTAGATACTGAATCTGAATGCTTTATATTAGTTTTACAATTATGACATTGTACTATCCTAAAATAATCACCAGATTTATTATAAACCCCAAAAGTTTCACTGGTATCATATTCAAATTCGCAATCACATACTGGGCATTTAACCCTCCATACCGTGGGCCCGTTTAAAATCTTCTTCATTTCCTTAGTTTTATGTTATTATACCGTAATATTTTATATAATACTCCAGTTGATATACCGAATTCTTCTAGTATATCTTTTCTTGGTATACCCTCTATATACCTAGAAATTAATAATTCTACATTTACCTTACGTTCTCGTTCTTTACCAACAAAATAGAATCTTTTATCTTCTATACACTGACCCATATTCATCTTAGCTGTACCCCAATATAAATTACCTACCCGATTATCCTCTGGATTGTTATTTTTATGACATACTTGAGGATAATTGTTTGGGTTAGGGATGTAAATAGAAGCAACTAACCTGTGTCTATAAAAGTTCTTCCGTTTACCACCATCTCCTACTAAAGAGTTAGATAAATAACCATTATCTTTCATAGCAGGTTTTACTAATTTCCAACTACCAGTAAATTTCGAGTATAATTTTCCAGTACGGGATATGTAATAATTACTAAACCCGGGTATATTACCCTTTTCTCGATTTTTCATATTCTCGTTGATATTTATGGATTTCCTTTTTATATAGTTCCATAAATACTTCTGGTGAAGCTGCACTAAAATTACCAATTTTACGAGTCTTAAACTTATGGTATTCCTCCATGTACTCTTCTACCGAAAAGTCTGGTTTTAACATTCTAGTATAATCATATCCGGGCATAAATGGTAATTCTTCTGCCATAGACCGGCCTATTGTAAAATCCATTGATAGAGTTACATCATCAACTTGGAAACCAAAGTATTTCTTAGTACTTGGGTTACGTAGTATATTCCAAATTGTATATACTGTCCATGTATTTATATCCTTTGGTTTAGAATACATATATACAGCATCATGAACTGTACAAGCTTCTTTCATCATGGGTAATTTACCTTGTCTCATTAACCAATAAACAAGGATAGCTCCAAAATTAGTCATATTTGCTGCAGCACCTTGACATGGGAAATTAAGTCCCAAACGGATGGCATAAGCAACTTCTTGTTTATCATTTGAGTATATTTGGGGTAATCTTCTCTTAGTACCAAATAACTGGGTATAATATCCATGCTTACGAAGGAATTTCTCTTGTTTCTCTTTGAACTTAAGTATCTTTGGGTGTTTCTTAAAGAACTCATCCATCTCCTTACGAGCTTCCTCTTTAGTAACTATAATACCAGCTTTTGGGTCTGATAATTTTACTGCTAGCAAAGCATCTCCAATTCCATAGATAAGCCCAAATGCAATTTGCTTAGCTTGTTTTCTTCTAGTCTTCCAAAGCTTATGGTCAGGGTGACTTTCGTCTTCGTATATTTTACTGGCTTCCTCAATTGGAACCCCATATTTTGCTGCTGCTATACCAAGGTGAGGGTCTACGCCCTTTGCAAATGCTTCCAGATAAGTTTCATCACCTGATAAATGAGCCATCATTCTTAACTCTGCCTGTGAGTAGTCGAATGCCATATATAGATAACCTGGAGGAGCTACCAATTGTTTCTTAATATTTGGGTCTACTGTTGTCTTTGGGATCTGCTGCATATTTGGGTCTGCAGAACTAAACCTATTAGAGTCAGTACCATGTATGTTATATCTACCATGTAATCGAGAATCATCTTGTACCTTTTCCCACCACCCATAAATATAAGTCTTATACATTTTCTCTAACCCTCTTAGTTCGAGAAGTTTATCCAAGAATATTGCCTTTGGTGAATCGGGTTTTTTAACTGTTAACCTTAAGTTAGTTAGGGTTTCTTCATCTGTACTTGGTTTACCAGAATCATTATCTTTAATTACATCGAAATGGAATCCATCCTCTGAATACATTAGCTTAGGCAAATCAACTGGGCTACCCAAATTAATGGGCCTTATTAATTCTTGTTCCTTTTTAGTTGTGAATATACCTGCTTTGATATTTGAGATTTTCTGTTCCCTTGATGCAATCTTCCGTTTATCCTTTGGGTCATTATAATCTAACTCCTCAAGTTCAGCTTCGATAGATTGAATATACTTATCAATCTTTTCTTGGTTATACTTCTTTTCGAATTTCTTTACTCTTGGCAAAGCGTATATTGCGTCTCTAGCAGCATCTATTTTTGGTTTATATTCTTCCAGAAGCTTTTTATTGAACTCAGTATCTAGATATAATCCCTCTTTCTCTACTGAGGTGAGTACTCGTGAATTACACATAAATAAATTACGGAATACCGAATACATACCCAAATCAATCAACTTCTTTTCAAAGAATAACATTAACCTAAGAGTATAATCCGTATCTTGACAACCGTAATGGCAAAGTGGGTCTAATTCTTTTTTATCCCAAGGTATTTTATCAAAAGCATCTTGCTTTTCATAATTACCATACTCTGGTAAATATCTTCTTACCATTGACTTTAAGTCATGAGGTTTTTCCTCGTTGAGAACATATTTAGCAAGCATCCCATCTAAACATGTACCTCTGTAGAATATATGATACTTCTGGTTTACCTGGTCGTCAAATTTCCAGTTCCATGCAACCTTAGTTATCTCATAATTCTCAATTACTTCTTCCCCAAATTTCCTTAACATCTTTTTCCAATTCCAACCTGGTGAAGTATAAGCTTTTGTTTCGAAATGGTCTAAAGGGATGGAAGCACCAAACCCAGGCATCCAAGATACAGAGAGAATTGTAGGTTTAAAACTCTTATTATAAATAGGTTCTGCATTCGTTTCATAGTCACAGCAAGCATAACCCGTAGCTTTACAACAAGCAATAAGTTTCTTAAGCTCTTTCTTGTTCTTTATAATATGATACCGTGTTTCCATATTTTAAAATAGAAAAAGGGACATACCCACCTATAGTAGATACATCCCTCATTATTAGTATTTCTCTTGTAAGTCTTCCAGATTAGATGCTAATGCTAACCAATCTTTCTTATAAGCATGGAGGGAATCAATAGTATGATACAGATAACCGGGTTTAACTCCAACCTTGTTAGCTACGTATTTCATAAGTCTCCATGCAAGGTATACATCATTACCAAAGTGAGTAACAAAATCCGAACTTCTTTGGTGATAGCAAATATGTAATACCTTCTCTCCTTTACCATTCTGACGGATAAGGAAATCATAATACATAGAACATGGAATACGTTGTCTACCACCATAGTATAAGGTATCATCATGCTCAAATATTGGTATAATTGCTTTTCTTGTATCTGGGTCTCTCTTTAAAAGACGAACTAAATCTTTTATTAATACTTCACCCATTCTCTCATTGTATGTGTAATCGAACCTACCCTTTTCATCAAGGAATTGTTCCCATAAATCTTTTCTTAATTTCCAAGCTTCTCCTGGATTTATATCATTAGGGGATATTCTTTCTTGGAACTCTGCATCTGCCCATTCTCTTGAATGAGAGAATACGAATAACCATACCGGGTCTCCCAATGAAGTTAAGCAATATTGTTGGCAAATGAGTTCTTTAGTAATAAAATCCTCATTACCTTCAATGACTTTATTTTGATAGGTCTTTGGTTTTACAAGTTGACCATAACTGTTGAGTTCTCTGCCCATTTCGGACATTAACTCAAAACTGTTAGAATATATCCTCATATTATATAAATATTTAACTGTATGACATTGTAGAATTAACCCAGGTCATATGCCAGTAGCGAAATACAAAATTATCGAAATCCTCTACCTCTTTCATTAACAAGGGTATATCTGGTTCTGCACCGTTCTTTTTAATCTCTAAAACTTGGTAATAGAATTTGTTTACTAATCCTATCCGCTTCTGATTTAAAAATTCCTTAGCTTCCATTGTTCTTTTGTTTTAAAAGTTTCTTTTTATAGGCTTTACGTTGAGAGTAAGAGATTACATTCTCCGGGTATTCTATATCCTCATACTCGAGAAGTAATTCTTTTGCTTTCATTGATTTATATGTTTCCTCATATAAATCTGGTCGAAGCACTTTAAAACTTCTAAAGAATACCTTGAATGAAGAGAATTCCTTCTCTGTACCCTTTTGGAATTTTTTCCATATCTCTTTTATCCTCTTATTCCATGAATTCTCCTCTGCTCCTTTAAGTACCTTCTTCAATGGCTTATGGGTATGATACATTAGAAGTGTCTCCACATTTCCGTACATTTGAGTCGCAAATAGGTTGATTTGTACTGACTGGTCCGGCCCATATACGTACTCTGACATTCGTTGAATTAATAGGAAATCGAATATTAACCTCTTGGTAATCTCCGAAGCCCGAACTACCATTGTAATAACTGGGATGTCTTCCCCGAATCGTTTTGAAAAAGTCGCAGCTATTAGACATTGTTTACCATTATCATGATGATTGTTAAACATATAGGTTATATTGTAATTCTGATTGTACTTATTTCTCAGTACTCTCAGTTTACTACGCAACAAGTCAAGCTTATTAAAGTCTATGTAGTTATTCAATAAGCTAGTCCACTTAGTTTCTTTATAATTGAAACACCGCCCATAATCAAATTCTGGGTCTACCCAAGCTTTTCGTATCTTTATAAATACATTATACACTACTGCTACCCCACTATTGGCAATAGCCCCCTTTGCAAATAAAGCAGGCTCTAATCTTAGGAATCCCTCATTGAGTTTTTCCCATGCCTCTTGTGAAGTAGCAAATTCTAACGAATGGAGGGACTCCTCCGGATTAAGTTGAAGTCCCTCTAATTTATGGTTCCATCCTGACATGCTAGTAATTAGTATTTTGTCTCCATAAATTGAGACGTTGTTTTTTAAAGAATAAACTAAACAATCCGCAAGGAGTAAACCCATTCATGGCTAAAAATCCCATATAGAGATAGAATGACTTTACCAAAGATTCCTGAAAATCTATTTCTTTGGTCATCACTTGAGTTTGTTTCCAGGGTCTACATTTAAGGAAGTTCCTTGCTTTATTAAGTTCATATATTACTTCCCATAAATATAGCTTCTCATTTTCATGAGATATCTCGCTCATTTCATGAAAACCTGGGGTATAAGAAACTATCTTATCATATTCTGCTCTATCTTCTCTTGCCCAATCAGTTGGACTTAGTATAGGGTATTTCCTTACACTTCGATGATCTGGGTACTTGATGAATAAGTTTTTGACTCCAATTGCCATTACCTCAAATAAACTCTTTGCATCTTGGTATTCTAATATATCCTCTGGCAATATATTAGAATACAGAAGCAAAGTAAAGAAGAATCCCAAAGCATCTGCTTGTTCTTCATTTGCATTTGCTAGATGGTTTAATACCCGAGTATATTCCTCTGAGGTTAAACAATCATTATTCCATCCATAATCACGATATATAGATACTACTTCATCAGTAGATTCGAATCCTTCGGTTAACTCTTCAATAACTCTACCAATAAAATCCTTTAGAATAACTTGGCTCTTTGGATTATTTATATCTAATGGGTAATCTGGTAGCTTTTCTATGGATTTATACCCAGAGAATTGCTCTATCCCAAGAACATACATTTCTTGTAATATCCGTGCCTCAGTTTCTTCTACCTGAGGCACTTGTTCATTTATATTCCTGATGTCCATGATTATTTACTTCCTGATGAACCAAAACCATTCACTCCTCTACTTCCCCACATCTGGGATTCAGTATAAAATTCCTCTTGTTGAATCTCTTCTGGTTCAGTAATATAGATAGGTACATGAATAAATTGTACCAGCTTCTGGCCAGCCTCAATAACCTGGGCTTCTTGAGAAGTGTTGTATACTCCAAGGTGTATCTCTCCTACATAGGGAGAATCTACTATCTCAGCTGTAAAGATTAATCCTTTCTTAGTAGCTATACCGGACTTATTAGCAGCCATTAACATAGAGACAGGTGGTTCAAGCAATCCCCTAATACCAGATGGGATAAGTATACGATGTCCAGGTTTTAAAGCTATATGCCTTACAAAGGCTTCACCAAAAGGAACATCTAAATTATAACCTTCTGAGTCGAATTCATTTTTAGAATGAATATGCTCTGGATATAAATCGGTTGGTACATAAAAATCTAACCCAGCATCATTTGGGTTTGCTCTGTTGGGAGATATTACCTCCCGTACTTTGATAAATCTAAATCTGTTCATAATATATTACATTTTTTTAAAAGTTGTTCAAAGGTTAATCCTTGTTGAGGAGTTACTCCGAGTGAATGACAGAATCTTTCTACGTCGTATTCACCCTGCATAAACAAATCAGCAAGAACATCATCTTGCCGTACATAATAATTTGGGTTGTTAAGATATAACTTAAACATTGCCCATATCATTCTTAACTTACTGACCTTTCCCATTGCATTCTCTATAAAGTTCTCTAATACGTTTCTTAGGTACTTCGAATTTCTCAACTGTCTTTGAGATAATTTCTTTTCTGTCTTTCCCTTTCCGAATCAAGCCTCGGATGTATTTCTTGATACCAACCGTATCTTCTAATACATCCAAATCTTTGTATTGATTCTTCTGTTCTAATTCTTTCCTTGTAATGTTCAAGTTCTGGGACATCTTGAACGCACATAGTTCTGAGTCTCCGCATAATTTACATTCTTTAGTGGATAAATCATACCCAATACCAAAGCATGGATCTCCGTTAGTACCCAATTGACTAACATCTATTGGTGTAAGTACATCATGTTTTGATAAATCAGGAAGTTGTTTCTTTTTCTTTGCCATCTCATTTTTTTTTATAAATGTATATGTTAGTAATATCATCTAGGGTTACATATGAATAACCAATGTTATTAATAAATAGTTCCCTGAGTTTAGATAATTCTGGGCAAGATTCTGGGTCAGTAGTATCTTGTTGTAATTTGATCTCTAATCCAGATCCCCAATATAAACTAAATGAATGGGTATAAACATCCGGGGTATATCTCCAGTGTTTAATAGGGGTTACCCATGCCAAATCCCTGCAATTGAATACATGTTTGGGATTACTGGCAGGTGGGTTCATCCAATTTAATATTCGGTCTATCAGTTTCATTATATATTGTTATTTGGTTTCCTTAATAATATCCAGCAGTAGATACCTGATGCGGATATTTGTATTATTCTATATCCTTCCGATTGTAATGGTATTAATCGTTCATCAGTATCTTCCCTGATACATATAATTTTATCTTTATTCATAATGCCCGTATGCTTATTAGGACGTAATTATTTCCTCCTACGGAGAAAAGTAATTACTCATAGTACTTCTAGTTAACTCTTAATAAGGCTATGGTTAGGATGTTTCTTCCATAGCTTATCTAACAGTATTACTTTCAATTCTTGTCTCTGATAATATTGCTTCCGATGTTTACCGTGCCTATCTAAATAATTCCCAGGATAATGAAGGTCATCAAGGTATACCTTATTTTTAGATTCATCGGTTCTTACCAAACGACCAAGGAATTGAATGGATTTTTCTTGTGAATCCATACTTGCGGTATTGAGTAAGTACTTAAGCTTAGGAAAGTTTTTACCTCGAGCAATGATTGTAGTTGATACCAAGATATCAATTTTGCCGTCCCTAAAATCTTTCATTATTTGTTGTCTTAACTTAGAAGGAGTATTAACATGCACATAGGCAATATTATAGGCATCGCCCAGTTTCTTTTTAAAGAACTTATATAGATTTTCACAATGTGCAATATGCTTGCATACTACAAGAGCAGGATATCTACCTTGATTAAGGTTCCATAGTAATCTATTATAAGCCATTAACCAAGCTGTATAACAATTGGTGATTGAATCATCGTATATTTCCTTATAGGAAATACAATCAGATTCCCAATTACCATACCAGGGTTTACCAGGTACCATCTTTACAACGGTTTTTGTTGAGTAACCCTTTTTGATAGAATCCTTAAGTTTAAACTCGGCAATCACTTTACCAAAGAAACATTCAAGGTTCATATTCTTAACTTTATCCTTAGCAAGCTTGCTCATATAAATGGTACCAGATAATCCTATACGAATTCTGGTATTAAATAACCGAGTGATTACATTCTGATATTGCTTACTACCTCCTTGGTCAGCCTCATCTACAAGTACCATATCTATTTGAGATAATTCCTTTTGATAGAATCTCATATTCCTCGAAATAGACTGAACCATACCTATAGTAAAGTTACTCCAGTTTAAAACCTTGCCTTGAACAAAAGTGATATCTTCTCCGGGAAGATATTGCTTAAATTCTTCTCTAGCTTGATTTAACCAATCCGAATCATTAGTTATTAGCAAAGTCTTTAACTGCTTCTTATAGGATAAATATAAAGACGACATGATAAGTGTTTTACCTGCATTAACAGTGTAATCTAATACGCCAATATGAAAAGGTGTATTCCCTATCTTATTATTGATAACTGCCTTAACAGCTTTCTCTTGCTCGGGTCTTAATTTATATTTACCTATATTCGTAACTACTTTACTGACTTTAGGTAAGGGTTGTCTCATATCTACAACTTTAGGTTTAATCCCCATTTCAATACACATATCGTATACCTTAGGAAGTAAACCTATTTTAAATTGCCCAGTCTTGGTAATGTAGTGAATTTTACCATCCCAATTCTGCATACCTCTTTGCCTTGTACGTAAGTAGAAAGCATTTGGATGTCGAATGGCAAACTCATTATAAAGTTTCTGTGAGAACTTAAGAGGTAAGTCAAGTTCACACATATTTCCATTCTGAATAATTAGCTTACTCATTTGATAATTACAGTTACACCTTTAGTAGCTTTATCCATACCCATTGCTTCCTTGAGAAGTTTCATATGATGCTCCTCATCCGCAATCAATTTCTCAAGGAAATAATTCACGTCATTATAATCAGAACGTTCCTCGTATTGAGCAATTGCTCTTTGGATTTTCTTGTAGTGACCAATAGTTTCTATCTCAGAATTCAAAGCAATCTTTAAAGCTTGTTCCCAAGTAGAACCAATCTCAATTGTAGGATTAATATTCATGGTAGAGTAATCCTCGTATGGGTCTGCCCTTTGTAAGAAATCAGATATCTTGTCAAGATGCCTCATCTCTACCAAACCAATACCCAACATCAATTCTGATACCTCCTCGAATCTAGAAGACTGTTGGGTATACATAATAATTGCACTTAGTTCTGAAAATTTGGCATTCTTCCAAATCACATAGAACATATTAATTATCTCATCAGGCCAAGGGTCGATATCCTTAAAATCTGGATAAGTTACCGATTGGTCTGAATACTTGAGGACATCTATAAAGGCATTTGCTGCATCCTCTACTCTGTTTCCGAAAAATTGTAAACCTTTCATATCATTTTCTTATTTTATCCCAAAGGGAACCTTCAACTTCTGGTTCACCTTCAAGTAGTTGTTTATTCTTATATTTATATAAATACTTATTGTATCTTTCAATTGCTTTATCAGTATACATCTGTGCAATGTCTGGTAAACCATTACACCATGCAAGAGATTCAAACTGAGCATCGATGAAGGTCTTATAATCCCAACCTTCTTCTTTTAAGAAGTCACCAACCTTTGCAAAGTGTACATACTTCTCTGGTTGATTTTCATAAGATTCATATATACCAGTTGCCTTAGCAATCTTACCTATAAAGTAATCATGTATCTCTTTGGTAAGTTTTAAATCTGAATTTTGTAACTCTATCTCAGCATCTACTTGATTAGTGATGTTTTCTTGCATAGATAATAACCTTTGCATAACATTACGATAATCAGTCATCCTTTTTAGTCCAGTCTCTATATACTTGATAAAACCTTCCCTGGTATCAAATTTAAAATCTTCACAGAAGGTATTACATATCTCTGCAAGCTTTTTACAATTTGCCCATTCTCGAGAATTACTTTCATTTATTTTCCGAACTCCCCTATGCTTTAATTTTATACGAGTTGCGTATAAAATATCAGCAACAAGGGCAGCATCTCCCTTGGATGCTAGTAAAATGTTATTAACTCGCTTAGTATTCTTATTGTTAGAAACTAAGACTGCTCTATGATTTATTGCCTCCTTTCGAGCAATAACAAAAAAAGCCTCAACTGGGAAATTGTCTACCTCTAAGGTATTTAATATTTCCTCAAATTGAGACTTAGTTATATGGATAGATGGTTCACGCATAAATATATTATTTATAATATAATAGGAACTCCCTATTTCAATGAGTTTCTGATTGATATCAATTCTTGATAACTTTGGTACCTGGTAGCATATACTAACTTAAGTGTCTGACTTCTCCCTAAATCATTTACATCAAAACCCTCTGGAAGAAATACTACCTTGACTTTTTTATAAGCTACTAATTTAAGTGCGAGATTAACAGCATAAGACCTGGCATCGGGGTCTAAAAGGATAATATATCTTTGGCATTGGGATTTAAGTAGTTCATTGACTTGGTACTGGCTAATAGCTTTACCCATTGTGGCAATTGCTCTATCCCCAATTGTGAGAGCATTAAGTGCTCCTTCGCAAATGAATACCGACCGATACATCTCCAATGCGTCATGATTAAAGATGATAAACTGTTTTCCCAAACCGGTGATATCTTTGTCTGGGTTATTATATCTGGGCCCTTTGCCGATAACATTTCGAGCATTGTAATACCTAAGTTGGCCTTTGTAATAAAAGGGGATAATGAGGTACCCATATGTCGTACCCATTGTTCCATATCCGATACCACATCTTGAAAACTTCTCGAGGTTAAAGCCGCGTTTCTTGATATATCCACGAATGCTTTTTGCAAGTTGGCTGTCTCCGAGCGAAATATTTCTAAATCCATCTGGGAGATATACGGGCTTACTTTCGGCAAGTTCGATTTTCTCTTCCTTAAACTGTAGTTCATCAAATTGTCCATTGTTCAAAAAATTAATTAGTTCATGGTACTCAGTAAATCCTTCTATGTCCATTATTAGTTGAGCAGGAGAAGGATGGGCATTACATCTAAAGCAATTAGTTCTGTACATGGAAAGATTAACTCCCATCTTTAATTCCCTGTGACAGTATGGGCAAGTTGGGAGTTTCATCCATCCTCTCCTATATTCAAAAGCTCCAAGTCTTTTAATGAAATAAGTTTTGAGCTTAGACTTAAACTGATTTGTTATTTTCATGTTCCATTATAGCTTTACGAATTACTTTTCGGATTCTCTTTAAATCCTCTAAATCCAGGTTACCGATGGAAATTGTTTGCCAACCATTATTGGATATTTCTAAAGCTAATCCATCAGTCCATTTATCTTTTACTACTTTTACTTTCTTTGTTCTCATTCTTCTTTTACGATTAGTATCAGGATATAAATACCTATAAATGTGAGTTATGTTATACTTTTCAACTAACTCTCGTAAAGAATATCCAGATTGATAATCCTGGTTTAATTCTCTAATTTGAGACTTACTTATGGGTATCTTACCTTGAGGTCTTAGTCTTTTATCTTTTATACATTGTTCCATGTTCTCCTTTTGTGTACCCCAATAAAGATTTTTATAATGATTATTAGTAGGTACATTATCCTTATGACATACAAAGGGTTTATTCTCTGGGTTAGGTATCCAGGCCATTGCTACTAATCGAGAAGCCTGGATTCGAACCCTTTTATTTGTAGACCTTAATATATGATAAGTTCTACCTCTACTAATAGTACCTTTCATTACCATCCATAACTTTCTTTTAGGATAATACCTATACAGCCTACCTCTTTTGGAAATATGATATCCATACCAACCACTTACATTGTGAGATGGGTTTCTATTATATATCACCTGATTTCTTCTCATACTTTTCTTTATTTGCTGAAGGATTACCTTGTTCTTTCATCATCTTATCTAAAGTACTAGCGTATACTTCATCATATTGTTTACGTTGTTCCCTTGTAAATTCCGTACATCTTTGCCTTTCGACATCGCATTTGAATAATGCTCTACCGAAAGGAAGACCATCCCTTTGTACTACTATCTCAGCTCGAAGAATATTATCTTTTTCTTCTTGCTCAGTAGAGTTAAGACCCATGATAACCTGGGCATTACGAACAATGGCAATTGAACCAGAGATATCATTCTCATCGTATCTAGTAAGCCTATGCTTTTTACCTTCACGAGTAATGTGATGGGCAGTCCATATAATATCTAAATGTAATTCTTCTGCCAGATTCTGAAGGTCTACGTATACATTAGATATCCTTTCGAAATCTTCTCTATCACCCGCTATTGATGCAAGCTTACCAGCGTAGTCAACCATAAGAACTTTAATATCAATTCCTTGATTACGAAGCTGAATTATCTTTTCCCTTATATAAGTGGTATTAGTAATCATTGCTGGTACACGCTCAACCACTAATTCAACTCCAAACCTTGCAAGTTTCCTTAAATGCTTTGCCTCAAGTTTATCATATTCACCCGAGTATAATTCCTTCTTGGTTTTATTAATACTGGATTGAATGAAACGGTCCATGATCTGTTCTTGACCATTTTCCGTATCAATATATAATACTGACTTCTTCATTCTGAGATAACCTCTTGCAAGGTTTACCATAAAGAAGGTTTTCTTTGCCTTGGGTTTATCTAGTATCACATTAACAGAATGCTCTGGATAACCTCCTGCATTAGTTAGTTCATTCAACTGCCTAAATGGGCAGGGTATTACCGAGGGTTCTGATTGTCTTCTAAACTGTCTCTCAGTAATATCCCGAATCATATATAAGGGTTCATCTTCTTTCTTAGGTTTACTTTTCTGAAGTACCTTTTCAATCTTCCTCGAATACTCTTCGTATTGTTCGAAGTTATCCAAATCGAAGGAATCATTTAAGTTCTTCATCTCAACATAAGTAGAGAACTGATATATCTTTTCTTTTATGTAATCAGAATCCGATAGGGGTATATGATAGAGATTACTTATTAGTTTATTGATATTGGGTATATCATCTTTAGTTACCAAATCCACATAGGTTTTAGATTCTAGTAACTCTTTTAATACTTCCTTTAAGATATTCTCGGAGGGCATTCTGCCTTGCTTCTTAAAATATTTTGATATACCCTCAAAGATAAGTGAGTGTTCTATGAGAACCAGGTAATTGGATTTAATCCTTTTGAGTACTAATCCTCCTTCCTTATCTTTTAAAACAAACCTGAGTATCTCGAACTGAAACTCAGGAGAAAAACTGAACTTGAGGTTGTCTTTAAATTTCTTCATATCTATATTGCAATATTATATAAACTAATAGATTTTGATAGTACCGAGATAGTTCTAAGTATGTTGACATCTATCTAGAAACTACTAATCCACTACCTTAAGCTCCCGAATATTTAATATTATTATTTTATATAAGAAAAAATACTTATATTTGCATAACGAATATTTAAAAACATGGGAAAAAGTAAAGGAAATAACGGTTCAGAGCTTCATCGATTAAAACCTATGCAAGAATATGATGAAGCTACTTTCAACAGACTTTATAAAGTTTGTAAGCCAGTAATTAGAAACCTTACCAGACAGATTGATTATAAACGGTTTAATCTTACACCGGATATTATCCAATCTTATTTCTGGGATAAGATGTTATTTGTTTTCAACAAATACTATGGTGAATGTACTGAAGAACACCTTAAAGCAAGAATCCTTGCATCACTTAGTACATTCAAAAACAAATTGCTTCGTTCTGCATACGGAGAACAAGCCGAGTATAATCAAAGTCTCTTTAAACTCGATGACTTATTCGACAATGACAAAGAATTAGAGGATGATACCGAAGAAGAGAAAGCTAAATCAGAAATGCTTGATATGATGTATACTTATATGAAGGATAAGCTTTCTCCAGATGCCTATCTTTTGTTTGAGGTATTAATTACTCCTCCCCCTTTTATCAAGGAAAGGCTTGAAAATAGTACTCGAATAACTAATATAATGCTTATCGAATTTTTCGAAATGCCTAAGACTAATGAATCTATGAGATATATATCAGAACTTAGACAAGATATACAATATTGGGAAGACCGAGCTAAAGAAGAACTTAAGTATTAACACAAAAGAAAAGGGGCGTTTCCCAACGTCCCTCTCCCAATTAATTTTTACTACGCAAAACACAGATTGTAAACAAATGTTTACTCTTAAACAATACAAATAATACCCATGAGTTTTAATACTACTAAATAACTAATAACAACTTTATGATGATATCTTTTGGATATATCGTAATGTAATAGTCGGTGGCAATTTTTCAATATCCAAAGTTTCTACCGAAGTTTCTTGTAAGAAAGATTCCCCTAATAGGTTCCAGCTTACTACGATAGCACCATCTTGAATACCCTTGGTAGGAGTTCCTCTACCGAAATCTCCATTCAATCCCGTCTCCCTATTAAAGAAAGATTGAGGACGAACGTTCTCCCAGTTATTGGCATCATCTTGTTTACCTTTAGATACACCAAGAGCATGCCTATGCTTAGGAAGGTCATCACCTTTAATAGAGATTAAGAAATTACCCTTAGTTGGTGTATAGTAATCTCCAACATTCTGTAACATTACTTCATCCCCAATTTGAACACCTCCAGCTTGGTAACCAATAACTATTCTACCAGCTGCCTTAGTATATTCTGCCCAACCATTGGGTATTACATCGGTTTCCCAAAGAATAATAGAACCGATTGGTAAGTTAGCAGTACTCAGAGATTCAGAGAATTCTTTTCTGATAGCCTCAATTTGACTATCAATGTATTGCTTGATATTTAACTTAGTACCCGATTCATCTACTACTGGAAAGCCTGAATTTATCTGTTCTACTCTTTTCACTGATTCTTTCATCATACTCTGGGCAGCAGTAGTATAAGGGATTTCTTGAAACTTACCTTGATAGGGTACGATAGCAAAGTTCTCATTTCGTTTGGTCATTGCATCAGTACCCTTACCATATACTCCGATAAGAACAACGGAAGTTTTATTATTAGAGTAATAAGGGCAAGCACTCTCTACCATCTCTAGAAGATTGCTATAGGTCATATCGTAATTAGAATATACATCATTATTAATGATATCCAGTGTACGATTCTCTTCGGCAATCGGATAATAAATATCCAGAGACTTTTTAAACAAGGTGTAGAAGCTTTCGGAGGATTCATTCCAATAAGCTACAAAGTCTACTGGGTTATCTACAGGTTCGGAGATAGTAGTGTGTACTGCAAAGAGTAATACCTCTTCCGTTGAACCTTGGGTACCTTGGATGTTCTCAATGGTAATAGTTTGTTCATCAGATATAAATACATACCCATCCCTTGAAATACACCCAAAGTTTACATCTGGCAATTCTCCATCTTCTGAAGCCTTTGCCATATACCTTGCCATAATCCTATCCTTGATTACATGGGCATACTTACTTCCAGCAACTCCCTGAGGAGATACCACTAACTTGTTACCATTTATGGTAGCTGAGCCAAATCCACAGAATGGCCCCAAACCAGAAGGGGCAGCAATTGCTTCGGCTGCTTCCTTAGATTTGATTATACCTTCATACTTAAAGTACGTTTTCATTGTTCTTTGTATTTTTAAATTGATTCTTTTGTTCTGACATATCTTTAAATGCTTCACCTACATCCTTGAACTTTAAGGTTAACAATTTAAAGAGTATTCTCCATATACTATACCGTTTCTTAATACCATGTATTTCACAGATGTGTCCATATATACTATCTACTTCGAAACAGTAGCATATTACCATAACCGTTATTGATACCACTATTGGGTTCAACCCATAGGGTTCTCCAATAGCTTTACCAAGTACAGCACCAAGTAGAACATAGCAGATATAATCTACTATCTTGTTTAGAGTTCTTCTTCCCGCTCTAGATTTTCGAATTTCGATTTTCTGTAACCTACTTGCAGATAACCCAAACCATAAGTCTGATAGGATTAGAATTATTGCAAGGATTATCATCCATCTCAAATCATACAATATTTGTGTACACTCTCCCAATATACCCACAGTGAATGCCTTGAATAAAGACTGAGTTGTGGTTTCTGTTATTCTATCGATTGTTGAATTTATCATTGTTCTACTATTTGCCAAGATTGATTACTGTAAGTTGTAATGGTAAATGTTTTCTCTGAGAGGTCATCATGTTCCCATTCTAACTTTTGAGGACTAACACTTAAAAGGTCTGCATCTACTACGGTGAACTTAGTTCTCTTCGAAGTATCTACCACTGATTCGAATATATACTCTCCAGCTTGTGCAGTTACAAATTCATAACCAGCACCACCTGCGTCATAAGTAGTTACTTTACCAACTTCCCTTATTCGACTATCGAAGTCTGGTTTATTAGAAGTACACTTGATTAAAGTAGATACCTGTTTAACATTCCCCTTTAATTCTGCATAAGGGGGAGTACAAGAAATCTCGATGATTGTAGGATAATCTTCCAATATTACTTGGCATCTTAAAGAAGAACCATCATCCGCTACAAAGGTATAAGTCCCAGCCTTGGTAAGAGTAATCTCTTCATCAAGGTTATAGGTTTCCCCATTCTCATCACAAGTAGCAGTACCACTTACATTAACCTCATTTTTCATTTCCTCAAGATGGAACTTACAAGCAGACTTTTCATCCAGTAATTGGTATACTGCATAAGTATCATCTATCTGGTCTTCTGGTAATGCCCAGTTGGGTTCTTTCCAATGACTGTCTGTAGCATCCGAAGGTACTATCTTTAACTTGTTCTGATATACTACTGGAGAGTTATTAACTACCAGAGTAGTCTTAGCAGTAGGATAAGCTACTGACTGGAAGGTATAAGTCCCTGCCCCATTTGCAGTATATACATATCCATTCTGAGCATCAAAGGTTTCTCCAGTTTCAATTACCCTTACTCTATAATCATCACCATTACCAGAGATACGTTGTATCTTTACGGTAGTCTTGGCAGAGCCATTGAATAATGTAACTGTTGGTGGGCTAACCGTAATTCTATATACTGCAGTCTTACCAGATACTACTTCGAATATACCTACACCTTCATCTGTTTCCCTTTTATCCAGTGTACATTTAAACTTATAAGTACCATAACTATTAGCAGTAAACTTATCCCCGTTCTTAAACAACTTAGTATCACCAATTAGCTTACAGTATAGTTCACCAGTAAATGATTCTGGATAATTAGATTCAATGGTAAGAGTAGTGGTAGCATCTTTAATACTTTGCTTATCCCCAACTTTAAATTCAGAAGGTGTACATCTTACCTTATATGTAACCTCTTCTCGAGTTACGACAAAAGAAGTTTGCTTCACTGGGAACTCTACTACCTCAAAGATGTAGGTACCTGGTTCGGAAAACTCCCAAGTTGAACCAGAGACTTTCACTATATCCGTACCAGATAATCGTACATTACAAATTTTCACGGTACCTTTATAGGATACGTTTGCCCTTACTACTGTACTTACTTTTAGGTTAGTAGGAGTTATCTTTCCAGTAATAGGGTCACAAGTAATAGAATATACTCGATTATAAGATTCTTGATTAACCGTGATTTGAGTTACCTTAGTAGGGTCTCCCACACTTCTAAAATAATAAGTACCTGCTCTGGGTATATTAAAAATGGAACCACTTTCGTGTTTAGTGTAACCCCAATTTATATTATCACTGGATATCTGATATCTTAGGTCGGCATTTATCCAATCTGAAGTTACAGTTACCTTTACCGGTACTTCATATACCTCTGAAGTAATAAGATTGGGTTGGTCCGGATTTACTAACTCAGCTTTAATTGTATACCCATCATTTACGGTAAACCCATATTGAATATCGAAAGATACATGATAGGGTATGAATCTTTTAAAGAAAGCCTCTACGGCTTCTCTAAATTTTCTGAAAGCTGCCGAGTTCGAAGTATATCCATGACCGGTAAGTCTAAAGGTTACCGGTATACATTGAGAACAATCGAAAGTATTATCATAGGTATACTTATCGGCATAATGGTAATACTGGTCAAAGTGCGGATTACCTTTTACCCAACCATCATAACTATCAGCCTTTGCAGGGTCAGTTACTACGCAGGTTAACCCATACAGCCTCATCATTATTTCGAAGAACTCAGAGGTACCTCTTATTTTAAAAAGAGATATCGAATACTTCAGGATGTTTCTTACTTGAGTACTGGTTAAAGTAAAGGGTCCCTCCTTTGGTATTATCCAAAGCTTAGATAACTCTTGGAGTTTATCATCGGAGTAGAACCCATTAAAGTACTCTGCCCATTTCTGTGCATCTATCGTGTTCCCATAAGCAAAGGGCATTTCTCCAAGAAATTGCCAAAGGAAATTGAGATACATATCTGGGGTTTTATCTATATCGATAATATCCAATATATTCTCAATATCCTTTGTAATATAATCTTCAAAATGCTCTCCACAAATTTCTAGAAACCTCTCTAAGATGCCTTTACCATTTACCTTATAAGTATCTTGGTCCTTATATTCGAATGGTAAAAAGTCGATTAGATTTTTGAGGTTTATCATTATACTATTTCGTTAACTGTTAATGTTAATTGTGAAGCATTCTCGAATACTGGCAAATTAAAGCCAGGGTCTTCATAATCATGGTTTGGTTCAGATACTGTAATAGAATATCGATAACCTGATTGATAGCTATTGTTTTGGATATCCAATGAGAAATCAAAACCATTAGCTTTATCTATAATCTGAATAGAGCTACCGACTGAGCCAGTAGTTACATAACCATTCGATACTGAACGTACTGTAAAAGTAGTTGATGAATTGAAGGTAATATAGTAAGTCATAGAACCCTTTGCCTTGTTCAATTTAAATTGGCCAAGGTTTAATTCCTTATTACCATAAATGGTAGTAGGCCAGGGTTTAATATAGAACTTAGTAAGGTGAAGGTAATCTACGGTTGATAGATTATCTATCAGGGCATAGATATCTGATACTCTTACGCTTCCTCCTATTTGAGCTTGCTCCGGAGAATAGGCATTATATAAAGCCGTAAGAATTTGAGTTTGTATCTCTGGAGTCTTATAAGACTTCTTACCAGTAACTTCCATCTCTAGAATAATCTGAACCTTGCCTGCAGATTTAACCTTTAACCAAGTAGTCATAGGTGCTCTTTGAGATAATAGGTTGTATACCCTATTTATTAATTCAGAAGAAGCAACAGCTCCACCATCAGGACTGATATATACTGTAAGCTTTCTACCACATTCATAATCGGCTTTAGCTTTGTTTACCCCATCAACCAACATAGCCAAACTTTCGAAATCCTCTTTGGTAATTGCTACTCCCAAAGTCTTTACACTCAAAGGTATATGTTCCTTAAGCATTATAAAGTTCTCATAGTTTGAACCACCTCCAGCATCATAAGCATTACTTACTGTAGCATCAGTAATTGAAGAAGAGATTATTGAGGGTACAGAAGTAATGGTATTACTCTTTACATTACCTTGAGTACCATTAGTTAAGTAGAATACTACATTGGTTATTTTTGCACCTGCTGCAGGTTTCTTACCGAAGGTTCCATCCCCAAACATTATGTAAGGGTTAAGAGCTTCATCTACTGAAACCATAAAGTGTTTATCCGTTGGCTTTGATTTTGCAAAGGTATCTACCAATACCCAAGTTTCTCCACCTATCTGTAAAGACATAGAGCCCTGTTCATAGTACTTACCATTAGGCAATGTACCAAGGTGAACTATTACCCTGTCTCCAGTAGGTATTAGCATATTATTAAGAGCACTTGCAGTATATTTCTCATGTTGAATTATAGGTACTTTACATGTGGTTACATTTGAATACCAAGTTACATCTCTAGCAGATAACCAAGAGTTACCACTGGAATCCGTAAATAGAGTTCCTTGAGGTATGGTTAATTTAGCTCCAATGGAATTACCAGTAATACTTCTGGATAAGATTACATCTACTGTAGCAGCAATCGCTGCTCGAGCATGATAATCTACCAGAGCTCCATGTTTAACTACCGAATCATACCTTCTTGCAGTAGATAGGAAGGTTTCCCTTGCCATATTATCTACATAATAGTGAAGTACTTCGGCAATTGCCGCAAACAATGAGAGGATGATAATTAAGATATTCCCCTCCGAATAATCCGTTATGAGTTTCTGACCCTGAGGGTCTTTAAGCCCCATAAGGGATTCAACCAGCTTGGCCTTAATCTGTTGATAAGACCTCTGGTATGGATTAAGCCATTTATTTGTGATTCCCATATTATTGTGTATTTAATGAATTATCTGACCTATCATAGGTGATATCGAGGTACTGACTAGAATTTGTTCCATTTATTACATAAGCTACTTCTATGTGTATTTTTGCATCAACTCTAGTAACTGTGATATTTTGGAAGGTTATTCTCTGTTCCCATGCACCTATGGCTTGTTTTAAAAACTCTTTAATTATAAAACTTAGGGCTTGTGAGTTTGGTTCCTCAATACATTGCCATAGTTTACTACCAAAGTTTTCCTGTCGAAATCTCTGACCTATCATATAATACAATATAGAACTTATATTATCCCTGATAAGTTTAAAATCCCCGTTTACTGGGTACCAACCTCTTTCCCCATTTTCATTAGTTGTAAGTTGGATAGGATAAGTTACACCTATACCAACTAAGTCTGTAAAGTAATTCTTTTCCATTAGTGTATGCAGGTTTTATCCTCATAATCGTCTACAACGAATTGTGAGAAAGGTTTAGTTATTTGAGTTAAAGTTGGGCCAGAAGAACCTGGCCCAGTAGTTACACCTGAGTGTACATGAGAGTTGAACATACTACGAAGTTGTTCTAGTTCTTGAATAGTTTGATTTAGTTTTTCGGTTAGTTGGGCAATATTGATTAACCCATGATTTTCTCCAGTATTTAATATAATGGTATCACCTGAGGATATATTGATATCTTTATTAGCTGATACTATTACGTTAGATTCAGAATAAACCGATACGTCCCCATTAAAGTAGAGATTTAGTTTCCCATTATCATCGTCTATTATAATGAGGTTACCTTCAGGAGTAACTATCCCCATTTTATTTGGACCGTCTAATGGTTGAGGTACTTGATTCATACCCCAACCATGGTATTCCCATAATGGTTTAGTAGGGTCACCAAATTCAAAAGTAATGAATACTATATCTCCTACCTTAGGGGCTAAGAACTTAAACCCACTACTTATTGAACCATGTTGGCCTTTCGGTAAAGCCCAAGCAAAGGTACCTCCCATTACTTCTGGTATACATACTTTTACCCTATTCATCTTCTTTTCGGTATCATTATTATCAACAACTATACCTCGGTATATAGAGTAGTATCTTCCAAGACCCTCTAATCCTTCTTCTGTTATTATCTTTGCAGTTTCATAGCCCATAATTACCTCGCTTCCTTATTCTTGATATATTCTTTGAATCTCTTTATGCCTACTTCCATATAATCGAATTTAACCCAATAATCATCGGGTACTTGAATATCTTTGATGGTTATCTTTCCGGGTATTACCTTACCTGAAGAAGTAGTTAAACTACCAGAGCTTACAGCTATACCTTCTGCTTTCTCGATTGGAGTCTTAGCTAATACTTCAGTATAGTAAGCCTTCTTTCGAGCCATCTCATCCCTACGTTTAACATCCAATACGTTTCCTTCCTTATCCATAATACCAGATTCAATGAAATAGGCCACCTCATTGTAAGTCCAACTCAAATCTAATTCATTGATATTACTTAAAGCTTTCTTATCTTTACCCTTAGAGGTTACAGCATTAGCTTTAGCATCATTAGCTACAACCGTTTGAGTAGACAGTCCAGTCTTAGAAGTAGTAGAACCAGCCCTACTCGAATTCTTTACTAACTCTAAATTAGTTACATATCCCTGGCCTGCATCCATAGAGTGGGTACATTGTTTTATATACCAAGGACCAGACCATCGTTTACCAACATTCTCTAATATTAATACCTGAGAAGAGGCTAGTAAGGGTCTTCCAACAACTTGCATCTGACAAACCAGTTTACTCTCTGTATACTTTAAACCACCATTAGCATTAGCATTAGCTGCCCAAGCCCACTTATCTATCCCCCCATATCTACTGAATAGATTATGGTAAAGTTTGTACAGGGATATCTCAACATTAGCTTTTTTCCAATGTTGAACTTTCACTGTAACGCTATAAATACCCAAACTCTGATTTAATGGGCTTTTATATTTGATAACCGGGGTGTCATCGATCACCGCAGTATAAGGGCCTTTCTTTAAAGCCGATATACCTCGATAAACACTTTCTTCATCCTCTAATCCCCAAGCAGTAGCTCCACCCTTGGGAGTATGCTCTGGGTCAAAGTCTCTTGGGTCCAGGTCTTCTATGACCATGTATTCCATTTGTTCTTTACCCTCGAAAAGGTATCTTTCATTCTTGAGGATATTGTATATATCTTCATCTAATGTTTCACCATTAACTACATTCTTAAGGGCAGCATTTAAAGCTGCACGCCTATCAGCCGGAAATTCTTCTCTTTGAATGGTTTTATTTATGATACTTCTTACCTGATCTGTACTAAGTTCATTAAGGAATTTTTCCTTACCTTGTCTATAAGCTTCGGCGGGATTAGAAGCAGAATACTCTGCTACATCTTGATTCCATTTGTCATCTACTTGTTTCCTAGCTTCAAATAAAGCTCTTAAGTTAGGGTCAGTCTTTAGGGTATTTAGTATGATAGTAGGTATATCTTGGGGATTATTCTCTGCTCCATATTTACCTATTGAGGTTTTCCAATTATTATAATAGACCCCATTATTCTCATTAGCTACTATCTCGGGTAATTTTTCAGTATCATCAATCCCAGTACTTAATACTTCTAAATCTTTACTCTCTGGATTAATAGCGGGAGATAGTGTAGCCTTAACTCTCTTAGTTACTTTTTGAGTAGAAAATTGAACACTAAGTACTTCCCCATTCTCCCCCTGATAAGTATAAACAGTTACTGGTTCTTCATGAAATTTCCTATTATGTATATAAATAACATTATCTCTTGAATCTATATACCAAGGGCCATTAGTATAACCTCTCATCTTTTGTTCTAATTGAACTAAGATATTCTTGCCAACTAATCCGAAGTCACTATTGATTAGGGCCTTCAAATCTTCTGGCATAGCCACTTCTGCTACTCCACTGTACCTATTAGCATAAAGCACCTTTCCAGTAGTAGTACGAGTATTCTCTGTAGGTACCTGTAGTGACTCATATACTTTATTACTTATTATTCGTTGTTCCATTACTGAAAGATTTCTATGATTACACCTACACCATTATCACAACCACCATCTAAATAGGAAGATAAACTATTCTCTGAAGCTTCAGAGAAATTATATGGTGGCTGATATCTTAAATCACCAATAGAGTCTATACACTTGATAGTTACATGGGTACCAGTAGAATCAAACTTTGCCTCAAAATCCCTGACCTTGATAGTTTTAATTGGACCCGATACAAATTGACCGTCTGGGTATATGTATCCCCACTGTAAGCATATCACATTACCTTCTTGTAAAGCCTCTATGTCCACAGTATCGGGATCTCCAGTATCAAATGTAATTGTAGCAAGATTTTCTTTTTCTTCATCATACCTATAATTCCAGGTACTAATATAAGCTCCAAGAGGTATACCAGTAATGGGATTCATTATCGGCATACCTCTAAAATCGAATAGAGCCAAGTATGGTTGGCCCATTCCGTTATATAATATGGGTTTTTGTTTAGCTGCCATAAGCGGGGATTCTTATAAGTGTTCCACTTTCTACCTCTTTAAAAGGGTTTAGTATACCATTAGCTTCTGCAATAAGATACCATTTACCTGAATCCCCATAGTATTTATAGGCTATATTCTGTAAAGTCTCTCCATCCTTAATGGTATGTTGAATATCATTTGAGGATGAAGGTACAGAAACTACTGGAGTTTCTAAAGAGTAATCTCCATCTCCGTAATTTAGAGCATAGGCATTATTATAAGGGCTAGCTCCCGTCAGATATTGGTTAATATCAATCATATTTAATACCTCCCGTCTTTTTAAGTGAATCAGAATTTATAAAATCTCCATAGGATAGATTATATGCACTTACTCTCTTGAAAATCAATTCTTGAGTTGCTGCTGCAGGTAATAACCTACCATTACCAAAGGTAGCTGGCTTTCCAGGTACCCTTATCCTATAACCATTCTGAAAGTTCTTCAGAGTATAGGTTGCTGAAGTAAGGATGTAATAGTGATTATCAAATATACCCGAATCCCCCCATTCTATCTTAACAATAGGCGGAGCCGATTGATAACCGTTAGCTTTAGTCCAGGCCTCTAATAACCTACACTTATTAATTACCTCCTCTGGATTCTCTGGGTCATTACAGTACCAAGATACATTGAATTGAATGATGTCCTCAGCACCAGTAAAGTGATACATAGGAGTATTCCTTCCCATGGATTTGATAGTTGCCCATGTGGTTTCTCCCCTGAAGTCCAACTCTGGAGGTCTATTCTGTAAGGTAATATACTGAGTAGGGTTAACAGTCATATTATATATCCTTATCTCATTCTGATATATGATATCAGCTTTAGCCTCAAAGTTTCTGTAATTAGTGGTATTCTTATTCCCTTTTGCTGGGTCTACTCCTTCACCTTCTTCTAATCTTGGAAATTGTAATTCCATTCTCCATTTAGCCTGGAGCTGTTTGTTTAGGGTTGGATTCTTAGATGATATTTGAGCTTCTCCAATTACTCCATTTGGGTCATAGAGTTTACCCTTTTGAGCATCATCCTTTGGAAGAGTAGAAATAGTTCGATTGAGTAATATCCGAGCTCTCCATAGTTTATTTAAGGGACCCGTAAGAACTCCTGCGGTATCCCTTGTAAGGTCATTATATTTTTCAACGACCTTACCTGCTGCTTTATTTAATACTCTAGCCATAGTGTTTTAATTTTATAATCCTAATGCTACACCAGTATAATCTTGCTGAGAACCCAAAGAGTAATCCCCCAATATCTCACCATCTACACTGATATTAATCTTACCGTCTTTTAACCCATCTCTAATAGCTGCTCTCATTGCATTCAAGAACCTTTCTTCATTCTGAGCTCTGATTGCAGATGGGTCTTCTTTATCTTGGGCATTAGTATTCCTATCTACTGAATCAATAAGTCTACTACCTACTTCTATTAGTAAAGGTAAACCTACGGTAATAGCTAATCCCCAGGGTCCACCAATTAACCCTAATAACCTACCACCTACCGAAGCTAAACTTCTAGTAGCAACAGTCTTAGCAGCTTGTTTACCAGCTTGATTAGCTACAGTACCTCCAACTACACCTCCAATGAGTGAAGTGGCTGGAGACATCCCTGGATTGGGTGTTTTAATATATCTACCAATTTTGGTATTATAAAATCTACCAGCTTTGTTCATACTAACTCCCCCCATCATCATCTGCAATTGAACCATGGTCCTCATGAGATTTACCATACTTATCATATGAGCTTCCATAATAGCAAATTGGGTGTTCGTCTTAATGGCTGCTGCAGACATACCCTCAGTAGAAGCAGTAGCAATAGTCTGTAAATACCCAACAGACCTAATAATACCTCTTACAGTATTAAACCCTGCAACTATAGTACCCACTACTACTGCAGTAGCTCCTATCCTAAGACCAAAACCTCCAACCCAAGTTTCTGAGATAGAATTAATTACTTTGATTATAGAGTTACCCACATTTAGTACTGGGGTAAAGATTCTACCCAAAGCTGCACCTGCGGTAACTGTTAAGTTCTCTATACTTGATTCGAATTGGTCAATTACACCTGCATCGGTTTTAAGACGTTCTTCATTGAGTCGATTTACTGCCCCAATGTTTTGGTCATAAGTAGCAAGTATCTTACCCATCTTATCTCTACCAGAAGCAATATCCCTAAGTACGGGGAGCATACCACGATTACCACGAACTCCAAAGATATTGAAGAAAGTTGGTGTTTCAATTCGTGAAGGTAAATCTACTGCGGCCTTAGCAAACTTCTGATAGATAGTGTAAAGGTCTATAAGGTTACCTTGAGCATCGAAGAATTCATCGGGACTTAAGCCCAAGTCTGCTAAAGCGTTATAGCCTTTCTTTTTTTGATTAACAAGAGAGAGCTGTAAGTAACGAATCATATTGGCCAGTGAGGTACCTGCCATAGAACCCTGTATACCCATATCACCCAATACACCAATAGCAGCAGCCGTTTGCCGAAGGTCTACTCCAGCAGTTGCCATATCTGCTCCTGCATAAGATATGGACTGGGCTAAGTCTGTTAAAGATATATTTGCATTAGTAACTGCAGTATATAAATCATCGGTTACTCTAGCAGCTTCCGTCATTGGGATTTGGTACATTGACATGATATTGGTCATCAAGTCAGCTACACCACCTTTCTGTCCCACTGGCATTGTAAAGATTGAAGCCAGCTTAGATGCTGGCCCAATCATCTCTTTAATAGCATCGAATTTATTACCCGCCATAGCCAGGTATCTTTGTCCTGATGCAACATCCGAAGCAGTAAGAGGAGTTATCTCATTGACATCTTTTGCCAATTGTAACATTTCTCTTTGTTCTGCAATGGTAGCACCAGCAATTTTCGAAGCAGTCCAAACTTCATTCTGAACACCCGCAGAGTATTTATAGGCCCTTGCCATTCCCCCTACGAGCTGCATTCCGAAGTCCATTGTATTAGAAGCTGACATCTGTATACCCCTATTCCAAGTATTCATATCATTCATCATTGTTCTGAATGACCCAGATATCTTGCCAGCTTCTTGAGAGAATCGGTCTTTTAAAACCATGGCAACACCGACCTCTACTATACTCCTACTGGTATTCATAATTTATTTTCTTTTCTTTAATTGTTTATAATATTGCTCGGCCATTTCCTTAAATATTTTCCTTATTCGATACGGAAGACGTAAAAAGCCGAAATAGTCTAAGGCTATCTCGGCTCTGGTGATATAAACAAAATCACTCTCTAACATTACTCTTCCGTCAGGTAGAAAAAATTGGGTGCCCAAACTATAGGATAAGTTCTTTCTTCTCCAGTTAAGGGATTAGTAATATGGGACTCTCCCTTAAAGATAGGGTCAATAGAGATTATATACTTTCTCATCTCAGCCATATCCTTTGCAGTAAAAGGAGTAAAGTTTTCTACCTTCTCCCAATTACCGTCTACTTCTAAGTAAAGATTCCGACAAAGTAAGGGGGCATTCTTAGTTTGTTTATCCAAGGGTAACTTCATGAACTCTTGTTCTCCCTTACCAGTCATACAATCAAATTTGATTTTCTTGCCCGATGAAAGAAGGTATTCATGACCGGTTAATTGAATACCCTTTGGATAATAAGGGATGGCATCTGGTTTTTCATCAAATACCCTATTATCAGTGGGTACTTCTGAATAATCGAAAAGGAACTCATGAAGGTCTTGGCCATAAGTAACTTTACCACCGTTCTCTTTACCCCAGTCATATTCAAATTCTACTTCCTCTCCCAGTGAGAATATACGAGAATTGAAAATAATTGCATAGCGGTCATTGACTGGTAGATTGAGAGCATCATCAACGGTTAGCTTACCGTTAGGAGTGGCATTAGTTCTAATTACGATTGCTGCAATGAACTTGGTAAGGTTCATTAAAGTTTTCATGTCTGAAAGGTTACTGAGAATGTCTTCATCAGCTCCATTCTGTTCTCTAATTTCATATTCGAAACCAGAGGGTCCGGTAAATCTAAATGTTCTAAATTCCATAATTTTGATATATTTAATGTTTACAAATGTTCATAGTACTCCGTATAACAACAAGAAAGGGGTGAGCTCCTATCACAGGAATCCCACCCCTCCACCGAATCTTAGTGAAAATAGACTGAGGAATTAGTATTTGTCTGCAGTACCCACCGAGAACTCTATGGACTCTATGGTATTCTCTGAAGCCATTCTGTCCAAGTCTAAGCCGGTAATCTTACATGGCCATACCTCTTCGAAGACGTGGGTATTAAGAACCGAAACTCCATCTTCGGCAAGTTCGTTTACAATAGCCGTTTCCCAATATTGGCTTGGTACTAAGCCACCACCAACTATATGGTCTTGGCAAGAATAGAGCCAGTCATGAAGCCAGGTATCTGAACCTGCAGTAGTCATAAGTTTCTCTACGATAAGATTACCTATAGTAACCCTACCAGCAGTTTTAACATCTCTATTGACATCCCCATGAGCCACCTGGTCAATCTCAATATCAGGCAAAGTACAACTTTGGAATAGATAAGTATTGATAGGGTGTTTGGGGAACATGATACTCCACAAGAATTTCTTCCGTGGATTTTTTACTTTTGCTCCCATCGTTATATGTTTATAGGTTATTACTTGTTTCTACAACTGATACCGACTTAGAAGCAGCATCAATTACAATCTCCATAGTTACCTCTTGCATAGGAACTACGTCTTTATACTTAAGGATAGCACGATATTTACCTTGACGGGCATCTGCTTCGTTATTTACGGAAAGATCATCCCAAGAAGTTGCATCCTGGTCACCCATCCAAGTATATTCTGTCATGGCATCTTCATCTACCAAAGAATCTAATGTAGGTTTAACTTCCAACCAAATTCTTTTCCAAGTTCCCCAAACGTTGGGTTCTTCCAAGTATTTGTTAAGTACTGGACGAAGGAACTTCTTCAAATACAAATTCAATCTTACGATTGAAAGGAATCTTTCTGAATCCTGTTTTACCTGAGAAGAGAAACAATGCCATAGCATGGTTTGTTTACCTGCATCGGGAGTATCTTTGATTACCATCTCATTGATATAATTCTGAGCAAGTGTGTTCAGTTCATTATATCGAGAAGGAGAACCATAATTTGGACATACGGGCCCAACTGCATCTCCAATAACTCCTCGGTTCATACCAGCAAAGGATTTCCAAGGACCATATTGAGTAGCAGAAGCATCTCCCAAACCTGCAATGGTACCCACTACATCAGAATCTTGAAGATTGCCGTTCTCATCGTAGTACTTAAGGCCACCTCCAAAGTAAGCAATGTACTTGGAATTACCCACGGTACCAAGACAAGTCTGTACCCAAGTAACCTGAGCTTTATAGTCTCTTGGTTGAGTACCCTGGGTGTAATGGGTTAAGTGTTTTGGGACTTCTATGTACAGTACCCATTCCATCAATTCTTTTGCCATATCTGCAGCAGCCTTATATACCTTGAGTACGTCAGCATCAGTAGTAAGGTGTTGAGAGATATGGGAAATGAATAATTGGTAAAAGTCAGTGTAGTCCCTTACTAAATCCAATGAAGCGATCCATTCATCAGCAGTAGGGTTAGAACCAGCACTACCTACGGTACCGGTAAATAGTTTCTCGGTATCTGAAGGAGCTGCTCCCCCAACTGTTACAGTAACGGCATTTTTTGTACCATCTACACTATCGGTAAGCCATTTGATTAAGTTCTCAAAAGATGAACCAGCAACTACTACCGGTTTGATATACTCTGAGTTCTTAGCAAAGGCACTAAGAGCAAGGTAATCTACCGAAGTATTATTGTTATCATCGGCAGTTTTATAAGTTACTACCGGACCTTGTTCAAGTACCTGGCCATTGCCTGAATAGATTCTATAATACAAGGTATTGGATTGTTTATAGAAACCTACCTGGAAGGTATCAGTACTACCGATTGGGTCTCCATAACCTTTGGTTACCAATCCCAAACTATAAGTAGTTCCCCCAGAAGCAATGGTTATCAATGCTGCAGGAGTAGCAGGGTCTGGAGTAGCAGAAGCAGGTGCTATACCTTCCTCTTCGGATTTAGCAACTGTTTTAGCTTTACCCGCAGTTGCAGCTACTGTACCTTGAGTAGCTCCCTTACCAAGCACTCGAATAACACGAAGCTTAGAACCACCTTGCAAAGCCTTTTCGATATTTGATACAGAACCATCGGGTACAATTTCAGAACCATAGATTCTTTGGAACTGAGAGAATGTAGAGATGATTTCTGATGGGTCATCATAAGGGCCCTTAGTAGTTCTAGCCAATACACAAGAAACTCCTAACATGGGAGTAGTTTGAAGAACATTGTTGTTCTTAAACTTAAAGTCAATGTGAGGTGAAGTTGGCATAATTCTATTGTGATTAAAGTTAATTACTTGTTTAATTTATACCCTAGAGTATTGTACCTATACCTTAGGTACTTTTAACTCTAACATTTCATTTTCGTTTTGTTCTAACAATCCAATAAGAACTGATATATCCCTGATGGGTGTAAGAGTACCTTCTCCCAAAGCTTTTTCTGGAAGAATACCGTCTTTACATACATAAGTGTATACCTTCTCAAGTATACCATGTTCTACATCTGGATGGTCATAATAATTACCAATCTCAATGAATAGGTTTCCGGTGGGAGCAAGCCTGCCCTTTTCCCATTCCTCTAAGTCATTGAAGTATGGTCTCACGTATCCTCTAGCAGGTAAGCCAGTATATAAGATTGTATGTAGCAACCTCATATCGGCTTGTGTTTGAGAAACTAGATGTACATCTATGGTAATATCTTTTGTTTCATAAGGAAACTCTGAAGCTTGGTAATTACCATCCTCAAGTTTATCACCAATGATGTATTTATTCACACCAATATCTCCAGCATAATAACCCTGTAGTTCTATGGTTATTCTTGGGAGAGTCTTTGGGCCTTTTACTTGATTATTCCCTATACCAAAAAGTGGTATAAACTTCTTCATACCTTTGATTGCCTCTTGAAATCTTTTTTCGTTTTCTTGAGACAAAGGTAAGAAGTCTTCTGGGTTTAAGGTAAGACCCATTTCCAACATTGTACTAAGTAGAGAGATATAAAAAGTTCTTTCTACTATTTCTTCTGAGTTTACCATTAATAAAGTCCTAATCTAATATTTAACTGAACACTTTGATTGCCATTGTCATTAATATACCCATTATAAGTTACCTGAATACCTCCCACACCACCTATTATGGTTTGTAAATGACCAACACAATTTAATTCACTAACCCATTGAGTAGCAATATTTGAAGGATAATCGGTAAGCCATACTTTAAAGGGTATTGGTTCTAAACCAATACCTCCAGGGAATTGACCCTCTATTGTCTTACTTATATCGGTTATCTTAAATTGTTTTATAAATTTAGCAACTTGAATACCGTTGATAAGGTAGTACTGATAACCCTTTACATTACTAATCTGAGCAGTACTAGTATTTTGACCAAGATTTGGGAATGGTATATTCGGGGTTGGTTCAAAACCATACTCAGTAGTTCTTTTACCAGGAGATTGAGTTATATTTAAAACTATCTCAGTGTTAGGTTCTTGCTGTGAGATAATCTTAACTATAGCAGTTCTTTCCAAGGGGTCATAGTTACTGGGGTTATGTTCTTGATTAGTAGATTTAGTTTTGATAGTAAGCTTACCTGCGGCATTAGCTTCTCCAATTTCTTGGGTTACCTCTAACCAATCTGAGGAGCTTTCAACTTTCCAATCTACAGCACGATATTCATCTTGAGGCTTATTATCGATAAACTTCTGTTGGTAACTGTATACACCTATTTCTAGGGTCTCACCCCTTTTAGTACCATCGAAAGTATGGGAAGTAGTTTCTGGAGTGATACTAAAATAAGTTCTCCAGGTCTCTACTATTTTAGGAGCGGCCTTTTGTACCAGAGTTACTTCCCTTTCTACACCCTGAACTACTACCTTGAGAACCTGCTCTTTTATATTATTCATGTCTTCGTTTACTGCCTTAGGCTTTACCCTAATAGTTGCAGTACCAGTTCCGGATAATGAAGATATTTCAAAGTCTGCTGCCATTTTTAACTTTCCTTATTTCTTTTCTAACTTCATTTCGTATTTCCTTTTGTAAGGCAGCTTTTCCACCAGCAGCCTTAAATGCAGGATTCCAAAGAGGACGAGGTGGTAAATTACCATCTCTGCTACCATACTCTAACATGATAGCTATCTGATTCAAAGTCTTTCTTGAAGTCTTACCAGTATAGGTAATCTTCTTGATTCCAATTGGTAAACCAACGAAAGTTCTATTCTTGGTCTTTACTACAGTAACGGATTTAGCATATTGACCCGTGAGTCGTAATAGAGTATGCTCCCCATGTTTCTTTACAGTACCTGGAGCATGTTTTGGCCAAGAAGTATGGGTACCTGGTGGTGGAACACCCGTATTCAAACTTCGTCTTACTATACGAAGAAGTTGATTACCAAACTTTTCTGTACCCTTCGCATAACCTTCGGTTAAGATACTTGGAGTTTTGGCAATCAACCTTTCTGCACGAGCTTGTTCTCGTTTGTCTGCGTATATTTCTAGAGAGCCAACTGGAGTCGATAGTGTAATATTAACCGACTTACTTGGCATAATTCTTATTTATTATTTGGGTTTATCTAATCCCAACTCCTGAGCAATCCTTTGTAAAAGAGTTTCTTGCGTGGTTATCCGTTGATCGATATATTGCCGAAATTCATCAAACTCCGGAGCAGGTCTACTTGGAGCAGATTGGGATTGATTAATTGAATTGAGAATATTATCACATTCAGAAACAACTGCCTCAAACTTTGGTCGATTGTTAAGTATATTTAAGGCATTTTGTTTTTGTATAGTAACCTCATTAATTATATTCACTATATCGGTAGTATAATATACCCCATTATAAATACCCTCATCAGATTGTGAAGGTAGGTATATTGTAAGCTGTGATACAGAATCTTGGATCACTAATTCGATACTGTTAACAAAGCCATCTTTAGTACCGGATGCCATGGGTTTACTCTCGCCTACCTTCACAATCTTTGCGGTATCGAAAATGGGATAACCAGACCTCCTGTCATATAACCTATGATATACTAAATACATAATCATAGGTTATAGTAGCAGCATTCTGGTTAATATCAAGTGTTATCTTCTTACCAGATTCTGATTGAGTTACTGTTACTGTGGCAGATCTTGATGATTCTTCGGTATTCTCTGAAGCTTTACTTGATACAGTCTTACCACTAACTGTAACGGAAGACCAAGAGGGAGTACCAGACAAATTTACACCTACATCATAAGTATCTGAAGTTTCGGAACCATTAATTACTTTTTTCTTATAGGATATAAAAGTCTTAGATAAAGTATCCCCTGAAGCAGCATGGTGAATGGATTCACTTGCACCAGCACCATTCCAATAAAAGTAGTAATTATAACTTACATCAGCACCACCCTGAGTAATATCCACATAATCAGAAGCCCCTCCATAAGAAGCCGTAACTCTAATAGACCTACTACTTGTACTGGTATTCTCAGAAGCACTAAGTGTAGTACCTGATAGACTAAATCCTGAGGTACCATTGGTACTTAAACTTGGAGTAGCACTATCAGAGCCATCCCTTGTATTTGAACCCGAAGTATAATTCGCATATCTTGGTCTACTTGCACTGGGGTACAAAGTTACACTACCTCCAGTATTACCGATGGTATAAGAACTTGCCGTTAAGCTTACACTCCAAGAACCATAGGTATACCCAGTAAATTCGTTTGCTGCCTGGTATACTGGTACACTTACAGATTTGGTTTTACCATTTAGTGATAAGGTACCAGTAAGGGTTCCTACCCGGGTTCTAGATTTAACCGTAGTTCCCAAAGAACCTGCACTAACTGCAGTACCATAACTAATGCTAGCACCACTTGTAATCGTACCTCCTCCCGTTGTAGAACCATTCCATCCCCAAGTTTGAGAATATGAGGGCATAGTAGAGAATGAACTTCTAGTACCTCCACTTGCAGGGATATCTGTTACTGCACCTCCACTTGCTGTAATCTCACTGTAGCTTTTATAACCTGCCGACTGAGAACAAGATACGGTTAACTTCTTCCCTGTTTCAGCTTGGGTTAAGGTTACCGTACCACTTAGTGTACTGGTAGAAGTATTATTACCCATAGTTACAGAAGTACCACTTCCAGATACACTACCAGAGTTGGCTCTAGTATAAGTTAAAGCAATTTGGTTACCATAATTATGCCCATTTCTCAATTCTTGTTTGTAAGAAGTAACGGTAAAGGTTTTAGTACCTCCTGTAGCCCCAAATGACATAGAGGTAGGTGATACACTCCAACCATAACTCCAAGATTGAGAGGCCGCTGCTTGATACCATTTGATAGTATAGGTTTTACCTGAACCTTGTTGTATGATAGTACCGTCAGTTTTAGACCTGGCAGTTAACTCAAGATTCTCGGTAGCTCTCCAACCTGTACCGTCTGCCCAAGTTACCCAAGAAGGTCTGCCCGAATGACTATATGCAACACTCTCTACAGTACTAGTAGCTACACCATCCAAATATTTAGTTCTAGTAGAAGTAGCCCCAAACCAAGGCTTCTCATTAGTAGGTTCTCCGCCTAAAGCCGAGAAATTCAAAGTATCTGTCCAAAGAGTAAAAGTATATTTCCAAGTTACCTTATGAATATCTTCGAGTTTGACACATTCGTTATTTCCATAGGAACTGGCATTGGATAGTTCCAACCCCACATAATTTTCCCCTGTTCCTGTAGGGGAGAGTGCTAACAATTCAGCCTTGGTAGGGCAGTCATTTCCTGTCTTACCAAGGCCTACTTTAGTTTTGACAGCACTCCAGGTTGCTATCTCTCCCATGATTATTTATTTTTAAGTTCTTGAATCTCAGCCTTCAAAGCCTTAATCTCATCGTAGAGAAGTTTAATACCTTCAATTGCCAAAGTTGACATCTTGTGATATTTAACTTGTTTTACGAGTACATACTCTTCCCCATTGATTTCCAAAGTTTCGAATTCCTCTGGATTAGGTACTGTAGATTTCTCTACTGGAACTTCCTCTACATATTTACCAAATCCCAATCCCTCAAGATTCTGAGCAATAGTTCCCTCGTCCTCTTTACCAAGCCTTTCGAATGACTTAGTTGGTATCTGGCAAATCTGTTCCAGAGTATGATTCAAATCCTTAATATTAGATTTGAGTCGAACATCTGAAGACTCTTTGAAGAAACCGGAAGGAGCAGTAGTCTTAGCAAATACTACCTGGTCGGTAGTTGCCAAACTCAATTGAGCTCTAGTTACTACGTGAGGATTATCTTTTCTACCAGCATGGCTATTGATAGAAGTCTGAGCAGCAGTACCTGCAGCCTTAGCATCAGCAATAGCAGTAGCTTGAGCAGTAGATACGGGCTTATTAGCATCGGAAGTATTATTAACATTACCCAATCCAACCTGAGTTTTAGTAACTGCATGAGGATTAGATTTATTGGCAATGTGATTATTTACCTTAGTTTCTAATGCAGTTACATCTGAACCAGTATCAGCAATCAAATCGTCAACGTAAGTTTTCAATTCTGTACGAAGAGCATTGATAGCATTAGTTCTATTGGTAATCTCATTTGCCAACCCCTGTACCGTATTATCCAAGTTAGTCTTATCTTGGGCAGTCATTACACCTGCAGTAGTCTTAGTTGCTGCTGGTATGGTGACATTCACATCTGTACCTCTACTATATGAGCCCTCTTCAGTATTCTTTACCCATCTAAAATACTTTAATCCGAGATTATTCGTATTTTGGGTAACACTGTTTATTACCGTCATTATCTCCTGAGGTAAACTATTGATTAGTTTATCATGCTCATTATCTTTTGCAATACGAGCCTCTTGTTCATCCTCTATGGCTTTCGGTAGGGTTTGATTAAGTTTTATTACACTTTCTGCCTCCATCAAACCGGCTTCTTGAGTAGTGGCATTGGTTAGTGGAATAAGCATCCCCTCAGGCTGATCTATGTAATGACCCTGGTCATCTAAAGAAGAATAATTACACTGAATAATTATATTCCTCTTGTTTCTGTTAACTATTGAAATATTACTGATTAAATTTCTAGGCATACTAGATACCACATCCTCAAGATGTTTACCTCTACTACCCTCGAAAGCAGTACCTGCAATTTCTCCAATAATAAGGGAAGAAGTGTTACTATCTACGAATTTAGTACCTGACCAACGGAATTGATAAGGAGGTTCCCCATTAGCAACATTAATGTATATCTTACCAGATTCTCCAGTTACCGGAGTTTGGTGAGTAGCATCAGTATACAACTGAACATTAGTAAGACCTCCAGTAGAGCTTACTTCATAAGTAGCGTATACCTCGATTACATCGTCTACATATGAAGGCAAATGGTTAGCTGGTACCAATCCATTACCATCCAATGGAGCAAACCCATCAGCTTGTCCCTTAGTTGCTACAAAGGCATCATGCTTGGCTTCTAGAGTATCAAGGTTATTCTGCAGTTTAGTATCAAGGGCAGTATCAGCATCTTTTCTATCTTGAATCTCTTTTTCTAAAGCAGCAGTCTGAGAATCTCCCAGATTCTTGATAGCTGTATCGATTGCCTTTTGTCTATCCTCAATCTCCTTAGCAATAGCATTGGGCAAAGTCTCATCAAGATTAATCTTATCTTGGGCAGTCATTACACCTGCAGTAGTCTTAGTTGCTGCTGGGATAGTACCCATTACATATCTACTACCCTTAACATAGACACCAGATTCTGAGTCTAGTTTAGCTCCAGCATGAGTAATGGTGATCTCAGAATCTGAAATTTCTAGATTGCTCCCAGAAGCAAGTACAAAGGATTCTGGGAGAGAATCAAATAACTTCTTATCGGCTGCGGTTTGTACACCTGCCGCTTTATTCGTCGCAGGAGGTATATTTAGATGACGTATAGCATTTTCAATGGGATTATCTTCATATACTCCAGTATCGGGATTTATAGTAGATAAGTCCAAATAAATATCTACCATGTTATGGCGTTGAACTCTTCCATTAAAACCTCGAATGATATTTGGGGGAAGAGAATCAAACAATTTCTTATCTGCAGCGGTTTGTACACCAGCTTTTTCTGCAGTAGAAGCAGGTAAAGTAATTGGATTCTGTTCTACTGTACCATCTTCGATTACAGTTTTAGTAGCAGCAATGCCTATTGAAGTCTCATTTGGAGTTACATCCCCAAGAGCAAAGTTAACAGTAGTAATTCTATCTAACTCTACCTTATCCTTAGCAGTCATCGTACCGGCTTTAGTATCTGATGCCTGAGGCAAATCAAAGGTTTCTGTAGTATCAGCATTCAGACCATTATCCTTAGTTACGGTTACGGTTACTTTACTTGCATCGGAATCAGCCGATATATCTGTAAGGGCATTTTCATCCAACCCATCCAACTTAATCTTATCTGCTGCAGACATGACTCCTGCAAGAGATTGGGTTACCGGGAGAAGTTCTTTAATGGCCTCATTGGATTCTCCGTATTGGTTGTTAGAAACGTCCTTAGTAGAAGTATTTACCTTGAAAGTAAGTTTAGAGTCATCTCTACTTATTTCACTTACACCAGTAACCATGGTATTAGGTAAAGCATCAGAAGTTGCTTCCTCGGCTACCAACCTTTCTTCGTGATCATTGGTAATATTGGTAAATTTGTTATCCAAAGATGTATCTGCATCTATTCTATCTTGGATTTCTTTATCGATACGTTTACCCAAAGCTGTATCGGCAGCAATACGGGCAGCTTCTTCTGCATCGATGTTATCCTGGAGAACTTTATCTGCGGCCTTTCTTTCCTCTCTCTCTGTATTTAAGTCAGAAGTATTCTGGTCAATCTTTGCTTCTAATCGAATATCCTCAGCCTTACGAGCAGCGATTTCATTATTCAGCAAATCGGTAATGGCAGTATAGTTACCATTAATGTTACCCTGAATACCCTGAATCAATTCCAGATTACGTTGAATATTAGCAGCATTCTGAGTTACCAGAGCATTGGTAGCATTCAAGGAAGTTAACAGCTCCGTACGAGTTTCAGTTACGAAAGTTCTCAACTCATTTACCGTAGTAGTAAGAGTATTACTTAAGTTAGTGAAAGTCTGTTGCAGAGTATTATCTCCTTGTTCACGCAGATTCTTTTCAGCTTCAAGCTTATTCTCCAACTCAGTAAGCTTAGCAGTCATAGTTGCTGCAAAGTTGGGATCATCACCGAGAGCCTTAGCAATCTCGGCCAAAGTATCAAGTACCTCTGGAGCAGAGCCAATAATCTTTTGGATAGCAGCCTCTACTTGTTCAGCACTCTGGAAATCTGAATCGTTTAATAACTCAGATACCTTAGTGATGTAATTTGCATGTTCTTCGATGCCATCCAACTTGGCATATAGCAAGTCAGTGAAGTCATTTGAAGAAAGTACTTTACCGTCTACCTTATCTACCTTCTTTCCATCCATTGCCTGGTCAGCAGCAATTCGATCTGCTTTTTCCTGAGCAATAGCATTATTAATAAGGGTATCTTGGTTAGCACGTTCTGTAGCTTCCTTATCGATATTATTCTGCAACTCAGTATCACCAGCTAAGCGGTCATTCTTTTCGGTAAGTATATTTTGGTTGATACCCGCCATATCATCTTTATGGTTCTGAAGGTTGGTATCAATCTTTGCCTCAAGTGAAGTCTCTTTGGCAATTGCTCGGTCTTTCTCTGCATTAATAGCAGTAGTATTAGCATTTACCTTTGCTTTTAATTCATTCATAGCATCGGTATTACCTGCCTCTAGAGAATCAATACGAACTCCCAAAGCATTATCACCAGCAATACGGTTTTCCTTTTCTTGTTCAAGCTTAGTATTAAGGCTAGCTACCTCAGATTCCAAAGCCTGCTTAGCATTATCTAATTTAGCTGTGAACTCAGTACTCAAGGCTTTATCAGCTGCAGTACGGTCTGCTACTTCTTTATCCAAATTTACCTGAAGAACTCGGTCTGCAGCTTTTCTTTCTACACTCTCAGTATTAAGGTCAATATTGAGAGTATCGATACGAGAACTCAAAGCACTGTCGGCATTCGTACGGTCAACGATTTCCTCGTTAATCATATCCTTAACTTCCTTGTAGTTATCCCCTACAGTCTTAGTTAAGTTTGTGATTGCCTCTGAATTTCTTTCAATACTATGTTGGTTAGTAGCGATTGCCGTAGTATTGGCATTTACCTGCTCGGTAAGCTCATTACGCAAGGTATTGATAGACTCTTGCATACTCAAAGCCAAGTCTGAGATACGCTGGTTAACGTTAGCCAGACTTTGAGTATATGCTTCATCAGCAGTCTTTCTTTCGGCAATCTCCTTATCCAAGTTAGCCTGAATTACTGCATCGGCATCTTTACGGTCTTGGATTTCCTTATTAAGGTTATCTCTTACAACTCCGAGTGCAGCATCTCCAGTAGCAGACTTATTGTCTACGTATTCTTTCAATTTAGTTTCAAGGGCAGTATCTGCATCCTTACGAGCTTGAACTTCAGCAGCTACTTCAGCACTGTTTGCCTCATCCCCTGCAATACGGTCTTCGATTTCTTGGTTAACCTGTTCTGTGATTGCAGCCAATTTCTTGGTAATGGTAGCAGCAAAGTTGGGGTCATTTCCAAGGGCATCAGCAATTTCCTTAAGAGTATCAAGTACTTCTGGAGCAGAACCAATAATCTTTTGGATAGCTGCATTTACCTCTTCCTCAGTTTGGAAACCAGAATCGTTGATAAGCTGAGAAAGATGCGTAATATAATTTGCCTTTTCCTCAATTCCATCAAGTTTAGCTTTGAGTATATCGGTAAAGTCATTCTTAGTCAAAGAATAGCCTTCACGTTTATCTACTTTCTTAGTATCAAGATCTTTATCACCTTTTTCTCTAGCAGCAGCCTCGGCAGCAATAGCATTAAGCAATTGCTCCTTGTCTTCTACACCCTGCTCTTTTACATCTTCGATTTTGTGTTCAAGAACTAAATCCTGAGCAGCACGAGTAGTAGCCTCTGAATCGATATTGTTCTGTAATACTTGGTCTGCAACAGTACGGGCCTGAACTTCTTTATCAATATTACCTTGAAGAGCACTATCTGCATTGGTACGGTCTGTTACCTCTTTAGAGATTTCATTGTGAAGAACTTGGTCCTCAGAATGACGATCTACCTTCTCTTGGTCAATTTTACCTTGAAGAGCTAAAGTATCTGCCTGGCGATTAGTGATTTCTTCGTTAATCTTAGAATCCAGTACAGTATCTGCGTTAGTACGATTTGCAGTTTCTTCTGCAATCTTTGACTCAAGGGATGCCTTATCATTGATATGGAGAGTTTTAAGGTCATTTACACTTTCCTTAATCTCATTATCGGCAGCAATACGTTCATCTTTTTCCTTTTGAATAAGGTCCTTGAGTTCTTTCTCAAGTTCATCATTATCTTGATTTACCTTATCTTCAAGGTCTTTGATGTCTTCAGCATTCTTATCTACCTTCTTCTCAACTCGGTCGATTTCAGCTTTTAAGTCTGCCTTAACGGTATCAATCTTCTTATTGATTTGGTCTAACCCATATTCTAGGTTATCCTGAACTGCAGCTACTGCAGCACCCAGAGCAGCTTCGGCTTCCTTAGCACGATTAACCTCTTCGGTTAAAGCAGTACGAAGGTCGGTTAATTTATTAGTGATAGTAGTTGCAAAGTTGGGGTCATTGCCCAATGCTTCTGCCAACTCTTTAAGAGTATCAAGAGCATCATCTGCACCATCAACCAAATCACTAATCATCTGTTTAACTTCTTCCTCAGTTTGATACTTTAAGTCATTTTCAAGCTGAGATACCTTAGTGATGTAGTTTGCATGTTCTTCAATGCCATCAAGTTTAGCTTTTAACTCATCAGTGAAGTCATTCTTAGATAAGTCATATCCTTCCTTCTTATCTACCTTATTTTTGATAGAAAGTACGAAAGCCCAGAACTCATTTATAGTTCCCCCAAAGCCAGCACGAACAAAGTCATCATAGTAACCCTGTAACAACCGCTGGTCAATCTCTTCGCAGGTGTAATATTTACTTACATACATATTTATAAAATTTAAGGATTAATTACTGAACGTTGACGACCCAGTAAGAATTCCGAATCTATATCCCTGAATGGTTCTCCCTCTGAACCACAGAAGGCATTTATTGGTATATTCGGATTTTCTGGATCTACATCTCCACCGTCTTCTATATCCCCCCGTATGCAAGCATAATCGGGAAGCCTATTTACACGGAACTTTATTACCTGGCCTATACCAGGATGAGGTATTATTTTATCCCAGATATCCCCGAAGTAATCTTGAAAGCAGGTGACAAATTTGTTTCCGGTCATCGATTGAAATGCCGTTACACCATTGCCATTACCTTTCATTTCAATATGAACTCCAGAGGTACCATTGAGGATAACCAGATTACTATCAAACCAAATTCCACTGTTTGTAGTAATTGGTGTCCACCTCAGTACTAACATCTTTGCCATATACTTTATTTTTATTCTACAAATTCAACTTTGGTATCTCGGTCTCTCTTTAGGACAATCATGAAAACTAAAGCCTCATCCTTTGCCTGAGCAGTCTGAGTATCTCCAGAAGGCTTATACGTTATACCATTAATTACAAACCTATCTTGTTCCCAATTAAAATCCCAATAACCTTCCGGTGTAAGATAACCGATTTGTTCTATATAAGATTTAGAAATTAGTATTGATAAGTTTTCATCATCCAATTCTCCTGAAATAGTTGCCTTATTGATAGGCCAGTTTCTGAAAGCATTGTAGTAACATAATGCCTCGATTTGGATGTTATAATATTTAGGTATACTGTCTTCGGCATGACTGAGAAGCTGATTAACATGTTTGGCCCAGGTTATGGATTGCCTACCAGCATCCCAATCTAAGAAGTCAGTGATAATTTTCTTGTATCTATCCCAAGAGCGGTTCTTTACCATTCTCCAGGGTTCTTTTGTCATAACTTAGTTAGAATTGATTTCTTACCACCTTTCACTGGAGCACTTGGGTTGGGTCCATCTAATACTCCAGGTTGCCTTCTGTTAACTACTTTAGGAACTACGGTTCTGAATACTTCATCACAGAATGGTAAGTAGATTTCCAATCGTGAAGCTAACATACAAAGGTTCTTCCTTAATTCATCTATTAATCCACCTGGTTGCATTGCTTGAGAAAGTGTTTTCCATAGGGAACTTGTAGCATCTGCCAAGGTATCATAATATTGCACTTCAGTAGGCCCAGTAGTGATTTGTTTTACCCTATCACCTCGGGCAAGTTCGGGTTTAGAAGTACCATCACCATTCTGTTCTTTGGTAGAGGTTAATTGACTTAGGTATTCTGAAGTACTTGTTAATAGATTAAGTATCTTCACATTGAGAAAGTCCCATGCTGCCAATTCCATTATTAATTGGTTTTCTAGTGCTTCATACCATAATTCATCAGTATACTTATCTGCAGGAATTTGGTGATTTACTAGAGGACCAATATAATATTGCCATTTGGTGATGTAGATAGATTTATCTTCCCTGGTCATTCCCTCTGATATCTCTGAAGGAATATAGTGGTCGATTAAGTTATATATTGTATCGGCTAATGCCGTATGACCATAATCACAAACTACCAGAGTCTTATCTACGGTGATATCTAAACCATTAGAGTTGGTTACATGTAGGGTTACTGTATAGAAACCGGGAGTTTCATAAGAATAGGAAACATGTCTTCCACCATTGAAAACCTCTCCCTTATCATCGCCAAAGTCCCAGTCAAAAATAGATTTGGCCGGGACTTTGGATATGACTCTGAATGAAACTTCCAGACCTGACGTAACGTACAAAAAGTCCAGATTGTTATTCATATTAGTCTGTCTTATGTAATTTTCATATATTACCCTTTAGAAGAAGATTCAAATTCTTCCAGCAAAGCCTGGAGAAGTGTTTCTACTGTATCATCTTTCTCGGCAACGATTTCATGAAGACCTGCTACCAGTTTCAGTTCTTCCAGGGAATAGCCCTTTGCAAGTTTTTCAAGAGTCATGCCTTTCTTGAACTGAGCATTCAGTCTCTTATCCAACTTTTCGATGTCGGCCTCTGAATACTTTTCGATTTCTGATTTATCAGCAATGATAATCAGATGGCCAGAGGCAATTGCCTTCTGAATCTTTGGTGCACGGAATTGACGACGAGTGAGTTCTTTTTCTTCTCCTCTACAAACGGTAATACCAGTTGATTGGTCATGAAAACTGTAAGCTCTTGGTCCCACAGTTACTGTATATTTATCTTTAGCCATATTTCCTAAGATTTAAAAATGATTAAAGAGAGGATAGGTCTTTTTAGTTACCTACCCTCTCAGGGAATTTATATAGATGAAACCGGACGTCCCTTATTATTCTAGGTTAACCATCAAATAGGGGTCTACGTTCATGAACTCGGGGAAACCGAATTCTGAGAACTTCTTGTCAGCAGCCAGCAACAGAGTTGCATCCTGGTACATCTTAGAGAAGCCAGTAGTCAAGCTTGCATAGATTGCCTGAGTCTGGTTAGAAACGATTCTTTCAGATTCAAGCATCAACTGACGAGCAGTAAGCTTAATCAAGGCAGCAGATGTATCAATCAACAGCAACTGTTGGTCGGGTGTACCCGGGTGAATGTAGAAGTCAGCATTCTTGGGAACAGGAGACTTAACATTCAGGGTAGCTTCTGTAGTACCAGAGTTACGATCCTTGAATTCCGGCAAGTTCAGCATTTCGATTGCCTGGTCTTCACCACCAATCATAGTTTGGAAGTTACGTCCCATACGAGCAGCACGTACCCAAATATGCAGAAGGTCTTTGTAAGTGATACCATTAGTTGTTTCGTATACACCGATTACCGGGGCAGACTCAGAGCCATCAGGGTTGTTACCATTGATAGCAACGTCCATAGCCAGAGTATCCAGAGCATAACCCAACTGAACACCAAAATCACGAAGGTAGATTCCCAAGACATCGAGCGAAACATAGTTACGAACTTCATCAGTAAGTTTGAAACCTTTTCCGATTTTGAAGAGGCTAACCGATTTCTGTCCGAAGCTAACATCACCCAATGGGATAGTTTCTGCCTCATTAACCTTTGCAGGAGCAGCATCCGACATGTTAACCATCGGCATGATTGCTTGCAAACCATTGATTGGTTGGTCAGATGCAATGATATTCGGATAGAACGGAGCCTGGCGCATACCCAATGTGATAGCAGCACGAATGATTTCCGGAACAATCCAACGAATATTCTGTTGGGGCATTGTAAAGATGTTCTGCATCGTGTCCACTTTTGGATTGATGCCCATCTTTTCAAAAAGTTCATCTTCTGAAATACCCCATTTACCGGTAACCAATTCTCCAAAAGTTACCTCTACAGGCTTCTTGTCCTGTGAACCGGAACGAACAGCTTCCAAGCTTCTTACCATTTCCGGCAGCTCATTCATAAAATCCTGAGCCTTCAACTTTGTAATATCTATTTTATTTTCCATAACTTCTTTTCTCTTATTTGATGAGTACTTGAATTACCTCATTTGCCTCTTCTGCAGGATTAAGGGCAATGAACTGGGATGAAGTTGCTTGGTTAGCTTTTACGAATCTATCGTTAAGCAATGTTCCATCGGGAGTTACATAGCCGGCGTCGATATTTCCGTTTGATACCCAGTTACAAATCATGTAACCTTCCATAGCTACTGTTACCTCTACCGGGAAATTTCTTTGAGGTTGATAAGCAGGGTTAACGTTATCCGTTACTGCTACACCCAAATAAACTTGAGTAGCTACATCAGTGCAAGGGTAAATCAAACCTTCTTCATTCAAAGCTACTGGCATACCCTGTACGATTTTCTCTCCAGCTTTAACATTGAAAGCCTGGTGCAATTTGTGTGACTCACTTTTGTAAATCACCGCTCTCGGGGTTCTTTCCCCAAAGAGAGTAAGTTGCTGAGGGTCGTTTACGATTTTAGTTTTTTCCATAACGCGGATTATTTATATTAGTTATTTGATTTTGTTTCGATACAAGTTATCGATTACATTCTTAGTACTCGGAGATTCTGAATTCCGTTGGGTATCAGTACCCTGGGTTCCAGTTTTACCCTCGGTATCATCCTCAGCAATTGAGGAAGCACGGTTGACGTCCTTAGAACCACATTTTGAGCAAGTGAGAGGGAACTTCTCTTCCAAGCGAGCTTGGTAATCCTTGGTCAAGGAAATAAGAGTAGTAATACCAGTAGTCTCGGCATTGAGCATCGTAACAATTGTCTCATCTACCTTATCACCCATCAACTTCTTGTAGGTTTCTACGGCATTTTCACGTAGAGAAGCAATGTGATTCTTTCCTACGGTTGCCATTTCCTTCAAGTTAGCTACTTCGGCATTCAAGTTGGTAATCTGTTCCGTAAGAGAAGTTTTCTCTGTAGTAAGATTATCTACTGAAGTTTGCAATTCGTTTCTGGATGATACCAAAGTCTGAATGCAGGCAATTACATTTTCCTGATTCATCTCTTTACCTTCTTCCAGGGTAAGCATGTTATCCCCAAAAAGGCTTTCAAGAAATTTTAGTAATTCTTCGTTCATGTTATTTTTATTTGAATGATTATCCTTGGCATCATTATCATTAAAAGAACCCTGAGTATCGTCCTTTTCTTGATATGATGTTAAATCCGATTTGTAATCAGTAAAGAAGTATTGCTTCGATTTATCATCTCTGTATTCTTCATAAGATGCCCAAGTTCTTTTGGCAAAGGTTGGGTTAATGATTTTACCATCCGAACCAATTTTCTGGGCAAATGAATCAGCACCATGTGAAACTAGTGAGGTCTCAAGGTAACGAACAATTTCAGTAACAATTCTACGTACCATAACTCCCTTAGAGTCATAAGTACCCAGTTTCTGATAAAATTCGTTATCTTCCATTTGGGGATGGGATTTATCCCACTTAAATTGTACAGTAACTGAATTACTATGAATTGAAGGAGGTTCCATAAGGATGCCTCTAGCAATTCTTGGGTTTGCCTTACCATCGATTTTCAGAATACCGTTGATACCAGCGGGTATAGTAAAGCTACCGTCTTTATAGGATTCCTGCCACATTACTTGTGATACAGCACCAATAGCATTACCGATGTTGGTTTCATGGTCACAGTTTACTGTTTGACCAAGCAACATCTTCATAGAAGCCTTTAGTACTCCATTCTGACCAAAGTCTGTCGGGTTCCAATTCTTAGATACAATCGTTTCTGAAAGTAATCTGAACATTGGTTCGATAAACTCTTCGTCCTTAGGAGTTAGTTCCGATTTGTCTAGGTTGGGATAGTAAGTATTATAATCTATATCCCCTCCCCAAAACCCAAATTGAGCAATGGAATCCGGTGTAGGATTTTTCCATTTGTAATAATTCTCTGAGAAAGCCTTGGCTCCCACTGCTTCTGGGATATACCCAGCCATAATGGTATGGCCTTGACCTATCACCATAGAATCAAGATGCTCTTTGTTTTTCTTTGTAAATTTACTCATCTTGCTTTAGTATTTTGGTCTCCTCGAGAAGGAGCCGGGTTATTCTTATCTCTTGACCTACGAGCAGATTGGTTTTTATCATCTTGCCTTTGTTTCTTCTTAGTTCCTTCTTGGGGGTCTATATTACCTCCCTTAGCAAATTGGTCCTCAAGTGAAACTCTTGGTTCTTTCTCATCAGGAGAATCATAACCCATTGCCCAAGCATATTGCTCTTGACTAATGATACCAGCCTTATACAATAAGTCAAGGTTCTGTATCTTATACTGAAGACCTTGTTGGATTTTAACTTCATCAGAAACTGTAGAAGTTCCCCAATCAATCTTCATCCCCTTATTATTAAAGCCTGCCAGACGCAGTTCTAGAGAATAAAGTCGGTCTAATACATAAGCTACAAGCATTTGGATATTTTTTAACTGGCTAATCATCTTAGACAGCATTATACCAGTTGCACCTTCACCAGTAGTAGATGATACCCCAATGATAGAGCCATTAACTCCCAACCCATTTGCTACAGATTGTTGGTTCATATTCCAAGGCTTCTCGATATTACCGAGCTCCTTAGTAGTAGAATTTAGTTTGAATTCATGGTCATCTATGTAACCAGCAACTACCCCATCCTTCATACCCTCTTTAACATTACGTTTAAGGATATTGAGTTCATGGTATAATCTAGATTCATAAGCTTTGATACTCTCGTTGGGTCTTTGTGGAGATTTCTGCATCTTAGCTTCTAAGAAACCAACCATACCACAAATCTCCATGATATGTTTGAAGTTAACCTTCATATCATTCTGACCCTTGAGAGAATCCAATGCAGGCATAAATGGAGGAACTCCATAAGGTTCATCCGTATCATTGAACATACCAACATAGAAATAGGTTTCTGGGTTAAGCTTAATGTAATCTTGTTGCTTAACAAAGAAATTCATATTCTTTTGGTAAGGAGCATACACCCCATTTAATTCACGTTTAAACTTGATGTGTTCTGGCTTAAGGAATAATACAGTAGCCAAACCATCAAGCTTATCATTTGGTACTCCTTCTACGGATATTGCCCCACTTACAAGAAGTTGAACAATCATTTTATTAACTAAACCATCTATACCAGCAGTATATCTGGTCCATCCCTTGGTGGCTTTCTTAAGATGTTCTCTCATCTTTGAAGCCTCTTCATCGGTATTATTAGGGAAAGTTACTGTATGACTGGTGTTAGCTAACTTAAACATATCTTGCAATGCAATGCCCATATCAGGATTTACCTTATATAAATCCCGAATTAAAGGTATCACATCAACACGAAAAGAGGGTTCAACTAATTTAGTCAACCCTTGTAATGATGTAATTAAGTTATCGCTATCATCGTCAACTGAAACCCTACCAGGCGAAATCGATGTGGCAGGCTTCTCCTCTTTATTAGAGGATGTACCATTCTTGGGAGGGTCCTTCTTACGTCCCCAACCCCAACTAAAATTGAAGTACTTTTTCATCTTGGTTGTACGATTACGTTAGTTTTTCCTTTCCTTATGTGATTACATATTGCTTTTCCAAAGATATCATCATCGGCATATACATCTCCTTCAAGGTCTACATCTACAGCTGAATTGTTAGCCCTATGTTTACCCATTGCAACAGGTCTACCTAAACCATCATAGATGAAAGTATAAGCTTCTTGTACAAAGAATGGGTCCTTAATGATTACATGATCTAATCGAATATCTTCTTCCAAGTTCTCTATTATCACTGAACGATTCTTTTGGGTGGTTAACCAACCAGGGGATTTATCCATTTCAGGTCTACTTTTACCTTTTTTCTTTAGCATCTTCTGGTAGTAGTAAAGGTTAGGGTAGCCTTCGTCTTGAAGCTTAGAAGTTACTGATAAACCAACGTCATTGGATTCTGGAGCTATTACTGCCCAGTTAAACAACTTCCCAGTATCACCAAGTAACTTAGCATAAGCTCCCACTGCCATTCTTCCCTTATATACTACTTGTTCTTCTCCTAGCTTATCCATACAAGTAAATGAAGAGTAGTCAGAAGCTCTACCAGTTGAAACGTCTGCACCAATGAAATATTCTTTATCTGATTCGGGTTCACAGAATTGTCGGTATTGACCATTAAATCTCTTCTTAATAACTGGGTAATCACTAAGGCAGTCTTCGATAGCTTTAATATCGGCTAAGTCGAAGACTGTATTACCAGATGATAAGAAGTCACCATCAATTTCTTGTGCAGTTCGTTTTGCTCCCAAAGCAGAAGACATTTGGTTATACCAATTGATATCTCGTTCTGGGTGCATTTGCCAGTATAATCGAATTGGGTTAAAAGGATTACCTCCTGCAATGGCATCTACCCAAGTTGAGTGATAGAAATTACCAACTCCATAGGGAGTGGAATTGACGATGGCAGCTCCACCAGTGGAAAGAGTAGGGAATGCAGCAGCCCAAATTTGAGCAGCCCATCTTACTACTGCTGCCTCGTCAATTACCAGAAGAGAAAGGGATTCCGAACGACCGGCTTCGGATGATGTCGGAATAGATTCAATGAATGACCCATTATCAAATTCTATCATGGAAGCAGAGCCATATTCACCAGCTCTACCGTTGATTATGGGAGTTTGAAGGTACCATGGAAGATTCTTGTACATGAACTTAATCTTCTTAAGCACCTTCTTAGCAGTGGTATCCTTGATAGAAATAATGTTTATCTTTTTGTTGGGATGGTACATCGCCAACCAAAGACAGTACATAGAAATCAATTCTGTAATACCTGCCTGACGAAACTTAAGGATGATATTGAATCGTTGGGCAATGAAGTTGTAGAGAACCGATTTTTGAAATGAGTATAAATCGAATCTTACCTTTCCCCTTACTGGATGTATCACATAGCAAAAAAGGCTAAAAAAGAAAACATCACTAGAAACTCGGGATAGGTTTGATAGCTCTTCCCGAGTTAATGTAGTTCTAGTTTCTGAGATAGTCTTTGCCATTACTTAAAAGTTATACGTTATTTGAAATTCGATGTCAGTACCTATACCAGATTTTATCTTTGGGTAGTAAAAGGTATTGACTCCGAATTTGTAATTAAATCTCTTAGTCTTGATTGAAAGACCAGCTCCCATATCGAATAGATTATTGAAAGGTCTATATTTGCCATAAATGTATGGACTAAGTGATAACCTTGCAACTTTCTTCCGAGTTAATTGACCTTCATACCAGTTGTAGTTGTACTTATCTAAGTCGATTGGGAATAATCTAGTTGAATAAGTGTTAGTCTCCTTATTGAACAGACTTAAGTTCAACTTATCTTTCTTCAAAACAATTTGAACCAGGGAATCTTGGTTACTGATAACTGGCTGCCTTAGCATGGAATCAGGAAAGAGAGTTGGCTGCTTATTATCATGAACTAAGATTTTACCTGGTTCAATTTTTTCTGAGTACTTCTTCTCTGGTTTAAAGGGTTTCTCTGTGTATACTGTATCTGGGATTTCATTGACCGCTAGTTCCAGGGAATCAACCTCTCGAGAAAGTTTGTAATTCCTGAAGCAAAGGTAAATAGTAAATCCTAGAAATACAATAAACAAGGCCCTCTTTAAATTCTTCATGGTAATTTCGCTTTTAGTGAAACTCTGGTACTCACTCGTTTCCTTGTTTTCCCTTAACAATCCCTTTCTTACCTTCAGAGTTGATTTATGATTTATAGGATTATAGCTTTCTTTACCAGAAAGCACTTTCCTAAAAAAGAAAAACTTAATAAAAAGAAAAAAGGGTTTTCAAAACAGCTCAATTTAGCTCAGTTTTGATGAGTCAATTTTCTTGAGGCAACGTTTGAACCATAATCCTACTTCATAAACCGAGCCCTTGGCAATTGTGTATCTTGCCTTGTTAAGCCAATAATGGTGATCCTTAAAATCCTTTTCAGAGGTACCCTGGTTTTCATGAAGGTAAATTCTGAATTTCTTTGGGAATCCCATGATTGCCTTAAAATCCTCAACCCCCAAAGGATAACCGTCTGGTCTGAATTGCCTATCTGCAGGTCTTAAGGTTAGTGGAGGTTTATCATACTCCAATCGATATACTCCCGGGAGAGTATTCATCTTTGCCGTTTTGATAGGCCATTTCTTTTCATCTTTGAAATCTCTAACCCAAAGTCGATGTATCTTTGCTACAGTTAGATTCTTTTTCTCAGGCAATTTTCGATAATCATACATTGCCAGAGTTTTACTAATCCAAGGGATTTGATTGGTATCATCTTCTGAAGAAAACGTGAGGGGTTTAAGTAGATTTCTAGTAATTGTTGGGTTTTTTACTTGAAATACTTCATTAAAAGCATTCAAGTATTTCTTACCGGTCTTTTTATGTACTCCAATGATAACTAAACGCTTCCTAGATATCTGAGAATTTCCATAATCAAAAACTGACCTTTCGTGAAAAATAAGTTTATAGTCCTTAAAGGTTTCCTCAAAAAAATTCTTGGGAAGCAAGGATAGCAGTCTTGGTAGATTTTCTATAAGAAATATCTTAGGCTTATACTTGAGTATCGATGAAATTACTAGATTGAGACTACGATTATCTTTTGGATTGCCCAATTCTTTTACTTTAGACAGCCTCATTACTGAAGATGAGCCACAATCCGGGCTTGATATAATTATATCTACTTTCTCATCGAACTCTTGTAAACAAAAGCCCTTATAGAATGGTATATCACCAAAATTTAACTTCCATTGACTTTCGCAATTTGTATGAAAAACTCCTCTTATTTCTATATTCCCTAGCAAATTTTCCCTAAAAGGGAACAGGAGTGCACCCTGTCCAGCGCACACTCCCAATACCCTTAACTTTTTCATTTCTTGTAACTTCTCAATTTGATATATTTAATCCAAGCAAATGGTTTACGGTCTTCCAAATAACTCAGATTTTTATCATTATTGTGAGCTTCTTCTTCAAAACTTACATCATGATACCTTTCATTCTGTTTATCCCATTTGGCAAAACACAGAATGAGAAGATATTCGATAATATACCAAAGGTAGAAGAGACCAAAACAGAGAACTACTACCCACCAGAAGGATATATCGAATAATACCCAGAGTATGATACCAAGTATCAAACCGACTATACTACACTCAATCTGTTGTACCTGATGGATTCTCTCATGGTTGATATCATCCGGTTTACACTCCTCTACTCTATGCTTGAAAAAAGAGTTGTACAACATAGTTATTGCCTTGTAACTGGGGAAAAGGAATACCTTTGCTACCCAGCTGTTAAAATGACATCTTTTCATAACTTATCTTTGAAATTTTCGTAAGCATTTCTTAACTTTTGGTCATAGGCATTCTGGGCATACCCAGGACCATTATACTTTCTGGCAAAGCCAGCCCAGTCTTTTGCTTTGAGTTCTTTCAAACAACCAGAGTTATTCATGAAATAATACATGAGTTCCAATTGTTTCTCATGAGATTCAGACATCTTGTGAACAAATTCGAAGACATCTTTACATCCACAAAGGCGGTGATTGAAGCCCATAATTTGGAACATACCCCAACTGGCAGACTTCAATGCACATTCCTCATCAATTTCTTTGGCTAATTCGAGTCTCTTATACTCGTGTACACCTCCCAAATACTTCGATTTATCCCATTTAGGGAAGAAAATCGTAGAATATCTCTTACAAAGGTAAGCTAAATCTCTGTCAGGGAATTTCTTATGTACTTCTTTGTACATAATGTGACCCTCAAAGAGAATTTGAGGCCTACCGTCAGCTAAAAACCCGTCTCTACCGGCAGCTTCCACCAATTGGACAGCTTTCAATAGGGCAGGTTCTAAACCTAAGCGAATAGCAAGGTCTTTAATCATTTCATTTGTTAGTTTATCCATAACTTATCAGTTTTAATGGTTCAATTTTAGTAACAAAAGTATTGCTTATAACCCATTTTCAATATGTTTCGAGGTTCTATTATCATATATAACTTATAAAATAATGCAATATGGACAAGAAAAATGAGTGCCAGATATGTGGCAAGCCCATTAATTTAGAGGAATTTGATGAAACTCGGGAAATCCCTCAACTTATGGCAAGAAAACAAATTTGTTTTCAATGTGCTTTTTGGTCTAATCGATTAGCTTATGATAAAGAGCTTGAGAAAGAGGGTAAAATTGCGGTAATTACTCCAGATTATTCTCACTGGGTAACTAAAATTCCCGGAAATATTTTAATGGTGCCCTCGGCTTTTGGTGGTATTTACCAAACTAAACTCCAACCAGTAAACACTCTGGGAGTTATTGATGAAGATCGAGAGAAGCTTTTCATTATCCGTTATAATAACATCGCTCACCAAGGCACTATACCAGAACATCTAAGAAAGCTTTTTAAAGTAAACGGAGTAATTCTATCTCCACAGGAATACAAAATGCTAGAAGATTACCGAGGCAATGCCTATGAATTTATTAAAAATATGATTGATAATGCAATAAATAAGAAATAATTTCGTATATTTGCATAAAGAAAAATTCTTAATAAATAAAGATATGAAAAAAGAAAAGAAAGAAATCAAAAAGCTTAAAGAGGGGGATGAGGTTCTCTTCACCTTATCTGGAAGACCCATCATTGAGAAAGTTACAGTGGAATCTATTGATAAAAAAGGTGGATTCGCAATGCTCAGTAACCGAGTAAAAGTTGCAAGAACCTTGGGTCCTGATGATACATACCCAAGATTGGATGGGCAAAAGGGAGAAGTTCGTCCGCTTACCGAAGAAAATGAAAGAGTATTCCTTGCATATAAGGCCTATTTCTCAATTAAGAGAAACATAGAATTACTTGATAAGGAGATGAGAAGTATGAAAGATACAGATGCTTTCGATATGATGATTGAATTTGATAAGAAGCTTACCAAGATTATTAACAAATACTTCAAAGAACAATGACTACGGTATTAGCAATAATTTACTTGGTATGTTTGCCATTCACGGTATTTTTTGTAAGGGCTTGCTTGGATTATTTACCCTATACTCACAAAATACACTCTCTCGTTTTATTTATATCGGTATGGATAGTATTACCTCTATTTCCGATTTATCTATTAATCAGATACATAAAATACAAATTACTATGAGATACTTTTTTGACAGAGATGGTAATTATGCTGGGTCATCAATGCAAGGGTGGGAGATTCTTCTCCTACTCTTGTTCCCAGTTGCTTTAATAATTTTCCTCGTATTCTTACCCTTCTATGTATTTCATAAATACAGTTCTAGAGAAGAGGATAAAAAATACGAGGAAGAACATCCAGAAATACTAAAAGTAGATTCTTATATTACCTGCTGGTATCCATGGCATAGATATTCTGTTGCATATACACTGGCTCTTATATTCTGGGTAATTGCTTTTATAATTGGGATATTATCTTAATACAGGTATTAAGTTGGAGCTATCCAATAAAAATTCAAATCTAATGGATATTTTTTAGTGGGGTTAAACCTACTGGAGAGTATAGGAGTATCACTGCTAGCAGAGGGAGTTGAAACTTTTGTAAGAGTATAGGAACCCAATCCAGTTGTTTTTGTTGTAAAGTATGAATTACTTGGTAAATTGTAGCTAGGATTAAAAGCATTACCATTCTTATCAAGGCAGGACCAAGACAACATTTCGAAATTTCCCGGGTACATGTTAGAAATATAGACATTAATAGCATATCTATTTTGATTTACTATCCAATTCTTATATAGGGTACCATCGGCCATAGATCCATCTTCGTCACTAATATTAGTAGTAACCTTAAAAAAAAGCACTCATGTCTACTCCATGGAGGGTTATAGGATTAAAACGTATTTCCCAATATTCTTTTTCTTCGGGAGTAGTAAGGTGTAGATTTATTTTATTACCAGATTCATTTTGTGTAAGTATACAAAGCCCAGAAGTACCGTCATTTTGTGCAGTAATCTGAATCTCATTGTTACTTTTGTCTTCCTCCAGAATATAGTTCGGGGTATTGATGCTAGCAGAATAACCAACTTCAATAACCCCGGACAATTTGCCATTTACATACTTAGTTTTCTGGGATTGGATATTCCATCTCTCAGAGTTTCCCTGTCTTATTTCTGCATATACATCTTGGGTGGATCTCCCCCCCCTAATTTAAGAACTTTATTTTCCATAATGTATAATGTTTTTAGATTGATACTGTTCCTCCTGCACTTGGTACTATAAATGACCCCTCTAATGTCCAGGTAGCACCTGATTTAGTAAATACAGCCACTTTATCTCCAGTAGTACATTCTATTAGAGAACCAGGTTCTGAGTCATTGGCCTCGAATGGAATCCTCATAGTAGCAGTACCAGTTGCTGAGATACCCTGTATATACACCCGATCTGAAGATGATGTATTCTGTGGCTTAGCTCCCTTGCCAAAGAGATAGTAGCCTGTACCTGTGGGCAATCCAGAGAGAGTGAATGTTGTTGATACTTGTGACTTCTGAGTTACTGGTATACTAAGGTTAGCATCCCCACAGGTTAAGAAGATATGCCCTGAACGGTTAGCTCCAGTTTGATTACTCGATAAAGCGGTCAGGGATAACATGTAATGGTTCTCAGTATCCGTTGCCTCAGTGGATACTGAGCACCAATCGGGAGCATTACCCACATGGGGAGTTTCTGGCTTTTTAGACCCATCACTACCCTTTAAATAGGCCATCACAATGATTTGAGCAGTATTATATTTATTACTACCTAAAGGCAATGTGTTTGAAACCATTTTTATGTATCCACTATAGGTTACACCAGCCTCTTGAGTTACTGTGAGATTGATTTTGTTATTAGACTCATTTTGGGCAAATATCAGAGTAGTAGACCTTGAGGACCCAGTATTTTTTGAATAGTTAATTTCTACATCTAAGTAACCATCTCCAACGGTAACTCCTCCCCAAATAGCCCAACTTACGGAGGCTGAGCTCAAAGTACAAGAGGGTGTAGAGGTTGAAACTACTTTGCCATTTACCAGTTTCTTTTTGAGGGAAGTGATACGGTAGGTTATAGTACCACCCTCTGAAGATACAGTATCTGTACCTGTATCTGTAATTGCACGTGCTAGTTTGAATAATGTTTCTTCCATATCTTTATAAGTTTTTGGTTTATAGAAAGAACTTTGATATTGTAATCTACCAGATGGATAATCCGAAGTCTATGATATTATATAATCAATATAAAGAATTATGAGAAAGTATCAGTATCAGATTTACTACCATACAAGCAGAGGAAGGTACTTCATTAAGATTAGGTATTCCTTCCTGGGATTGGTGTTTTGGCTTACACTTAGAGATAAGTATTCGAGTAATATAGAAACCTTCCTTGATAAGGATAAGGCAATTGAAAGGGCAGAAGATTATTTAAGATATTTATACCTAAAGAGAAAAAATAGTAGGGTGTTAAAGGTTACTGGGAGAATAGATATTACCAGTAGGTTAAAATCAGTGAGGGAGGATTATTAAGATGGTGAAGGTTGAAACAATTAGGGATAATAATGAAAAGAGGATTCTTAAATGCCAAGAGGATAATCGGATTTGGTATCAGATATGGATTACCCAATTGGATATGAATTGTATAGAAAGATATTTTGATGAGTATGGTGAAGTTAAGAGATGGTGGTTAAGGAATCTTCAACAGTATTATGTTTTCTTTTATGAGAAGAAAGGTGGTAAGGTTCGAGGAGTTCTTGGGAAAGATAGGACTAAGGATTTAATTCGTGCTATACTTTAATTAGTTGCCAGGGATGTTAGGTCTCTGGCTTCTTTGTGTGTTATGTGAGCATGTGTGGTTGTGGGATATCTAGGTATGCCCTTAATACGAGGAGTGATTTTTGTGTGGTACTAAAAATGTGTATTTGCCTTCAAGGTACCCCTTAATGTGAGGGCTTCGAAAGTTGTGGTACTAAAAGGGGAGTACGGTTCCCTTAAATTTAACATTTAAAAATAAAAAGTAAGGGACAAATAAAAATGTTTGTCCCTTTGCTTTCTTAATTATTTACTAAATGATTGTTTAAATTTTCTTCAAATTGTTCGTCTAAACAATAACATAAGTATAGTAAAAAAGTTTTAAAAGAAAATTTTTTATAAATTGTATATTCAACTTCATTTAAATAGTCCATGCTTATTTGTTCAAGCAATAGAAATTGCTCTACATTAATTAATTGAAAAGTTTGCACGTCAATAATAGTAGATATTATTCTATGATTTGGTTTTAAAAGAATATAAACTACAAATAAAGCACTAACAAAAACTACTAATAAAATAATAAACAAACTAAATAATAACATAATAATTTTATTTTTATGATAGGGAATAAATTTTATTCCCTATCTGATTAATACTTTATTTGATTGATTTTTTTACAATCTCAAGCCCTTTTATTAATATCTCTTTCTTTTCTTCTTTAGTGTTTTCGCTTGCAATTGAAGAAAAAGAAAAATCATTTAAAACATAGACTTGTTTATAAAAGTCTATAAAGCCGTCAATTAGTTTTTTATCTGCATTGTTTGCAATCGTGGAAAGAAAATTGAAAGTTACATTTCTGAACTTTTTGCGTAACGATTTGATTTGCTTTTCGTTTGCACCCTCAAAAAGTTCTTTTTTGTAAATTTCTGTTTTTGTCCCTAAAGACGTTTTGAAAAGTCCCGCGTTTTTTTCTTTTACGCTTTTCAATACGTCTAAAGCAATTAAACTATTTGCTTTTGCGTTTGCACTTGCTTTTTCTACATTCACGTTATTAATTTGCTTTTTCATAATTAAATTGCTTGAAAGTTTTATTATTTATTATTTTTATTACCTTTTCAAATAGACTTTCAAGACTTTTTAAACTATTCTAATAAGGTAGTATTTATTTCGTTTCTGTATTGCAAATATAAGAACTATTTTTTAATCTACAAAATTTTTAGAAAATTATTTTCTTAAAAAGTTTTAAATAAAATTTTTCAAATATCTTTTTGTTTTTCTCACATTGCAAAGATACGGACTTTATTTTAATCTACAAACATTTTCAAGAAAAATTTTTGAGAAAATGAATAATTTTATTTTCAAAATTATTTTTGTGAAAAATTCATAAAATAGAAAATATTGTGCACTTAATATTTGCACTTAATTTTGGAGGTTCACAAGGGAAATCTTCGCACGCCTTGTAGTGGGCATATATGATATGTATATGGAATAATCCTATATGGCCTATGCCTGTCCTCTTGAGAGTGTATTATATACCTGTATATTGAAGGCCATTAATCGACTAAGGTGATAAAGAATTAAGGCCCTTAAGATATATCCCTATTATTGCCCTCTATAAACCTATTAGGTCCTAATTCAATAAGGCCATATAGGGACTATGGTAAGCCTATAGAGATTAGGATAGCCTATAATGGCTTACTAAGTTAGCGTAAGTAAAAACCCAGAACCTAAGTTAGGCCTGGGGCAATGTAGTTAATCCTTGAATAGGTAGAAGGTAATACCATAGGCCTTATAGGTATCCTCGGCAGTATCGGTATCAGCCATAGGTTCCTCTTCGAGAGAATTGAAGGTAAAGAATTCATCGTCGGTATTATAGTATACCAGAATTTCGGTTACCTTAAAATCTTGGATTAGGTTAGTTAGGTGTTCGAAGTAATCGGTCTCATCGTAGTGAAAGTCAGTGATAGAATTATCATAAGTATTAGCGATATACTGATACCAAGGATAATATGAGTCATAAGTGCAAAGATAGGCTAGCAATGAATTAATGATTGCCTGTGGATTCTTCTGTCTGAATGATGCTTGAGATGTTTTCATATCGGTATATTTTTAAATGATTAATACTTTATTTTTCTCTATGCAAATATACATATAATATATTATATATGCAAATAATGCTGGGGTACCTTTAGGTTAATTTGCCTTAATCCTTGAGGCCATGAATGGAGATTGCCATTTACCTTCCCTACCTATACCTAATATTATATAATACCTAATGGCTCTAGGCAATCTAGGTACCCCTAAATCACAAAATTGTCCTAGAATACAAAAGTTAATGCTAATATAAATACTAAGCAAATAAATTACATACTTACTAGGAATATTACCTAAATATGCCCCATGAAAGCCTTAAATCCTATAAACCATTTAGCCATAAAACCTAATATCCTATTTACCTAACCCCAACCTATATGTATTATATAATACCTAATATAATAACTTGGTGAAGGCAATCAAGGTAAATTAATAATGGCCATTAATCGACGATGTACTAAAGCTATACTACCTACATACATAGAAGCTACATAACATATCTGTATTATATAATCACCTACCTTCGAATTACCTTGAATGCAATCTATAATATAATACATATAAAGGGTACTCATGGCAATCGGATTTAGGGGCCATTAATGGTCGGATTTATTTGCCTTTTTAGGCCTTTTTGAGTTTGCCTTTAAAGTGTGTAGTAGAGCTATATGGTATAGTGGCTATATAGTGAGTTGAGTGGCTTTGTATAGTAGAGGGGTTATCACTTGCCTTGTTTGCCTAAATCCCCAAAACCCCCGGTGAGGTACCTTGATATATGTATTAGGTATTATTATATTAGTAGATGGTATATTAGTTATAGAGGGGATAGGTAGATATTGTACCTTAGTTAGCGTTAGTATGATTTTGTTTTATTTTTGTGTTGGGTGGTGTGGGAGGTACCCGGTTATTTATTCCAGGTACCTTGTGGGTATTTATTCGATTAGGTATACCTGTATGAAGGCATATACTAAAAAGATTATGATTACATTGATGAATTTCTTTGTTAGGTAGGCTTCTTCATTTAGGATTAGAAGCCAGATCGTTACGATGAGTAGGATTAGTAATTTCATAATTTTTAGTATTATTATATGTATCTTAGTATAATCCTATATGTGTAGGATACCAGGATTAGTGATGGGGTGTATAGGGTTAGTATTAGGGTTTGTGAGATGATATACCTTATTTTGTTTGTTGGGGGGGGGG
>OBWV01000144.1_pt1 | contig 86295 bp, 65 predicted proteins | sample 1495351 | NCBI WGS metagenome assembly OBWV01 (sample SAMEA2580122, study PRJEB22360) | human gut metagenome | biome: human gut; feature: human-associated habitat; material: faeces | place: Denmark | collected 2008/2010 | reverse complement strand
TAGGTCAGCGATAAGTGCAAGGGTAAATCCCAAAGCATAGGCATTTCGGGCAAATAAGGCTTACACTTATTATACACTTAACTATTGTCAAAGCCTATCATGAAAGTACTTTTATAGTTTTTCACCATCCACTAAATAAGGCTTGAAATGAGCCTAGACTGACTAATCTAAACACTATTTTTAACAAATTCTCCAGAGTTATAAAAGTCTCTAAACCCAATGACAAAACCAAGAGTCAGAGGAAAAATAAAAATTCTACTGATATCAAACTGAGACAGTGAAATCCATTGTCCAAAAACATATATAAGCACGATCATTTTAGACGAAAAGTCTCCAAAAGTGCGTATGAATTTAATGAAGCTAAATAAGAACAGCAAAATAAAAAGTATCCCTAACACTCCAAAGATTGCAATGAATCCAATCATGCCGACATCGCTTGTATAAAACACACCACCGTCAACTCCACGACCGCCTCCGCCTATTTGATCAGAGTACGGGGTGAACCCGAAACCAAACCAATTGTTGAAGCCAAGGTTGCTTAAATAGTAGGTAATTGCTTGAATACGCACTTGCCCGCTTGCTGCTCTGTCACCGGAGAAAAAATTCATTTTTGCAATCAACGCGTTCATTAGTGCTATGAAGCTAATTGAAAAAATTGAATAGAATACCAAACGAACTGATGTTGTGAATGTTTTCGAAGAGTTAAAGAAAATGGCGACAATTATAATTGCTATCGTGAGTAAGAGAAACATCCTACTTTTTGCAAAGAATAGCAAATGAAAAACTAGACCGGCAAGAAACATGACTTCAAGGTAAGTGGGGAAGGTATGTTTAAGTTTCCTTGCTAAAACAATAACAAAACAAGCAAATAGGAGAAAATCGGTTCCCGCAACAATACGACCCGAACTTAAAAACATTTGTTGCCCAAATGGGTCAAAATTAAGAAATAGCCTTTCGCTCACACTAACTACAAGATCCTGTAACAGTAAGAAGAAGAGATCCAAACAGGCGAAGATCTTAAGCCACCTAAGTACGAAATGAAAGTCCTTCTTAACCAACCAGGTAAATGGGAAAAAGTATATAACTATTGGATAATAATACCCTATATTAAAAGCTTTTTTCAGTGTAATCTGATACGCATTTGAACTACCAAATAGAACAGCTATCCAGCAAATTAAAAAGCCAATAATTAACCAGCTAAAAGGAGGTTTCCCCCATCCGGCTTTTTTAAAAAGAGTACCAAGTGCAACCGGCAACCAGATAATAACAGAAACAGTAACTAAAAACAGAATGATGATTTTTGAATTATCTGAATTAAAATCATAAAAAGTTTCGTCACCAACTAAATTAAAGAAGTTCACCTGAAGCAAAAGAAGAATTAAATACAAAAGCTTCTGAAACAAAACATTAATTTTATCGATTAACATCAAACATCCCCCCTCACCTAGAAATCTTGTCTCCGTCTTCACGCTTCACTATCCGTATAAGTTCCCATTTTGTCCAAAAAAAGATCAAAGATATCAAAGCAAAAAGAAATTTTAACTTAATTTTTGGCGAAGTTCTAAATAGATTCCGCACCATAAACCTTTTACTGATCATTCTCTGTGCAGCGTCCATTTTATCCTTAGAGTCAACGGGATGCCAGTAGTGATTTAAAACAATCATTTGCAATGGAATATCTACATACTCTTTGATATCCCTAAATCCCTGATTAATTATCATCTTTCGCATCGCTAAGTAGACATCCAAATCTTGAATCAGACTGGTCTGCACAGTAAGCAAAGAGCTTGTTGGATGTTTGATGTAATGATATGTAATTACATTCTCACAAGAGACCTGATGACAATGGATCAAATACGTTACAACAAATTTGTGATCTTCATATTTCGGAATAGATGCGTCAAATTGTATGTTGTGTTTGTCTATTATCGATTTCCTAAAAATCTTATTCCACACAACTCCCTGTATTCCATTAAAGTCGTACGATGATCTTATTGCATCTTCTGAACTCAACTTTGAATTTAAAGCCGAAATCGCTTTTATTACTTTTCCTTTCTCAGTTTCGTATGAAAATCCCGTAACAACCATATCAGTCTCTGCGCTAGTAATGTGATCTATTAAAACTTGCAAATGATTTTTTGTGACAAAATCATCTGCATCAATAAACGTAACAAACTCGGAGTGTGCTTCTCTCAGGCCTAAATTTCTGGCATTACTGACACCCGAGATAGGACTACTTAACAAAGTGAAACGTTTGTCTTTCGAAACAAATGCCAAAACCTTATCAACAGTATGATCTGTTGAAGCATTTTCCACAATTAGAACACGAAAATCCTTGAATGTTTGGCACTGGATGCTTTGAAGACACCTCGTTATGAAAGGTTCTGCATTATGGGCAGGAATAATTATAGAAACTTCCACCTCTTTTTGATTCACTGTCATAATGAATGATGCTCCTTTCATTCGTGAAAATGTTCGACCCAATATAGATATTCTACCTTTAGCGATAAATGCACTAATAGACTAGTGAGTGTTTTTTCAATAAAACCATAGGAAGTCTATTAAACCAAATTAGTGTATACTTTTTCCACCTTTCTAATGAACTGGTCTAAGCTAAATTCCGATTTTTGGCGGATGCTGGCTTTTTGTCCCATACTCATACGAAGTTGACGATCAGCAACTAATAGACTCAATTTCTGACTTAATGCATTCGTATCTAGCGGAGGACATAAAAAACCAGTCTCATCGTCTATAATCATCTCGCTTACACCACCGTGATCATAAGCAACTACTGGCAAAGAGTTTGACATTGCCTCCAAGACAACAGTTGGAAAAGGATCTGGTTGCGTACTAGGAAGTACAAAAATATCAAACGCCGAATAATAATCCGCAATTTGTTCAGTAAAGGGACGAAGATGAATACGTTCCTTTGTTGAAAAGGAAGCTACCTTGTTAGATAACTTCTGCTCATATACTTCTTCTCCTACGTAAGCACTACCCACGAGAACAACATGAACAGAACTACTTTTTTTTAAGATGGGGGTTACAGCATCGAGGAAATCGTTTTGACCCTTCCACGCGTTCACTCTACCGACCATCCCGATGACGATAGCATCGTTTGGAATCCCAAGCCTTTTTCTCACAAAACCAGGCTCGTTCTTAGGATAATCTTCTTGTATCCCATTATGAATAGTTGTTACTTTTTCTGAATCCACCATGCCAGACTCGATAAGTCGTTTTTTAGTTGCATCAGACACCGCAATTGATTTATCAGAAAAATGCTGAAGAAGAAAGCATATCACTTTGTATATAAAATTCGGATGAATAATTATCTCATGTACATGCCAAACAATCTTAGCCTTAGTAAATACTTTTAGCCACACACCTTCTAAGACCGCGGTCGTGTTAACATGAACCAGCTTAATATTCTCCTTATTGACAACTCTCTTCAATTTTTGCGAGAACTTAATGTAACTAACAATATAGTTACCAATACCTTTGATATTAAAAAACTTCCGTCGAAGAATAGGATACGGTAAAATACTAACTTGTACGCCTGCTGTTTGTAATTTTGAAACCAACGGACCATTTTCTGGTAAAATTACCAGTGGGCAGAATCTATCTCGATCAATATTTTCAACTATCTCCAGTAAAATCTTATCCGCGCCATAAAGTTCTGCGCCTGCATGGAGAAAAAGAATTTTATATTTTTCCATTGATAAAAAGTCTTTCATTTTCACTTATAATTTTATCCCACGAGAAGTTGTTTTTGACGACTTCTTTGGCCTTTTGTCCCAAAGCCTGACGTTCTGCTAAAGGCATCTTGTCGACTCTATTAATAACATGGGCTAAGTTGCTTAGTTGTTTATTCCAATAAACAGCAGCATCTTGGCCCACTTCTTTATTGAAACCAACGTTCAACAATAAGTTTAGATTTGTCGTGCCTAAGGCTTCCAGCAAAGAAGGATTGGTTCCGCCCACCTCATGTCCGTGAATATACGCAAAAGCGTTTGCTCTAATCGCTCCCAAGAGATTTTTATCGTATACTGTGCCAACAAATTTAATTCTCTTATCACTTGGAAAATTGGTCTGATCTTTAAGCAGTTGCAAAAACTTTGCATTATCAGGATTCGTTATAATCACTAAGTCTTTATCAGTACTAGATGCTTTGAACTCCGAAATCATGGTCAGATAATTGTTCTCCGGTACAAATCGGCCAACTATTAAATAGTATTGGCCAGACATAATCCCCTTTTGCTCAAACCACTTCTTAAGATCCTGATCGTTCACGTTTTGTGTGTTGGTAATATCAGCACCATAAGAGGAGTATATGGTCTTTGGTTTATAAGTGCGATATTTTTCTCGAATGTATAATTCAATATGTTTGCTGTCACAGATAACCAAATCCGCATTCTTGATCATCAAACGCTCTGACAGCTTCCAATACTTTCTAACAAAGAATCCCCACTTGGCCCTCATCCATTCATGCCCATCTGGGTTTACAAATATTCTTGTACTGTAACGTTTGAGCTGTTTATCGAAATGTTTTAAAAATGGCCCAATCCGGCAAGCAAGAATATAAATAGTTGCCCCCTTGATGTTGTTATCCCTAATATAATTTAATGTCCAAGACAAAGACCTGAGATCATACAAGATTGCTTTAGCCGGCCCGATATTTGGAACATCAATATTAAAGCAAGTTGCCTCTTTATAGTTATATAAATCCGCTTTGTTATCGGACAAGTCTCTTCGACAAGCAAGAAAATATTTAATTTGGTTGCTTTTTTGGCGAGAAACTAAATTGTCCACAAACGTTTCGAACCCACCATATTTAGCGGGTGTTCCTTTTGATCCAATGATAAATACCTTGTGTGTCTCTACCACGAGAGATTCCCCCAACCTAATTCAATTAAGTTACTCTATGCATACGTTGTATAACGTACAGTCATAGCTTGCATGCAGAAATCGATTTTTAATAGGTTCATTAACTGTTGATTCTTTTTGTTTGAACCTACAAACGGCCAATCAATTTTTGCTACTTTCTTGATACCCATACCCATAGCCATAGCCATAGCCGTATCCACGATCACCCTTTTTGGCACGCAATCGTTCTACAGACCCAAGAATCTTTGCATTGGCCAATCTTAAGACTTCCACGGTCCGCTTCAAATCGCCTTTTAGAGTTTTCCCCATATTTGTAACAACAACAACGCCATCAGTCTTGGGAACCAATACTTGCACATCGGAAACCGCTAGAACAGGAGGTGCATCAAGTACAACAATGTCGTAGTTTTCTCTTGCCCAATCAACCAGTTTCGCCATTCGTTTAGAATTTAACAACTCTGACGGATTAGGGGGAATCGGTCCTGACGTGATGATACTTAAATTATCAACAAACGTTTCTTCTACAACCGCACTAGCTTCATTTTTGCCTGTAAGTATGGTAGTGACTCCATCTATGTTTAATGTTCTAAACGTGGCATGAATGGTAGGTCTTCTAAGATCAGCATCAATTAACAACACTTTTTTCCCTGCTTGTGCCCAAGTAACTGCAACATTAGCTGATACGGTAGATTTACCTTCCGACATTGCAGAAGAAGTAAACATGATCACTTGGCAACGATCTAAAGCTGCTCCCGCAAATTCAATATTCGTACGCACCGTCCGAAACTGCTCAGATACCACATGCTTGGGTTCTGCAAAAGTAACCAGCATAATACCGTTCTTTTGAGTTTCCTGATCCTCCTGGTGACGATGAAAAAACTTTGAAAATGATAACTGCATCGTTTATTCCCCCTTCAAACTCGACGACGGCTGCGTTGTGGAAAGTCTGTTCTATCAAGATCGTCCAACGCATCATTTTCTGAATCTGGCTCTCGACTCGCTTTTATTGCCTTATCCATGTCCTTCATACGCACAACATAATTAACGATACCTAGATTAATCAGCCCTAAATCATCAGTGATGAAGTCAATGTCCTTAATTGTCTGGTCCGTCAATTCACGTACAAATCCCCAAGTGAACGCGATTAGAACTCCTAATACTAAACCGATAAGACTGAATAAATTTAATTTAGGCGATACCGGAACCGTGTTGGCAGTTGCTTTAGAAACAACAGAGACATTCGAAACACTCATTATCTTTGCAATCTTCTTCTCAAATACTTTAGCAATTTCATTTGCAATATCCCTTGCACGTACTGGACTGGAATCTTTAACGTTAACAGTAAATACCTGTGAATTCTGTTGAGTCGTCACTGAAACCATCTTCACCAAATCGTCTTCCGTAATATTGGAATACTTAGCAGGCTCTAGTTTATATTTTGCAGGTTGTGCTTTTTCTGCTATGTATCTTTCACGAACACCTGTAGCCGCGTTGTAACGTGTGCCATACACAGCCGGTTTGGCCTTTTTGACCACAACCTTCTGCGGACTCGTAAGATCTTTTGCCACCGCCTGTAGCACAACTGGACGAGTGATAATGTCCTTATATGTATTAATAATTTGGATGTCGGCTTGCTGTGCATTAAATTGACTATTAGGATCCTCCTGTTGTTTTCGGTTAACCAACAAGGATGTATCAGACTCGTACTTAGGTGCTATAAAGTTCTTTGCTCCAAAATACGCGATTGCCATACCAAGAATGCCAAAAATGACCATGCCTAAAAAGCTGCGTTTAATTACGTTCCACAACTGTGAAAGGTCGATTTGCTTGTTCATGAACTCTTCCCCACCTAATTCAGAAATTGATAACAATAAATTAAAAAACGAGCTGCAAGCAACACAGCCACATAAAAATAAAGCTTTTTAAAATCTCACTCCAAAGCATAATACCCTACTATATGGGTTTAAGTCTACCCATTCTTTTAACAGAGGTCATTTTTTGTTGCTTGTCTTCAATCTTTTACGTTAGTCTAATCTCCCGTTTAGTAGTTCTTGTTAACCAAAACAGGCTGATTTATTACAGTCTCTTTACAAATTCCAAAAATGTGCCCACAATGTCCCGAAGTTGTAACCAGTATACAAACAGTTTTAGTTTAAAATAAACACAAGTAACATTGGAGGGTTAAAAACTTGAAGAAAAAAAGCGGCTTACGCTTGCGTGACATCATACTATGCATCGCCCTTGGCCTCGTCATTGCCGGTGTTGGGGGTTATTTCTACTTCCGCCATTTCCAATCCGAGCAGGCGATCGCAGTTAATCAGCAAACGCGTCAGAAGATTAAGAAAGATTCCAAGGCTAAGGTTAAGAAAGAAAAGGTTTTGAATCAGTATCGCCTTTATGGCCTGACCGACAGCGAAATCAGTGCCGCCAAGACGTTACCAGTGACTGCCATTGGTGATTCGGTGATGTTGGGGAGTTCGGCTTATTTGAAGGTGCTTTTCCCGCAGATGTCGATTGATGCTGAGGTTGGCCGGCAAGTACAGGCGGCTCCGGCGATTATTGATCAGTTGAAGTCGAGTGGGAAGTTGAAGGATACCGTTGTCATTAGTCTGGGGACGAATGGACCGATGACGGAAGCTGACATTAATGGCATTTTGGATCAGTTGGGGAGTAATCGCCAGGTTTTCTGGGTGACAGCTTATGCCCCTGGGAAGGCTTGGATTGATCCGGTTAACAAGTTGATTCACGCCGCTGCTAAGACGCATGCAAATCTGCATGTGGTGGATTGGTATTATCTGGCGGGCGGTAACGATGATTGGTTTGCCGATGATGGTGTGCACCCTAATGACGCAGGACGCGTGCATTATTACACGCTGATTGCCAAGGATGTCATGAAGACACTTGATAAGAAGTAGGTTTTTGGGCGTTAGGATCACTTGAAAGCTACAGTGGTACCAAAAGCTCCAGCCAAGTTAAAAAAACACCGATTTGATGGCTTCTTTTACATAGGTCACTGACTCGGTGTTTATTTGCATTCTTCGAAGAGTCGAAAACCCGCTTGTCCAATCCGATAGTCTAAAAACTAGACTTTCGCGGTTAATCGATCATCCCTTTTTTCGATCTCCTCCAATCGCTATTGTCAACATTGCGTTTCGATAGATCAGCTGCAACCAAGCGTATCAAAAAAGCGCCCCCAAACCATCGAGGAGACGCTCACAGATCCGAAAGTCTAAAAACTAGACTTTCGCAATTTAACTTACAAATCACTTATCCAAGTCCACAAACCGTGTCAGCACCATCATCACAGCGCCACCGACCGCCATTGAAATAGCTTCGCCTAGTGCAATGGTGCCGTATGTTGGCCAAAATGGTACCTTGCTTAGCACGACCAGCTCACCGGCGACGGTAAACATTGAGAGGGCAAATAAGACGCCCATGATGGCAAATTTAGCCCATTTTTGGTGGACGAACTTAGCGAGCCAGCGACTGAGCAGGATGAAGGCCAAGGTGCCGATTGTGCCGATGGGGACGTCGAGAATGGCGGTTGGTGAGGCTAAATTGGCCAAAAAAACACCCAACGTAACCGCCCAGACGTACCGACGATTGAAGAGCGCCGTGTAGTTGAGCATCTCGGAGAACCGGACTTGAACGATCCCAAAGCTTAATGGACTAAGCATGAGGGTCATCACCACATAGATGGCGGCGACAATGGCGGTTTTGGCGAGACTGACGATTGAACGATGGGTCATAGATGTTGTTTGCATATTGTTTCTCCTTTGTGGCTTTGCCAGTAATAACGACGATCAAAGGAAATAAGTATCGTCGTGGAAGCGCGCGGGGCGGTTCCGATTCAGTTAATAGTTCTTACAATGTTTCCAGTTTACTTTTCCAACCAACCGCCGTCAATAGGAATCACGGTGCCGTGGATGTAGTCGGCCGCGTCACTGGCTAGGAAAAGTGTGAGTTGGGCGACTTCTTCCGGCTTGGCCCAACGTTTGGCTGGGGTTTCTTTTGCGACCCAGGCGGCCATTTTACCATCACCGGCGAAATCTGCCGCGTTCATGGGCGTGTTGATGGCGCCGGGTGCAAGGGCGTTGGCGCGGATACCTTGGGCAGCGTAGTCTAGATCCAGTTGCTTGGTTAGGCCGATGACCGCGTGCTTGGCGGCAGTATATGCCACGCCGCCGCCACCGCCAACGATACCGGCAACGGAACTCATGTTGACGAAAACGCCGTGGCCACGTGCCAGCATTCCCGGCAGCAGTGCCTTAATCATCAGGAATTGGCTGGTGAGGTCGACGTTGAGAATATGCTTCCATGTAGCCAAATCGGTTTCGGCAACGGTCTTATAGCCATCCAAAATGCCTGCTGTGTTGCATACAATGTCCGGCGTATAATCAGCGGCAAGCTTCTTTCCTGTCTCTGGATCGCTCACATCGGCCTGAATTGCGACAGTCACGCCAGTCATTGGTTGCAAGTCGCCCCCAATCCCCGGGCCGCCGGCCGCTTTAAAAGCCGCCGCCTGCGCAGCCCCGATCCCTGACGCCGCCCCGGTTACGACCACGGTCTGGCCGCTAAAATCAAACTGGTTCATGCCTTTACAAGCTGCCAATCTTCGGCCAGAATGTCACAGTCGGTCGGGGACCACAAGCTGAAGGCCTCATCAGCGGTTTTGATCAGAAAATAAGGATTCAGGGTGTCGCCTTCGAACTTACCTTCCGGAACCAGTTGAACATACAACTCAGTACCTTCCCAGCCAGTACGAACGGCTTTTTTGCCTTCTTTTAGCGCTGGTAAAACGGCTTCAAATGTCATTGTCACTTTTCCTCCTTTATAAGATGACCCAGCCTGTTCACAGTGTTACTCGCGAAGGCCCGTGTCATCGTTGCGGTTAATTCAGTGCACTTAGTATACGCGATTTTTCTGCCTGCGAACAGTCTTAACCACATGCAGCTTTTCAAAACGTGCGCAGAATTCCGCTAATTGGCAGCAAGCATAACTTTTCCGAAAACATTAAAACGGCTCTAAAGACAAAGCGTCTCTAGAACCGTTTTTGCACTTATTGGCAACCGCCGCAAGTTCGCCTACGACACGCTCAGAGATTAATCACCTGCATGAGTACCTCGGAGACGTGTGCGCGTTCGTTTTCCGGCAACCGCGTTAAATACTTAACCAACGCCAACGTATTGATATCGCTCATTTCCGGGGCGATAAAGAAATCACCCACCTGCATGTCGAGTGCCCGCGCAATGTCAGTCAGCTTCTTGACGCTGATATTGTTGACATCACCACGTTCCATGCGGGATATGAGACTGACTGAAACCCCAGAGCGTTCGGCCAGTTTTTCAATGGTTAAGTTCATACTGCGGCGTTGTTGGTGCACTAATTTGCCGATATTATCTAACATCATGTTCCCCACCTCTAATGTGCGGCGTTATGCTTTAACATTAAATGAAACGTCCGACCATCAAAAGATTTTATAATATTATTTAATAATCCAAAGACGGCCTATTGTCACACAACGCCGGTGCAAGACCCCACATTAACTAACCATTTCACTTCTCAGTATCATTGTAAGCGCTCGCCTTGCGAAAGTGCCAAATATTGGCTTGATAATTTTTTTAATAAAAAACAATGCCAGGTGGGTGGCATTGTTACTTGGTTTGATGTTCACTTGGTACAAATGCCCACAGCGTGCCGCGGGTAAATTGTTCCCCGTCGTCTGTATCCAATTCACTGATGCTGTTGTTAGGCGGCATGGTCATCTCATCACGCGCATCGTCCAACTCGGCGCCTAGATAAGTGCTCATTAGCAGCATGCCCAACAACCCATGGGCCACCACGAGCACCTTACCATCCGGATGTTGCTGATAAATACCGGCAATAGCGCAGCGTCCACGATTTAAGGCCTCAGCGAAGGATTCAGCGCCAATCCGCTTATAATCAAACTCCACGAGATGGTGATAGTAATTATCAATTTGCGGATCGTCTTGCACGGAAGCAAGTGGCTGCCCGTCCCAATCGCCTAAATCGACTTCCCGCAGATCCCGTACCGTCACGATCGCCGGCTGGGCTACCTTGCTTTGCGCCACGATCAATTCAGCGGTGGTTTGCGCCCGCGGCATCGGACTGGCGTAAATACCGGCAAAACCGGTCGTAGCAAAATACCGTCCAACTGCCTCCGCGCCTGCCCGGCCAGCCGGAGTCAGCGGCGTATCCGTCCGCCCGCCATTGAACCGCCGCGCCAAATTGGTCTCCGTCTGCCCATGGCGCACAAAATAAAACTTGGTCATCCTTCCACACACTCCTTTAAAACCAGTGTAGCAGAAGATTCGCTGAAAACGTTACCTCACCATAAAAACGCAGCCTAGTTTAAACAAGCTTAAAGATCAGAATTAGCTATTCGAACCGTTTTCTTGCGTCAATACTGCGGATATGACAAAAAGCCGAAGACACATTTTCAGTGTTTTCGGCTTTTTGTTGTAAGGATCATTTTTAAAGAGTTGCCTTAACAGAATGTTATCATGTTTGACCGCGTTATTCTGCTGCCGTGCCTGCCGGAGCCTTATGATCCTCTTGTGCTTCAGCTTTATACGCTGCCACTTCATCGTCAGCTGCAAAGATAAAGTGATCAGGATAGACTTCGACCATTTTACGTTGCTTATTATCGCCTTCGACCTTGCTTGCATCATAAGGTATCGGTACACGCTGGCGTTCGATGTCTGGATCGGGAACTGGGATCGCAGATAAGAGACTCTTGGTGTATGGATGGAGGGGATGCGTGTATACTTCTTCCGCACTGGCCAATTCGACAAGCCGCCCGTAATGCATAACGGCAATCCGATCAGAAATATACTTGACCATAGATAAGTCGTGGGCGATGAACAGATACGTCAGACCTTGCCGATCCTGAATGTCTTTTAGCAAGTTGACGACCTGTGCCTGAATCGAAACATCCAGCGCACTGATCGGTTCATCGGCAATAATGAACTTCGGCTGAACTGCCAGTGCCCGGGCAATCCCGATTCTTTGACGCTGGCCACCGGAGAATTCATGCGGGTAACGCGTGGCATGATCCGCATTTAAACCAACCTCGTCCAATAAAGCTTCGACTTGATGATCACGGTCGGCGCGATCTTTAGCCAAATGATGAATATCAATACCTTCTGCAATAATGTCTTTGACTTTCATCCGTGAATTTAATGAAGCATACGGATCCTGAAAAATCATCTGCGTATTACGCCGAAAATCCAACATTTGTTTGGAGCCATTTTTCAATTTGGCAATGTCCTGACCGTTATAGAGAATTTCGCCACTGGTTGGATCATACAAGCGAATGATAGCCCGGCCGGTGGTGGTTTTCCCGGAACCGGATTCACCAACCAGACCTAGCGTTTCGCCTTCATAGATATCAAACGAAATATCCTGAATGGCCTTTACTTCGTCTTTCTTTCCGGCATTAAAGGTTTGAACCAGGTGTTTGACCGAAACCAACACTTTTTTCTTTTGACTGTCCGCCACGTTAGTTCACCGCCTTTTCGTCTGGATGTTTACTTGCCCATAATGCATGCCGCCGCGCGATTTCTGGCGGTAACTCGACTTTGGGTGCGCCTGGTGCTAACAACCAAGTAGCCGCAGCGTGGGTTGGTGAAATCTTGAAGAATGGTGGTTCTTCTTCAAGATCAATTGCCATGGCATACGGATTGCGCGGGGCAAATGCGTCACCCTTTGGCGGATCCAGCAAATCCGGCGGTGTCCCCGGAATGGCATACAGACGATCCGTTTTGGTCTCTAATGTCGGCATTGCCTCCAGCAGTCCCCAAGTATATGGATGCTGCGCGTTGTAAAAGATTTCGTCAACGGTGCCGTATTCGACAATCTTACCCGCGTACATGACTGCCACCCGATCGGCAATCCCGGCAACAACGCCGAGATCGTGGGTGATAAAGATAATGGAGGTATCAATCTTAGACTGGATTTCCTTCAGCATGTGAATAATTTGCGCTTGAATAGTCACATCCAGCGCCGTGGTCGGTTCATCTGCGAGCAAAATCTGCGGATGGTTAATAATCGCAATCGCAATGACAATCCGTTGACGTTGGCCGCCAGAGAACTGATGCGGATAATCTTTCAATCGTGAACCGGCGCCTTTGATACCCACTAGTTCAAGCACCCGTTCAGCTTCCTTCAATGCATCGGCCTTGCTCATTTTGTTATGCAGCAGCAGCGGTTCAGCAACTTGCTTACCAATCGTCATCGTCGGATCCAGTGACGTCATCGGATCCTGAAAAATCATGGCAACATCATTGCCGCGCATGGCATTCAATTGCTTTTCCGACTTTTTGAGAATGTCACCGCCATCAAACAAAACTTCACCATTGGTAATCTTGGCGTTGGGTGCCAATAAGCCCATGACTGTGCGCACGGTTACCGATTTACCAGAGCCAGATTCGCCAACAATCGCCAACGTCTCGCCTTTGTTCAAGTCAAAGCTGACATTGCGAATCGCGTGGACCGGTCCGGCATAGGTGGCAAAGTCGATTTGTAAATCTTTTACTTCGAGAATCTTACTCATTTTGCCACCTCCTAATGTTCACTGCGCGGATCAAAGGCATCGCGCAAACCATCAGCCAGCAAGTTGAAGGCCAGCATCAGAATGACAATCACGATCGCCGGATATAACAGCTGATACGGCAGCACTTGCAGATTCTTTTGACCATCTGACAGCAAGGTCCCAAGACTAGCAGTCGGTGCTGGCAGCCCGATCCCGATATAACTCAGGAAGGCTTCAAAGAAGATCGCTGTCGGAATGGTGAACATCGTTTGAATGATAATCGTTGAACTCAGATTAGGGATCAGATGTTTAAAGGCAATTTTGATGCTCGACTCGCCTAACGTTCTAGCAGCTAAGACGAATTCCTGATCTTTTAACTGCAACGTCTGCGCACGAATGAGTCGAGCCATGGTCACCCACCCAGTGAAGGCAATCGCCAAGATAATGGAGGTCAAGCCAGGACGGAAGACCAGCAGCATCAGAATGACAACAACCAAGTTAGGAATACTGGAGATGATTTCAATAACACGTTGCATCAACGTATCGGTCATGCCCCCGCGCCAGCCGGAGATGATGCCGTAGAAAACCCCGATGGTCAAATCGAAGAAGGTTGCGACAATCCCGATGAACAGTGAAACTCGGGTGCCGACCATGATTCGAGACAGCAGGTCACGGCCAAGGTAATCGGTACCCAGCAAGAAGTAAACATTTTTACCCATGCCAGCGTATTTGTTTTGACCGTTCATGTAGCCGTTCAAACCTGGCAAATCGATACCTGGCCATTTGGGCGGCAGGTTCGCATAGTTCAGGCTTTGCTTGTTTGGATTAGAAGGTGATAACCAGATAGAAATGATAGAAATGAACGCGATGAAAACGAGCACCCACAGGGAAATCACTGCGGCCTTGTTTTTCTTCAATCGCCGAATCGCATCTTGCGTGAACGTCAGCGCAGGCGTGGCAATACGTTCCTGTTCAGCCGCATCCACTTTAACATGCTTGAATGCATCTGGACTTAATTTACTTGTTGCCATTAGTTTGCCTCCCCGCTCAATCGGATTCGTGGATCAATGAAGCCGTAAAGAATATCGACAACAAGGATCACAACCGTCAGCATGGCACTGTAGAGAATGGTCAGTCCCATGATAACTGGGTAATCGTTGGTCGTAATTGACTTAACGAATTGTTCCCCAATCCCAGGGATCGCAAAGATGTTCTCGACAACCAGTGAGCCGACCATTAAGTCAACAGCCATTGGCCCGATGATGGTCACAATCGGAATCATTGAGTTACGCAGCGCATGCTTGGCAACAACTTGCCAGCGTGATTCACCTTTGGAACGTGCCAGTTCGATGTAATCAGAACTAAGCACATCGACCATTTCAGTTCGCATGAATCGGGCCGTTTGGGCAAGCGGTGCGATCGCCAAGGCAACTGTCGGCAAAATGCTATAAGAGAAGCCGCCCCAAAGTGCTACTGGAAAGGCGCCAGTTTTGAAAGCAAAAAGCTGCAGCAATGCGGCGAACACGAAGTTAGGAATCGAGCGACCGAGAATGGCAAAAATGGTAGCAGTCGCGTCAACCCATGTGTTCTTGCGGATCGCGGCAATGGCACCAAGCAAGATCCCGGCAAGTGTGCCGACGACCATCGCCTGTGCGCCAATTTGTAGAGATGGTCCAATCCGAGAAGCGATTAAGTTTGACACGGTTTGGCCAGGAAATTGATAGGACATGCCAAAATCGCCATGTGAGATTCCGACAATATACGTTAGGTATTGCATCCAAACCGGCTTATCCAATCCATACTGTTTCTTCAAAATCAGCAGTTGATCTGCTGGAATTTTGGGGTTGTTAAACGGCGTCCCCGGCAACAACTTCATCAGGAAGAAGGTAGCGCTGGCAACAATAAACAGTGTCAGGAGCAGGAAGCCGATCCGTTTTAAAATATATTTGACCATGATTCACTCCTGTTTATGGGCACACGCCCTGATAAGCAAACAGCGTTGTCCGCCGCAGAACACGAGACAACGCCGTTTGTGAGAACTACTTATTTGAAACTAGCGGGCAGTTATTCGTAACTGCTCACGTTTTGGTTTAAAAACGCGGTTGTTAGACCATAATCCGACTATGTTCTACTTAACTTTCGCATTCACAAAGTTGTAGGAATTGGTTGGGTTGTAATTCAAACCGGTAATGGTCTTACGCTGCAATGTTGTTTGTACCCGTTGATACAGCGGTACAACGCCTTGTTCCTTCGTCAACAGTTCTTGGGCCTTGAGTAAGGTGTTCCAACGAGCGGTTGCGTTGGTCGCATCGGTCGTCTTGGACTGCTTGATCAAAGCATCGTATTCAGCATTTGACCACTTGCCATCGTTGTAACTGTTATCGGAGGTGAACAGATCCAAGAAGGAAATAGCATCTGGGAAATCAGCACTCCAAGCGGAGATAACCATATCGAACTGACCATTTTGGGAACGAGATAGACGCGTCTTGAATGGTACTGTAGCGATGGTAACTTTCAGACCTGGCAGGTTCTGTTGCAAGGTGCTCTGGAAGTATTCGGCAGAACGCTTAGCATTGGTCGTATCGTCTGTCAGCAGTTCCAAAGTTGGTGCGGACTGACCGACTTCTTTCAAACCTTCTGTCCACAACTCTTTAGCCTTGGCTGGATCGTACTTAACAGCGGAGGATTCAGCTTTAGATGCCGTCTTGGAGAAGTCTTGACCGTTCTTTTCGAACAATCCTTCAGGGGTCACATTGTTGGCCGCGATGGAAGCATCATTCAGAACCTTCTTAATGTATGCCTCGCGATCAATCGACATGGAAATTGCCTGACGAATCTTGGTGTTCTTAAAGATTGGATCCTTCTTCTCGTTCAATTCAAGATAGAAGGTCGCACTTTGCTTGAGGCCTTTGAAATCAGACATGGATTTTGCTTGAGCCGCTTGTTCACCTTGCAAAGCTGCGATATCAAGTTTCTTCGACTGATACAAGTTCATCGCGGTTTGCGAATCCTTAACCACTTGACCATTAAGGGTATCGATGTGAACGTTCTTAGCATTCCAGTAAGTAGTGTTCTTAGTTTCTTTCCAAGTGTTGCCAGTGCCGTTCCAGTTCTTCAACTGGTAAGGACCATTGGACAAGATGTACTTGGAAGTAGTCCCGAATTTCTTACCAGATTTTTCAACGAATTTCTCATTTTGTGGGAAGAATGCTGGATTAACCAACATGGTCTTGAAATAAGGAATCGCGTGTTCCAAGGTGACTTTCAAAGTCGTCTTGTTGACGGCGGTAACCCCAAGCGTGCTGGCCGCTTTTTTACCGGCTGTGATGTCATCAGCGTTTTTAACGCCTGAATATAGGTAGGCGTATTGCGACTTGGTCTTCGGTTCAACCGTCCGCCGCCAAGCAAACACAAAATCTTGGGCTGTGACTGGATCACCGTTACTCCATTTAGCATTACGTAACTTGAAGGTATAGGTCTTCCCGCCATCAGTAACAGTTGGTTGACTCTTGGCCATGGCATTTTCCAATTTGCTGCCATTGTACCGATACAAGCCATCCATGGTATCAATCAATGCCTGACCAGAAATAGCATCGGTGGTCGTTGACGGATCCATCGTGGAGATCACATCACTCTCCATCCGTGTAATCGAAGTACCTTTACTGCTGCTAGAAGAATTAGAACCACAGGCTGCTAACACCCCTGCAAGCGCGAGCGCAGAGCCCGCAACCATCGTCTTTCTAAATTTCATCCTGTTCCCTCCTAAAATGATTGAACTTACCTTACATTAGAATCTCATTAATGTAAATAAGCGAATCCTCAATTTCGAATAAAAAAACTTGTATGTCATAAAACATCACAGGAAAAGAAGCGGAACTTATTGGGACAACATCTTGTGCATCAACTATGCATATTTTTAAATCTCCCGTTAAAACGGGGATTTACAAAGTACTAAACTGTTTACTTTAGATGATCCTTTGGGGAAACCGCTAAACTTTTACAGAAATCCGCGAATATTAAATAACATCAATTTATGTCCCTAAAATTGGCTTGTTTTCCCTGACCGCCATTCTTTCAGACATAATTTTCACTTCTGTCAAACCAGAAATGAAAAACATTGTCGCCGCTCAGTTAATGCTAATCGTTTTCAAAGTACATGCTTATTTTTTGTCAGTACCGCGTTCGCTTGTCGTTTTCGCAGACTGCGGATAATGACAATGATTAAGCCCACCACCGATACTAAAGTGGCTAACCAGAAAACTGTTGCCAGTGCGTGTAGAAAAGGGGCGCCTGATTGAGCTGAGATGCGGGTCACACCGGGCAATTGGGCAAATAGTAACGTGGCGCCGAAGCTGATACCGATAGTTAAGCCAACGGTACGTGCCAGTGAATTCAACGAACCGGCTACTCCTGAGAGTTTGTCATCGACGGCTCCCATCGTTAGCGCATTGTTCGGCGAAAGGAACAGTGCCATCCCTGCTCCGTTAGCCACAATCGGCCAGATAATCGGTGCCATAGTGATTCTGACTGGATAATTGGCATACCCGATTTGCGAGATGATTAACACTAATAAGCCTAAAATCGTTAAATAGTACCGATTCCAATGATCGGCCAACCAGCCGGCAAATGGCGTGATCACCAACATCGTGACACTTTGTAGCATCATCAGTAACCCGCTTGAAAATGCTGAGATTCCCCCATAGCTTTGAAGATAAAATGGCAAAAGAATGTTTGATACTGAATTAACCAGCATCACGATAAGCAAGACGCTAACAGAAATCAGATAGTCGGCGTTATGCATAATCACCGGTGCAATCCAAGGAGACCGGGCCTGCTGATCTTGCACAAACGCCAGGACCGTCAAGAAAATGCCGCCTGCCAACACCCCTGTACCGAGCCAAAATTGCATTGGCTGCTGTAACCAGTATCCACTGGCAAACATCAGGATCATGCCCCCGGTAAACAGATTCTGACCGGTCCAGTTTGCCTGCTGCCACACGCGCCTAATTTCACCGGGTTCGGGGCGACGTAACGGCAACACGCGCATACCTGCAAGGACAATGAAGATCCCGACTGGCACATTAAATAAGTAAATCCACCGCCAACTCGCCCAGGTAATCAGGATGCCGCCAAATGCCGGACCGGAAATCGAGCCGATTGATATAAACATCGAAATGACCGCCAATGCCTCAGCACGGGTCGCATCGGGAAAATATTCACTGATAATCCCCATCGAATTAGCCATAATCATCGCCGAGCCAACTGCCTGGACCACGCGCCCGGCCATGATGGTGAAATAAGTTGGCGCAATGCCGGTCAGTAGCGAGCCCACGATGAAAATGACCTCGCCCAGCAGAAACACGAGATTTTTGGAGACTAAATCACCGATATGGCCAAACATCACGAGCAAGACTGCCGTTGTAATGAGGCCAATTGAAACAATCCATGTTGCTGCACTGCTTGAGATCATCAAGTCTTCGGAGATCTTCGGCATTGCCAGGTTCGTGCTAGAACCAGACAAAGCGGTTAATAATGACATCAGCCCTAAAACGATCAAGATTTTTATGCGTTGCACCCGCGCCATCGCCAATGCTCCCACACCCTTTCGCATGTATTCTATGCTCGTTAGCCACCAGCTACAATTATTCCGCCCTGTAGCAAATAAGGTGTGCGTCATTTTAATTCTGGCCTTTGATACGCATAGACTCTGGCAATGACGCGCTCACCAAAAAAGGCGACGCATCATTGCGTCACCTTTCGATAATCTAATTAATCACTATTTTTGCGCGCGTCCCTTATAAGCACCCGTATCCGTGGTCACCAAAATGTTTTCGCCTGCTTTGACAAAATCAGGCACAGTCACCACCAGCCCGGTTTCAAGTGTGGCTGGTTTGCCGCCGCCCGCAACCGTTCCGCCTTTGACAGACGGCTGGGTGTCGGTCACCTTGAGTTCAACGGTTCCGGGAAGTTCAAGCCCGATCACTTCATCACCGTAAAACTCAATTTCGACCGGAATATTTGGCAGCATGAACTTCAACTCGTGCTCAATACTTGAAGTCGGTAATTCATACTGTTCATAGCTATCACTGTCCATGAAATAAGCAGTATCATCTTGCGTATACAGATACGTTGCTTTTTTCCGATCCATGATGGCGATTTCGATTTTTTCACTCGGCCGCATGGTCGTCGTGACATTGGCGCCGGAACGAACGTCATACAGTTTCATCTGCATCACGGTGTTTCCTTTGCCTGGCTTATGATGATTTGATTCCAAAACCTTGATCAGTTTGCCATCCTTAACAAAAACCATTCCGGCCTTCAAATCGATTGCTTCCGTCATGTCGTTATCCCCTTTATTTCCATTGTGCTGTTATTGCACGTCTCAGAATTTAGTATACCATAATACCTTGTGCGGGAGCCGGCACTAACTAGGGATGAAGTGTAAGTGTCAGCCCTTTCCTTGGTTCTACTCTAATTAAGTGATTTCCGATACTCCGAGCTGGCTCCGCGGTGGCTGGGGCTGGCGACCGCGCAGCTAGAGTGGTGGGCACGACTTCGAACCCGCAAAGACCGCGGTTTCGAAGCTCGGCCTTGGTCTAAAGCGGAGAAGCCCACTCCGCTTAAGACCAATTTCACCACTGAGCCCGCCACCGCTCCGCCAGCTCTTGCTTTCTATCCCTGCACTCAAACAACGAGACTCAACGTATCCTTCGTTGAAGAGTACGTTCCAATTAATCCGATAAGTATAATCTGTCCAACCAAAAAAGCCGACCCTAGCGCAGATACGCTCGCTAGGTCCGACTTTTCCCGCAACTCATCAGCTAAAACAGTCGCTACATATCCTCAACCACCAAATACGTCATGTCTAGCGGTCCATGGACACCGACGACCAAGGTCATTTCGATGTCGCCGGAGTTGGAAGGTCCGGTGATGAAGTTGATGTTGCTGGTTTCCAACTGTCCCGCCTTCATTGCCGCATCGTAGCGATCCATGGCTTGGCGTGAACGTGGCAGAATGTTGCTTTTCTTGACGATTGCTAAATAATGCGTCGGCAGAAAATGGAAGCCTCGGCCTTGGCCAGGCGTGGTCGCAACGGTGATGGTTCCGGATTCTGCTAATAGATAATCCGCAAAACCAATGGCCACATCCGCAGCCGCAGCTTGCTTCAAGTTGAAGTCACGGCCTTTTCCGGGGGTCCAGTACATTGGCTTGGGCGTGACGGTTTGCTTCCACTCATCCAAGCCATAATCATGATACTGTTCCGTCGTCGGCAAGATGAGCGTCTTGGGTGCATCGTGTTCAATGTAAGCATTGAGTGTGTCTGCCAACTCTGCTTTCGTAGTGGTTTCAAACGTGACATGCACCGCTTCACTGTTTTGCTTGGCGATGGCTTCCAACTCGTCTTGGGAGTGGCCGGACAGAGTTGTTTCCGGCAAATCGTTTAATGGCACAAACGGATAATCCTTGAGCTGGTGCCGCGGGCGGCCGGCTTTTTCGGCAATAGCATTTAAAAAGTCCTCGCGATTACTGTGATCAATCATGCTTTTGCGCCTCCAATGCTGCTTTGTGTTGTTTGAACCAATGGCGGAAATTCTCGTTTTTCTTCGGTGGTCGCGGCAAGTCACGCACATCGGTCCAACCGCGGGCCAGCTTTGGCATCATGCCGGTTTGTTTAATTCGGCCGCTGTTGTATTCATTTTCAACACTGCCTTGATCTTTGGTTGCCAAAACGCCCATCATTGCGTGGTCCATATCAAGCACCATGTTGAACAGAACCGGCGCACTGGTGCCGACGCCGACCATTTTCATGATTTTATCGCTAAAACTGTGATCGGTTTTCAGCTTGTCCATCATTACTTCCCGGTGCTTGATTAACAGATGGTGCAGCGGGATGCGGACAGGGCAGGTTTCGGTGCAGGCCGCGCATAGACTGGAAGCAAATGGCAGGTCACCGAATTTTTCATAGCCATCCAGCACTGGTGACAGCACCGCACCAATCGGTCCCGGATAAATCGAACCATAGCCGTGACCGCCAATGTGCCGGTATACCGGGCAAACATTCAGGCAAGCCCCGCAACGAATACACTGCAAAACCGGCTCAAATGGCGTTCCTAAAGCATTGCTGCGGCCGTTGTCGACAATGACCACGTGGAAGTCTTCCGGACCGTCTGCTTCACCGGCAACTTGCTTACCGGAGAAGGAACAGTAACTGGTCAGCTTCTGTCCCACCGCCGAGCGCGAAAGCATGTTGTCTAGCGTCTCGGCTTCCTTGAGACTCGGCACAATCCGTTCCATCCCCATCACAACTACCTGCGTCTTAGGAATGGCCATGGTCAGATCCGCATTACCTTCATTGGTGACCAAGTTGATCAAGCCGGAATCAGCAATGGCAAAATTACACCCGGTAATCCCGAAGTCGGCTTGCAAGAAATAGCGGCGCAAATATTCCCGCGCAAACCGCGCCAAATGTTCCGGATCGTTGTCCCCTTTGTAGCCGAGCTTATCAAAAATCGTCTTAACCTGGTCCCGATTCTTGGCCAACGCCGGGAACACAATATGCGTCGGTTCAGCCCAGTCGTCTTCTTGCAAAATAAATTCCGCCAAATCGGTTTCCATCAGCTGGGTGCCCGGAAGTTTCAGTAGCTCCTTGTCCAGGTTGATTTCTGTCGTCACCATGGATTTGGATTTAACGATTTTATGCGCCTGCTTTTGCTTGGCAAGGTTGGTAATGTAGGCTGCGGCTTCTTTGTCGGTCTTGGCAAAGTAAACATGACCGCCGCGTTTTTCGATATTATCGCTGAATTCTTCTAAATAATCCGGTAAGTATTTAATGACATGTTGACGAATCTGCTCGCCTAAGTCCCGCCATTGCGGCCAATTACCCAGCTCTTTACGCGAGGCCTCGCGCTTGTCCCACTGCGCATCCTGCGACTTGGCAACGCTGGCTTGCATGAACTTATCCTGTTCCGATTCTTTAACCCGCTCCAAGAACGGCTTGTCACTGGTTGAAATGCTCATGGGCGCACCTCCTGTTCAACCCCGAGCGGCTCATGAAACTTGATCCGCTCCGGATTCACATTGTGGTTCAATACTTCGGCAATGTGCATAATCTTAATCTTTTCGTTACGGCGGGAAAAACGGCCGGCGATGTTCATCAGGCACGCGGGATCGGCTGAAATCAGAACATGTGCGCCGGTACTGAGCACATCGTTGACTTTTTCATCAACCATTTGCTTGGAAATTTCCGGCTCTTTGGCAGAAAACATGCCGCCAAAACCGCAGCAATTTTCAATATGTGGTAAAGTTTCCATCTGTAAGTCCTTCACGTGATCCAGCAAGACAAACGGTGCCGTGCGTTCGCCTAGCAACCGGGTCATGTGGCAGGAGCGATGGTAAGTGGCTTTGGCATCTAATTCAGCCCCGGCGTCAATGACATTCAAGACGCGATACAGAAATTGGGAAAATTCATACGTCTTGTCTGCCAGTTCTTTAGCCTTTTGGGCGTATTCCGGATCGTCTTTCAATAGCACCCGATATTCGCGCAACATATTCACGCAAGAACCGGCTGGCCCGACAATATAATCGGCGTCAACCGAAAGCAGCGCGTCAATTTCGTTGCGAAACACCTTTTGACTTTCCTTCACATACCCGGAGTTATAAGTCGGTTGACCGCAACAAATCTGCTTGACCGGCATAAAGGTTTCACACCCAAACCGTTCCAACACCTCGACCATCGCCGCCCCGACATTGGGGAAGAAAAGATCCACGATGCAGGTGGAGAAAATAACTACTTTCATAATGCACCTCCCATATTACAATCATTCCAATTTAACTATACACCTGTGACAACGGATTAGACACCGAAAACGGTTTCAAAATGTTAAATGTTATTTTTACTGGCGTCTCTTTTTCCGCCATGCTAACCGTGCCATTTTCTTCGCGCTTTTGTTGGCAGATGGGTAACCCTGTTTTAGGAGCATAACCGGTCTGGATAGCTCCAATGTATACCACTTATAGAACCATAATCAATATCAATTTATTTATATTGGCCACTACCCGACACGCCGAGAGCTCGTTCTTTTCACCAGCGTAAAGTAGTGTCTTTTCATTGATATACCGCTGTTCCTCACGGTTTCACAGCCTTGATTTTTTTCTTAAAAGGACTATCGTTGAAGGTGAGTTAGGGTTACCTAAATAACTCAAATCAAACAGGAGGCGGGTTTATGCGGAAGCAATATAGAGCAACATTGCGGGCACTTAACTCAGATTGCATTGGTCGGCAGGCACATGGCTTTGCAAATTTTGAAGTTACCGATGATGATGCTCTGCAGATTCGCATTGAAATGTTCAATACGCCGGCGGACATGAATCACATGGCAGTCTTGGAAAGCTCCGGTTCCGATGCGCCGGTCACGCCAGCTACAAGTGCTCAGGATCAGAATCATGATGGGGTCATCGATGAGGAAGAAGCCGAGCAAGTTTCCGGCAAAGTCTTTGTCCCTCTCAATAATGCACCCGATAAGTTGAAGTTGGTGGGTGGCAAATACCCTGAAGCCGATGACAACGGGTTCTATATTTACCAGCAGCGGGTGGTCGTATCCCAACTTCGCCAACAACTGGCGAAACATTATGGCCATGACGTGTTCAACCTGGACAATACCGTGGTTTACGTCAACGGGGTTCAAAGTGACGTCTTGTTACCAAAGACCGTGGCGAGTGATTTAGACGAAAAAAAGCCTTATCTCACTTTGCCAATTGCAGTGGGTAAGTTGTACAAAGTCATGGGCTGATAGTTGCGACACTGCTAATCTAATAAAAAGACTGGAACGAAGCATCTCATCTTTCCAGAGATGCTCCGTCCCAGCCTTTTGGTTATCTTCGCAATAACCGCGTGTTTTACATATAAAAGTCATTCATTGTGCAACTGGCTATCACGCAATGGCTTAAAGCGTTTCATTTGCAACGGTCGTATTTGCAGCCAAGCGTTGATAAATCGCGACCACTTCGCCAGCCAAGTCGCGAAAAGTAATGGCGTTCATCAGATGATCCTGGGCATGGACTAGTAGTAATGAAACATCTGCGTGCGCTCCGTTGGCTTCGGCAGTCAATAAATCGGTTTGGACATTGTGCGCCGTGATCAGAGCCTCATCCGCTGCTTTTAAATGGCTGGTTGCAGCATCAAAGTCACTGTTCTTGGCTGCTTGAATGGCTTCAAAGGCTTCACTTTTAGCGTTGCCCCCTGCCATAATCAAGCCCATAATCGTTTGTTCATTGACGTTGCTCATGGGGTCACTCCTATCTGTCATTATTAGTGGGACACCTGTTTTAACATAAATGTTCGCCACGGTTTAAGTAGTGGCAACAAGGTCAGATCTTCATCTGTCAGGCGGCCGATTTTGTTGCGGCGGCCGTCATTCGGCAATTCGCGCAAGACAATTTGTAGTTCACCGGCGTACCGCGTATACGTTTCGTTCACGACGACTACATCCCCGCGCTGCAAGTGACCGCTCGCATCATGCACTGGCAAAGGCTGCCCGGCATAACGCACGCGTGGTTGGGTATCGCGAATCAGATAATCAGACGCATCACCGCGATAAAGATGGGCTTCGCTAAAGGCAATTTTGGCTTCTAACGCTGATGGTGCCTGGTCCGTGATCACCCGCAATGCCGGATACGGGCAAAAGAATGCCAAGGCCGCGGCTTTTAAATCTGCTTCGCTTGCAAGTGCATTGCCGATGAGAACATCATCAATCACCTCAGTTAGGCGCAAATGTTGAACCTGACTGGCAATGCTGCGATGGCGATCACTTTCCAAAGTCGGCAAACCCTCACTCACCGGCCACGGACCATGATCAGCACTTGGCGCCGTCACAAAAGCCGCCGTCCGGACGCCATGCCGCCGAAACTTTTGCGAATAGGCCAAAAAGCGGTCATCGCCTAAGCCGGTATATTGCTGCGGATAAAAATTATGGCAACCCAGCAAGTTATCCAGTCGCGGCCCAAACGCCATGATCGCATCAATAGCATTCGTACCGGCACTCATATTCAGCTCAATTTTCAAGCCATATTGATTATGGGTCATCAAGGCTTCCTCTTGACCGGTGAAGCCCTCATCAAGCCGCAACCCCCATACGCCTAATTCATGGAAGAAACTAAGGTCTTGATAATCAATGCCTAGTTCCTTGAACAGCGGCGGCGCAATGTCGACAATCGTTTGAAAGCCCAACTGATTCGCCTTGGCAACCACTGCCTTGAAAATAGCCAATTGATCGCGGCCTTGATGACCGGATAGTTGCAGTAATGAGGTAAAAAGGCGCCGATAACCAAACTGGCGGGCCATGGTTAAATAATCAGTTGCCTGATCAACCGTTATTTGTTCGGGATAAAGACTGATTCCGATTTTTCCCATGTCAATCTCCTATATTTATTACTGATGGTGTGGCTGTGTCGCTCATGCCACGTTCATCCAAGCTGTTTTACAACCGGTTCTTTAAATCGCACACATTTGCCGCGCCATTTTCTTGAAGCGCCGTTTACGCAACCAACCTAAAAGAAATCCGCTAGTCCGGTTGTTCGCTGCACCGCGAGCTGTACGGGCGACGAGTGCTTCCTCATAAACCAGTCGACTTTTTCCGGCAGACAACGGCGACAAGTGGTAGCGAACGGTGAAGTCATCACTCGGGGTCGCCAGTTCATATGCGTAGACTGAATTTGGTGCAAACTCGGTAATCGTCAGCCGCGCTTTTCGCCCATTCGGCCAATTTTTCTCGTAGCTAAAGCCCTGCAAACTCTTGGCTAGCGGCTCACGACCGGTGTGCTGGCGAATATCGGCCATGGCGGATTGTTGCAATTGGTTGAAGAAGACACTGGCTTCAACGGGTAGATTCATGACAATTTTCATATTGACCTCCTTTTGGATAAGCTGCGGACTGAACGCATAGTTGCAGCAACATGCTTCAGCAAACGTTGCGCTGCGATCTACTCTTCTCTAGCCAGACCGAGATACCAGCGTGTGCAAATGGCAGTTGCGATCACCCCGAATAGACAACTAATGATTCGCCAAGGTGCCGGTAAAATGGCACTGAAGACAATCACGGTCATGCTGAGGTTAAGCAAGATCAATGGTGTCGTGCTAGACTTCAAATCGCATCACCTTCTAAATTGCGATCACCATTGCGATCATCGGCAACGGTTTTGGCTTTTTTCATTGGTGGTTCAGGGACAGTTAATTCAGGATCGAGTTTGTTGGCCGCTTTGACAAACGGTACGTAAATCAGGAAGCCAATGACCATGTTGACGGCTTGCAGAATCGGGGCGCGCCAATCCATGGTCGCAATGATCGAGTTCACAAACGGTGGCATGGACCAGACAATTTGGTTCTTAACCGGTGACACCCAGCCGAGCATGTGGGCGCCGTACGCGATGGATACCATGACAACCGGCGCGACAATAAACGGAATGAAGTAGATTGGGTCAAGGACGATCGGCAGTCCGAACATCACCGGCTCGTTCACGTTAAAACAGCCCGGTGCGATCGACAATTTGGCCACGGTGCGTTGATCGTCACGTTTGGAGAACATCAGAATCGCAATCAAAAGTAATAAGGTACTGCCGGCGCCACCGATCCACGCATACAAGTCAAAGGCGTTTCTTGTCCAGACAAATGGCAGTGCTTCACCTTTCATGAACGCATTCATATTGGCAATTTGGGCGGTGAGCCAGATGGAATCCAGAACCGGTCCCAAAACGTTGGTGCCATGAAGCCCGAAGAACCAGAAAATTTGTACCAGCAACGTCATGAGCAACACGGCCCAGAAACCTTGCGACATATTCAACAACGGTTCTTGCACGATGGTCGCGATGAATTCGATGACCGTGGTCTTGTTTAAGCTGAACAGATAATTCACAACGCCAGCCAGATATAAGGCGGCAGTTGCTGGAATGATACCGGTAAATGCTTTAGCAATCGCTGGTGGCACTGCTTCTGGCATCCGGATCGTCACGTTCTTTTTCATTAACCAGATGTAAAGCGTCATCGCCAAGGCGCCCATGATCATGACGGTGAAGAAGCCATAGGAACCGAAGAACTTACCAAAGTTGAAAAAGCCCCACATGCTCACGTTCTTGCCATCAACGACACCACCAGCATCGGTGATTAACTTGGCAGCACCTTTACTCAGCGTGCCTTTTAGCGGCAACATGAAGTTTTGCGGCAGGCTCATAATAAACGTGCCTAACACCACAATGCCCCCAGTCACCGGCTCAACTTGGTATTGAACTGCCAGCTGGTAACCAAACGTAAAGGCAAATAGCAGACCTAAAATTGCCAGTGTGCCGGTCCAAACCATGGCGTTGATGCCGATCAGCCACTGCATGGAATCGACTATCCCCATCCACTTAAATTGGGTCGGAATATCGCGAATCAAAACGTTCAAGACGGTGGAAACCGCCCCGGCCATCATCGCCGGCATGATCGCAATAAACGCGTCACGCAACGCCACTAACCAACGAATGGAGCCTATCTTGGCTGCAACCGGCACAACATGTCGATTCAACCATCCTATAAATGCATTCATATCACTGTACTCCCTTCAGAATTTTAAATAATGTCGCATTAATACTTAACTACAATTAAAATTCTACGGGAGTGCAGATCGGCGAGTCAAAGATTATAGTAGTTATTATTTATAATTTTTATAAGCAAAAAGTTTGACTTTTTCAGCTTGTTTAAGCGTTTTCACAAGGGCGCGTATCGGTATCGTGTTTGAACGAATGCATCTTATACTTTGCCGAGTTTAAAGATTGCTTCTCTGCAGGGCGTTGATACTTACATAAATCTCGCTTACGAGCAAATATAACCTCTATTGCTTATAATAGATTAAAGTTAGAAATTTTCAGCGCAACCACACGCCACAACGCGCTCCCCACCGCAGAAGCCGGCTCGCGCTCACAGGAGGATTACCATGGCAAACATAGAATACGACCCGCAAAAGCAGCTCTTTCACCTGCATAATGATACGTTTAGCTACATCATTCAGGTGATTCGCGGCTATTTGGTCAAGCGGTATTGCGGACCGGCGCTTGAACGTTTTTCCGGTACTGCCAAGCTGGAAGATTTCAGTCATGCGTTTAACATTCAAAATGATGCGGCGCCGTTTTCGCTCACGACCTTGCCGCTTGAATATAGTACGCTGATGGGCGGAGATTATCGAACGCCTGCGTATGCCGTTCGCAATGGGCATGGACAATTGATCGGGAATCTGAAGTTTCATGATTTTCAGATTCTGGCGGGCAATAAAAACTTCAATGGTACTTTGCCGACCGCGCGCACTCCGCATGGGCAGACACTGGTGATCACGATGCATGACGAAACCGATACGCTGGCGGTGAATCTCAAGTACACCATCGTTGGTGATCTGCCTGTCCTGCTTAAACAAGTGGCTTACCACAATCTAAGTGACGACACCCTTACGATTACCCATGCTGCGAGCTTGCAACTGGATTTTGATGATCACGCTTACGATCTTATTACGTTGACCGGCGCTCATCTCAGCGAAGCCAGCGTCACCCGGCAACCGCTCACACCGGGTAAAAAGTCCATCGCCAGCAATTATGGTGCCAGTGGTCCACAAGGGGTTCCGGCAACGATTTTGGCGGCACCGGCAACGGATAACTTTGCAGGTGAGGCGCTTGGTATGGCGTTGTTGTGGAGTGGTAACTTTAGCTACACCGCACAAGTCGATCAGTTTGGCAACAGTCGGCTGGTGATGGGCCTGAATCCGGAGCTCTTTTCCTGGCAGCTGAAGCCTGGTGAACCGTTTGTGACCCCGGAAGCAGCGGTGGCGTACACGACTAATGGCTTGAATGATCTCAGTCATATTTTCCACCGCTTTTTTGCCGATCACGTCATGCCATTGCCGCGGAAAAATCTGATCGAATATAACACCTGGGAGTCTACGTACTTTGATGTCAGTGAAGCCAAGGTGCGCGCCGAAATTCCTAAGGCCGAGGCGCTCGGAGTCGAATTGATTGTGATTGATGATGGCTGGTTCAAAAATCGGCCGAATGATGCCGGTCAGCTCGGCGATTGGGTGCCTGATCCGGTCAAGTTTCCGCGCGGGTTGCGGCCCATTGCCGATGCCTTGCACGAGCGCGGACTAGCATTCGGTTTATGGGTCGAACCGGAAATGATCACTGAAAATAGTGAGTTATATGCCGAACATCCAGACTGGGCGATGCAATACGTTGGCCAAAAGCCGTTACGTTCGCGCAATCAGTTAATTCTGGATCTTAGCCAGCGAATTGTTCAGGATCATCTGATTAAGGTGCTAACTGATTTAGTCCGGACCAATCATATTGATTATTTAAAATGGGATTACAACCGCCATTTCAGCCAGCCCGGAAGTCCGGTACTGCCACCCGATCAGCAAGGCGAAGTCGGCTATCGTTACACTCGCGGTTTGTATCGCGTTTTGAAAACGTTGCGCGACACTTTTCCCGATCTGCTTATCGAAAATTGCTCGTCAGGCGGTGGCCGGTTGGATGGCGGGATGCTGGCCTATACGGATCAAACCTGGACCAGCGATTTCACCGATCCCGTTTACCGGATGAAAATTATGAACGGCTTCTCCTTATTCTTCCCGCTTAAAACCTTCGTCTCGCATTTCACGATGTCACCAAATTTGCAGGACTCGCGGGTCACGCCTTTGCAAACGCGGGCGCTGCTTAGTCTGGTGGGCGTTACCGGGATTGAGTGTCCGCCAAGCCAGTTGAGTGACGCTGAAGCCGCGGCGGTTAAAGCCAGCTTTGTCTTTTACAAAGCTAATCGCACAGAATTGCAAAATGGCAGTCTTTATCGGCTGCATCCCAGTCATCCGAATCAGGATCAGGTATGCTGGCTGATCACCAACGAAGCCAAAACCAAGGCGCTCGTCTTAACGTCAGCTGGCGTGGTTTCCCCGATTCCGCACTACCAACATGTGCTGTTGCATTATCTCAACCCGGAAGTATCCTACCAGATTAATGACAAGGCCACGGCCACCGGTGCTGAACTCAATTATGCCGGGATCACTTTACCGCTGGCGCATGGTGATTTTTCCGCTACCTTAATGACGTTGCGCGTGGTGAGTCACCTGCCACAAACCACGGCACTGCCTGGTGGCGACATCGGTGAATTGCGATTTTAGCGAAGTCAGCAAAAGTTTCTTAAGTAGTTTATCTTATATAGAAAGTTTGGTTTCCACATGAAGTTTATCATCGCACCGGCTAAGAAAATGGTGGTCGCTCAGGACGATTTCCCCGTTCAAAGTCAGCCGCAGTTTCGCGATCAGGCGGCGTGGCTGTTGCGTCACATGCAGCAGCTCACCCGCGCAGAAGCCCAAACACTGTGGCATACCAGCGAAAAACTCACCGACGCGGCCTACGCACAGCTGCAAACCAGTGACGTGACGGCGCACCAATCCCCTGCGATTTTCAGCTATGTCGGGATTCAGTATCAGTACATGGCGCCTGATCTGTTGGATGACGCCGGCTTAGCCTATATTCAGCAACATTTACGGATTTTGTCTGGTCTATACGGTATTTTGCGACCGTTTGACGGCATTGTTCCATATCGGTTGGAAATGCAAACCCGTCTGGCTGCGGTACCGAATCATAGCTTATATAATTTTTGGGGCGATCGGCTGTATCAGGCACTGGCGACCATCCCCGGCCCGATCATCAACCTCGCCTCTGATGAATATGCCAAAACTATCCGTCCTTACCTGCAGCCGGCTGATCAGTTTATTAACGTCCTCTTTGCCCATGACATCAACGGCAAACTCAAAACGCGTGCGACTTATGCTAAAATGGCACGCGGGGAAATGGTGCGGTTTGCCGCCACGCATCGCATTACAACAGTGGAGGAACTGACGCACTTTGACTCGCCGACTTATCGGTTTGATGCGCCACTTTCGACCACGGATGAGCTTGTTTTTATTGCAAAATAGGACAAGTTGACTTCCGAGAATGGCCTACAACCAAGTCCAGCTTTACTTTTGGGCTTGGTTGTAGGTCACTTTTTTAGTTGTTAGGACTTTTTTAAGTGACAAAATGACTGTCTGCGAGTTAATATATAAACAATATAAAGAAAGGTTTGTTTATAAAATGACAAATAGCATTTCCGTTTATAAAATATCCGAATTGCAGCAGGGTTACTACCTAGAATCCGGCTACCTTCACTGCCACTATTGCGACACTAGTTTCGCCGAAGATGAAGTTTACCCACAAGACGGCCGTTACTTCACTGCTGAAGCGATGATCAAACGCCACATTCAACAGGTCCACAACGGTGCATTGGCCGCCTTACTGCAACAGCCAGCTAGTCAACTCGGTGTATCTGCCAGTCAGCAACAGGTTCTGCGCCTGTTTGCCCAAGGATTAAGCGACACGGTGATTGCCCAGCGCTTAAAAGTCTCGGCTTCCACCATTCGCAACTATCGCTTCAAGTTTCGGGAAAAACAGCAGCAGGCACAGCATTTTCTCGCCGCCATGGCCTTGCTCGCCTTGCCGGATGCCCTGATCATGCCGCATGATGGCGCCACCATGATTGATGACCGGTACGCGATTACCCCACAAGAACGGGAAAAGACCTTAAAAGCCTTCCTCACTCCTGATGGCCGGGTGACAAATTGGCCCGCCAAGGAAAAACGTAAACTGATCATTTTGTCCGAGATTTTCAAAGACTTCAACCCGCAGAAAAACTATTCCGAAACCGCGGTCAACGAAATTCTGCAGCGACACGTATCGGATTACGTCACCGTTCGCCGCAATCTGATCGAATACGGCTTCCTCGATCGCACCGCAGACGGCCGCACTTACTGGGTAAACGCTAACGGACTGGCACGTTAAGCACGTAGAAAGTTTTAACTGGCATTATCGGATGCAAAAAAGTCACGCCAACAATGAGCGTGACTTTTTACATATATCAATGTTCCTCAGACGATTTACGAACCGGCAACTTGGCCACCGTCTCAACAACTTGATTCAAAATATCCAGCTGCTCAGCATAACGCACCGAAAATGGTTGGCTGGTGGCATCAGGCTTTTCTGCCTCCAGTGCCGCGCGCGGTTGGTTACCTTGGCGTTGCTGATGATCCAACCACGCCAGTATCTGTTCAAATGTGAAGCGGCTGAAGTTATCCACCGTCAATTGTCCCGATAGCAGGCTGCCGAGTAAGTCGTGGCGGGTGTCCATGGGATAAATCTGCGTCCGCGCCAGCAACACCCGAAAGTCGCCAAAAAAGATAAAGCGTGCTTGCGTTCGCGTCAACGCGGTATAAAAGCTCTGGGCATTTAACATATGATCGGCCCCATTAACAATGGCGATCACCGTATCCGCCTGACCGCCTTGCGCTTTGTGGACCGTGATCGCATACGCCAACGTCAACGCCCGCGGCACACTGCCAAAGCTGTAATAACAATATTGCTGGCCAACTTGGACAACCAGAAATCGCCGCTTGGTATCAATATGGGCAATCACCCCAGTATCACCGTTGGCCATAATCGTCTCCCGCCAACGCTTTGTCCCGAATTCGTCGGTTTGTTGCAACCCATTTTCGCCTAAAACTGCACGCCGCTCCCAGGTCTTAGGATCAACCAACGCCACATGCTTGTCATTTTTTAAAATCATGACGCGATCACGCATTCGCAAATGGTGCTTTTGCTTGGTCACCGGATCGACATAACTGCTGACGTATTCTTCCTCACCAGGCCTGGTCGGATTGACCAAGGCCTGCAGTTCGGCATTAAATCGCAGTCGACCAGTGGCGCCCACATTTTTATTCACAATTAAAAGTTGCGAGTCCAGCTCGTGGCCGCTTTTGGCTAGCGCGTCTTGATACGCCTTGATTCCGGCATCGAAAACGCGGCCGGCATCGCGCTGATTGTAAAGCGCCACATTACCGCTGACATAGCGATCATCATCCGGTCCGAATGGTAATGGCAGCCGATCCCGAATTCGATTGGCCAGCGCCAGCACCCCTGATTGCGCATCCTGACGATAAACCCGCGTCAAAGTTGTGGCCGCCACCTGCGAATCGGCTAAACAATCCTTCAAAAAGTTACCCGGACCAATTGGCGGCAGCTGAAAGACATCGCCGACAAACAACATGTGTGCCTTTTTGAAATTCACGTGTTTCAACACGGTATAGGCCAAGGGCGTGGTTAACATCGAGCTTTCATCGACAATGATCAACCGCGCATCACCAAATGTCTCCCAATCCGACTCCGCATTGAACCGCTCAAGCTCCTCGCCTGGCAGCAAGTGCAAGTACGCGTGAATCGTGGCGGCAGGTTCGTGCGTATACTTCGCCAACACCTTCGCGGCCCGCCCGGTTGGTGCCAGCAACACACTTTTCCCCTTCGCCTGGGCATTGAAAAAGTGAACCAGCAAATTGGTCAACCAAGTCTTACCGGTGCCCGCACTGCCATTCAGCACACTTAGCCCATGCTGATTCACATTCTGAAAAGCAGCGCGCTGTTGGTCGTTGATGACGAGCTGATGGCGATCCAAAAATTGATCCAGTTTGTCATCCAGTTCTTCCGGCTTAATCAGTGGCTCTGCGGTTTTCTGTGCCACCGTCATTATTTTGGCCACTGAGCCTTCCGTGGCAAACATATCGCAGCTGGTCACCAAGTCATACTGTTCATTTAACAAAAAGCCATACGCCAACGCCTGTTTAGGATCGGCAAACATCGTCAGGTCTTCGGCGCGCACGCCTAATAACGTGGCTGCTTGTTGCTTAAACCACGTGATCGTAATGTAGGTCAACCCTTGCGTCAAAACCGCCGTCCGGAAAATATACTGCAACCCCGCAGCAAGGCGATGCGGATCATTGGCCGCAACCCCACGATTTTTAGCAAACGCATCCGCCTTTTTGAAATCAAACTGCGCCACTTGCATAAGCAAATACGGATTGGCATCAATGTGGTGCATGGCCAACTCAGCATCTTTATACGCCAGCCAGATTTTCTCATACGTCGTCGAACTGAGTGCTTTACCCCAGTGATTGGCCAGCACCGCGACCTCAAGCTTGCCACGAATGGCTGTGGCAATTTTTTGGATCGTTGCCGGCCCGATCCCCGGAATCCGTGCATCTTTAATCGTGGTCTTTGAAAAAGTCGCCAAAATCGGTTCGTCATCGGCAAATGCGTCATGCAAGCGGCGTAAAACCGTGGGCTGGTGCACGAGCAGGGTTTCAAGCAATTGCCACTGGCGGCGGGGTTCTTTCGGTAAGCCAAAATGCAGCCGCGCCACTTTATAAGACGGTTTCCGATAGCGCAGTGAATCGGCATCATCATAAACCAAATCAGCAGTGATAATGGCGCGCCGATTGTAATAACCCATGTCGCCGGTCACCGTGGCTTCTTGCGTGAGGGTCATTTTGAGCGCCGGATTCGGGTTCAAAATCCGCACCGCGTAAACCTTATAATCGCTGCTATCACTGTTGAACAACAACTTAATAATCTGTAGGTCAACATTTTCATAAACCTGAGTCTGTGGCACCGTGCACCAACCTCCTCTCTAATATATTTCGCGTTATCGGTCACAATTGCATCCGTAATTTAGTCGTCTCATGGGTGGCATCCCGGTCAAGCTTGGTGGCAATGCGAAACCGAAAATCCGCTGGCAAGCTCTGGAGTTGCTGCTGCGCCCATTGTTGGATGAACGTTGGCTGATGCCGCGGCTGATGAAACGTCAAGTCGCGACGGTGCGTACTGTACACGACCACATCTCCCCGCTTGTGACGTGCGGTCCATTGCAAACCTGCCACCAGCGCGATGAGGCCCGCAGATGGTACATAGAATTTCTGCGCCGGTTTGTAATCATCAGGCGTGAGTTCTGCATTTGCCGGGGCATCTGCATACGCCAGTTCCTTGATCGCGTCATCCAAAAATTCGGTCTGCCGCAACAACAACTGATCATTTGCATCCGTAATCTTAAGGCCGAACCGGTTGCCATTTAAATCATTCATCCACGCCAAATAGACCTTCGTTTGCGGCTCAAAATCAGCATGGTCAGCATCGTGCTGTAAGTTAGCCATGCCGCGGTGGAGCAAGACGCCTTTCGTGGTGGTGCCATTTGGTAAGCGAATCTCCGGTTGGCGCCCAGCAGCAGCCGACTGTGAATTTGTATGATTGGTTTCCATTATATGCCTCACTTCTAATCGTAAGCTTACCCGGTGCGGGCAGTGACTGCAAACCGCCCTCAAAACGGTTGTGCCTATTTCCAAAAAGGTTGTAGCTCACGGTTTGTGAAAAATTTATCACTTTTCAATTTGGATCGCTATCTAAAACCAATTAATCGCAGTAAATCTGCTGTATACCAGTTTTCAAGGGCTTGAGACAACGCGTCAAAGGCAAGCCGCTCGTCTTATCATCAGGCAGCCTAAAAATTTGAGCATGTCAACCAGAACTGATTAGTATTTTCATATAATCGCGCCATTGCCTAGTCTAACAATGAAAGTCTCAAAATTTGACAGTTTTTTTCCTAAAACTGAGACAAAAAGCTCTTTTCGGACGAGCCTGCAAATTGCTCGTAAAGATTAATTTACCAAAAAGGTTTACAAATCAACCTTTTCTGCCCGTTTGTGAATTCGCAAAATCAATTTTCTTTGTTTCCCAAATTATCTGGCTACAATTAAAGGTGTTCCAAAATTGTTTCGTACTTGGCATAAAGCGCTTGTCGACATAAAGGCTTGTAACTGCAAGTTTTGCCGACTCACGCTCATCTTAACGCGTTCGCCAGCCCAGAAACTTGCGTGTAAGGACCTTGGTCGCAATGGCCAAAACCCGGCCATCACGCCCAAGAACGCTTACACTCCGGTTTCTGACCGGGCTGGCTCACGCTCACTTTAAGTCTGGGGGGACTTTTTATGTCAAAGAAATACTGGATCGGCAGTGTGGCTTTTGCCGGACTGCTTGTTGGGAGTTTTTCAGCTGGTTCACTGGTTTTGGCAGCTGATGCGGATAGTGGATCAACCAATACATCTGTGACCGTCACGCCGGGTTCCATTGGACTTTCGGCGCCGAATAGTTTGACGTTTCCAAGTCTCAGTGTTGAATCCATTGTGAAAGGCGATCTGAACGAAAACGTTAATGCTTCGGATAGTTCCATTTTGACCGTCAGCGATTTTCGTGGCACTGGCAGCGGTTATAGCGTCACTGCCAAGGCTTCACCGATCGCAACCAGTAGTGGTGCGGAGTTGAAGGGTGCGGTCATCAAACTCGTCCCTGATGCAACAACCACCACGAATAGCGTGTCACCGGATTGGACGAAACCAGTCGCATTAACCACCACCGACCAACAACTCTTTGCAACCACGACCACTTTGGATGGCGCTGGTATTAGCAGCTATGATCTCAACAAGACCACATTAGCAGTACCGCAAGATAATACTGTTAAGGCCGGAAGTTACAGCGGCGTCATTACCTTCACGCTCACACCGGGTCAGCCGGCTCAAGCTGCGACCGCCAACCCAAATCCGTCTTAGCACGGGAAAATAATTAACCTTAGATTGCAACACCGCGTCACCCCCGATGATCAAACCGGGACAGAAAGGAGGTGATCGCCGGCAATCGCAGTGAACACAACGAACTGTCTCAAGCATTGGCGGATTCTGATCACATCCGACCAGCTGCTTGCAAGACCAAAAACAGCCGATCTGATAGTACAAGTATCGGGTAAATTTCCACCACGTTCCTAGTCAACAATATCAGCTTTGGGGAGCTGCATATTGGCTAAGAATAAAGTTAATGATGTAGCTTAAAGGCGACCTATCGCCATCATCCGTGGCAGCCAAGTTGCGACATGTCTGATCGTACTGTCGTCAACAGAGCTTGGTTTGCGCACGCCTGAGACGCACATAGTCGATTAACGATCAAATCGGAAACGATCATAGGCTAGTCGCGTCAAGTATCAAAGAACCCGCCGATAACAAGTCGGCGGTTTTTTTCTAACCTTTTTGACGCTCACGCAATTAACGCTGCACCATGGCCAAACGACCCCGGCAGTTGAACTTGTGCCGAGGCAAATTTGGCGGCGTGGCTCAACGACTCGGAAACTTTCGCGTCTAGCGTTGGCTTTTGCGACGAATAAAGTGTGGCGGCAAAGCACGTGATATACGCATCCCCTGCGCCCAACGCATCCACCGCCTTAACGCCTAGCGCCTGCTGCCAAGACATCATGTCAGCCACCAACGCTGCCGACCCGCGAAGCCCGCGCGAGCAAACGACCCGCTGACAACCAGCCGCGGCCACGCGCCGACACAACGCCTCCACATCATCATCCGACTTGGCCTTCCCCGACAAATACGCCAAATCAATCTGTGGGGCAATCTTTTTGAAAATACGATCATCGTCAATCGTTGAAAAATCGTAAATCGTCGGTGCCGTGATTGCAGATAAAAAGGCATCCGCGCCACTTTCATTATTAAGGTAAACGAGATCAAACGTATTAATGTAAGCAATATCGTCGCGACTCAGTTGAAGTTCCTGAACCGGCTCGCCAACGATTTGATGCCGCTTGCCTGTGGTGATCTTCATCGTGGTAAAAGCGTTGGGACCGTCATACTGTAACGAATGGCTAAGGTCAACGCCAAGCTCAATCAATGTCCGCCGCGCAAAATCACCGCGCGCGTCATTGCCAAACGTCCCAAGATAGGCTGAATCCAAGCCCATCATGGTCGCAAAAGCCGCGGTATTCGCAGCATGGCCGCCAAGAAACATTTTCTTGTCAGCCGGATAAAGGTCAACAACATTGTCTCCGATCGCGATGATTTTCAAGTGCCGTTCCTTCTTTCCATCATGAAGCTTTGTCAGGAGTGTCAGTCATAACTATACCGATGACAGTAACCAATTTAAGTTTACCACAGGTGGGCAATAGAGAACCTAGTACTCTTTTTGCTGTAAGTGTCAACTTTTTCTCGGTTCTACTCTAATTATGTGATTCCCGATACTCCGAGCTGGCTCCGCGGTGGCTGGGCTGGAACGTGGTGGGCACGACTTCGAACCCGCAAAGACCGCGGTTTCGAAGCTCGGCCTTGGTCTAAAGCGGAGAAGCCCACTCCGCTTAAGACCAATTTCACCACTGAGCCCGCCACCGCTCCGCCAGCTCTTGCTTTCCATCTTGATATTCGAACAAGGTGACCCATCGCACTGCTGTAATCACCTAAACCGATGCGCTCGTGTTTGACATCCACATGCTCCGAGAGAAATTTTACAATAACCTTTTTGCTTCAGTCCTATTCGTTCAAGCTTGTATAAAAAAGGAACGATACCCCCGCTTTCTTGGAAATACCGTTCCTCTTTAATTAGCAACGATGATGATTGCTTGGCCTCTGTCTAACTAACGCAGTCGTCCATTTACCGTGTTCGCCGATAGCCACTTAACAGATAGATTGCGGCACTAGCAACCACGAGAAGCAGTCCTAAGATGCCAGTTGCCCAGTTATTTTCACCGGTCGCAGGGAGTTGATCAGAATTCTTTTTGCTAGCTACAGACGATGCACTACTACTCGATGTCTCCCCACTTGTCGTAGCGCCAACGTTTACATTAAAATCAGCTTTCTGTTCGGTTTCATTGCCAAATTTATCCTGCACGCTGACTTTGACATGATGCGTACCGTTTTGCCACTGGTAGCCGGCTAATGTGAGGGTATGATCTTTGGTGTTCACCGTCAAGTGTTCCTTCGCGTTCGTGTACTCATTGCCATCAACCCAAATGCGTGTTTTGGTCCAATCAATGCCACTAGCATTAGGATCACGAGTATCATCCGTGGCCGTTGTCGTAATGGCAACTTGCGGCGTTGTATAAGTTTGCCCCGCAACATTGATGTGGCTAATGAGCGGTGCTTTTGAATCATCTGGATTGGTTCCATACATGGCACGAATATTGTCAATGTATAGGCTGCCTTTGGTCATCGGTCCGCCATCACTTTGACCCGCCTTCAGTGAGATCATGCAAAGTGCTTGCTCAGGTGAAATACTGAACGGTCCTTGATAGTCAGCAGGAATCGGTGCCTCCACATATTTCCACCCGGTCCAGTCAATACCAGTGTCTTGTGTCGTCAAGTCAATCGGCTTTGCAGCACCAGTCGCATCAGTAACATACATTCGCAGCCAATAGCCTTTTGCCTCAGGGGTTGCATAAATCCACATTCCCACACCAGTCGGCATTCCTGGCATTTTTTGGCTTGTTTGCGGACCAGCATAAACACCGAGCGTGGCGCTCTTAGTCCCGCTGGAAAAGTCATAGTCTAATCTTAAGGCGTGCTTGCCAAAACGCACTTGCCCATCTGCTGCTGAACTCAAACCGATATTCGCCTGCTCACCACGGCTCGCCGTCAACGAACCCCAGTTACTAATTCAAGATTCAAAATCATCAAGCACCTCAGGCAATCTGCCGACATCGACCTTAATGCTTGCATGCAAGTCGCTATTCTTTAACTTAGCTTCAATTGTGTCACTTGCCACTTGCTGGCCCGCCTGTAATTGATCCCCCGTCGTCAAAATACCGAGCTTAGCAGGAACCTGCCACTGCAAGTCGCAACTTTTCAAGGTCACCGCTCGTCCCTGATAGGTCGCTTGCAAGGTCAATGCCTGCGTTGCACCTTTTTTAACGCTTAGCTCAGGTTGTGAAAAGGTAAGCTTATCTGGCATCGCAATTGTTATCGTTGCGGATCCTAAAAGTCGGCCGTTAAGGGTCAATTGGATTGTTGCCTTTCCCTGCGTGCCGTTAGAATGAAAAACGCCGGTCTTAGCATCAATCGTTCCCATTTTAGTGTTCGTCAGCCGCCAGTTTAAACCTTCAGCAGGTAATGAAGCTGAACTTCCTGATGCATCGACACCTTTTGCCTTGAATGTAACGGTGCTGTTAGGTGTGTACACAGCATCATCGGGCGTCAATTGCGCCGAAGCCAGTTGATGATCCGATGTGGTCTTTGAAGCAATCAACCAAGCATTTGCAACTGTCCGCTCTTTGCCATCACATGGTTGATTTTGCAGTGACAATTGCGTTTCCCCAGGTTCGCGCGCTACATAGGTTGAAGACCCGCCGCCATCTAAATTCAACGCCGTCACGGCACCTCGTTGAATCATCAAGTTAGCCAAATCCACCATTGAAAGACCGTTAGAAGTTGGGGCTTGGCGGCCATCAACCACCACAAAGAAAACCGTTCCATCGGCTTTAATTCCAACAGCCGTCCGCGGTTCGCTATCAGTGCCAATTGCCTTCGTCTCATTCACCTTGCCGTCAGCAACTAAAATATTTCTGCCACCCAATGCCTGCTGAAGATCACCTTTCACCTTCTGATAAGTCTGCTCATCGCCAATAATCGGGGTCCCATCCTTTTTAATACCGAAAAAAGATTCCCTAGCGCTTGTTGCAGCGTGCAACTCAACGCCATCCTTGATAACATTCCCCGTCGGTACGCCACTGGCAATTTTGAAAAGATCCCCGTTAACCGCCGCGACGACTTGGTGACCATTCTTAATTGCTGCGGATGCCTGATCACTCACAGTTTGAACACCGGAAGTCGCACCATCTCCTGGTGTTCCGGTTAATAATTGGGTATTAGGGTTCTTCGGATTAAGTGCGACGGAATAATATTTATTTTGTGTTCCACTTTGGCTAATATATGTAAGGCGTTGTTCCGTCACGCCTGGTGTTAAAGTTGCCTCATGCTGATCAATGATGGACTTGATCACCGGATTGGCGGCAGGCACCTGCGTACTGGTGGTCGGAGAAGTCGTTTTGCTGGCAGTAGCAGTCGTGCTGTTAAAGGCATTCTTCGCTGTGTTAGCAGACGCTTGACTGGCGCTCGTTGAGTTGTTAGTCCCTGTCGAACTCGCCGGACTCAATGCTACCGAACTAGATGCCGCCGTTGACGAAGCAGAAGCAGGCTTTTGCGAAACCGTCGCGGCAGTGCTCGAAACCACCGGCGTATCCGTCGCCGTCACCGCAACCACCGGCGCCGCAACGTCGCCACCCATCAAAGCCGCCATCAACAGCAGGCTGCCAATCACCGTCCATCTTTTCCTAACCATCCGTCATCCTCCTACGCGTAAAATATGATTGTTATTGTTGTATATCAATTCATTTATACCTAAAGGATGTAAAGAGGTTGTGGTGGTTTTGAAAAGGTTGGGTATTGGTTGTGTAAAGGACGTTTTAGTTTAGGCTAATTAAAAAAGTTCTCCCATCGGTGCAACGATCACGCGCACAATGGGGGAACATCTTTAAGGATAGGTTTTCAATCAGTCGTCATTTAGCCAAGTTACCCACAACCTTAATCTTCACCCGATTGGCATTCTCCGGATGATAAGCCAACGGGACCTCATCAACTTCAACGACTTCAATTGTATTTTCATCAGCACCGGATTCAATCGCCGCTTCAATCGCTTTTTTCTTGGCGTCTGCCATTGCTTGGTCACGTGGGATTTGGTTGTAAGGATAGATGCGGCCATATTCACCGGAAACTTGACTAATGGAGGCACCGATCGCATTGGCCACGCCGCCGAGGGGATCGCGTACCAGTTTGCCAACGCCTTCCAGATGATGTGGGGCAATGATCGCGCCGCCGCCGACTAGCACAACAGTCGCTGGCTCGGGGCTCGTTTTCATTTTGTCAATGGCAACCGCGATCATCTGGCCGATGGTGGTCATCGCGGCCTGAGCAAATTTTAGCGGAATTTGTTTGACCAGTTCGGGATTGCCGACATCGGACAGGCCGAGCCGCACAGCCACATCTGTCGCGGTCACGATATTACCGCCGAAAGTCAATGCTTTTTCGGTAATCTGATAGCCAACTGAATCCGGACCGACTGTGACGCTACCATCGCGCTGCTGCCGGACAATCGAACCGCCACCTAGCCCTATCGACATGATGTCAGGCATCCGGAAGTTCGTCGCCACACCACCCACGGTCACGGCAATCGAAGACTCACGCGGAAAGCCGGCTTGCAACACCCCGAGATCCGTTGTTGTTCCGCCGATATCTACCACGATCGCGTTTTTAAGATGCGAGAGATAGGCAGCACCGCGAATACTGTTGGTTGGACCCGAGCCAATGGTTAGAATTGGAAAATGCCGCGCATAGCTTGCTGTCATCAAGGTCCCGTCATTTTGGGTTAAGTACAGTGATGCATGTTTAATGCCGGATTCAGCCAACGCGCGCTCGAAGCCATCAACGGTATTTTTAATCACGCGAAACAAGCCGGCATTTAAAATTGCGGCATTTTCGCGTTCGATTAAACCGAGGGAGCCGACTTCATGCGACATGGTAACCGGAAAAGTATCGCCATAAGCCGCATGTACCAAATCCGCCGCTTGTTGTTCCTGATCAACCCGCAACGCCGCAAAAACACCGATAACCGCAATAGCGTCAACCTCACCGCGCCATTTTGCCAATACGGCGTTGATTTCGTCAGGGTCAAGTGCGTTTAAGACCTGCCCATCATATTCATAGCCACCCTTGACAATGGCATATTTTCCAGACAACTTGGCAACCAAGTCTTCCGGCCATGCAGTGTACGGCGGAATGGCTTCCGTTGCGGGATACGTCAACCGCAACACCCCAACGCGCGCAATGTGCTTGCGTTCCACGATGGCGTTGGTGATTTGAGTCGTCCCCAACATGGCTTTATTAATTTGATCAAAGTCTAGCTGCTGATCCGCCAAAACCGCTTGGATCGCGTTCGTAATGCCGGTTTGAATATCCCTAGTTGTGTGCCGTTTAACTGAATTGATGACATGTTGCTGATCATCCAAAATGATGGCATCGGTATTGGTGCCGCCAACGTCAATTCCTAATCGATACATGGAAATCCCCCTATTTGTGAGTGTTCAAGTCAGTGCGGAAGAAGGTACTTATCCGCCGCTCATCAAAACCTCAGTCCGCCTTTGCCACCAAGTCTTCTACTGGCTGATAGTCATAATCAAAGCCAAAATACCGCGGCCCTGCTGTTTGAATACCGGCTTTGGTCCGCCAACGCGCATCGGCAGGGGTAGCTAGGACTTTGACCCGCTTGCCATACTTAATCACTTCAGTCGTCACCGGCAAAAGCGTATCGGCATCCACAATTTCAATCAGATCCGGTGTCATCACAATCGGCTGATCATTACGCAACGCCAGCAGGTTTTCATTTTGAATTAAAACGCTGAGATGTTGATCCTGAAAGTCATTGAAGCCATCAATCTTAATATCACCAACGTTAAAACCGCGCTCAGTCCGGCGAACCACATCAATGACCTTACCTTCAAAAATCAAATGACCACTCGTCACTTCAAGAATTTCCGCCAAGGCCTTCGCAGGATTCAGGTGGGCATCGCGAATTCGCAAGCCTACTTGTTCGCACAAGGTGACAATGCCGCGAATACCATTTTGCTTAATCTGCTTGCCGTTCGAAGGATACAACGCTACTGTTGCGCTACCACCCATTTCCACAGTTTGTACACGGGCCAATCGCTCAGCCCACTTGGCACTGATCGTTTTAATCACGCCGGCATTACCTTTTTCATCCGTAATGACCATCGGCGTTGCTGCCACGCCGCCTAAGTAAAACGTCACCATCTGCAACTCCGGAAACGCGCGGCCCATCCCATCGCAATCCACTAGTGGAATTCCTAGCGATGCGGCCAGCGCAATCGGCACCATCGAATTCACCCCGCCGGCCTCCATGGGAAAAGTTCCTACAAACTCATGACCGGTATACTGGCTTAACATTTTAAAAACCCGTTCAAACTCATCACCCTTAGGAATCTTCTCCATCATGACCGCGGGCGCACCCATAATCGCTGCTGGGCAAAAATAATCATCATCGTTAATTTCTGAAACATCAAGCAACTTCACCGGTCCGTGCTTTTTAATCGCATCAAGGGCCATCAATTTACCCAAGAACGGATTACCGCCACCGCCAGCACCGAAAAAAGCCGCGCCGGTCGCTATATTTTCAATGGATTCCTGATCTAAAAGTCGCATATTGTTCTCCTTTTAAACTTATCTTCAGTCCGCTAAGTCATACGAGTCGCGCACCAACACTGGGCTAAACAACCGAAAGTGGATTCTTTTGGGATCACCTTGGTCAATGTTTGCCTGCTAGTTCAACTCTGATGCTTTGTCCCATTCTGGATGAATCTTTGCGCCTGCATAATACAGGACAAACGCAAGAATAATCCCGAGCACCGGAATGTTTGGGATCGCCGGCCACCGCACGGGCAGCACGCCGATCACCGCACCCAGCGCCCACGCGGTCAAGCCAAGCCAGTTCACTCCGGCGACCGGCTGCCAGCTATGCATCTCACCACGATGAATCACCCAATAAGACGCAGCCATCGCTCCGGCAACCGGTGGAATCATCGCTGAAAAGATCGTCATGACCGGCTCAAAATAATTTAAAATCCCCAGAATCGACAAAATCGTGCCGCCGACGCCCACCAAGAACAGCGTCAACTTGCGATATTTCTCCGGGATGTTGAAAATGTTTGCCACTGCAATCCCGCCAGAATAGGCATTCACAACGTTCACTTTCCACGTGCCGAGAATAAGCGCCAGACCACCGATAACCGGCGAACCGATTTTCATAAACAAACTACTAATATCCGTCGACTTAAACGCAATCGTCAAAATCGCGCCAACCGCAATCATCAGGACACCAGCAGGAATAACGCCAAAAATAGCAGCTTTAACCACATCATCGCGCTTTTTGGAAAACTGCGCATAATCACCGACAATGACGCCGGCCATCGCAAACGACCCGACTGTAGAAGAAAAGCCATTCACAAACGACAAGCTGCCACTGGGATGATAAGCCGCAATCGTTGCCGCCGCGTCCTGCTTGGCAAATGCGAACCACAAACCATATAAAATGACAATCACCAGATACGGAACAGCAACATACGCCAATAGCCGAATCAACTTCACGCCATACATCGCAGTCACCACCATCAGCAACCCCGTCAGCAATGAAGCCAACCACGCCGGAATCGGCAATCCCACATACTTCAGCAAATTCGCCACGGCCAAACCGCCAACGTTCGCCTGAATCCCAAACCAGCCCAACGCCGCAATCGCGATGATAATCGAAATCACCTTCGATGACCCAACCTTACCAAATACCTGCTGGGCAACCACCACCGCTGGCTTTCCTTGATCCACACTCTGCATCCCTTGAGAAATCATCATCAAGACAATAAAGCCGTATCCCGCCAATCCCGTCAAAATTGCAACTGGAAGCGACATCCCGGAAACCAAACTCCCGCCTAAAATCAAGCTAGGAATAGACACCAAGGCACCACATAAAATCATTGCTAAGCCGAACCATGTTTGATCGCGTTTGTTTTCTTCCATACTGGGCACCTCACATATTTTTTTAATAATTGCAGTCATTTTGGCCGAATTCGATGGTTAAGGATCTAACTCGACCGGAATGTAATGGTTTGATTATAAAATTATGAGATTGAAAGTCAACAGTTTCATTTAATTTTTATGAAATTCCAGTTTGGGAATATTCGCGCATCATTTATGACAAGTAGTTAACTGGCAACGCTATTATTAAATCCCGTATTTTCGGCTTATGTTCGCCAAATCGCCAGTAACTCGTGCCAAAAGTTTTCGGATTTTACATGGTACTATCAAAAAAGAACCATCCACTTGGCACACTTGCACCAGCGGATGGTTCTATTCCAACTAAAATATTTTTTCGCCCATCTTAAACTTTGAACGGTCCAATCTCTGAAGTCAGACAACCAAACTATTTTACCCATTCAAATGACTGCACACATTCCATGTCTCACCCAACTATTTGCCGAATCGCCAAAAGCACCAACCCCGCCGCCGTGACGGTCATGACAACATTAAGCACCTTAGACGTTATACGCCGCTCGCGCTCATTCATATCCTCAATCATGCTCAAGCTATAGTCATTATAAGGGCCGGCATCCCAATAACCCACATAATAACTCAACAGCCGCTTCTCACGGTTAGTCAGCGGCTCACCATCATTACGAAGCAACAACTGATCGTCAAACAACGCGTACACGTCATCGCTTAACATCGCCGCCTTCCGATCCCGCCTCGCTTGCTCCTCGACCCGCGCGTACAGCCTTCGAAACCGCGCCAATTCCCGCGCATCCTCGTCATTCACCGGCACCCACGCCACCAGTTTCCGGTGAAAAATCGCCATCACATCATCAAAATGCTTACGCTGATACCGATTGCCAAAGCTTAAATAACGATTCTGTTCGTTCAGATATTTTGTCTGCCACGTCTGATAAATGAAAAAGGCAAACAACCACAGCGTCATCAACGCATTAATAAAATTGCCTAGATTCCAAGCCGTCAACAACTTCTCCAGACTGCCAATCACCCAAAAAGTAAGAATCATCAAACTGACAAACAATGATAACAACTGTTTCTGCCGCAGCTGGGGATTCCGCTGCATCTCGGCATAAATCGTCTGCCGATGCTTCAGATACATGACAAAATAGTCCAGAAAGTCTAACGAGCGGACTTGACGGTAGACTTTGACAATGTAAAAAAGCAGGATGACCAGCGAAACCATGTTGATCACGCGATTGATGGTGTCGATTAGGGACATTGAATGCTCCTTTCAGGTTGTTGGCGTAGCGTTGCATTTTAAGGTGCTTCAATTTTACCTGAAATTGGTTTAGGCAAACATCTTTATTTTAGTCATGATTGACAGTTCTGATTTTCACATTAACATCTGATAAATCGTAATGATTGCCCCCCAAAATCCGTTTAATGTGTTGAACCCGACTCCAGGCACTATCCCCGCCTGCATAAACGGCGACATCAGCGTCTCCTAACTGGCGATACTTCTGGTCAGCCTCCACTTCATTCATATGCTTGACTAAGCTATCATCACTATTCGCCAAAACAAAAAAGTTCGATGGATCCGCATCCCACAAGAGATCAATTAACTGATTGTAAAGATCCGTCCAACTTTTGACTGCCACAACTTGATAATCACCAAAGCTAAAGGCAACTGGCTTTGTTCCGGTGGGGTTGGCTGCAAAGATCGCATCCAACGAATCCCACGTACTTGGATCATCGCTCGTCACTTCTACATCAACTTCCGGCCGCGGCCAAACCTTGAGCGCCCGCGCCAGCAAGTCCGCCTGGCGCTTTTGTAACGTTGCTTTATCCCAATGATCAAACTGTGCGACCCACTGATTAAGCTTAATCCCAGACTTGCGGTAGCCGTCAGCCATATCGCGTTTATCGATAAATGTCCTGTTGCTCATTTGCCCATTGAAGCCCGTCAGCGTAAGATTTGCCAACCGATTTAGCCAGATATTGTGCGTCAGCCGCCAATCCGGTCCCAAAGCATTATGCCAACTGGTATTCAGCACCTGAGGCATGATGTGCTCGATCGAATATTGGCCATCTGCCGCAGCCTCAAACAGATGCTGCTTTTCACCGTCAGCATTGTTCAATTCGTCCAAAATGAACCAAAGTGACGCCGAACTCATGTGGTAATAATCCTTTTCCGCCAATGCTTCTTTCAACGCCTGATCAGTTGGGAAACGCTTATTATCTTTAACTCCTTGTGTCAGCATCACCTTCAAAGCATCGACATAGCCTATTTGTGATTTGGCCATCATATGTTCAACCTGCCGATTTAAAGCTGCAAAGAGTTGATTCAACCCAGTTGTCGGGATCCCGATAAAAAGCCGCCGCGCCAAATAAGCCAACAACACCTTTAACACCGCAACTAAATCATCTGTAGACAATTCCCCATCGCGCGCTTTAGCAAAAACTTGCAACAAATACGGCGCCAAAATGTCATTATTCAAATATCCCAAACGAATCAGCAACCCTCTTACCCGAGCATCAGCTATCTCCGCTGTTTCTGGCGTTGTGATTTCGGCAAAAAGTCGCGCAGCAGCATGTTCCTGCTTCAGTTGCGCAATCCGATCAAAGCCTTGCGTCAAACCAACATAACGGCGATAGTCACTATAGATTTCGTCTTCTTTAACCGGTTTGGAACTACGCGCTAAGGAAGTTAAATAATGCCGGTAAAATTTAGACAGCCCATCACTACCTACCAAATGTTCATTTTGTTGCCAAATCTGAAAGGCAGCAGCTTGCTGATCACCTTTTAACCCCATCAATAAAAAATTTCGGATTTTATCGGATTCCGTCAAATTCATACCCGTAGAATTTAGGCTTTCAAATATCAGCTGAGCATCATCATCCTGATCAACAACAATGTCCATCACTTGAAGTCGCCGCTCAAGCAAATCAAGCCATTCGTGTGCGCTTAAATTAGCCTGCTGCAAAACATTCCAAAAATAGGCATAAGTCGTCTTAAAAATCGTATCAGCCGCATTCATTCCGTTCTGCAAAACGTCAATATATTGCTCCTCGTCTCCTGGCACCGGATGAAGCCGATTTTTGGCAACTGAATCATAGTCATACTTGTTAATCAGAAATTCTTCGTTGATTCGTTCATAGTTAGGATCGTCCTTTCCCAGAAAATCTCGCACAGCAATTAAAAACAAAGAAATCGTCGTCAGTCGTTGTTGACCGTCAATGACTGCAACAGTGCTAATGCCACTCGTTGCATCTAATATCAGACTACCCAAGAAATATCTTTGTTGGCCATTTGCATAAGCGGTTTTTAAGTCACTGATAAGCCTCGCAAGCTGTTCCCGCCGCCAACTGTAGCGCCGTTGATAAACCGGTATGTTAATGGTTTTGTTGTAATTAATCGTTTCACGTACGATTAAATGTACATTACCCTTCATGAATTCTCCGCCCCCAAAGTGTTTGATCGCGCCAACTAGAGACATTGACAGCCCTTCCAGAATTGTTGGTGGTTAATCTCGGCTTAATTCATCCTCAATAAATAAAGTCAAACCATTCTCTGTATCAAAGCTGTTCATTAAAAGTACATCCGCCCCAAATAAGTTTCATCAAACTCAGCCAACCCCCAGCGCCTTAAACGCTGCATCCTTCACAGAATTGTAAAAGATTAGATTAAACGAACTCATGAGATCAGTTGGCACACTGCTGATGTCACTAGCTGCTGCAGCTGGCAACAAAACTCGCTTAGCACCACTGTCTAAAGCTACTTGCAGGGTGTCTGCCAAGTCATCAATCCGCGAAATTGTTCCACCGATCGTGAAATCCCCTAGAATGACAAGTCCATCAAGAGTTGGTTTCCCTAAAGCGATGGAAACAAGTGCAATCAGTGTTGCTAGTGAAATGTGACTAGAAGGTGCTGAATTGTTTAGATTCGTCGCACTGACGAAGAAATCCCGTGCATCGGCATTAATTCTTTGGTCAATTGATTTGTAATTGGCTTCAAGATAATTAAAGGCGGTATTCATGGCTTCTTTTGCTCTTGTACTAGAGCCAACACCTGAGCGATTTAGCCTTCCAAGTCCCGGTACTGCCTGCGTTTCTAATTTAATTAAGCTTAATCGCTTGCTATCATCGTAGGCCACTGTATAAACATGCCCCGGATTCTCTTGCCCTTCCGGAATAAGTGAACTTGAGCCTGACTCAGGAACGGAAACATACTTCTCCTCAAACGATACTTTATCAATATATGAAAAGTTAACATCGTAGAATTCCATGCCGCCAATTCGTTTCAGCTGCTCTTTAACGCGTCTTCGCATCTCCATCGCAAATTCAAGAATTTTGGCGACATCATCTTTTGTAAAGACGCCATCAGGAAATAAAAGCTTCACTAGTCCCGAAACCGTCTTCCTAACAGCGATAACATCACGCTGGTTCAACTGTTTTCCAAATGAAAAGTATTCATCAATGGCGTCAGCATATGAAATCTTCCGTAACTCACGCATAACCTCTGCAAAGTAATCGGTGATGAAGCCAAAGCCTTTTGTAAAGAACTCCGGACGATACTTTGGAATTTCCCAACCAGGTAGGTAATTATGGATTCGATCAAGAAAAGCAGTATCGTTACCCATCATCTCTGGAAATGGTCCAAACAGATTTGAAGTTCGCAGCAAAACATCAACACTTTGATTGATATTCCCAACAAAAACCATACCTGCCGAAGCTTGAATTTCGTTTCTTCCTCTGGCAAATGATCCAGAAGCCATATAGTCTTTCATGATCTGGACACCATCTTTATCTTTGAAGTGAATTCCCGCCACTTCATCGAATGCAACAACGTCCCACATGCCGACCAAACCAACCTCTCGCCGCGACATATTGTAAAACAGATTTGCAACTGTCGTTTGTCCGCCTGATACAAGAATGGAATCCGGAGAGAGTTCTTTGTAAACGTGTGACTTACCAGTTCCACGAGGTCCTAACTCAACAAAGTTATAATTATTTTCCACAAACGGAATTAAACGTGACAATAACAGCCATTTCTCGCGTTCTGTGAACTGAGTCGGCTCCATACCGGTTGTTCGCAACAAAACGTCCAGCCATTCATCAGTGTTAAAAGCTTTCCGTCCCGCATAAACTTCTTTCATATCCACAAACGGTACTTGAATTGGGTTCAATTTCTGAATTGAAAAATGATCGAGACTTTCATGATCATAGCTAACGCGCACAATTGACCATATACCGCCGATTAACAGACGTTCGTAATCTTGTACATAACGTTCATCAACAGGCACACCGGTTAATCCCAGATTGCTGAAACTAGCCTCATATCGATCCTCACCTTCATTCAAACGGACAGTGAGTTTATCAATGACTGTGTATGCGCCATCTTCTCGAATCTTTGACTTAACCTTCTCGGCTTCATCTGGGCGAACATAATTATGCGCTAAGGTCTTCTTAACATTTTCAACGCCGCGCTCGATCGTCTCCTCATCTGAACTATTAGCGAATTGACCAAGCAAAAACTCGAGAACGTAGGTTGGTACATTAGCCCCTTCCTTAATTCTCTGAGTCAAGTCCTTTCGTACGAATCGTCCGGGAAAGTTTTGTTCCAACTTGACCAACACTTCATCACTTTTTACGGAATCAGCTTGCGTGTCATCAGATGTCAAAGTCAAACCCTCCCTCTACAGTGAGATCCATTTGATAGTCGATTGAAGTTGTTGTATTCGCCTCAACATTTTGAATGATTAGCTGATAGTGACCTGCGCGATCAAAGTCTTGATCAATGAGCGGGATATGTTTACGAATCAGCCGATCATTAACATTGACGGACGTACTATCTGCTTGGACAACTTGTTCACCGGAAATGTGCCGCCCACTCCCATCTACAAAGTACAGAGCATAAGTAGCTGGTCGATGTGTCTCATCAACAGGGTCATTTTGCAGCATGTTAACGATCACCTCATGACTCGTGATACGGCGGGTGGAATCTGTAACCGATAACGTAACATAGGTTGCCTGCGACTTTCTGCTTTCCGTCAAAACATGTAGCACTGGAACGATCATTTCTTGCGGAGAACAGCCACCGTGGACATAATTTTGACCGGCTCCAGGGACCGAAAAGACATTCGCGTTGCTTGGATAGAAAACCATTCGCTCATCGTCATTGTTCAAGATGTCCCCTAACTTGACACGACCAACACCGATTTCGTCAAAATCCTGTGAACCAATAGCATAACGCAGGTTCTTCTGCTCGAAATCCACCTCAGCCGGCAAACTGATCTTATCCGTTGAATCAAGCAAATGCCGCCGATAAATAAACCCGTGATCAGCTGTTACATAAATATTTCGAATGGAAATATTACGTAACCGGTCAATTGCGCGTGTAAGTTCTTCAATCGCATCATCAACTGCACGAAAAACGTTCGCTTCAGATGCGGGCTTATCACCGGTTGCGTCAACAGTATCGTGATAAAAATAAATCACTTTTTGGTTAACGATATATTTTTTCTGATCTGCCAAGCTCATTGAGATAAAATCCTTCAAATGCATGGCCCGACTTTGAGGCTCTAAAGATTGGAGAATCTCTAAGCGTTGTTCTAGGTTGACAGCTTTCTTACCATCTACCAATAATTCCTTGTCGCCTTGATATGTCAGTTTCTGGTTAGGCAATAGTGATGGCATGCCAAAGTAAGTGACAGAAGGCACCCCCGTGATCGCATAATGCATGTCGGTTCCGAAAACATCGCGCGAATCAAGGCGTTCTTGAAGTTCTTTAGCCGCCTCAAATCGAAAGGCGTCTGAGATGATTACTACAACCCGATCTTTATTAGGTGCTACGACAGAAGAATAGAAGTTCCGCTCAAGGGTTCTTGGCTCAACTACATTTGGCACATAATCTTGGCACCAGTCATGAATCGCTGGAGCAAGATAATCATTGTTATACGCAGCTTCGACCTTCTGTGACAATTTCTCAAACACTTCAACTTGAGATGTAGGCAATTGGTCCGAAGCATTCGTATATTTGCGATACGCGGTATCAATCAAATAACCGTCAGTGATATAGGCATGAATAAGATCATCTAACTTGCCAGTATCGTGAAGTTCGCGTTTCGTCAAAATGCGGTGGGCCTGAACAATCATACTATAAGCAAGTTGATTCTCTTCAGCAAAATACATCCTGCACCGTTTTCCAGCAATCTCAGGCAAGCTCATTTGGTCAATCACTTCACCAAGATGGCCTTGCAGAAGCTGCTCAACCAGCCACTCCACAACTTGTTGATCAAACTGAATAAAGGTATCCGTCTTTAAGCGTTCAGAGATCTTTAAGCTCTTGAACAATTGATAGCCATCAAGGTGCTGCCAAACGTCTGTGGCTATTTTTTTGTAAACCGCTCGGGTATCCCTTCGATTACGCCAATTAAGCATAAAGGATACGACATTGTTGATATAACTAACCTCATAACTTTGAAGGCTTGCTGGCAAGTCGAGCTCCATCTGATAATAGGCAAAGTTAATCATCATTGTCGCCAATAGATCTTGTAATTCATGCTTGCCGTGGTAACCATACGCCCGATCGACAAAGCTCCAGAAAGTTGACAATAATTGATACTTGTCGAAACCGTTCAATAAAGAAGGATTTTTAATAACTTCAATCAAAATGTTTGAAAGCTGCAGATCAGACGTCTTAGCAATTGCGGCCAATTCCACTTGCTCTGGATTTTTGCCATGCTGGTAACGTTGCTTGAATCGCGCAATCCGGGGCTTTGCACCAAAGAACTTACGCTGGTCTTCAACAAAACTAAGCTCAGTCTCCGGTAATCCAAGCTCATGCAACAACATAACATTCATGTCTGCTGTAAACTTCTTCGAATATAAAATCATATCAGTCAAGAGATTTTGGTGAATATCGGGTTCAGCAAAGTTGGCATAAACAAGCGCCTTTTCACCAGCTTCTTCAATCTTTATAAGCTTGAGTTTCGTCTGTAGTTGCGTCCGCGCCGCCATCACCACGACTGGCTCATTAAGTTTTTGAGCCAAATCATCAATGTTTTCAGCAAACTCACCATTTTTGTCATACCAAAAGACAAAATGCGTCCCGCTTTTAAACAATTTCTCGATGCCAGTGACGACATCCTTCATCTCTACCTCTGCCATACTTTATCTACTCCTACTTAACGCACCGGCTAGTATTCTAGCCTCTAGTATAACTAACAGATAAAGCCGTGGCTATAATCCTATTTTCTTTTTGTTCACTCCAAGCTATTCGGTTGGGGTCATTCGTGATCTTGTGGATGATATTCGTGAAGATGATTTTGATGTGGACAAGGGCGGGCAGGTTGAGATTATTGGGTGGTTGTATCAGTATTACAATACCGAGCCAAAGGAGACCGCTGTCGCTTCCCCCAAATCTCACAAGTTCCGCGGAAGAGAAATAGCCTCAGCTACCCAAATTTTCACGCCAGATTGGATCGTTAAATACATGGTTCAAAACTCACTTGGAAAGTATTGGATTCAAGTTTTAAAAGCTCGTGGCGATGATCGAGATGAATCAAAAATTGCCATGGCATATGGGTGGCAATATTACATGGTTGATGCTCCCCAATCTGACGAGGTGAACATCAAAATAGAAAATCTTAATGCTCGTTTAAAGGAAACAGATGTTCAAGAAATTCGTTTCTTGGATCCGGCAATGGGTTCAGGGCATATTTTGGTTTATGCTTATGAACTATTTATGGACATCTATAAATCAGAAGGTTTCTCACAAAGGGAAGCAGCTACGTCTATTATTCAGAAGAATCTTTATGGTTTGGAAATTGACGAGCGTGCATTCCAGCTAGCTTACTTTGCCATTACAATGTGTTTTAGAAAGTACAATAGGCGTGCGTTAAATCAAGACGTGCCAGCAAACTTGAAGGTGTTCAATTTAAATTTACCTAGTACGGGGCAATTATCTCTGGCCAAAGATTATGTTTCTAAGGGAAGCTTTTCAGAATTAAGCTCACTCTTTTCTACCTTCCAACATGCAACAGAAACAGGTTCATTAATGCAATTAAATAAAGCTCAAGAAGAAGCATTGGATCAGATTGTGAGCAACCTTTCTAAGGGCGAAACGCCTATCTATTTGCATGGCTTAACCCAAATGCTAAGCAACGTTCTGCAAGTAGCAAATATTCTGAAATCAAAGTGGAATGTAATTGTTACCAACCCTCCATATATGGGTTCCGCGCGAATGAATAAATACCTATCCTCTTATATTGATAAGAACTACCGAGCAGGTAAGTCAGATTTATTTTCGGCATTCATGGACCGGTTTTATAATCAAGTAACTCCAGAAGGGTATTGCGCCATGGTCACAATGCAGTCATGGATGTTTCTTAAAAGCTTTGAAGCATTGCGTGTTGAGTTCCTAAATAGTCATACCATTTCCAATGTAATGCACATGGAAAATGGTGTGATGGGAATCGCTTTTGGGACAGCAGTTACGATAGCAAGAGGTCAGAAAATAGACGATTTTGTGGGAACTTATCACCAAATTAAGACACAAGATGCGTCCAACAAGGTTCCAGCATCTTTGCCGATTCATGGAAACCGATTTAATCGTACTAAACAAACGAACTTTGAGAAGATTCCCGGCACCCCTTTAGCATACTGGGTTCCAGGTTCGTTGCTTAATGTGTTTTCAAAAGAAAAAATCTCTGATTTTGCGTTTGCTGGAATTGGTATGCGTACGGGTGACAACAAGAGATTCTTGCGAAGGTGGTCAGAAGTTTGCATCACAAACTCCAAGCTTAACGAAGCGTCTGTTGAAAGTACTTTCTCTGGAATTCGCTGGATTCCATATAACAAAGGGGGAAACTATAGAAAGTGGTACGGGAATAATGAATATGTTGTAAATTGGCTGAATGACGGCCAAGAAATCAAAGATAACACTAAAAAGACATATCCTGAATTAGGAGACGATTTAGGATGGAAAATCAGTAATGAAAAATATTACTTTAGGCCAGGCATCACTTGGACAGGGGTCACTAGTGGAACATTTAATGCTCGTTTTTATCCAGATGGTTTTATTTTTGATTCAGGGGCTAATGGACTTTTCCCATTTGATGCAAATAACACGTGGAGTATTCTTGCATTTCTAAATTCAAGTGTTGGAAATTATCTACTCAAACTGCTTAATCCAACAATCAACACCGGATCTGGAAATATAAGATCCTTACCATTTTTGGCTTCGTCATTCTCAAGTAATATTGATGACATCGTTCAAAACTCTGTTAGTCTTTCACAAGAAGACTGGGATTCTTGTGAGACTTCGTGGAACTTCTGTAAAGTTGTTCTAACTAACCATATCGCTGAGCATCAGAAATCACCTCCAACAAAATTCTTGACCTTAGTTGAATTTTGTGACAAATATGTGCCAATTCAGTTTAGGAGGTTGATTTTTTATGGTAAGTTATCAAAAACGAGGTAAAGTATGGCAATATGAAATTTCCTACAAAGATCTGGACGGAAAATTCAAAAAAATCCGCAAGTCTGGGTTCCCACGTAAGTCAGACGCCGAGCTAGCAGCAAGTCAGGTCAAATCGGTTTATCTTGATATAAAGCAATATCAAGCTGGAGCCATTACCCTATCCGAATACTTTGAACGCTGGATTCATCTCTACAAAAAGAACTCCGTTACGGAAGTCACCTTTATCAAATATGAAAATACCCTTAGCCATATTAAGCAGTTATTCGGGGGCGTTCTCCTGCGCGACCTCACACGCACTTTGTATCAAGAACGACTCAACATCTTTGCACAGAACCACGCCCCTAGAACGGTAGCCGCTTTCCACAAGCAAATCCGTGCCGCATTGTTAGATGCAGTTGATGAACGGATTATTCATCTAGATCCAACACGCAAGGCAATTATCTCTGGCCGTCCCATTTCGGCAACAAAACGCGCACTAGATTATCAAGAGTGGCGCCAGCTCATTCAAGGACTGGACACTTCAAACACAGAACAAATGATCATCTACATAGCGGCAGTGACTGGCATGAGATATGCCGAGGTCTTGGGATTAACTAAGTCAGATATTGATCTTACTGGGGGCGAAATTTCGATCAATAAAACCTGGGACTACAAATATCATACGGGGTTTAAAAAAACAAAAAATACATCGTCAGTTAGAGCAGTTGTACTAGACACCGCGTCTATTATGAAACTGGCCAAGTTCTTAAAGCTACATGCTCCAGAAACGCCCCAAACTCCAATCTTTGTTTCCAATGGTCATTCTCCAGTCAGCGCCGAGATAAACAAAATATTGACCAAAAAGTTAAAGTCACTCGGATTACCACGGATTACTTTCCACGGTTTGCGGCACACACACGCATCAATTCTTCTTTACCAAGGTGTTAGCGTCCTATCAGTATCGAAACGCCTAGGCCATAGTAACATCACAACAACACAAGCAACGTATTTGCATGTCATCAAGGAATTGGAAACACAAGATAACGAGAAAATCCTATCCATTTTGCAAGCAATTTAATTGGCACATCTCTTGGCACACAAATGGGCGATCAACACAGATCGCCCATTTGTGTGCTCATTTAAGTGGCGTAAAGATCTTTGTGTCCGCCTGTGCCTTTGCGTGATTTACCAAGACCCCATCATCTAAGTCAAGATCTATATGCAAATTCGCAACGTGTTGCAATTTTTCATCATACTTAACTAGTTCATCAAGTTGCTTAGTGATCGTTGTAATCTGCTTTTTGATAGCATTCCTTTGCCGAGTTTGCTGTTCATTCGCTTCGAAGCTCTTCAATTGATCAAGTCGACGCTCGTAAGCTTCTTGCAACGGGTGAAGATACTTTGTTCGAATCATCGCCATGGTGTTCTTGTCATATCGATGAAGGTACATTAAGGCTTTAAAACCGCCGTTCCGGCCAGAATTAAGTTCCCAATAGATCGGCCGCTTCTGATACGTCGACAAATGATCTTTCTTGAAGAAATTGTCTCGAAGATAGGCGCGTATTATCTCTTCAGAACTGCTTCCCCGCTTGCCTAATGCGACTGCAATGAACTGCATGTTTTCATCGAGATGTTCGGCTCCAAACGTGGCAGACAAGAATTCTTTGAAACGATTTACAACGTCTCGATTATCTCCAAAATAATCGTCATCAGTTAAAACAATGACGTCATCTTCATTCGGAAGAAAGGTCTTGTACTTGCTATCATCCCAATCACCACCTGCATACGCTAATCCAGGTGTATCAATCGAGTATCTGCCAAAAACGCAGCCAACAAAGTATGACATAAATGCTTTTATATCACGTGATAGATCGGCACGCCGGACAGATACGTCCTTATCCTCCTCTTCTGGAGCTAGTTCATCTTGTAAACCATAAAGATCAATGAAGATCCGATTTAGCTCTTCTTCATTTGCTTTCAGTTGTTTGAAGCGTTTATCAGCTTCTTCTTTCCACTGATTAAACGCGGCTTCAACCGTCCAATTTCGATGATGCTCAGCGATATAGGCCAGTAATGGCAAGATATTGAAGCTCCACGAACTTTCAAAAGAATTCCAGTCAACCTTACAGAGGTTTATGTTTTCATTTACAATACTGTTTATCCTAATCTTACTATTTATAATAATTGGAAAGACGGAAAAATCAGATGTCTGAAGATTTAGTGTTGGGTTGATTAAATTTAAAACATAATATCCTACTGGGGAATTGATAATGGCCATAACATAGAAAAGAAATGAGCTATCATCAAAAAATGTTGAATTCCCAGCATCTGCTGGAATACTTCCTGGTTCCCGATATCTTGCTGATATCTTTCCTGATGTTATCTTGGGCCAAGTCAAAGACTCTTTGAAGTAATATTTTTGACTGGGTATGACAGCATATGGCTTTCCGTTACGCGTAATAGCTCTTATTGCTTGTCCATTGTGAAACCAATTAACGACAAAATCATAGTTCCCATACCACTTTCTAAAAGCACCACCTTTATTATATGGAACCCATTTTTCAGAAGAGTTCAAAGTGTCCTGAATGGATAGAGCACCAAAATTAATATTTGAAAAGATGACTTCAAACCATTGTCGGACAAATTCACTCGATTTCTTTGGCTGTAAACCATTCCTGGAATTTCCAAATTTACCAATGTTAGGGTTATCCAAAAAAATCTTAAAAATTTTTTTGGGAGCCCAGTAAGCAATGGGATTACCCGGAATCTTTTCAAAATTCGTTTGTTTAGTACGATAAACGTACTTAATTTTTGGATCTTTAACGGCAGCAAGATAAGCTTTTTCCTTACGTGTCTGTGAATCAAAGTCAACCAAACGCTCATAAGTTCCGATAAAGTTTGAACTCGCTTGCTTTTGAATAATAAAGGCCGTTGTTTGAACAACCTCTCCACCAATTTCTTCAAAGGCACGTGTCCCTAAGTGTGCCATATTTATAATCGGCCAGTTAATCATCCGTTCACGTAAGGATTTAAAACTTGAAAGAAACATCCATTGGTGCTGGGTAATCATGGCAAAAAAGCCATCTTGCTTTGTCATATGCTGGAGCCGCTCTATGAAGACTGCAAACAAATCAGACTTACTTGCCGGATAATTTTTTCCGACAAAATCTGAAAGAGGTTTTGGCATCTTGCCTGAACCCATGTAAGGAGGATTAGTCACACTGATTGTATATTTATTGCTTAAACCCATCCCCACCCGAACCAGACTCTTTAACTCATGTCGATGTGTCAGTTGGTTTGACGTATCGAACGTGAGCTGCCCAGTAAACTGTTTATGAATGATCTCATTAATTAAGGCATTTTTAAAGATATCGGCGCTGAAATCTATTAGCGACCCAAGTTCTTTACCTTTGTTGAACTTTGTTAAAAACTCTTTCAACTTTTCGTTGTCCGTTTTATTTGCATTTATAGTCTCGGAAAAATCATCTGGGGTTAAGGTCGTAGTTGGAACCTCAAAAATGTTGGGTTTTAAATGAAGATCAAAAGTCCGTCTGTTTTCGCAGCGCAATTTCATCATCATTGCAAAATAGGCTAGTTGAAATGCACGCCGGTCAATATCAAATCCAAAAAGATTGTCTTTAACAATCTTTTGAGCTGCCTCACGACGCGAATAGCCTTCTGCTTGATAAATTTGCAAGAAGACATCAAATGCATAGATCAGAATATGTCCTGATCCCATTGCTGGGTCAACGAAAGTAATGTCTTCAATTCGTTTTTCAGCCATGTTGGGATGAGACGTTGAATCATTCTGCTTAGCATCTGGCATAAAATAGTGCCATCCAAATGATTCAGCAATCTCAGCAGAAGTCCGTTTATCTCCTCGATCAAGAAGAACGCGTATCCAGTATCGACCAAGGGAGTTCTCAACAAGGTACTTGACGATCCAATCTGGCGTAAAAAGTTGTGTCACTGGGGGAATATCAGAAGTCAAATACTTCTTTTTCTTAAAGGCATTGTCTTTAGGATCGGTATTGTAATACTGATACAGCCACCCAATAATCTCAACCTGACCACCCTTGTCCACGTCAAAATCATCTTCACGAATATCATCCACAAGATCACGAATGACCCCAACCGAATAGCTTGGAGTGAACAATAATTGCATGAAATCGTCTGTTTTTTCGAAAAGTTCAGGGAGATATTGATTTAGCGCGTTCGCTTGCTTGGTAAACAGAATGACGTACGCAGCATCCATATCGGACGGTTCTTCGGTATCAAGGGCTTTCTGGATGATTGCACGCTCATCCGAGCTATAACCACCTAACTCGTCTTCAATATTAAAAGCTTCGCGCAGGATATCAGGTACTTTAAGCTTTGTTTCCGATGACAGCACTCGAACGTCACTCGGGAGGTAATCATTTACTTCCATGAATCGAATGGCAATAATTCGATTAAACCATGTATACGCAACTTCTTCGATGAGGTCCGAAAATGCGTCCCGCCATTCTTCCTGCTTGGCCATTGTTTTAAGCCGAGAAACCAAATCACGGCGACGCTTAATATCTTGGCCACTGATAAATAGCCCCTTATCACCATAATATTCAATCTCATTGGTTGATGCCGCTGATTTCTCCTCAACACCAGTTTCTGTGATACCAAGATTCTCCATCTTTAACCTGATACTTTTAATCAGATCACGTCTAGCTTGAATCGCAAATGTCTTGATTGCCTTTTTATCCATATTGGTTCCTTTCATGACTGTCAAGCTTTATACTAATCGATTTGCAATGTCACAACCGTGTTATCTGACAGTTGAGCCTCAAGTGAGCGCTTAAACTGAGCAGTTAGCTTATCAACATCAGTCGAGGTTGTGATTTTGTAGTCACCCTTGTGAAGAACCTCTTCCAGTTTGACGATCTTCTCTTGTGGTGAAACGACCTTGGGAACCACAGGCTTATCTGGATCCTTATGCTTACCGCCAGTGTTGTCCTCATCTGAATGGTCAGGCACTGGTATTAATTGCGCCTTTGCATGGTTAATTCGGTCCGTCAGTTGATCTAATTGCGCACTAGCTTGAGCTGGTTTTGCTACAACCTCATTTAAGGTTGTGGCATCTGTGGCTGCCTCAGAAATAGCTTTAATTCTATTTTCAAAATCATGAGCTAGTTTATCTTTCACGTTCTGATCAGGTATCGCTGATTCTTCAATACGTGTCAAGCCACGTTCACGGAAATCATCAATGTCCGCTAAATAACCAGCCGCTGTCTTATCAAAAGCCGCACTAAATAATTCATCAAACTGCTTATTTAATTCGCTGATTTTAACGGCTGTATCGCCCTGAAGTCTTTGCAAGCGAAGCAACTTTGCCATCTTGTCAACTGTATCTTGTAGCTGATTGTCACTTAAGAAATCACTTGACTCTCGGTAAACGCGCAACGCATTTAAACCCTTGTCCCAGATATCTTGCATTGACTGCGAGTAATAAAAGTCACGAATGCCATCATCAAGAAAATCATCGTTCCAGTCCAGTAAGTCGTCTTTATGTTTACTGATATAATCATAAAACGCACCAGAATCAGACATTTCAGTCATTGGACGGAGTAACTGAAGTCCTTGTTGTAACAACACATGCCCGGGATAATCTTGAGGTTTATCTTCAAAAGTCTTCAAAGTTTGATACTTAGTCACGATTAGTTTTCTTAGTTCTGCGGCTCTCTGTTCATCGTTATCAGCCTCAAATGATTTCTTTCCAAACACTTCAGAAGCAACTGCCTGCATCGCTTTGATCTTTGAAGGCGCAACTTCTTCTTTAATCTGAAAGGCCAAATTACGAATTGCTTGCTTCTTAGTAAAGAAACCTGCAATTTCACGCGGTGTCCGTTCACCACTTAGCGGATCTATTACTGTACCATTGTAAAACATCTTAAGTTTGCCAATAGCGACCAATTTTGCGACGAGCCATTGAATATCTTCATCCGTGTAGCCATATGGAATATCATTAAACTTCGACAAGATGCTTTCCATGGTGATATGCGTATTATTCTGTGACTCGCGCCGCATATAATCCAGAACAGCATCAACCGCAGCTTGATTGTCTTGCTCGTCAAGCGCCAGGCTGGAGATACTTTCGAAAAGTTCGCGAATATCCTTCTCAGATTTGGCAACAGTGATGTACTGCAAACTGCGATACGTATTGTCAACTAAGAGCTTCATTGCCTGTTCTAATCGACTATCGAACCCTGCTTCGCCATTAATCAATTGGCCGTTTTCATAAATAGCTGCATTATCAAGCGATGCGATCAACTGTTCATGAGCGTGCTGGAACTCTTCATTTTGCTGAGATTGGCGAGCCAACACCATTCCCTGGTAACGTGAATCGCTTGATGCACTGCTATTAACAACAAACTTCTGAATTCGTAATGCATTTCGAATTTCATCGACAAAGTTTGACGAACGTGGTAAAGCAATCAAGACATCATGATTCCACGCACCAGTCGAAACTTGTAAATAATCGTTGTCACTCTGAAATTCATCATTCACTGGCGTAATGATGTGCACTGAAAGCTTGTTTCGCTGTGCGCCAAAAATATTGTCCGTTTTCCGATTAAAAGCAAAGACATAGCGACCATTCAGTTTGGGATAAGTTAAACTCGTTGCAATACCTGGCTTGGCATTGAACAAGTAATCCCCAATTTCCTTGGCAACCTCATTGTCAATCACTTCTTGTTTCGAAATTTCGCGTGTAATATCTTGTTCAGCATCAGTCAAAAAGTCATAACCCTTGACTGTTTTTTCAACGTAACCTTGTCCGACTAGAACCTCAAGTGCATCGCTAACTTTTTTCTTAAGTGCAATTCGATCTGCATCGACCGAACTAATCATCAGGGTGATCAAATTGTTCAATGATGCGTTAAAGTCAGTAACATACTTGACCATGAACAATACTTTAAGCAGCTGCAGTGCAAACGGACTCTTCTCGTCGTTCGGATTAACAGCAGGATTGTCGTGGGCACGCACTAGGACGATGTGATGGGTATGATTCAAGAATTGTTCCAAACCATCGAAAAAGCGACTAAATGGTGCAAGCGTCTCTGTGTCCGCATCCATCATAGCTTCAGCTGACTCTTGGAAGAGGGAAAGCATTGATCGCTCGCCTTCAGACAAATGTTTACCATCCGAACCGTTTTCACGAATCGCAGTCAGCACCTGTTGTAGAAGATTAAACTGATATGGAATAAACGGATAGTTTTGTGCAAAATCTTTTGGCGACTTATATTTTGGCCGCTCTACACCATCATCGAAATCAATTGAATTATTAATAGCTGCAGCGTTTGCAGAATACTGATCTTCAAGCATCTGCTCGGCAACATCAGTCTTTTCCAATAACCGCTTGCGAATAACTTCATCAACATTAGCCGAGCTCATCGACAAACGTGTTTTGAAGCGACCTTGAATTTTCGAAAAGTCTTGTCCAGATGCAATGTCCGTCACTTTGTCAATTGCCTGCTGAGAAGTCACGACTACCCATGATTTGCCGCGTGTCATCGTTCCCAGTTGTTCGACAATCGTCTGCAAATTAAGCATCCGCTGTACACTGTCACCTATGAACTGGCCAACCTCATCGGCCAAGAAGATGACCCGGCGTCCAGTTTTGTCGATATACTGTTTAACCAAAGCAGCAAAATCATCGATACTGATCTGGTATTCGGTGCTCAGCGTTTCAATGAAACCCTGAGCATTCGCCTCGTCAGAGAATCCGGATTTCACCATTGCTTCCTTGATCGTACCTTTATTCAGATAATATGCGTCACGCAACTCTATCCAAGACTGATGATTGGCATCAATCGCTTTAATTTGCTCCTTAAAAGCATCCATCTTTCCAGCTTCGGTCAGACGCCGCTCAAGGTCAGCAATCCAAAAATCGGCGTCGGTAAATCCTTGCATTTCGTTGAAGACCCGCATGAAGACTTTCAAAATGCTTTGTTTATCTGACCCAACTGTGTCTTTCGCCTTAGCATCGATATTGAACAGAATGACATCATTGTTTGCCGCCGCCGCAGCATGCATCTCATTAAGAATCATCTGGTCGTCTATTTTGTCGTCAAAATAATCAACTGCTGGTTTTCCATCAACAATTTTGTTTGCCAAAATATATGACACGATTTTTAAAAAATGCGATTTCCCGGACCCAAAGAAACCTGAAATCCAGACACCCATATCGTCAGTCGGGGTCTGCAAACTATTATCAAAAGCACTAAAGAACGCTGCAAAATGGTCACGTAACTCACGCGTAACAACATACTCGTCTAGTTCCTGTTTAACGTTTGCTTCGTCATCTTGATCAACTTTAATAACCCCTTGGATGTTGCGGTCAATTGGTCGTTTAAAAAGATCCTTAATTTTCATTCCCCATGTCCTCCTATTCGATCCGAAATGCACGATAGTAGTTTTTGTCATCAAGCTTGCCAAAAGCACGTAAGCTCAAACTGTTGTAGCTCCCTGGGTAAAACATAACGACAGGCGTTTTATCAATAACCTGATTCATGGTGTTCAAGACTCGATGAGCACGAATCAGTGGAAATACCTGCCCGATCCCGGTAATAAAAATGATGTTTCGCTCCTCAGGGTGTTCGAGATGATCCAAGATATAGCGTACGATCAGATTACGCTCGTCTCCCATTTTTAGCACGTTATTGATCTGACGAATGACCATATCGATACCATCGTCTTTTTCAATCTCAATAAATTGTTGCAAGTACCCCATCTGGTCGATCAAATCAATAACAACATCAAAAAGGTTGAACATTTGGACATTTGCGCCAATTGAAGCAGTTGTCGAATCATGAGCAATATCTTCTACCTCATTTCGCACATACAGCTCATCTTTGGGGTCGTAGTCAAAGATATAAAAGCCAACCTCATTTGATAATCCGCGATTCTCTTGAAATGCATGATCGCGAATTTTTTTGCGAAACCGATCAAATCGGTCACTTAATTGCGTCATAACTTTCTCCCTGTCAGTGCCTGAATGTAATTAGCCTTGCCACTTTGCTTCAACAATGCTATTAGGGAAGGATCCAATAATGCACGTTTCAGAGCCATCCCTCCCTTAACATCCTCTGCTAAGCCACTGTACGTTAAGATCTCGTGAAATTTCGTTTGAATTTTCTTCAACGTTTCATCCGTCCACTTGGCTGTTTCTGGATGCTGTAGTGGTAAGTCTTGCAAATAAGCGCTAATTTCATATGGCTCCAGCCTCATATCACCTGTTAAAAACTCTTTTTGAACGACCGTTAGAACGAAATCTTCTACCAATGGCCTTTCAAGCATGAGTGCAATAAGATTCACCAACTTTTGGTTACTGAGAGATAACTGATCAAAGATGTCAACGAATCCGACTGGCAACGTACTGATTCGTAATTTCATCTCCCGCGCCAGATCTTGTGCACGGTTGCGTGACGACATTTGAAAACTGTTCTCCTCAACAATAGCTTTCGTGATGTCGTCCCAATCTTTACCCTCATTTAGCAGTGAGATCACCGCAGAAAATTCAGTAAACCAGACGCTTCTGGAAATAAATCCTGCTGAAAGTTTCTTCAAGTTGATCTCCTTTCTGGTTTTCTTAAGCATACGAAATGTCGTACTACTATTCCATATTGTATCAGGATACCACCAAATTCGGGACGCTTTTATCGAAATAAAGGCCGAGCAAAAATCAAGCCAAAATCAATCTAAATCGTAGCACATCAAAGTTCAAATGCAGAGCACCTTGCAGTATGCTCCCTTTTGAACTCCATTATCAGCAAAGATTGGCTGTTAATTAGCACAGCCGCCTACACTTTACCTTTATCATATACAGTCAACCACCATCACACCCCACCCCAAAATGTGCTACAGTAAGTTTCTGAACAAAACATATCAAACAAGTTGGAGCGTGTAGAAGAAATTGACTAAAGAAGCACATCAAGTCGTCATTCCGGATGCCATTATGGAGGATCTTGATATTAAAGATGGCGAGCAGGTTGAGGTGACGTTGAAGGATAAAGAAGCAGTGATTCGGCCGAAACGGACGGATACGGGGACGCAGACGATTTCGTTGCGGTTTTTCCTGATTCCAACGGTTTTGGCGGGGCTGTTTTTTCTGGCTTACTTTATTTATTTTCAGATTTTGCAGGTGCCGATGACGGGGAAGAACTCGATTGCGCAGATGGTGATTGTGCTGGGTGAGTTGAGTGGCATGGGGACGTTTGCGGTGACGTATGTTCAGAATCATCGGCGGATTCATGGGCGTGATCATCGGCGCCGGTATTGGCGGATTTTTCCGACGTTGTTGCTGGCGTTTGCGATTATTCTAGCGTTTGTGGCGTCGGTGTTCTTTTGGGCGATTGGCTACATGTTTGAAGGTGTCAGTTTTGATATTTACACGGCGACAGGGTTGTTTTTGCTGTTTATCAGTATTGTGAACTACCTGATGATTTATTCGGCGCTGTCGATTTCAACGTCTTTCATTACGACTTTGTTTTTGTCGACATTCGTTGGTGGCGTTGTCGGAGCGATTGTGACGAACAGTTCGCGGCAGTGGTGGCAGCATAATGTCAGTTTTTTGGGAACGAGCAAGGCGTTGAATGCGTGGCAGTTTAACTTAACGATTGCGGTGTCGGCATTGCTGTGGATTGCGCTGGTGGACTATTTGTTCGTGCCGTTGATGGCGCATCGGAAAACGGATTGGCGGCTGATTACGATGCGGATTATGTTAACCGTGGCGGCCGTAGCGTTACTGGGCGTTGGGCTGTTTCCGAATAACCGCGGCATCTGGCATGTCCTTCACACTCAAAGCGCGTGGTTTCTGAATTATTTCCTCATTGGAATGATCATCGCCGTGCGCTGGCTGCTGCCGGGGGTCTCACGCGAATTTCTCAGCACCAGTTACATCATCGGCGGCATCATTATTTTTGCCGCGATTCTGTTCCAATTTGTCCACTACCTTTCGCTGACGGCATTTGAGATGATCGCCTTTGCCCTCGCCATGTCGTGGATCATGTTGCTGCTGCAGAACATTCATCGCTTGTATCAAAAAGACGAATCCACCTTCGTTGTGACGGTGACCGCGAAGAAGGAAAAGGCAGAATAATCAGCGACTGAACCGAAAAGTGGCGTACTCACAACGAGGCGTCACTTTTCTTTTGCCTAAAAACTTGTCCGTGGCGTGTTGCATGGTTCCTACACTGTGGCTGCAACACGCACAGTTTCGAACCTTAAGCCTTCGATCGCCAGCCCTTTCACTAGCCTGACTCCACGGCAATCAATACCAAAGGATAGCGTTCTTGGCTGCCGTGCACGCGCCCACAGCCTGTCTACTTTCGAACACTTGCGCCCTTCAATACCCTTTTCCCACACGCAAACAGGCAATGCCACTGGCTGATCACCAGCAACATTGCCTGTTTCAATTGAACAATCTTTACTTTTGCCACCCGCACGAACTACTCGATGATTTTCGACTCGCGCGTCTTCTCATTCATCCGCTCAATCCACGGGTGAATTGGCGCTTTCAAGAACAGTCCTAGCAGGAAGAAGACGGTGCCGAATGCCAGAAGTGCCGCGACATCAATCCAGAGATTTGGCCAGTAGATGCCGCCGACTGTTTCGCGTAGGAGATTGACGGCGTAGGTAAATGGCAGCCATGGGTTGATCATCTGGAAGAACTTACCGGATAAGACGACAGGGAAGTTCCCGCCTGCACCGGAGATGGAAAGGACTAAGATGATGATCCCGATGCCTTTGCCGATGTTGCCGAATAGCGCGATTAAGGCGTAGAGAATGGAGACGAAGACCAGACTGAGCATCATGGCAAATAGCAGGTAAAGCGGCTTGTTGACGACGTACGTGCCGATTAAGAACAGGTTGCCGAGTGCAGCGATGAGGCCTTGCAGCATCCCTAGGCCGGCAAATGTCAGCCAGCGTGCGGTGTACATCTGCTTAACCATGGCGTCGCTGAGCGTTGGCGGCAGTCGATACTCGGTAATCAGGATCGCACCCAGCAGCAGTGCCCCGACCCAGATACAGAGTGCCAGGTAAAATGGCGCACTTTGCGAACCGTATGTCGGAATGTGATAGAAGCTTTGCTGTTTGAGTTCAACCGGTTTAGCTAAGAAGCCGGCTTCTTTGGTGGCGTCGCGGCGTAACAGTTTGATTAACTGGGATAAATCGACGGACTTTTCGCCTTTTTTAATGGCCGCGGCGCCTTTTTGAATCGCTTCTTTTAGCGTCGGCCAGTCGTTTTTCACGAATTTCTGGGCGTCATCCAAACCGCTTTGGAGTTGCGGCATTTTTTCGTTTGCCAAGGCCAAGGTGTTGGTGAGGTCGGATTCGACGCCAGGGAGATCTTGATTGATGAAGTCGGTGGCTTTTGTCAGCTTGGTTTTGAGGCTAGGGAAATCATTTTGGTATAAATCCGCGACGGTTGTGATGCCGCTGGTGATGAGATCCATGTGACCGTTAAGCAGCGCGTTGGCGTCGGTGAGTTCCTGCTTGAGTGCCGGCAGCTGCTTTTTCGCTTTGACCAAAAAGTTGTGCGCCTGCGTCAGTAGATCCTTCGTGCCACTGAGCAGTGACGGCATGGATGGCAGGATCTGCTGGTTAATCGTATCCAGCGTGGTGTTGGCATCGTTGAGAGCCGCTTTGAAAGCATTCAAAATCTGCTTGACGCTGGTGCCGAGATCAAGGGCTTTGAGTGTATTGGCCGCGTCGGCGAACTGATTGGCAGTGTTGGTTAAAACGCCGAGCCGCCGCTGCAATTCACTCGTACTTAGGTTAGGTACATCCTTAGCCAAAGCTTCGGCATCGCGTTGAACCGCAGTGGCTGTCGCGGCAACTTCTTTGAGCTTGGCAATGGCCCCGTCAAGCCCATGATCATCCTTGCCGGTTAACTGATTAAGAGTGGTCTGCACCCGGGTTAACGTGTCTGCTAAGCTAGTGGCGTTGGCGGCAACCTTGCCTTGACGATTGGCCAGTGCCGTCAGCCTTTGCGCCATCGCTTGCTTCAATGCCGCGGTGTCCTTGCTGCTGTCTAATTGTTGTAATTGTTGCTGCAACGTGGTCAAGTCCGCGCTCAAGCTGGTGTTGGCAGCCGCAATCAATGTCAGCCCGGCGTCGGTTGCATTTTGGACCACACCCAAGGCCGTATTGATTTTGGGAATCACGTCATCTTTGGTCGTTGCCACCGCTGCTTGGGCATTTTTGCCAAAATCGGTTAAAGCCGGCAGCGTGCCATCGACTTGGTTAACCACCGTGATGCCTTGATCCGTCACCTGAACTGCTTTGGTGACACCGGATTCGAGCTGGTCAAAATTGGTCACCACCGTATTCAGCTGCTGGCCTGCCTGGCGAACTTCGGGTAGCTTGCCTTTAACATTCGTGGCGAGCTCACCGGCATCTTGGACCATGGGCAGATAGCCATTTGCCCCCGTGAGCTTTTGAGCCATTTGATTGATTTCTGGCAGATATCCCGCCATTTCGTTAGCGGTTTGCAGTTTGGCGCGAATCGCGGGCATTTTAGCCTGTAGCTGGTCGACTTCCGCCAGATACTTTTCGATCGTTGGCAGCTGATCGTTGGTATTGGTAACCAAGCTGGTGAAGCGGCGAATCATCGGCAGGTTTTGATCTAGCTTGATGCCCGCTTTATTGAAGGCTTTCACCAATGTCTTGGCTGCCGTTGAGATAAATTCGTCCGAAATTTTGTTTTGCAGCGTGGTCGCGCCGGTGCTGGTGATTTTAGGCGCCACCGCGTTGATTTTTTCGTTGACGTAATAATCGAGTTTCGGTTTGTGAATTTTGCCATCAACGAAGCTCAGCAAGTCTTTTGAAAAATGCTTTGGTACCACCACCCCGGCGTAGTACTTACCGCTTCTAACGCCTTTTTGGACGGCTTGTTTGGAGTCGACAAAGCGCCAGCCGAGTTGTTTATTATCTTTTAGTTGATCCATCAGCTCATCGCCGACTGCCACTTTCTGGTTGCGAAAAGTGGCGGGTTGATCTGCCGAGTACACGGCTACTTTTAAATCCTGCGTGTTGCTGTAAGGATCCCACAGCGCCCAGACGTTGAACCAGCAGTAAAGGCTGGGAATGACGACCAGCGCTGCGATGAGTAAGAAGGCTAAAGGACTTTTGAAAATTCGTTTCCAGTCCAGCGCCACTAATTTGCCAATGTTACGCATAACGTCCTCCGAGTCCTAGATTGAGATATTTTCTGATTATATCACAGGTGTTTGGTCACGCAATTGGACAAAAAGCAGAAAGTGTCGGGATGAAGCTTTGGCTTTGTACGTCCTTCATCCTACACGCTTTCACGTTTTTTCGGTACTCCTAAACTAACGGGATAAAAAAAGCCTTAATCCCATCCCCAGTCACAATAACTAGGGCGATAGGATTAAGGCTTATTTCAGCATCTTTTACAAGGACGCTGGTGAAACCGATTCGACTTTGACATCTTCACGCTGCACTGCCAACAGATCAGCGCCGGCTTCAACCGTGGTGTCGGCAACTGGTTCGATCCGGGCATAGGCTTTGCTATTGGTGATCAGCACCATCGTTGTCGGATCAAGGCCGGCCTTTTCAATGGCTGCGCGATCCATGGTCCCCAGCAAGTCGCCTTTGTTGACGTGTTGCCCGGCTTTGACGGCCACTGTGAACGGCGCACCGTGTAAATTAACGGTATCAATCCCTAAGTGGACCAGAATTTCCATGCCGTCATCGCTGGTCAACCCGTAAGCATGACCCGTGTCGGCAACAACCGATAAGGTGCCGGATTGTGGCGCGTAGATTTTGTTGACGCCGGCATTTTCTGGTTTTATCGCTAAGCCGTCGCCCATCATGCCGGAAGCAAATACCGGATCGCTTACCTTATTCAAAGCAAGCGTTTCGCCGCTGACCGGTGCATAGACCTTGTTGTCACTCACGGTTGACGAAATCACTGCATTCGCCGTTTCGACATCACGATCGGGCGCCAAGACTTCTTTAGGAATGGCAAAAGCGTTGGTGGCAACAAACGCAACGACAATCGTCCCCAGTGAAACGATGGTGTACCACAGCAAGGCGTGGCCGTTGTAAATATACATCAGGTATGACGGAACCACGGCGAGTCCATATGAGTTGGCGGAAACATTGAGAATGCTCAAGACCGCCGCGCCAAGTCCGGAAGTTAACACGGTGACAATTAATGGCCGAAAATTATAACGAATCAAAACCCCGAATAAAGTCGGCTCTGAAACCCCGAAGAGTTGTGAGGTGAATGCCCCCATTGAAGTTGCCTTGGCTTTACCGGAACGCGCGCGGAGGAAAATCGCCAACGCCACGCCTAAGTTTGCAAAGCCGTACATGGCTTCTAACGTAATCAACGGATTCAAGCCGGTGGACGCCAGCAGCGAAGTTTCGATGGCAATCATGGTTTGATGGATCCCAATGAGCACCATCAGCGGATAAGCTGCCCCGATCAGGAAGCCGCCAATGCCAAATGGTAAGTGAATCACCGCCTGAACACCAACCAGCATCCCGTTTTCAATCGCATGGACAAGCGGGCCGACGCCTAAAATCATAATGGCAAACGTGACCAGCATCGTTAGAAATGGCGTCAGGATTTGCTCCAAAACATTCGGCATGTGACGGCGGAAGAACAGCTCCAGTTTCGCACCGATGAACCCAGCGACCAAAGCGGTTAACACTGACCCCTGACTGCCAACCACTGGCAACCAGCCGAACAGCATGATCGCCTTGGCACTGCCGTCTGCAACTGAGTAGGCATTAGGCAAAATCGGCGAAACTAACATAAGACCAATCACAATCCCGATAATCGGCGTCCCTTTAAAGTAGCGAAATGAAAGTAGCGAAATGTCGACCACACAATCAACGCCGGCAAAAAGGCAAACACGGTGTCGGTCAGCACTGAAACGACCGAGGTGAGACTGGCGGGAATGTCACTAGGCACGGCGCCGAAAAGCTTTAATACCTGAGCGTTGGTCGCCGCACTTTTTAATCCTAAGAACAGTCCTGTCGCCGCAATGACGGGGATGATCGGAATGAAAATACCGGATAACATGGCCATTAAGCGTTGCACCCAAGTCTTATGTTCATCGCTTGCCGCTGCGGTGGTGTCCGCATCGTCCTTGCCATAAATCGCATTCACGGTCCCCAGCTTGGCAATCGCCGCGTACACATCGTTGACAACGCCGGTACCAATAATCACCTGATACTGACCGGATCCATAGAAAACACCTTTGACTTCCGGCAGCTGCTCCAACGCCTTATCGTCAATAGCCTTGCGATCCTTCACAACAAAACGCAGCCGGGTTTGGCAATGAGTCACGGAATCAACATTATTGACGCCAACCAACTTCAAAATTGCTTTTGCTTCTTGTTCATAATTTTTTGCCATCTTAATTCACCTCAATGAGAATCGCTTGGTAGGGTTTCAACGTTGGTGCTGCAGCCGGATAATTGTTCAGCCAGATTCGGCCAGCCGGTAAGTCGATGGTCGCCGGTGCAGCGCTGAGATTGACATAGATCCGCAAATGTTTCCCGCGGGCATATGCGATGACGTGTTCGTCTGCCACCGTAAGCGGCGAAAAATCACCATCAATCAGATCCGACCGCAACGGCGAATCATTACGCAACTGGCACAGCTTTTGGTAAAAGTGCCAGACCGAATCGGGATCGATCTGTTCATCCTGCCAGTTGACGCCGGGTGCTTGTTGGGCCACCGGTAGCCACGGCTGGTGATCGCTGAACCCGCCGTTTGCCTCGTCGTTCCAGAGATACGGTGTGCGGGCATTATCACGCGAGCGGCGATTGACACATGCCAGTGCATCCGCTTTTGAATAACCTTCCGCTAACGCCCGCCGATAATTATCATGCGCCGACAAATCGTTAAATTGATCAATGCTGCTGCGAACCGCATTCACCATTCCCAACTCCTGACCTTGATAGATAAACGGGCACCCGCGCAAGCAGAAATACAATAATGCCAATGCTTTGGCACCGGTGGCATTGCGGTACGCCGGTTCGCGAATGTATTTACTCAAACTCCGCGGCTGATCATGATTTTCAAGAAAATTAGCTCCCCAGCCGACGCGTTGAATGGCCAGCTGACTTTTTGCAATCGCATCGCCCAGCATTTTCGGCGTCCACTGCGTCTGCTTGAACCACTCCGAACCGGAAGCTACATCAATATCGGCATAATGGAAATCAAAGATCATGGAAAAGTAGCCGTTTGGGCCGATGAAATCGCCTAGTTCATCATAGGCAACCCCGGAAGCCTCACCGATTGTCACGGCATTGGCAGGCTTAAAGGTAGCAGCGTTCAGTTCTTTAAGGAAGCGCGCTAGGCCAGGCCGATTCTCTGCCTTCCGCTTCACCTTGCCCAGGCCATCGTTGCCATCTGGCGTAATCGCTGCAAAATCCTGATCCTTTTTGATGAAAGTGATCGCATCAACCCGGAAGCCCGCCAAGCCTTTTGCCAGCCACCAGTTAATCATCTGGTAAATCGCCTGCCGCAGCTTGGGATTCTCCCAGTTCAAATCCGGCTGCTGCGGGGAAAAGACGTGCAGGTAATACATGTCGGCTTCACCGGGAACCGCCGTCCACGCCGAGCCAGCGCCGAAATTAGAGCGCCAGTTATTCGGCGGCTGTCCGTCATGACCTTTGCGGAAAATATAATACTGGCGATAGGGTGAAGTCGGATCTTTCAACGCGGCTTGAAACCACGGATGCTGATCCGAAGTGTGATTCACCACCAGATCCATCACCACTTTAATCCCTAGTTCTTTAGCAGCGGCCATCAACGCGTCAAAATCAGCCATGGTGCCAAAGCGCGGGTCAATTGCCTGATAGTCGGAGATGTCATAGCCATTATCCACCATCGGGCTTCGATAAACCGGTGACAACCAAATTGCCGTCACTCCTAGGGCCTTGAGCTTCGGCAACTCACTGGTAATCCCTGGCAAGTCGCCAATGCCGTCATTGTTGCTATCTTTAAAGGACGCCGGATAAATTTGATAGAAAATTTCTTGTTGCCACCATGTGCGGCTGGTTTCGTTAAGCATGGGTAACTCCTTTTCTGAGATGTGGTATCGATTCCATATTTGCCAAAAATAAAATTCAGGCGCTTTGCCTGATTTTTAACGTCAAGGTTAACGGTTCTGGGGTCGCAGCCGGTTCACCGCGGCCAAGCCCCGCTAACAGCAAGCCCGTTGCCACCTGCGCCATTTCGGCAACAGGCTGATGGACGGTCGTCAGCGGCACGCGGGCAAACGGTGCAAACGGCTGGTCGTCATAACCCATCACCGCAATGTCATCTGGAACGGCAATGTTAGCAGCGACTAAACTGTCCACAACGCCAACTGCCACTTCATCTGAGTTCGTAAAAATAGCATCCGGACGCTTTGACGGTGCCAGCGCGGCGATTTGGCGTCCGAGCGTTTGGCCTTCTGTTGCGGTATGCACCTGCTCGAACAGCCAGGCAGGTTCGACTGGCAACTCCCGCGCTTGCATAAAATCAAAGAAAGCTTGGGTACGACTTTGACCGTGGCGGGCACTTTTAATCGCGCCACCGGTCATATAAGCAAAACGCCGATGACCTTGCGCAAATAGGTAATCCAATGCATCGCGGGTTGCCTGATAGTGCGGTAACACCAAGGACTTAGCATTGGGAATCTGCACATCCGCATTGACCACGACCACTCGCCCAGGAAATGCTTTAGCCACGGTCGCCACCCGCGCCGGTGCTTCAACTGACGCTAAGATGACACCATCGAGTTCGCGACTTTTCAGCTGGTTCAAAAACCGCTCCTCGGCATCCGGATCATCGTAAGTTTGCGAAATCATGACTTGGTAACCGTGGGCGTGCAGCGTCCGCTCAATGGCATCAAACAAACCGGCAAAAAACGGGTTCGTGACTCGCGAGACCAAAACGCCAATGTTTCCGGTTGCTTGGGCGCGCAAGGAGGTAGCGGCTGCGCTAGGCGTATAACCCAGCGTCTTGATCGCAGCTTCGATCCGCGCCTTCTTATCAGCGGAAATATACGGATGATGATTCAAGTACCGCGATACCGTCGTCACACCCACACCGGCTGCCGCAGCAATTTCGCTAATCGTTGCCATGAATGGCGCACCTCCTGTTTATGGAATCGATTTCATACTGTGAGTATACAGCGCTTTCAAAAATTGTCAAGGCACAACTAAAAAAATTCGATTACTTCTGAAAATGAAATGCCTCGGTGCACAGATGACTGCAGTTGATTGGCAAAAAAGCATCAGCCAATGTCTGCACGAATGACATTTGGCTGACGCTTTTTTATTTATTGGCGCAAATAAGTTGTTTAAATGGTGACGACATGGTTGATATCAGATGTGCTTTCTACTGACATCGCTTCATTCAGTTTCAAAAGCCGCCTATAGCCCGCCATTATCCTTCCGCAAGTTCCACGCCTGCACGTTGCTAACCGCAGCAGGTGGATTTACACGTGCGGCAGTGGGGGAAGTGTCCCCAAAGAAGCGTCCGGAAACCACCCGATAACCATCGTCAATGAACAACTCGAAAACGGAGACGTCCACAAACAACCGAATCGTGACCGTTTTGCCTGCCGGGAAACCAAATTGACGCAAGCTGCCGCCATTATTGCGGTTCTCGCGCTGAACCATCCCTTGTCCACTATCTGAGTCAAGATTGATCAACAGTTGATCGTGATCACCATCCGGAACATGGACGGTGGCTTTTTGGCCGGCAGCTAACGTCATGCTCAGTTCGAACGCACCGCTCAAAGCCGTGACTGACCATTGATCCGTATTTTGGCTGACAACTGGTAAGGCATCAGCAGCAGTTTCCCGAAGCTGTTCTATGTTGGGATGCGGCTTTAGGCAAACATGGCCATCGCGTAAATCCAGCTGGCGCACGTAACTCAAGACCCCTTCCCACCCGTCTGCATCCGTTGGGTAATTCGTGTCAGGCAAGCCTAGCCAGGAAATTGCCAAAGTGCCATCTTTTTCGGTATTGGCAAGCCGGGTTGCGTAGAAGTCAAACCCTTTATCGATATTTTGCAGGCGCTGATGGGTCAGTGTGCCAGTCTCCGGATCAAAGCTGTCGGCCACAAGTGCAATATTAGGATAAACATTTTCGTATTCGAAAAAGTCTTGATCCAAGCCTTGTGGGCAGTACACTAAGACGACTTTACCATTAATGAAGGCAATGTTTGGACATTCCACCATGTAACCGCAAAATTCGTCCGGGATACTTAACGGGGCCACAAAGCGCCAGGTCTTATCCGGTTGCTTTTCATAGAGTAGGATGGCGCCGGTGTGATCGGCCCGCTGACCACCGATTAAGACATAGGTTTTATCTTGATAATTAAATAGAAATGGATCCCGGAACTCTTGGGTGTAGCCAGCAGGCGGATTAGCGATCAATGGCTTCGGATCTTTATATAAACGGCTATCTGCGCCCAGAACCGCTCCTAATTGCGTGGACTGTCGATGCCACTGCTCATCCCGCACATTACCGGTGTACATGATTCGCAGCGTACCATGCGTCACTAATGCCGAACCGGTGTAAGCACCTTGCGCATCAAGTTCGTTATCCGGCAATAAATCACCTGGGACCCGCCGCCAGTTAAATAAGTCTTTGGATACGACATGCGCCCACGACTTTAAACCATGAACCGGACCAAATGGAAACTGCTGGTAATATAGATGCCACTTACCATTAAAGAAATTCAGACTGCAGGGATCATTGATCAAGCCCGTATCCGGTTGAATATGCGTCTTAGTTCGCCATTGACTCGCAGCAACCTCAGCTTTCAAGCTTGCCACATACTCTGGTGTCCACGTCGAATACGGCTGATACCGCTTAGCCATATTCTCAATTGAGTCCGTCATGTACTTACCACCTTGTGTTTGGAATAATACCCTTATCTTATCTGAGTTCGCGGCATTGTCAATGGAAGCGCAAACAATCCGGTGATTCGGGCTGCTTAATCATTGATTACGCACAAATAACCCATTATGCCACGGGTACGACTAAAAATCACCATGAACCGCACCGCTTTTTAAATTCGCCCGGTTAAAAAGCGAGCCGCCCAACTTTATTCAGCTTTAAATTCAACACAAAACCCGCGGCCATCAGCTGCGGGTCTCAGTTTTACCAATCGGAGGGTACCAATTGGCAATCATTATTTTGGAGGAGTAGAAATGAAAAAGTTGGGTTGGGGTTTAGGAATGAGTGGGTGGCTCATTTCTATGTTGTCAATACTACCGACGAACTTTGAACATTCTGTGACGGCAAATCGCTCTTTGTGTTAACAAGATTTTCTGCCGTGTTTCACGACATTGCGTTCCACCGCCAAAGTCATTTTTCCGCTAAAAAGTCACGCCGATAATCGCGAACATATTGTGCAAACGTGATTGCCGGTCGCCCAAGCACTTTTGGCAACGTTGTGGTCACTTCTTTGGCATTCCCCATTTGCGTGATCAGATACAGCATGACCATCACATTCACATAATTCTTCGGCAAGCCGCACGCAATCATGGTGTGGCGAAAACGCAATAGACTTGGCCGACTATACGTTATCGGGACGCCTAACACTGCCGTCATGATTTTAGCGACCTCGGCATACGTGAGCGCCTGATCGCCGGTAATCGCCAGCTTTTGGCCAATATATTGCGGATCACACAGGACAGTTGCTGCCACGGCACCGATGTCGCGCGTATCAATGAAACTCGTCCGAGCGCGTCCAGCCGGCACAAATAGATCATGGTGGGCCACAATGTCATGGCGATGCGTGGTATTGAGATTTTGCATGAAAAAGCTTGGCCGAATAAATGTGTACGGCAACCCAAGTGCTTCAATGCGTTTTTCAATCTTATGATGCGGGGTCATTGGATTGTGTTCAACGCCCAGTAACGAGACGAAAACCACCTGCTTAATCCCATGGCGCACCAAGGCATCAAGAAACGGATACATGTCCGTTTTGGGTTTCGCTAATTGCGGCGGGCGCACGAAGAAGACCTTGTCAATGGCCGCCAATGCCGGGTCAAAAGTTGCGGCGTCAAGAAAATCAAATTTGCGTAATTGAACCGGCAAGTCCTGTAAAGTTGCACGCGCATGAGCCGGCGAATGCACAGCAGCAAAAAGTTGCACGTCTGCACGTTTGGTTAAAGCTTGAATCAGCGGCAGTCCAATATTGCCGGTCGCCCCGATCACTAATATATTCGTCAAGTTGAATACTCCTCCATAAAAGAAAAGCACCCCTGAAGGTACCTTTTCAAAGCTGTCGTGTCCATAAACCGTTAACTAAATTTCCGGCACTATTCGTACATATAGTCACGGGTGGCCGGCAAGTCCTTACCAGACGGACCCTTACTAATCAGATACTGCATGACATCAATGTTACCGGCCTCAAAACTCGCAGCGGCGGCTTGCAGGTAAACATCCCACATGCGCGTAAATTCATAACCGAACTTTTGCTGAATCGGATTACGGTGATTATTGAAATTCGTATCCCAAATTTCAAGCGTCCGCTGATAATGGCGGCGTAATGGTTCCAAGTCGTCCAATTGCATACCGGCATCGACAATATGGGCCAGATTTTCCGTCATCCCCGGCACATAACCATCCGGGAAAATGTACTTATTAATCCAGGCATTCACGGCCCCGCCTTGTTGCCGTGTAATCCCATGAATCAAGGCCACACCGTCATCTTTAAGCAACTTGGCAACATCTTTAAAGTACTCTTCTAGATTTTCCTTACCGACATGTTCAAACATACCGACAGAGGTAATGTAGTCAAACGGTTCGCGATCTAATTCGCGGTAATCCATATATAGAATTTCCGCCACGTCATTCAGGTGTTCCGCTTCAATCCGGTCAGAAACCAGCTTAAACTGTTCCTTACTTAAGGTGATACCAACCACATGCAAATGGTAGGTCTTGGCCGCCCGTAACATAAGCGTCCCCCACCCACAGCCGATATCCAATAACGTCCGACCCGGCTGCGGATTCAGTTTGCGTAAAATGTGATCGATTTTATTTAATTGTGCGGTTTCCAGATCGTCATCCCAGTTCTCAAAATAAGCACAGGAATACGTCAGCGTTGGATCCAGCCATAGCTTGTAAAAGTCATTACCCAAGTCATAGTGTGAATGAATATCCTGCTTGGACTTGCGCTCGGTGTGGCTTTGCTTAGGCAACACGCGCATGAGTTTGTTGTTACGCATAAAACTGTCCGCGTTGGCATAGGCCGCCGCAATTAATTGCTGCAACGGCCGCTTACCACCAAGCACCTCAATGTCACCACGCATGTAGGCCTCACCTAATGCAAGCGAAGCATTCTTTAGCAGCAAACGCACTGGGATCGCTTTTTTCATTTTAATCGTGATCGTCGGCTCGCCTGTTCCATATGTTTCTTCCGTGTGGTCCCAATACTCAACACGGACCGGAATATTGAAAGAGTGACTGAACATGGTATGATAAAACTTTTTTTCGAGCATGATGACCTCCGTTTTGAAAAGTTACAACCGTAATTATAAAGCTTTTTGACCAAAGAAAAAACACCGCCAATGAAATGGACGGTGTGTTGCCGCTTTCATTAAAAATTTCGGAAGCGGGCTTGACGCTGGGTAACCAGTGTCTGCGGATCCAATGCCATAAGGGTCGCCAACTTTGGCTTAACCTCGGCTTTGAGTGCGCTGGGGAAGTCGGTACCGGTATCCGTAATTATCCGATCACAGACTTTTTTAGCCAACAAATCCCGCGGGGTCAGTTGCATGACTTCAGCTGCTTCTTTGGCACGGCTGGAATCTTTCCACAAAATCGCTGCAAAGCCTTCTGGTGACAAGATGCTGTACATGCTTTTATCTGTCATCCAGACTTCATCACCAAACGCCAGCGCCAGTGCCCCGCCTGATCCGCCTTCACCAACCAATACTGCCAGAATCGGTGTCGGTAAATCGGCGCACGTGACGAGCAAGTCTGCAATCGCTGCCCCTTGCCCATTTGCCTCTGCTTCTTTACCTGGATAGGCACCGGGTGTATTAATCAGCGTGACAATCGGACGATGAAACTTCGCCGCCTGTTTCATAAGCCGCAACGCCTTGCGATAACCCCAAGGCTCCGGACTGCCAAAATGGGTCTGCAACCGTTCTGTCAAGTCATTGCCTTTATCGGTCGCAATCACAGTTGCCGCTTGGTCATCCAACCAACCGATGCCGCCAATGACAGCTGGATCATCATGACTGGACCGGTCGCCATGTAACTCATGAAAATTGGTGACTAAGCCATTGATGAGTTCGCGGGTGGTATAGGGACGGGGTGCGCGCGCCGCTTGAACGGTGGCGTAGGCGGATGTTTCTTTTTTGGGCATGCCAGGGTACCTCCTTGCTTCGTGTTGGTGCTGGTGGGGATGTTTTCCGATGCTGAAATGCGTTCACAGTTACAGAAATCTGCGTGTATGGGCCTCTAGCCTATATGGCCAAAGACCGGCTGGCTCGGGAAAGTCACTTTTGTTTCGGTTGGGGACATTCTCCGATGCTGAAACGCGTTCACAGGCCCAGAAACCTGCACGTAAGGACCCTGAGCCTAAATGGCCAAAGACCGGCCATTTAGGCTCAGGGCCACTTACGCTCCGGTTTCTAAGCGGGCCTGTTCACGCTCTGTGCATTTGTAACAGTTCCCCGATATAATCCGCTTGTTCGCTTCTCTTCACGATGGCGTCGATGAAGCCGCTTTGGAGGACGGTTTCGGCGCGTTGGAAGTTTTGCGGGAGTTTTTGGTTGATGGTTTGTTCGATGACGCGGCGGCCGGCGAATCCGATGAGGCTGTGGGGTTCTGCCAGTGTGATATCGCCTTGCATGGCAAAGCTGGCTGTGACGCCGCCCATGGTTGGATCGGTGAGCACGCTGATGAACAATAAGCCGGCATTGCTGTGATTCTTGACTGCTGCACTGACCTTGGCCATTTGCATCAGTGAATGAATGCCTTCTTGCATCCGTGCACCGCCACTTGCGCAGTATAAAACGACTGGCAGATTTGCTTCGGTTGCTTTTTCAAACAAACGCGTGGTCCGTTCGCCAGTCACGGTTCCGAGTGACCCCATCATAAACTTAGGATCCATAATGCCAAGACCGCATACCTGTCCGCCGATTTTCGCCTGACCGGTCCAAACGCTGTCTTTTAAACCAGACGCCTGACGTCCCGCGGCTAGTTTCTTCTCGTAACCCGGAAAATCCAGCGGGTCGGTCGTGGTTAAATCCGCATCCCATTCCGTTGCATCTGTCGCTACCAGGGCTAACCGTTTTTTGGCCGTGATGCGAAATCCATAATGGCAATGCGGGCAAACTTGGGCATCGCCGAGACTTTCACGATAACTGCCTTGCTTGCAGTATGGACATTGAATCCATAGGTTTTCAGGCAAAGCCGCCTCACGAGCAAGTGCTTCTTGGGTTAGTTGTGGTTGGAACATGCAGCATCCTTCCTTTCATCCTGCCATTGTGGCAAAAAGTCACGGTTGAGATAAGCCGTATCAGCTTCTCCAGCCAATACCTTGGGTGCCTGGAAAAGTGCCAGTGCAAAGTCGCGGTTGGTTTTGACACCTTGAACGTCTAACTCTGTCAGGGCTCGGTGCATTTTAGCCAAGGCCGACTGACGCGTTTGGCCATGAACGATAATCTTGGCAATCATCGCATCATAGTACGGGCTGATTTTATCGCCTGGCGCCACGCCGGTATCGACGCGCAAACCCAGTCCGCCAGTCGGAAAACGTAATTGTTCCAGCGTCCCGACATCGGGCATAAACTGATGATCCGGATCTTCGGCATTGAGTCGGCATTCAATTGCAACGCCTGAAGGTTCCGGCGTGGTCAACTCCACGTCTTCGCCTGCCGCAATGCGCAATTGTGCCTGAACCAAATCCACGCCGGTCACCATTTCCGTGATCGGATGTTCAACCTGAATCCGCGTATTCATCTCCATGAAATAAAAATGATGCTGCTGATCCATTAAGAATTCAATCGTTCCGGCATTGAGGTAATCAACGCCGTCAGCAATCGTTTCGGCTAAATGCAACAGCTTAGCCCGTTCCGGTGACGTTAACACCGGGCAGGGACTTTCTTCGATCATTTTCTGACTGTGACGTTGCAGGCTGCAATCACGCTCGGGAAAAACGCTCACGTGCCCTTGCTGATCGCGCAATACTTGAACCTCAACGTGTTTAGCCGGGACAATCACCTTTTCCAGGTACATGGTGGGATCACCGAATGCAGCTTGGGCTTCTGCCTGCGCACCGGCAAATTCGGCTGTCAGGTCATCGGCACTCGCCAATTTACGAATACCTTTACCGCCACCGCCAGCACTGGCTTTAAGCATCAGCGGATAGCCAATCGCCTGTGCAGCCGCCAATGCTGTATCGACATCCTGAAGCGGCCGGCTGCCAGGGATCACCGGCACACCAATATCAATCATCGTTTGACGGGCAACGGCTTTATCACCCATTTGCTCAATGGCAGTCGGCTTGGGCCCGATGAAGGCTAACCCGGCATCAGTCACCAACTTGGCAAATTCGGCATTTTCGGATAAGAAACCAAAACCCGGGTGCACCGCCTCCGCACCGCTTAAAATGGCGGCACTCACGACATTGCGCATATTCAGATAAGAATCAGTTGCCCGCGGACCACCGATACAAATCGCTTCATCCGCCAGCAAGACATGTAGGCTGTGGCGATCGGCGTTCGAAAACACCGCCACCGAGGTGATGCCCATTTCCCGCAACGTTTGAATGATACGGACCGCAATCTCGCCACGGTTGGCAACGAGTACTTTTTTGAACACAGTTCCACTTCCTTACACGAGTCTGAATCGGGTCGATTTAACCAATTGCAAAGACAAGTTCGGCACTGCAAGCCATATCTTCGCCGACGTAAACCTTGCCTTTTCCTAAGCCGGCATTGTCGATCAATTTCTCTAAAGTGACCTCGATGCGCAAAACATCGCCGGGGCGTACCATGTGACGGAACTTGGCTTTCTTAATGCCGCCGAGATAAGCTGTTTTACCTTTAAAGTCTGGCATCGAAAGCAAAGCAATTGCCCCTGCTTGCGCCATCGCTTCGATCTGCAAAACGCCCGGGAAAATCGGGTTACCGGGAAAATGCCCTTGAAAAATCTGTTCATTGATAGAAACGTTCTTTTGTGCAACCACAGATTCGCCGGGTTTGAGATCCAGTACCCGGTCAATCATCAACATGGGATAACGATGTGGCAAAATCGCCTGAATTTCTTGTGCTTCAAGTGTCTTTTTGGTTTCGAGCATGAATGCTATCCTCCTAAAACGTGTTTATGGAGCCGGAATGCGACTCGGTTTACGCTTTGTCTTCTTGTACGATGAGCAACGGCTGGTCGTATTCAACTAAGCTTTCGTTATCGACTTTAACCGCCTTAACCGTGCCGCTAACAGTACTTTTAATCTCATTCATCATTTTCATGGATTCGATGATGCAAACAACGTCACCTTTTTTTACGTGATCGCCGACTTGAAAGTACGGATCAGCGCCTGGTTTAGGAGCCAAATAAACGATTCCGACCAGTGGCGCTTTGACCGCTGTGCCTTCATCCGCTTGCGGCTTGTCCGGTACCGGCGTGACAGGTGTCGCTGCCGTATTTTCCGGAGCCGGGGTCACAGGTGCAGGCGCGGCAGCAGGGCTTGCTTTGACCAAATGTAGCGAGTCGTTACCAAGTGTCAGTTCCAGCTCGTGCAGCGAACTTTGCTCCAACTGTTTGATCAAAACTTCGATCATTTTGGTGTCCATGACACTCACCACCTTTTGAAGGCCAAAACGGCATTATGACCGCCAAAGCCAAAGGAGTTACTCAATGCATAATCGACTGATGTATCACGATTGTCGCGATTAACCAGCGTGACCGGGCAATCCTCGTCTTGAGCCGCATCCACCACATTCATTGGCAACCGGCCGCTTTGTAAGGCACTTAGCGTCATGATCGCTTCGATGGCCCCAGCAGCACCTAGCAGATGTCCTGTCAATGCCTTGGTTGAGCTAACCAACACATCGTCGCCGAAAAGATCATGGATGGCTTTACTTTCCATCGCGTCATTGGCTTTGGTTGCTGTCCCATGGGCATTAATGTAGCCGACTTCACTTGGCTTAATGCCGGCTTCTTCAACGGCCAATTGCATCGCACGTGCCGCCTGAGAGCCACTTGGATCGGGCGCCGTCATATGATAGGCATCACTGGTGGCACCATAGCCAACCACTTCACCTAAAATCTTAGCGCCGCGTTTTTGTGCATGCTCTAGGCTTTCGAGAATCAATGCACCGCCACCTTCGCCCAAAACGAAACCATTCCGGTCAGCCGCAAATGGCAGGCTGGCCTTGGTTGGATCGGTATTTTTGGACAATGCGGAAAGCGCAGCAAAACCGGCGATTCCGATCTCGTTAACTGAAGCTTCGGCGCCGCCTGTAATCACAACATCGGCTTTACCGGTTTGAATCCGCATCGCTGCTTCGCCAATCGCATTCGTAGCTGAAGCACATGCCGTTACGACAACATAGCTGGGGCCATGCGTACCAAAGTAATGGGAAATTGTCCCTGCGACCATGTTACTGATGGCTTCCGGCACGAACAGCGGACTCACGCGATCCGGGCCTTTTACATACATCTTCGTCACTTGTTCCTGAATGGTTGTCAAACCACCAATCCCGGAACCGAAAATAACGCCCACTCGATCTGAATCGACCGCATCTTCAGTTAGACCGGATTGTTCATATGCTTCAATGGCACTATAGAGACCATATTGGGTAAACAGATCCATCCGTTTACTTAGGCGTTTGCTCATCCGTTCTTCGGGTTTGAAATCTTTGACTTCACCAGCGACTGTGATTCCGGTTTTTTCAGCATCAAACTTGGTGATTGGCTGGATGCCGACCTTGCCAGCGTCCATCGTCGCCACAGTTTCGGCGACTGAATGGCCCAGCGGATTCACAGTACCCATTCCGGTTACGACTACTCGTTGCAATGTCATTCCTCCGTTCATGTACTTAACCTAATCCGCCGGCGACAGTCACTGTCTGACCGGTTATGTAGGCATTTTCGACCAGAAAACGGGCCGTGTGGGCAATTTCTTCAGGTTGACCGAACCGCTTCAACGGAATTTCCGCCAGAATCTGGTCCTGACTGGATTGGCTCAAGGCAGCGGTCATATCGGTGGCGATCATCCCTGGGGCAATGGCATTAACGCGCACGCCACGCATAGCCCCTTCACGAGCTAGCGTCTTAGTCAGCCCGATGATGCCTGCTTTACTTGCCGCATAATTGGCTTGGCCGATATTACCGGTCAAACCGACCACACTGGCCAGATTGATGATGACGCCAGCGCGGGCCTTTAGCATTTTCTTGAAGGCCGGTTGGGTAACATAAAAGGTGCCATCCAAGTTAACCTGAACGACCTTGGCAAAAGAAGCGGGTTTCATGCGCATCGCCAACATATCGTCGGTAATGCCGGCATTATTGACCAACACATCCACACTGCCAAACTGGTCCAAGGCAGCGGCAACCAATTGATCACCGGTTGTGGGATCATCCACACTGCCCAGCACGGTCACAACACCGTGGCCATAGTCTTCTAATTCTTTGATCAAAGTTTCCGGAAATTCATGCCGTGCATTCAAGACCAAGTTGGCCCCTGCTTGAGCAAAATTTCTGGCAATCGCTTCACCGATACCTCGTGAGGCACCGGTGATGATCGCGGTTTTATCAGTTAGTTTCAATCTGCCTTCACTCCGTTATTCAAATCGGCTACCTCATTGAGACTTGCTGCATCACGAATCAGGTAGGTTGTCATCTTGCGGTCAATGCGTTTAATCATTTTACTAAGCACCGGTTTCGGGCCTAATTCAACAATCGTATCAACGCCTTGTGCTTTCAGTTGTGCGATCACGGCAGCAAACTTCGTCGGTTCGGCTACTTTCGCCCCCCAAACCCGGCAAGCAAACGG